>Ga0210398_10000026_pt1 | contig 178380 bp, 165 predicted proteins | sample IncBWC4OmetaG_FD_161047 | JGI IMG/M metagenome (GOLD analysis project Ga0210398, IMG submission 161047) | Forest soil microbial communities from Barre Woods Harvard Forest LTER site, Petersham, Massachusetts, United States - Inc-BW-C-4-O | ecosystem: Environmental > Terrestrial > Soil >... | reverse complement strand
CTGTATCTCTGCGCGACGAAGCGGTGCTTCTGCAGATGGCCGGACGCGAACCCGGCAGCCGGGGCAAAAGCTCGGAAAAATCGACGCTGGTATTGATGGATGGAAAGGGGAAACAGCTCTCGTCGGAGGAGTTCGCTCAATTCTTGGGCGAATATCGGGATCGTAACCCGCTGCCGCTGATCTTTGGGATCGGGCCGGCCGATGGCTTCAGCCAGCAGACCCTCGAAGCTGCGCAATACAGAATTTCACTTGGCAAAATGACGCTGCCGCACGAACTCGCACGCGTGGTTTTGGTGGAGCAACTTTATCGCGCCTTCACCATTCTAAAAGGCCATCCGTATCATTCCGGACACTAACTACCGCAAAGTTTCTAGAGGTGCCCCTTCGTGCATTGTCATGAATTTTGATGGAGCCTACATTTACTGAAGCGCGTCGATTCGGTAGAAAAGAAAAAATGCATTCATACGTCGATCATCGGAGAGCAGAGTTATGAGGAACGTGATTGAGATATTGCGGGCGAAGGAAGAAGAGTTGTCGAAGGTAAAGCGGCAGGTCGAAGCGTTGCGCATTGCCGCGCCTCTGCTGGGCGAGGACGATCCGGTAGTAGCCGCAACTACGCCCATGATGCCTAGAAAAACTGAGAACTAAGGCAAGCAGTCCCCTCGGTAAGCCGTTGGTTCTGCTTCAGGGCTCTCCAACGGCCCTGTCGCAGCGTGGAGCCTCTGTGGCCATTCCGCCCCGCTTGTCCGATGGCCAGTCTGCCGGGGTAATCTCAGAATCGTCCCGCTCGATTACCACGCCTTAAGTAACATTTGAGAAATCCTGCCGTCGTTGACAGGGGGAACCCGGTTTGCTACCTTTTACCAGACATTCACAAACACTCTGGCCGAGCGACATTGAGTAGGTGGAGAAGCTAAGTTGCGCATTCTGTGTTAATTGCCGGGAATGCGGCATCGGCTTCTCTTGGGTATTCGATAGAAGGTGGGCACGTTAAAGAGTTTCCATTCCTAGATGGGAGCGTAGCCCACAGAAATCAGGTAGTCCGAACAGGCTTTCTGTGCATCGGAACAATGCCTGGAGTTCCGGCCCTGATTACTGATTATTCAAAAACGGAGCGGAAAATATTGCGTAAGCGCTTTTACATTCTATTTGTGGCCCGCGGCGATGACGGGCAGCTCCGCAAGATTTCCATCCCTTTGCACTACCTATATGTATTTGTTATCGGTGCCGCCATCGGCTTCTTGAGCCTGACCGGCATTGCCAGCTCCTATGCGCGAATGCTGCTCAAGGTTTCGCACTACAACGAACTGCGCACAGAAAAAGAGCAGCTCCGGGATCGTTATTCGCGGCTCGAGCAGGTCGCCAGGGAACGGGATGTGCAGGTCGCTTCTCTGGGTTCGATTGCCAGTGAAGTGTCCGCTCTTTACGGCTTGAAATCTCAGCCCTCGCTGGTCACGGCTTCGCAGCAGAACATACAGGATGCCGACGTCAGCTCATCGTTGGATCAGCTGAGCGCTTTGCGGAATTCTGCCCTTACCGGGGCGGCGTCCGTTGGCATCAGCCTGGGTTTGACGCGCAATGCCACCACCGCCGATTGGTACCGGGCTAATTCCGCTCCGAATCTGTGGCCCGTCGATGGCCAGGTAACGGGCAGCTTTGGCGAACGAATCGACCCCTTTAACGGTGAAGGCGCGTTTCACAGCGGCGTGGATATTGGCAGCAGCTATGGGCATGCGGTGATTGCTCCGGCAGATGGCGTCGTGACGTTTGCCGATTTCCTGGGTGGATATGGCAAGGCGATTATGCTCGAACACGGCCACGGCATCTCGACCCGTTACGGCCATCTTTCTGGCTTCGCCGTTGCTCCGGGTCAGCAAGTCCACCGCGGCGATGTAATCGGCTACGTCGGCCTTAGCGGGCGATCGACAGGTCCTCATCTTCACTATGAAGTTCGCATTAATGACACGCCGGTCAACCCGTACAAATACCTGCGCATGACGATCGCCGCCAGCGGCGGTTTACGCAACGGCGGATAGCGGCGGTTTCCAGGCTTGCCACCACCGGTTCGTTTTTCACCTCCATCCTTGCACTCTCCGCTCCGCTCAGCTAGCTTTTGTTCAGCGACATGGAAAGCCCGGCCTTGTTCGCAACCTCGCGATTCGAATCGCATGGTGCTTTCAGAGATGGGCAACCGAGAGCTGAGCCATGACCAGTTTCTTCCGCTCTGTGCGTGAGGATATAGCCACCGTCTTCGAGTCAGACCCGGCAGCGCGCTCTTATATCGAAGTTTTAGTCTGTTACCCGGGCCTCCACGCGGTTTGGGCTCATCACTTCAGCCACTGGCTGTGGGGTCACGGCATGCGCTTTCTGGCGCGGTTCAGCTCGCAGCTTACTCGACTGTTCACCGGCATCGAGATTCATCCTGGAGCCGAGATTGGGCGCCGGCTGTTCATCGATCATGGCACCGGCACCGTTATCGGCGAGACGGCCGTCATTGGCGATGACGTGACGCTTTATCAGGGTGTGACGCTCGGCGGGACCGGCAAGGAGAAAGGCAAACGCCATCCTACGCTCGGAAACAACATCTCAGTCGGCTCCGGGGCGAAGCTTCTGGGTAACATCACTATCGGAGATAACTGCCGGGTGGGCGCGGGTTCCGTGGTTCTGCGAAGCGTGCCCGCCAACTCTACGATCGTCGGCGTCCCCGGCCACATCGTGTTGCGGGATGGCAAGCGCGTAGTCATTACCGATCCCAAGGACATCCGCGATCCGCTCTCGGACGTAATCATCAAGCTGGCGGAAGAAGTACACGAATTGCGCGAGAAGTTTCAGCACCACTCGCACGAAGCACTGGGAGCCGAGCCTGATCTTTCAATTGACGAAGAAAAACCGCCAGGCAGGATCTCCCCGCAGGAGCTTTTTCAGGAGGACTACCAGATCTGAAAACGTAGTGGCTAGAGTGTTTACTGATCCGGCGTTTTTGACTGTCGAATTTCGATTCTTTGCCAGGCCCAAGTCGCTGCACCTGGGAAACTGCTATTGCCTCAGCCCCATCCAGTTCTCCGAAACTACCAGGGAATTCCCCGGATTATGCGGGTCGTATTTCACTGATGTTGGCAGCCCGAGCCGGCAGGAGTGCAGGTTAATCCATTGGCGCAGGTAGGTAACGTCTTGCGAGCACTCATACGAGACGCCGGCGACATCGTATTTATAAATCAGCAAGACGGCGGCGTGGTGGCCATTGCTTGGCTCCATCTCCTGCACGTCGATCACTGTGCCGTCGGTTATGCGGCCGATGCCGTCGAGCCAGTTTCGGCGCTCGCGCTCCAGTTCTGCCGGGCTTTTTGGCTTGCGACGCAAAAGAGCGTAGCTGCCCAAGACCACCGCGCCGCCACCCGCAATCAAATAAGGAACGCCAACAGAAATCATAGCCAGAAGCGGAAGCACTGGGACCGGCCCCCGACTTGTGGTATCAGCATATGACGGAACTGGCCGCGGGGAAAGTGCGTGTGAAGTTACAGAAGTGAGGGGCTGTGGAAATCTTCAGAGGGTCGCCGCAACCTTACTTTTGTTTGCAGACGAAGTCACGGGCGATGTCGCCGAAGCCGCCTTCGGTGGTGGATCCAAATTGATCGTCCCGGCGGGATTTCTTGCTGACCACAAGTTTTCCGCCGTGGTCGCGAGAATAAAACCATTCGGAGTTCGGCACCGCAGTGCGGCTCGCACAGTCGAAGCGAACCCGCGCGCGCAATTCCACAAACGGGCCTCCCTGCGGCAGTTTCGTAGGTTCTCTGTATTCCACCCGAATCCAAGCCGTCCGCAGCCCATTTTTCGGCGCTGTAACCGAACTGACCAGAACCTGGTCCCCGGAGGGCGTAGCCCCGGCCTGCCGCCAATCTCCCGCAGCGAAGGCGGCCAACCCGACTAAAACAATGGGAGCCAACACCACGCCTGCAAGAATGGAGAGTCCTTTCTTGACGGATCCCGGAGTTGAGGCAGTAACCACGACGCACACACTCTCAGCTAAGGCAGGGGTCCCTGTCAAATGGGGCCGACGACGGCGTTATGACGATTCAGGGAATCATCTGTTATCTTTTTATCTTTGCCCCGGTGCTTTTCTTCGCTGAATCGAGGTGTGCGTATGGAAACCCTGTATTCCACGAAAGTCCAGTCTGCGATCGGGCCTTTATTTCTCGCGGCGTCGCTTCGCGGCCTGGTGGCGCTCGAATTCGACAAAAGGTTGCCCGGCCAGCAATCGGTGCGCCCAAATCCGCGGGATCTTCGCGAAGAAAGAAGTCACACGATCGCATTCGAGGAATCGGCCGGCACGATGAAAGCATATGTCGGAGAGTTGAACGAATACTTTGCAGGCAACCGCCGCGAGTTTACCTTCGCCCTTGATCTTCGCGGCACAGATTTTCAGGTTGCCTGCTGGCACGCGCTGCTGGCGATTCCCTACGGCGAAACTCGCACCTATGCCGACATCGCACGCACTATAGGAAAGGCCAACGCCTTTCGCGCCGTCGGCATGGCGAATAACCGCAATCCGATTGCGATCGTAGTGCCCTGCCATCGGGTGATCGCGTCCGACGGCACTCTTTGCGGGTACGGCGGCGGCCTTGACGTGAAGCGAAAGCTGCTGCAACTTGAAGGTGCGCTCTCCGGAGAGTTGGCAGCTTAAGAATATTTGTTCGATCAGCGATCTGTATCCCGATTAAACTGCCGTTCCGCAATTTGACCGCTCAATCCCAATCCACGCTTCGTAAGGCCAGCCTCTTCTATCTCGTCTTTGTAATGTTTTCCTATACCACGGGCGGCCCATTCGGGCTCGAAGACATGGTCACAACCTCCGGTCCGGGCATGACGCTGATTTATCTGCTTGTGCTGCCGATTTTCTGGTGCATCCCGGTCTCGCTGGTCTCGGCGGAACTTACCGGCGCCATGCCGGTTGAAGGCGGCTTCTATCGCTGGACCCGCGCCGCCTTCGGCGACTTCTGGGGATTTCTCGCTGGCTGGTGGAATTGGTCTGCGTCGTTTCTATTGGGCGGCGCCTACGCCGTTCTCTTCACCGACTATCTGGTCTACTACTTCCCCGGCATCACTGGATGGAAACATTACCTGGTTTCGCTTGCGCTGATCGCCTTAATTACCTGGATCAACGTTCGTGGCATTCAGATGGTCGGCCAGGTCGCAACTGCGCTCGAGATTTTCATTTTTCTGCCGGTAGCGACGATGATCATAATCGGGTTTGTGAACTGGCGTCACAATCCTTTTGTCCCATTGATTCCACCGCATCAGCAAACATTCAAAATCTTTGGCGTTGGTTTGGCGTTGGGACTCTGGCTATATTCGGGCTACGAACAGCTTTCAACGGTCGCCGAGGAAGTGGAAGACCCGCAGTGCTCCTATCCGCGCGCCCTGGCGCTTGTCGTGCCGCTGTCAGTCGCCGCGTATTTCCTTCCGACGCTTGCCGGTCTCGCATCGGCGGGAGACTGGGAGCGCTGGCATACCGGATTCTTCTCAGAAGCGGCGCAGATGATCGGCGGCCGTTGGCTCGGCACATGGATGACGCTGGCGGCAATGGTGGGCAACGTGGCGCTGTTGAACAGCACCGTGCTTACCACGACCCGCATGCCTTTCGCGATGGCGGAAGACGGCTACCTGTCACCTGCCTTAACGCAGAAACATCGGCGATATGGAACGCCCTGGCTGGCGATCGTAGTATCAGCTCTGATCTATGCCCTCCTGGCATGGCAGAGCCTCGGCCAGATCATCTCGGTATATATCTGGTTGCGTTCGGCGACCACGGTGCTGACAGTGCTATCGGCATGGAAGCTGCGGCGCAGCCAACCAGATATGCCGCGCGCTTTCGTCGTTCCTTGCGGCCGCGCGGGCATGATCTACGTCGTGGCTGCGCCCGTTGCGATGGCAATCATCGCGCTGCTGGGAGGCGACCGTTTCGCCACGATTGGCGGAGTGATCGCGATGGCTTTGGGACCGCTTGTATATTTGTTTTTAGAGCGAAGCCGAACCGGTAGCGACGGTTGAGAAATTCCCGGCATTCATTATTCTGCGCCAGACTCAGCACAAAATCGCGATTCTTGCACCGTGTTACAATGGGCAACCCTAGGATTTCTGCTGCGCAGAAAAATCCACGTTCGTCCGCTGAAACTCTGAGAAAGTGCTCCGAAGAACTCGTGCCTAAGAGCCCTAGTCCCGATGCTCCCCGCGTCACCTATGCCGACGCCGGCGTGGATATCGACCGCGCCAATCGGACCAAGCAGCGGATCAAATATCTGGCGCACAAGACTTTTACTCGCGGTGTACTCAGCGAAATCGGTGGCTTTGGCAGCATGTTTGCCGTGGATAAAGCCAAATACGCCGACCCGGTGTTGGTCTCCAGCGTTGACGGAGTAGGCACAAAGCTCAAGATCGCTTTCGAGATGAATCTGCACTCCACGGTGGGCGCGGACCTCGTCAATCACTGTGTAAACGACATCGCCGTGCAAGGCGCCACACCGCTGTTTTTTATGGACTATCTCGCCGCGGGAAAACTCGAGCCGGCAATTGCCGAGAAAGTCGTCGAGGGCATCGCCGATGCGTGCAAGCACAATGGATGCGCATTAATTGGCGGGGAAACAGCCGAGATGCCCGGATTCTATCCCGAAGGCGAATATGATCTGGCGGGATTCATCGTGGGAGTCGTGGAGCGCGATCGCATTATTACCGGCAAAGATGTGCAGATCGGCGACGTCATCCTCGGCCTGCCTTCAAACGGCCTGCACACCAATGGATATTCGCTTGCCCGCAAGTTGCTCTTCGATGTAGCCAAATATTCGCTCGACGATTATGTCAATGAGATCAAGGGCAAAGTCGGCAACGAATTGATGCGCACGCACAAAAGCTACTGGCCGGCGCTGAAAAAGCTCAACGATGCGCAATGCGTTTCGGCCCTCGCTCACATTACTGGCGGCGGCATTACCGAGAATCTTCCGCGCGTTCTGCCCCGGGGCACGGCGGCATCGATCGATCTGGGGTCCTGGCCGGTTCCGCCTCTGTTCGAGCATCTCCGCCAGATCGGCAACGTTCCTCTCGAAGAAATGTTGCGAACCTTCAACATGGGTCTCGGCATGTTGCTTATTGTTCCCCTGGCGAAATTCAAAAAGGCGCAGACCGTGCTGGAGCGGGTAAATGAGAAGGCATATACGATAGGCCGCATCATAAAAGGCGAGCGCAAAGTTATCTACAACTAGTTGTTGCGTCGGCGACCATTTCAACTGTTGTGGTGTTTCGGAGTAGCCAATTAATAATCGCAAATCGGCAAGGCATTCCCTCGGCATTCTCCTTTCTGGGCGCGGCTCGAACTTCGTCGCCATCGCCGATAGTATCGACGCAGGCCGCATTCCAGACGCGCAAATCGCTGTCGTAATTTCAAACAAAGCCGACGCCCTCGGAATCGTGACCGCACGCGAGCGAGACTTGAGCGCGCTGGTGATTCCGTCGAAAGGCAGGCCCCGCGCTGAGCACGATCGCGAAGTCGTTTCAGCGCTCAAGCAAAACAATGTCGACCTGATCTGTCTGGCGGGGTACATGCGGCTTCTCTCACCATGGTTCGTGCAGCAATTTCCAAGGCGCATTTTGAATATTCATCCTTCGCTGCTTCCGGCATTTCCTGGCCTCGAGGCGCAAGAGCAGGCCTTCGCCTATGGCGTGAAGGCTTCCGGTTGCACCGTTCACTTCGTCGATGAGGAACTGGACCACGGCCCTATCATCGTGCAGAAAACCGTTCCGGTTTTGCAGGATGACAGCGAGCGCGCACTTGCCGAGCGGATTCTTGAGCAAGAGCACATCGCCTACACGGAAGCGATCAACATTGTGCTGCACGGAAATTTCGAAATTTTGGGACGGAGATTGAGAACTCTCGAAAAGTAAGCCCCTCTAGATTCAATGCAGCTTTCTTATACGGACTTGGACATCCTTACAATTGGCAGCGCCTCGCCATTGCCCAGCGGGACAAATTGCTGCTCTAGCTCCGCGTAGCCCTTGTTCCGATAAAACGGTACTCCGCTCAGAGTCGCTCCCATTTCCAATCGCGTGAAACCTCCGCGTTTCGCAGCGCTCTCGCTCGCTTCGAGAATTAGGCCGCCGATGCCCCGCCTGGCCCAGTCAGGATGCACGAAAAACGCACGGATCTTCGCCGCATCGCGTGCGGGATCGAGCAGCGAATCTTCGCGTGCCGCGTATTGATCGCCTCCGTAGAGAGTCTTCCGCTTGCTCCATCCGCCACAAGCGGCAATGGTGCAGCGGCTCACGTTCTCTTCTTCAGCGACCTCTGCCACGAAGTATGTGCCGTCGGCAATAAGTTGGGTATCGACGCCATACACCGAGGCCAGTGCGCCCTCAATCTGCGCGGGGGAGTAGTCACCCACCTGCAGTCCGCGCACCGACGCTTCAATCACCTGGCGAAGCCGGGGAACGTCGCCCAGCGTCGCTTTTCGGATTCGGATGTTTCCCGCTCTCATAGAAGTGTCGAAATTAGAGCTAATTCTAGTCCGCATTCTGACTTACGCTCGCGCATTCCTTATAATGTCTTTTCCCATGCCAAGCTTTGCGCCGGTCGACGAACAGCTGACGTACCTTAGGAAAGGCTCTGCGGAGATCATTCGCGAGGCCGATCTGCGCTCTAAGCTCGAAAAGTCGCGCGCCACGGGCAAACCGTTGCGCGTCAAACTCGGCATGGACCCGACCGCTCCCGACCTGCACCTCGGCCACACGGTTGTTCTCCGCAAACTCAAGCACTTTCAGGATCTCGGCCACACAGCCATTTTCCTGATCGGCGATTTCACCGGAATGATCGGTGATCCGACAGGTCGTTCGGTGACTCGCCCGCCGCTCACGCGCGAGCAGATCGAAGAGAACGCCGAGACCTACAAGGCGCAGGTATTCAAGATTCTCGATCCACAAAAGACAGTCATCGACTTCAACCGCCGGTGGATGGGCCAGTTCACTGCCGACGATTTCGTCCGGCTGATGGCGAAGTACACCGTTTCGCAGCTTCTTGAGCGCGAGGATTTTCACAAGCGTTTCCGCGAAGAAAAGCCGATTTCCGTCCATGAATTGCTTTACCCGCTGGTGCAGGGCTACGACTCGGTGGCGCTCGAAGCGGACGTGGAACTGGGCGGCACCGACCAGAAATTTAATCTCCTGGTTGGCCGCGAACTGCAGCGTGCCTACGGCCAGGAGTCGCAAGTGGTGCTGACCACGCCGATTCTCGAAGGCCTCGACGGCGTGCAGAAAATGTCGAAGTCGCTGGGCAACGCCATTGGCATCCACGAGCCGCCGTTGGAGATGTACGGCAAGATCATGTCGATCTCCGATGAGATGATGTGGAGATATTACGAACTGCTAACGGATGCGCAGGTCGCCGACATCGAGAGGATGAAGCGGGAATCGCATCCCATGCAGACGAAGAAGGAGTTGGCACGAAGGATTGTTGAAGACTTTCACGGCGCAGAAAAAGCAGGCCCTGCAAGCGCGGATTGGGCGAAGCAGTTTCAGAGAGCGGAGACGCCGGAAGATTTGGATAATGTGAACGTGAGTCTTGCCGACGTTGAGGTTGACGCCGACGGCAAACTCCACGGAGCGATCGTAGTTCTTGGACGAGGACTAAATCCAACACAGAGACGAGTAGTGCGCCTCGATAAGCTGATTCGGTTTTCTGGCCTTGCCAATTCAAATGGAGACGCTGGTTCCAAGTTAAAAAACAACGCAGTCTCGATTGACGGTAATTCTGTCGGAGAAGGCAACTTCATCGCGGATATGCCACTAGATCACTATGTCGTGCTGCGAGTCGGGCGTCGAATGAAAAGGGTTCGACTTATTGACGATAACGGTCTCTAAATTAGCAAGGTGGGCTAGCCTCACATCGTTTCCGTACATCTGACTGTTGCTCCCCTGCCCACATGCGCGCTGCAGCAATCTTCGGGCTCGGGTGTTCGTCGAGACAATTAAGTCCCTTCCAGATCGACCGGTCGATTGAATGGCGAATTGGTCTGCCGTCCCCAGGCGAGGCTGTGGACGTCGTCATACTATTTGGCGGCGATGGCACGGTTCACCGTCATCTTAGCCCATTGGCCTCGCTTGGCTTGCCAGTGCTTGTGGTTCCGACGGGCAGCGGAAATGATTTCGCGCGGGCACTGGGACTACGGCGAGTACGCGATTCGCTGACGGCGTGGCGGCGTTTTCTTCGCCAGCAGGATAATGTTCGCTCAATTGATTTAGGCCTTATCACTCCCTGCGACGCCGGAAAAACATCCACAGGAGAAAACTCCTCAAGCCATTTCTGCAGCGTTGCTGGAATCGGCCTCGATTGCGAAGTGGCGCGCCGCGCCAATCGACTGCCACGGTGGCTTCGCGGCCATGGCGGTTACGCTTTGTCCCTTGCGTCAACATTTCTGCGTTTCGCACCTTTTCCGGTCAAAATTCTCACGCAGGCCGATACCGGTGAGTGGAGCACGCGCAGCCACCAGCCCACGATCCTGACGGCTTTCGCCAATTCTCCAGCTTATGGAGGAGGGATGAAAATCGCCCCCCGCGCGAAAATGGACGACGGCCAGCTCGATGTCTGCGTCATCGCCGGCATCGATCCATTCAAGCTTGCCTGCACGTTCCCAACGGTCTATTTTGGCGGGCACATCGAAGTTCGTGGAGTCCAATATTTCCAGGCTTACCGCATCCGCGTCGAAACCGAATCTCCGCAGGACGTCTACGCCGATGGCGAATACGTCAGCCGTACGCCCGTCGAGATCGGCGTGCAGCCTGCCGCTCTGAAAGTGCTCATGCCCTAGCTGCCGGTGCTACACTTTCTCAATGCCCGAACGAAAATCTCGCACCTTATTGTGGGTTCTGATTGGCGGAGGCGCATTCTTCCTCTTTGCGCTTGCCGTTTTCGCTTTGATCTATCTTGCGCTCCATGCGGGCGGCACGGAGGAAGCCGGTTTTGGAGGATTCGGCGACCGCATCGGGGTGGTCGATCTGGATGGCGTAATCTTATCGCCAGAACCTGTGGTCGGCGAACTCAAGCGTTTTGGCGAAGATTCCTCGATTAAAGCGATCATCCTGCACGTGAACTCTCCCGGCGGCGGCGTGGCGGCTTCGGAAGAGATCTATCGCGAGGTCAAGCGCGTGCGCGAGGAGAAGAAGAAAAACGTCGTCGTCTCGATCGAGACGGTCGGAGCCAGCGGAGCGTATTACGTGGCATCGGGGGCAAACAAGATCTATGCCGATAATGGCAGCATTGTTGGATCGATCGGCGTCATCGCCGAATGGGTCAATTACGGCGATCTGCTCAAGTGGGCCAAGCTGAAGAACGTCGTGCTTAAGACGGGAGAATTCAAGGATACCGGCAATCCCGCGCGCGATCTCACTCCGGCCGAGCAGGCCTACATGCAATCGCTGATCGACAACATGTTCGGACAGTTCGTTCACGCTGTCGCCGACGGGCGCGGCATGAAATTCGATGACGTAAAAGCCATCGCCAACGGGAAGGTCTGGACGGGCGAGCAGGCGTTGTCGATGAAGCTGATCGACAACGTGGGCGACTTCCAGGCAGCCGTGAAAGATACAGCGAAGTCGGCCGGCATCTCCGGAGAACCGACTCTGGTTCATTCCGACAGAGAGCGCAGAACGCTGCTCGACGTGCTTCTGGGCGACGTTTCCAGGTACTTGCCGACCCGCGAGAAGCTGATGGAGCAGGAGGTTGGATTCTATTATCTGTGGAAATAGTGGTCGCACCCAATCTAGCGACTTGCGTACAAGCCCTGAAATTTGAGAAGGTTATGAGGTTGTCAGCGGCGCGGCTCTGGGTGGGCACGATGCCGGGGAGACAGCCGGGGGTAAAGAAACACTATGACGAAAGCCGATCTGATCGATGAAGTTTCGCGCCTGGCGGAGTTAACGCGCAAAGACAGCGAAGTGATTGTCGAGACTATTTTCGACAGCGTGGTGCGCTCGCTGCGCGCGGGTGACAAAATCGAGATTCGTGGATTCGGCAGTTTTCGCACCCGCCAGCGCAAGCCGCGCATGGGCCGCAACCCGAAGACCGGTGAAAAGGTCGAAGTGCCAGCGAAGAAGATCCCTTTCTTCAAGCCCAGCAAGGAACTCAAAGATCTGGTGAACGAGGGTATTCCCGTGACCACGCCCCCGGTTGCACCGGCAGCTCCGGGTGCTGCGCCGACGGTGTAAGGAACAGGCAGTAAATCGAGACTCCGACGGAATCGTTCAGGGGCGAATTCCCGCCACTCCCATCATTCGCCCCGTCTTACCTTTTTCCGCGCGATAAGAGAACAGTAGATCTGAGCGGCAGTTTGTGCACAGAGTTGAAGCTTCAATGCTCTTGGGGCGCACCCCAGCAGCGATCAGCTGTTGGCGATTGGCTTCCAGCAGGTCGAGAAATATTTTTTTCGGCAGATCGCTGTGTCCGGGCGCTCGCGCCGTCAAAAACAGCAGAGGATATTTTTCTCGCACCGGGTCAGACTCCTTCACTTCGCGGAATAGACCCGCAGCATACGCGAATTGCGATTCGAACTTCTGCTGCACTTCTTCACCCACTTCGTAACAACAGCCACGAATGCCGGGGCCGATCGCAGCTTCCAGGTTGCTCGGGCTGCTTCCGAAGGATCGCCTCATCTCGCCAACACCCTTTTCGACGATCCGTTGCACAGTGCCGCGCCAACCGGCGTGAAAGACACCCACGGCTTTGTGCTTGGGATCCACGAGAATAATCGGCAGGCAATCCGCCGTCTGGATGGCCAGAAACAGCCCCGGAGTGCCCGTAATCATCCCATCGCCTGCAAGCGGCGTTTTGGGCTCCGAATCGACGAAATGGATGATATCGGAATGAATCTGGCGTAGCGTGACAAGCGGCCAAGTTTGTGACGCGGGGGCAAACCGGCGCAGAAAAGCTTTTCGATTACGCTCGACTGCCGTCCTGGAATCATCTTGGGTGAAGCCGAGATTAAGGGCTTTGCCCCCATAGGCTCGCGAGAACCCGCCGGCCCGCGTCGAAAATCCGTGAGCAAGCCACGGAATTTTGGTAAGGTTTGTTGCCCGGACGATGTTGACTGTGTTTTTGTTCAGAACTGATTTAGACGGCACTGAATCATGTTAGCCGAAAGCCGTCTCGCATTGCGCCGTGCGGAATCGACCGGTGTCAGAGGCTAGCCGCCCATCGCTGGCGGACTCCGGCAAGAAACTTCTCTTTATCGGACAGCATCTGCCGGACCAGCGCTTCGTTTTCAGTATCCTCGTGCACGGCCGCCCACAGCACCATCTCCGTCATCACCGGGGCGAGGGCGATTCCTTTCGCGGTGAGCTTATAAGTTATTCTGCGGCCATCCGACGGATCTGTGCTCTTGGTGATGATTCCGCAATTCACCAGTTTGCGCAGGCGATCGGCCAGAATGTTCGTGGCAATGCCTTCGTAGCCTTCCAGGAATTCTTTGTAGCTCCGGGCATCGCGCAACATCATGTCTCGAATGATGAGAAGGCACCAGCGGTCACCCAACATTTCCACAGAAGCGTTGAGCGGACAGCCGGACCTGCGCGATATCCTTTTTCTTCCAGCCACATTGACAGGGTAGCATTTCACTTGCGATTTGCAAGTTATTTATGGTAACTTCACGGCCAGCGTGCAAAAGGTGCGTACGCACGTCTAAAATCTCACGGACGGCACGGTTGCCGGCTCAACTACGAGCCATCTGAGTTTTCCTTTTGAGGGGAGCTTTCGCATGAGTAAAGTTCGCGTACTCGTAGGCACACACAAAGGTGCTTTCATCCTCACGTCCGATGGCAAGCGCGATCGATGGGAAGTGAGCGGGCCGCATTTCGCCGGATGGGAGATGTACCACCTCAAGGGTTCGCCGGTCGATCCCAACCGGATCTACGCCTCGCAAACCAGCGGCTGGTTCGGACAAATTATTCAGCGTTCCGACGACGGCGGAAAGACCTGGCATCAGCCCGGAACGCCCGCGGGACAAGCCGCAGCGCCGGGACCGCCAAAAAGTGAAAGCAACAAATTTGCCTACGACGCAGCCGGGAAACCGCTTACCACGCATCAGTGGTACGACGGCACCCAGCATCCCTGGGAGTTCAAGCGGGTCTGGCATCTCGAACCATCGTTAACCGATCCGGACACAGTTTATGCCGGAGTGGAAGATGCTGCTCTGTTTCACTCGACCGACGGTGGTCAGAACTGGCACGAGCTTTCGGGACTTCGCGGGCATGGCACAGGACCGAAATGGCAGCCCGGCGCCGGTGGCATGTGCCTGCATACGATTATTCTCGATCCCAGCAATTCCGATCGAATTTTCATTGCGATTTCGGCGGCTGGAGCGTTTCGCACCGATGATGGCGGAGAATCCTGGAAGCCAATCAATCGCGGACTTTATTCAAAATATATTCCCAATCCCACCGCCGAGGTCGGCCACTGTGTTCATCACGTCGCCATGAATCCCAAGCGCCCCGGCGTGCTCTTCATGCAGAAACATTGGGACGTGATGCGCAGCGACGATGCCGGAGACAACTGGAAAAAAGTCAGCGGGAATCTGCCGACCGACTTTGGCTTCGCCATTGATGTACACGCTCATCAACCGGAAACCGTTTATGTCGTTCCTATCAAAAGCGACTCCGAACATTTTCCGCTGGAAGGCAAGCTGCGCGTCTTTCGAAGCCGCACCGGGGGCAACGAATGGGAACCTCTGACCAAGGGTTTGCCGCAGAAAGATTGCTATGTGAACGTGCTCCGCGATGCCATGGCAGTAGATACGCTGGACGAATGCGGAATTTATTTCGGAACCACCGGCGGCCAGGTTTACTGCTCACCCGATGGGGGTGACAATTGGTCTGCGATCGCGCAGAATTTGCCTGCCGTATTTTCAGTTGAGGTGCAAACGCTGTAGGCTACACCTTCGAGATTAGCGCAGCTTTCCATCGCAAAAAGTGCGCGCCAGGTGATTCTGTTGCCAAAGTCGAAGAAATCTTTCGTTTCCGATCCAAATGTTGAACTCTACGACAAACTGATTGCCACCATTCCAGGCCTCGACCGCAAGGGCGCTGCCAACCCGTACACTTCGGTGAACGGAAACATGTTTACGCTCCTGCACGAGTCGACGCTGGCCATCCGCCTGCCAGAGGACAAGCGCGAAGACTTTCTGATGAAGCACAAAACGAAGCTCTACGAGGCGTATGGAGCCGTTATGAGGGAATATGTAGAAGTACCGGAAAGGCTCCTTAAGGATACGAGAGAACTCAAAAAATACCTGGAAGTCAGTTACGCGTACGCGAAGACGTTGAAACCCAAGGCCACGGATAAGAAATCCCGAAGGTCTGAACCGTGAAGTCCCGGTGCTGAAACAATCCTTCTAAAACGGTCCTCTGACATGGTTCGTATAATTCTTCCTCAGCATTTGCGAACGCTCTCTCAGACGGGGGCCGAAGTCCAGATTGAAGTGCGCGGTTCGGTTACGCTGCGGGCGGTGTTGGATGCGATTGAAGCGCAGTACCCCATGCTGCGGGGGACCATAAGGGATCACGGCTCGCAGCAGAGGCGGCCGTTCCTGCGCTTCTTTGCTTGCGGAGAAGACTTATCTCACGAACCGCCGGACACGGCGTTGCCTGAAGCGGTGGCCTCAGGAGTTGAGCCTTTCCTAATTGTTGGAGCAATCGCCGGCGGATAGCTCCGTGCCTCGCGTGTAACCACTGTTTGCTCACTTCGAATCTGTTCGTTATAGTTTTCCTAGCATGTTCGAAGATTTCACAGTCACCGACCGCTGGACCAAAAAGCCGGTTCATTGCGTTTACCAGGCGTTGATCGTGGCCATCGCGACTCGCCACGCCGATGCTGTCGACATCAAGTTTCTGGTGGATGGAAAAACCGTTTGGGTAGCTCTTCCGCATCCGGCGTGGGTCGAATACAAGAAACGCACGGGAAAAGCCATTACCGACGCTCTCGCCGTTGAAATTGCCGGGCACTATCTGAAATCGGCGCTCGACGCCGGCGAAGGCCTTGGACGCGAAATGTACTCTCTTACCGTGGCGGAAACGCTCGCCCATCTTGAAGCCGTGGTCACGGCCATGCAGTCGCCGGTCACCGCTTAATCTTTATTCTCTTTCGATATTACCTGCTTCCGGCGCTGAACCCGTAAACCGTGATGCTGTGAAACGTCTGCCCAGCCTTCAGTTCGGTCGAAGGAAAACTGGGATGGTTGGGCGAATCGGGAAAGCGCTGCGTCTCCAGGCAGAGTGCGTATCTTCTCTTGTAGACGCGACCTTCTTTTCCCGTGATCGATCCATCAAGAAAGTTTCCGGTATAGAGTTGCACGCCTGGTTGGTCGGTCAGCACGCGCAGGATGCGTCCCGTGGTTGGCTCGTAGACTTCTGCCGCCTCCGCGAACTGCCCGGGCGCGTGGTCCAAAACAAAATTGTGGTCGTAACCGTGACCTAGCTTCAATTGAGGATCATCGGCTTCAATCCGGTCGCCGATGGCATGCGGAATACGAAAATCGAAGGGCGTCCCCTCCACCGATCTCAACTCTCCCGTCGGAATTAGATTCGAGTCGACTGGGGTCATGCGAGACGCATTGATCTTCACCACATGCTTCAAGATATCGCCGTTTCCCTGCCCGGCGAGATTGAAGTAGGAGTGATTGGTCAGGTTTAGAACAGTATCTTTGTCGGTGGTGGCGGAATAATCGACTTTCAAGGCGCCACCGCTCACGGTATATCGAACTGTCGTCGTGAGTGTGCCAGGGAAACCCTGATCGCCGTCTTTGCTGGCATAAGTCAACTCAATTCCTTCCGCAATCGGTTTGGCGGCCCAGACAACTTTGTCGAAGCCGTGCGGGCCGCCGTGGAGGGCATTGTCGCCGTCGTTTTTCGGAATGGAATACGTATGTCCATCGAGCTGAAATGTGCCATGCGCGATGCGGTTGGCATATCGGCCTACGATTCCTCCGAAGTGTGCGGTCTGCTCAATGTACTTTTCCACCGAATCGCAACCCAGAACCACGTCATCGAGTCTTCCGTTGCGATCCGGAACGCGCAAAGAAACGACGATGCCGCCATAAGTAATGACTGCAGCCTCAATCTTTCCGTCGTTGAGCCGGTACAGATCGACAGCCGCGCCGTCGGGCATATGCCCGAACGGATGTTTCGTAACCCGAGTTTTTGCCGACATGGTTCCTGCGAATGTAATCATAAAGATGACGACAGCGAAGCAGCGATGGACCTGATTCAAGAAATTACCTCGATTCCAACCTTCCCTTTGCCGTTCATCCGTTTTTGTGCGGCGATTCCCGCCTCTTGGCCATGAGAAAAAAGACTTCATGCAAGAACCTTCATGATCCAGGAAAACTCGCAAAACAGGGCAGCAAATCGGCCAAATCAGTGTAAACTCATTTGACTAGTTCGCGACACTAACCCGGTTTCTCAATTCTTCGATCCGAAGTGAATTCCGTGAGTAATCGTCTCGCCAAGAAAGTACTCCTCATCGGTTGGGATGCAGCCGACTGGAAACTGATTAATCCCCTGCTCGATCAGGGTCTGATGCCCACGCTCGATGACTTCGTCAACCATGGCGTCATCGGAAATCTGGCCACCTTGCGTCCGATTCTTTCTCCGATGCTGTGGAATTCCATCGCGACCGGCAAGCGTCCCGACAAGCACGGCATTCACGGCTTCATGGAGCCCGATCCGCAAACCGGTGGGGTGCGCCCCACGACCAGCACTTCGCGCAAGGTTAAGGCAATCTGGAATATTCTCACGCAGCGCGGATACAAAACCCATGTTCTAGGCTGGTTCGCAGGGCATCCCGCTGAACCGATTAATGGCATATCGGTCTCCGATCTTTTTCCCTACGCCGTCGGGCCGCTCGATAAAGAGTGGCCGCTGCCGCCCGGTGCGGTTCATCCCGACAGCTTGCGCGATACTTTTTCGAAATTGCGTATGCACCCGGCGGAGGTGACCGAAGCCGCGATCCTCCCTTGGATTCCGCGCGCGGCCGAGATCGATCAGGAAAAAGACAAAGGCCTGCAATCGTTCGCCAAGATTCTCTCCGAGAACTGCTCGATCCACAACGCCGCCACATGGATTTTGCAGAACGAGCCCTGGGATTTCCTCGCCGTTTACTACAACGGCATCGACCACTTCTGCCACGGCTTTATGCACTTCCATCCACCGCGAATGGAAGGCGTTCCCGAGGAAAGATTCGAGATCTACAAGGATGTCGTCAACGGAGCCTACCGTTTCCACGACATGATGCTCGAAACTCTGCTGACTCTAGCCGGGCCGGATGCCACCGTGATTCTCGTTTCCGACCACGGATTTCACTCCGATCATCTGCGCCCGCGTGGCATTCCGAAAGAACCTGCCGGCCCCGCCATTCAGCACCGGCAATTTGGCGTCTTCTGCATGAAAGGCGAGCACGTCAAGCAGGACGAGAGAATTTACGGCGCAACGCTCCTCGACGTCACACCCACGATTCTGACTCTGTTTGGATTGCCGGTCGGCGAAGACATGGATGGCCGCGTCCTGGTGCAGGCTTTCGAGCAACCTCCGAAAATCGAACGCATTCCAAGCTGGGAGAGCGAGCCCGGTGAATGTGGCATGCATCCCGCCGATCTGCGCATGGACCCCGCCGCCGCTCAGGCGGTTCTGCAGCAGTTTGTTGCGCTCGGTTACATTCAGCCGCCGAGCGAAGACCAGTCCAAGGCGGTTGAAGTCGCAGTGCGCGAGCAGCAATATAATCTGGCGCGTGTTTATCTCGATACCCAGCGCTATCCCGAGGCTCTGCCGATTTTTGAAGAGCTCACCGGCAAATGGACTGACCAGCCGCGCTTCGCGCAACATCTGGCGCAGTGCTACTGGGCGACCGGCAAGCGCGCCGAGGCGAAAGCGCTGCTTGAGAAATTGATGGTGTACGAGCCACCCAAAGAAGAGGCTAAGCCTGAAAAACAAAACGGCTCTGGAGAAGCTACCGCCGCGGATGCGACAAAAGATCTTTCAAGAGCCGGCGAACACCTGCCACCGGTCCAGCAAGAGCCCAAGCCGCGCCCCTGGGCCGATCTGCTCATGGGCATCATCCACTTTGAAGAAGGTGACATGGACACGGCTCTGTCAAGCCTGCTGAAAGCGGAGCAAGCCGATCCGCATCTTCCTGATCTTCACCTGCGCATCGGCGAAACTTACCTTCGACAAAAGCGCGTCCCAGACGCCGAGCGCGCTTTCCAGCGTGCTCTCGAAATCGATGGAGACCGCGCCGAGGCGCATCTGGGCTTGGCGGTGGCGTGCCTCCGGCAGCGCCGCAACGAAGAAGCCGCAGAACACGCGCTGCTGGCCGTCGGCTTGCAGCATTTTCTGCCGCTGGGGCATTTCTATCTGGGAGTCGCTCTTGCGCGCCTTGGCCATCGCGAGCGCGCTGCCCTGGCATTTGAAACATCTCTCACCATGTTGCCCGGCTTGATCGCGGCCCATCGCTGGCTTGCCGCGCTGTACATGCACCCCGGGGATGGTGATCCCGAAAAAGCCGCGCGGCATCGCAGCATCTATCTCCAAATGAGGCGCCGGCGGCAGAAGGCAGAAGCTCCAGCGTGATCACGATCGTCTCCGGCCTGCCCCGCTCCGGCACATCGCTGATGATGCAGATGCTCGCCGCCGGAGGCATGTCGGCCGTAACCGACGGTGAACGCGTTGCCGATACCGACAATCCGCGCGGTTACTACGAATGGGAGCGCATCAAGCAATTGCCGCGGGATCCAAATTGCATCTCCGAAGCCGAAGGCAAAGTGGTGAAAGTTATTTCACAGCTTTTGTTCGCGCTGCCGGCAGGGCACGACTACGAGATTGTTTTTCTCGTACGTCCGTTGCCCGAAGTTGTCGCATCGCAGAGCGAGATGATTCGACGGCGCGGTACGACCGGCGCGGCTCTCAGTCCGGCAGCATTGATCGCCGGGCTTCAGGCGCATCTGAATCAGGTTAATTCTTGGCTGCAGCGCCGATCTGAGATTCGTGTTTTTCGCATGCCCTACCGCGACGTCCTGAGCGACCCCAGAAAGGCAGCCGAAGATCTTCAGCGGTTTTTGCAACAGCCGTTGGATATCGAATCAATGGCGCGGCAAGTCGATCAGTCGCTATATAGGCAGCGCGACGAGAAAACCGCGTAGCCGTTGCCGACAGGGAGTGTTTCTTCCGTTACCGTTTCTCCGACGCCGCCTGCAGAAAGATGGTCTGTCCGACTGCCAGCCGGCCGATGCGGGTGACCGCACCGTAGACTCCGGCACAGGTCTGGTTCGCGCGAACCACCGCCTTCAGCACTTCCGGAGCTGGAATTGCTGAGTCGGGATCGAGGTTCAGCATCGCGCATCGTTCATCGCGCATCGTGACGGTGACAGCGGGAGCATCACTGCCTTCGCCGAATGAGAGCACGCCGCCCACCCACTCGTCCTCCTGGAAGGCACGTGGCCGCAGTGAGCGAATCACAATATTCGGACGAAATCGCCGCGAGTCCAGGTTCAGGCCTGCGATTCGTCCAATCTCACCTACAGTATCTGAGTCGATGACCGAGATGCTCGCTTCATCGAAGATGCCATGCTTTAGCTGCATCATCTGCACAGCAGCTCCGTGACGGCGAGCAACCTCCGCGGCCAGTTCCTCTCCAAAGACGGGAAGATTTTCGCCACTCGGGGTGCGGATATGCATCGGGAGATCTTCGTGCGTGCCGTCGCCAGAGGAGCTGCATGTACGAGGCTGCGGAACAAACAAAAGCAGCTCGGGAAGTTTGCTTGCGGTGAGCCAGGGGAAGCCGCTGCGGTCATCCATCCGGCGGAAGGCCAGGCGCCTGTCACCAACGAGGCCGTGCCAACCCAGATCGGCGGCCCGGAGCGGTTCGCCGCCCATGGACTTCACCGGATACCGGAAGAGAGCCTCCACCTGTCCGATTTCTATGAGCATGCTCGGTCGGAATCCGCGCCCAACAGCGTATCACTCGGATAGCCGAATACGTCGCAAACGGCGAGGCTAGGAACAGGTCACTTCACCAGCTACTGGGGGAACGATCAATGCTGGCAAGGCCAAGGACCGCAAATCCCCGACAAAACCCATCGATCTAAATGGTCGGGACGGGCAGATTTGAACTGCCGACCCCTCGCACCCCAAGCGAGTGCTCTACCAGGCTGAGCCACGTCCCGACTACAGTCCGCTGCTCAAGGTTTATCGGCAGCAAACAGGGTTCGACCTAAGGATTTTATCACCTGCGCAGGAGTTTCGCCGTAGACAGCAGTTCCGTGTGATCAATCGCAGATGTGACGCGATCCGGAGTGAAAAGCGCGTGCCGGATGCGTCACGGCTGGCGTCGAAAAATTAAGAGGAATGATCGGCTCCTTCGAACTCACAAAAAACCGAATCGCGCTAGCCTTTAACCGCGGCGCGAATCTTCGGCGTGCCCGAGACGGCCGCTTTCAGCGCCGCATCGGACGCAATCAACTCGAGAACTCTCTTCGTCATCTCCTCGTCAATGTCCGGGGCCTTTCGAATCTCGACTGGATAGCGCACCCGCAATTCCAAACCAGTATCCGAGAATTGAAGTCGCGCGTCGGGATGAGGAGCTTCAATCTGAATGTCGACACGCCGCTCGATATCGGCATGCTGACGCTGAATTTCGTCCTTATATTTCGCGTAAATGCCGTTCACGGCAGCGATGAGCTTGTCTTCCGCCTCCTTATGATTTCCTTCGGGCGCAATGGTTACCACCACCTCATGCCACGCATATTCGGTTCCAGGAATTTGCTTAAACAGCGGCGTTCCAGTCTGAAACAGGACTGAATTCGAAAACACCACGATGCGGCCAGTGGGATACAAATCTACCCCGGTACCGGCGAGTTCCATCAAGTACAGGCGAATAAGGCCAATATCGACGACATCGCCAGTAACTCCGGCAACGCTGATGCGGTCGCCAACCCGTATGCCATACCGCCCGATGATGAAGAAGTAGGCAGCCACCGATAGCAAAACGGCCTGCAGCCCAACCGCGATGCCGGCCGTAATAAAACCGGCGAACGTGGCCAACGAACTGAACTCGCTGACAAATCCCAGAACCAAGACAATCGCAATCAGAACTCCGATTACGACGCGGCGCAGGACAAGAAATTGCCGTCGTCTGCGCGGATCGCCGATATAACGAAACGTGATGCGCCGCCAGATATCGGAAAGCACCAGGATCACAACCAGCGCCAGTACGATTCCTCCCACCCGCAGAAGAACCGAACGCAACACGTACCTGGATTCGCGTGTAATCGAGTTATGCCACTCATCAAAGTTCGATTTGGTGTCGTTCAGGACAATGATTTCCTGGCTCAGCGGGAGCATGGCCGCAGAGAGGTGCTTGAACCGTCCGGTTAGCTCCTGGTAGGTGTGCCGCTCCAATTGCAACTGCTGCGGATCGGTTGTGGGTGGCTGGCTGGCCATTTGCTGGCTCTGCTGAATCGTCGCGCGCAAAGCGTCCCGGAGCGGTGTGCGCAGCCGGTCAGCGACATCGCGCATGTATTCGGTCTGCTTTACCAAGCCGTCAATCTGATGCGCGGCTGCCATGTAGTCATACAAATTCATGGCTTCGCTGATCAGGCCGCCAGAGTTGGCTAATGTCGGTCTACTCGGAGTCGGCGCCGGGTTTGTTTTTTGTGCTGCTGTGGTTGAGCCGAGAACCTCGGGAATTGTCTTGGCGAGCTTGTTGATGCTGCCTTCAAGACTGCCCGAGACTTCGCCATTCGATTCGACGAAGGAGAGCATTTTCTCAAGCGCGTCGGAAAGTGCTTTCTGCACCTCTAACTCGCCTTGGAGAGCATCCCGCTGCGAGATCGCGGCTTCCCGTTTGGCCGGCGAGGCTTTCAGAATTTGGGCGCCGAGAGTGTCGATCTGCGATTGCAATTGCTGAATCTGGGCCGCGGTTCTTGCCTGCATCTGCTCGAGGTTCTGCTGCTGTGTCGATTCGGTTTGGGCCGCACCGCTGGCCTTTTGTTCGGCCGCCAGCAGGGCGGCCTCCGCTTTGGCCGACTCAAACCCGAGGCGTACGGCCTGCGCCGAAAGGCTCTGAGTGTTGTCCTGATAAATCGCGTCGCTGGGCATTCCCACCGATCGAACTCCGGTGTTCGCGTGCCGATACCAACTGATGAGCTGATTCAGGTGGTGCAGAACTGCCGTGCCGTCAATTTGCACCGGAGGCAAAGTGTTGCCGGCGGGTTGTGAAGTTGGCTGAGTAGCCGCCGGCTGTGAAGGCTTTGGAACCTGCGACCACGACAGTGCGGCGACGGCCACACAGATGGCAAGCACTGTCACCGCCCGCAATCTGCTCCGGGGCAGTAATCGGTCAATCGACGGAAGTCCAACAGTTTCTTGCATTTCGCTCCAGGCAGTGTCACGGAATTATCGAAACAATCCGAACGGCAAGTTTGGGAATCCAATGTATCATGCGCTTTCGAACACGCTTCGTAAGTTTCATTGTGATTATTCAGTCGGTTCTGTTTTTGACGCATTTTTTCCTTTACGAGACATGGATTTTTTCAACTGCTGGCGATCCTCGGTCAAGCTCGTGGCTGAAGCTGGCGGTTAGTTTGTTGTCGGTCAGCTTCGTCTCGGCATCGGTACTTGCCTTCCGCTACACCAACCCGCTCGTGCGGGCCTACTACCGAGCGGCCGCTGTCTGGGTGGGATTGCTGACCTTCCTACTCTTCGCCTCTGTTTGCTCTTGGATTGTTTTCGGCATCGCTCAGCTTGCCGGTTTGAGCCTGAACCTCCATCGCACGGTGGAGATCCTCTACGCAGCGGGTGCCCTGATTGGGCTCTACGGTGTTTTCAACGCGAACTGGACGCGGGTGACGCGGGCAACGGTGCAACTGGCAAATCTGCCGGAGGCGTGGCGTGGACGCAGAGCTGCGCTCGTTACTGACTTGCATTTGGGACACGTGCGCAATGGAAATTTTATGCGCCGGATGGTGGCAAAGATTTTGAGAGAAGAGCCGCACGCGATTTTTATCGGCGGAGATCTATATGACGGCACCGCAATCGACGCGAAAAGCGCGGCCGAGCCGCTAAACCAATTGAGCGCCCCGCAGGGGGTTTACTTCGTGGCCGGCAACCATGAACAATTTGGAGACGACAGCAAATATCTCGATGCAGTTAAAGCTGCCGGGGTCCGCGTATTGAGCAACGAAAAAGTCGAAGTGGACGGCCTGCAGATTGTCGGAGTGCCTTACCGGCAGGCTGCGCGGGACGGAGTGTTGGCTTCGGTGTTGCACGCTGTCGGTCTGGATCGCAACCGGGCAAGCATTCTACTCACACACGCGCCCGATCATCCGGCAATTGCCGAAGCTGCGGGGTTCTCGTTGCAGCTCTCAGGCCATACGCATCTCGGACAATTCGTTCCCTGGAGTTGGATGGCACGGCGGATTTACCGGCAGTTCGTCTACGGCCTGAGCCGAATCGGCAAAATGCAGGTATTCACATCGAGCGGGGCTGGAACCTGGGGACCGCCGTTGCGGCTCGGATCGAACCCCGAAATCGTAGTTCTGGAATTCGTCTGAGGACTGTCGCCCGTTTCAGGGAAACGCCGGTACTTAGTCTCCAGCTACTTGTTCGCCTTCCCAGTTTTCTTCAGCAAGAGGTGCTACCGCGGAGTCGAATTTCTCGCGGCGCAACTCCGCTTCCAGCGCGGCGAGCTGGCCTTCGATATCCTGCTCGGCTTTGCGCTTGCGGATAACCTCTTCGCGGTAGCGGCGCAGGAAATAATCGATAGTTTCGACGCGGATTCTGATGGATCCGGTCGGTTTGTTCTCATCGAGGTCCTTGAAGCAGAAATAGGGCGTGCCCGATTGCTCAATAATACCTTCGATCACGCCATAGATCGGCGCGTCGTGGCCGCACTTGAAGCTGGAGATTTCCAGCGCGACAAGATTGGGGTGGCGCGCAGTAAACTTTGCTGCCCAGACCTTATGATTCGTGCTGCACGAATACGAATTCTTCCAGGCGTCAGTGATATCCAGCGCGTGACTGGTCACACCCGCCCGCACTTCGTCGCCAAAGAGGCGATCGAGCAGATCTTCATCGATAGGCAAAGTGTTCTGCGAGAAGATGGGGTAGCCGAGCTTCTGGAATTCGTCAAGGATTTCGTGATTGAGCCCAGGATCATGATGGTATGGGCGGCCCAGCATGACGATGCCGATGCGGTCTTCCCGTTCCAGTTGATCCATTACCGCGCGGGCGCGGCGGCGGATGCTGGATTCATATTCTTGCAGCGCAGCAAATCCGGATTCGACTGCGCGGTCATTTTCTTCCTGCGAAAGCCCGAGCACAGGCTGCCAAGCCTGCAACATCTGGTGGGCGAAAAGCTTGTGATCGGCGAAGTTGAGCACCGGATCAAGGTACTTCACGTTATTTTCCGCAAATACATCGTTCTCTTTGGTGAATGCCGCCTTCACGGTTTCGGGCGTCGCGGTAACGGTGGGGCAGGCGTTGGCGCCGACGATCTTTACCAAGGACGAATGCAGCACGTCGTACATTGGGAAGAAAATGAGGTCGAGCGGCTTCTTCTTGTGCTTCTCTTGAATCAGGTTATAGACGTGCGAGATTCCGATCTTGGCCGGGAAGCACGGATCGATCGCACCGCGGCTAGCGCCTGCGCGATAGAGTTCGGAACTGGTGTAGTCGGAATAAATAATATTCTCGGGCTGAACCCCGAGGCTCTCAAGATAGGCATTGAACAGCGGCGCGTAGGTGTAGATGTTAAGCACACGTGGAATACCGACACGAACTTTCTTGCGATTTTCCATTAGAGCGCGTCGCTCTTTCGCGCCTTTGCTCCATCCAGCCCAGCCTCGCGTTGGCAGAGGATCGGCAACACTTTTGGCATTTGTGGGCCGAAATACTTCTTTCGAGGCGATGTCGACGAAATTCGGATGCTGATCGCGAATCTTGTCGAGTCCGGCCTTGATGTCCTTCATGTCGTTGATATCTTCAACCAGCCCTTTTTCGCAGGTCGCAATGATCAGCCGCTGTTCACCAACCATCAGCGGAACCTTGGTAACCTTTTCCATCGGCACGAAATTCTTGACCGGTTCAGTGCGGATGTCGATGAACGTCCGCAGACAGTTGTTCTTGCAGAAGTAGCAGCGCGTTTCTTCGTTTCGCGTGGTGCGGTATTCAATTTTGCGAACCGCGTCGAGACCGACGAAAGTCGTGCGCAAGCCGTTGCGCCACAGCCGCAGCGATTCCTGGGCCGCGCCGATTGCACCCGATTCGCCGCAATGCTCGTGAACGATGATTTCCGGAGTCTTGCCCGTAGCGCGGAAACTATTACGAATGAAGTCGACTTCCGCTTTCACCACGGCCAGATTGTTCTGTGTTCCGCCTTGCAGAACGAAGCGTGAACCCAGGGCAGCCAGATTAGGGATACTTGCTACATACAAGAAAACGTTTTTCGGCAGCACGGCAGCCAAACCGGCGAGAATCTCTTCCGCACGCCAGCCCTGCCGCTGGAAGTTTACGATATCCGACTGCATGAATACCGCACAGCCGTAGCCAAAGACGGGCATCGCCTGCGCCGAAAAAGCCAAATCGGCATACTGGTTTACGCTGAGGCCAAAGCCTTCAGCGGTCGATTGCAGGAAATATCCATTGCCTGCCGAGCATTGTGTATTGAGTTTGAAATCTTTGACGCGCCCGTTGTGCAGGATGATGATTTTGATGTCCTGCCCGCCAACGTCGACAATGACGTGCGGATCTTCGTAGAACTTAAGCGCGGATTCGGTGTGCGCAACGGTCTCTACGAGCGCGACGTCGGCTTTCAGAACGTCCTTGAGTATATCTTTCGCGTAGCCTGTCGTTGCGACGCCGAGAACTTCGAGTTTCGCATTTTGCCCTTCCACCTGATTCCGCAGGTTCTCGAACATCTCGATCGTGTCCTGAATCGGATTGCCGTTCGAGAGTTGATAGGTCTTGCAGAGAATATCCCCGTTTTCATCGAGGAGAACGGCTTTGGTGGAAGTCGAGCCGCCATCGATGCCGATGAACCCCGCGACAGTGCTGTTTTTCTGGAAGACAGCGGGTGTAAATTTCTTGCGACGATAGGCGTCTTTGAAGATGTCAAGATCCTCTGGCTTCTCGACCAGTCCTTTGCCACCCGATCTGGCTTTCTCTTCCTGACGGCCGAAGTCGATGTAGTGGATAAGGCTCTCGTAACCGCGGTAGCAGCCAATGCAGTCGTCTTCGCTGCGTCCGAATTCGATCGCGCCAAGAGCGGCGAAATATTGCGCGTTCTGCGGAACCTTGATGAGGTCTTCTGGTTTCGCGCCGTCGGGAATTGCGACCTTGCGCTCCTGCCACATGCGGGGAATGTTTGCCTGCCAGGCTTCACGCATGCCACGAATGAAACTGTTTGGACCACCGAGCAACAACACGTGCGGACGCAGCGTGTGGCCGCGGGTAAGAACGCTGAGATTCTGCAGAACGATTGCCTCGAACAATGACGCCATCAATTCGTCAGATGGCGTTCCAACTTTCTGCAGGCCATTAATGTCCGTTTCGGCAAAGACTCCGCACTTGCCTGCGACCTTGTGCAACTTAATATCGTTGTATTTCTGCTGCGCGAGAAGCTCGGTCGGAATCTTCAATTTTGCATTAATCTTGTCGATGACCGCGCCCGTGCCGCCGGCGCACTTGTCGTTCATCGACGGTATTTTTTTCTTGCGGCCGGTTTCATCGTCATCTTTGAAAACGATGATTTTGGCGTCTTGTCCGCCGAGTTCGATCACCGAATAAACTTCCGGATGCAACTTCTCCACCGCAAGAGAAACCGCCGTCACTTCCTGAACGAACTTGGCACCGATCTGGTCTGCTATGGCGCCGCCGCCGGAACCGGTCATGAACATGCGCGTGTTTTGCGCATTAATGCCGATCTCGGATTCCATGCGTTTTAGGAATTCCAGCGATTTTTCAGGCTGTTTGGTTTCATGCCGCTGGTAGTCCTGCCACAATACCTGGTCGCTGGCCGCATCGACGACGACAGCTTTCACCGTGGTTGAACCGACGTCGAGCCCGACCATGAATTTCGTACTGTGATCGTGGGGCTTCTGCGTCTGTCGCTGGACTGGCTTTTCGAGCGGGGCGATCTGAATGAGCGCTGGACCTTTATGATCGTGCATTAATTCCCTCTTCCATAAGAACCCGACCAATCTGCGAACTCAATCGCTAAGAACACCAAAACCGCCGAGCAATCATTCACCCTTGTAAGCGCCGGCGAACTTTTTGTTCTCTGTGTTAAAACGGCCTGTTAATCTCCTGACATCGCAGGCACAGCTTCGACGCGCACCCGCGACCGCTTCTGGAAGCGGGTATCCTTGTCGATTCGCTTGCTGACGTGCAGAATGAACTGCGCCGCCGTACCGGCGACGCCCTCCTGATGCGGCACGTGATAGAAAGGCCTCTTCAGTTCAGGATGTTCGTCGATGTATTCGCGAATCTGCTGCATGCCCTTGCCTGTCGATTTGAGGCATTGCTCGAATTCAGTTTTCGCTTTGACCTTGGCTTCGCCGAGCGCCATCTGCACGCGGCTGTGAGCGTTAACCTCGCCCTCGCCGGAAGTTTCAATGGGTAGGAAGATCATGTCTTTGAATTTATTGATCACGGCCGATTGCACCCCATCCGACTGCGATGACGGCATGCAGCCGAACGGCTTCAGAGCGAGCACCATGTGGCAAAGTTTGTGCACCGTGTAATAAACGTTCTTGCCGACTTCAAGGTGCCCTTCACCGCCGCGCGCGAACTGGTTATAGAAGGGATGCGCCAGATCGGCGAGTTCCGATTGCGGCACAAGCTGGTGCGTAATGCCGCCGAGGTTCTTGATGGTTCGGTGATAGAAGAAATTCCACATGCGCTGACCGGCGCCGATCCCCCATAGTTTCTTGCGCAATCCAATGTAGTTCGCAAACAGGTCCTTCGCCTGGTACCACTCCGGATTCCGGTGAGGACGATTCACCGGCCACTTCGCGATAGCGTGCGCCTTGGCCTGATACATCAAATAGGCGACCCAGGTCGCAATCGGCTCAACCAGAACCTGCGCTCCTTCGCGTTCGAGGAAGTCGAACATATGGAAGTTGCCGTCACCCTCCGTGAGCTGCGCCCAGAACTCGCCAGTGATCTTTACCAGCGGCTTCACGCGGGTGCGATCGACCTCGATCGAGTCCATTTTTTCGCGGGCGGTGTGCAGGGCATTCAAGTAGTCCTTTCCCCACATATGCTCGTGCCACTTGCCAAACACGTTGAAAGTGTTCCTGAGGACTTTGTTGCTTTTGAATTTCGGCTTTGCCCAGTTTGGAGCCCGCTCCTCGATTTCAAAGGATTTGCGATTCCTGAGATCATCACATAAGCCATCGACCGTCTCCCGGAAGACCTTGTCAGTTTCGCCCTTGTTCGACTCGTAAGGACGAATCTGGTAAATCAAATCGTTGAAGACATCGCCCAAGTGCATGGCGTTCAACATGCCGAAGCCGAAGTCGATGGTGAACTTCAGACCAGGCTCGCCGGAGGCAGCCTTAATTCCGTCGGAATCTTTGAAGAGCAACACGCGGAAGCCGTCGAAGCCCGCATTCTTCAGCGCGAAGCGGTACTCGGCTTCGTACATTCCGAAGCGGCATGGGCCACAGGAACCGGCGGTAAAGAAGACGTAATTGTCGAGAATCTGCTGGCGAGGCAGGCCCTCCTTCTCGAGGAATTGCAGATACTGAACAAGATTTCCCACTGTAAAGTAAGTCGGATTGCACTGGCCATTGTTGCCGAACTCTTTCCCGGTCTGAAAACCGGCGACGTTCGGCACCGGCAACTTCTCGCAACGGTAGCCGCAGCCTTGGAAAACAGCGCGAATCAGGTCCTCATGTTTCCAGGTAAAACCGCCGAATAAGATGGTTACGCGGCTGCGCTCTTCCGCGGTAAACGCGCGCTCCACTGGACGGTGAAAATGTTTCGGTTCATCAAGGCCAGCAATTTTTCGCAGGCGCATACGCTCCGCATCCAGCCGTTGTTTGATCTCCGAATCATTTTCAATTTGGACAAAATTCGTCGCCATAAGGTTCCTCCGCATGTGTGCTGAACATTGGAATATCTCTGGACAGGATTGGCGCGGACCGCGATGTTTTGCGGTCTGGCAAGAACAAGCAAAGAAGTGGCGCGGCACCGCTCGGACGGGAAATCGTCCCAACCGCTCTCGCCGTGCTGACTAACCACAACATCCGAACTCCACAAAGGGTTAGGAGGTTCGAAGTCTTACACCGGCGGAACCCTTTAAGGCTCCGTAGGCGCCGGATTTAGCTTTGATCGCGTTGTGATGCAAAAGACACGCGATTCCGTTGCACTAAATTTCCCAGTTTCTGAACGAAAGACTGATTTCCTTTCTAGCAGAAAGGCTGGCGCAATTTCAAGAGTTCGACATTTATTTCTCGGTCTCAATTTGATGCAGAGGCGATCGATGCTCGACGAAACCACTATTGCTAGACAGCTAAATTACACCTTTTAACCGTGCCAGTCGATTTGCTCCTTTTCACTTAACACGACGTTCGACACTCCCGATCTGCCCAGGACCTGAACGCTGCGACACAAAAATTCGCTACGCAGCATCTACTTAAATCATCAACCAGAATGTCCAGCTTGGGATCGCTCCGGATCAGGAAGTAGAATGCTCGGCTAAAGGGAGAACACGCATGATCCAACTCAAAGTGAATGGATCCAGCCGCACTTTTGACGGCGATTCCAACATGCCGCTGCTCTGGTATCTGCGCGACATTCTCGGGCTTACGGGGACGAAATTTGGCTGTGGCATGGCTCTGTGTGGCGCTTGCACGGTCCACAAGAACGGTCAGGCGATTCGTTCCTGCGTCACTCCGATGAGTTCAGCAGCGGGCAGCCAGATTGTGACGATCGAAGCGCTCAGTATGGGTGGGCTTCATCCCGTGCAAGAAGCGTGGATTGAATTGAACGTTCCGCAGTGCGGCTACTGCCAGTCTGGACAGATGATGCAGGCGGCGATTCTCTTAAAGGCCAAGCCTCATCCCACAGATCTGGATATCGACGATGCCATGGCCGGCAACATTTGCCGCTGCGGTACTTACCAGCGCATTCGTCAGGCAATCAAGCTGGCGGCGGAGAAGAGCGCATGAAAACTATCGAAAATGTAAGCCGCCGGCGGTTTCTGCGAGGGGTGTTCGGTGCGGGTGCGTTTGTGCTCGCCGTGCGATGTGTTCCGGTCTCCCTCGCGCAAGGGGTCGTCGATGCGCTCAATGACGCCAATCGAGCAACGTTCCATCCCAGTCTTTTTGTTGGCATTCAGCCGGATGGAACGATCTACATCGTCGCGCACCGCTCAGAGATGGGAACCGTCATTCGCACCTCTTTGCCGATGGTGCTCGCCGACGAACTCGACGCCGATTGGAAGCATGTAAATGTCGACCAGGCAGTGGGAGACAAGCGGCTGGGAGATCAAAATACCGACGGGTCGAAATCCGTAAGAACTTACTTCAACACCATGCGCGAGTGCGGAGCGACCGCACGGATGATGTTGATTCAGGCAGCCGCGCAACGATGGAATGTACCGGCATTAGAGTGTTCGACCGAGATTGAGGTTGTGGTTCACAAGCCGAGCGGCCGGCACGCAGGTTACGGCGGCTTGGCCTCTGACGCAGCGAAGCTTGCCGTTCCCCCGAAAGATCAGGTTCAACTGAAGAAGCCCGCCGAGTGGCGCTACATCGGAAAGAGCATGGTTAGTATCGACCTCGAGAATCTATGCACCGGCAAAGCTGTATACGGAATCGATGCACGGGTGAACGGCATGGTCTATGCATCGATCGAGCATCCGCCGGTTCTGGGCGGGAAGGTGAGAGCTCTCGACGATAAGGAAACTTTGAAAGTCGCGGGAGTCAAGCGCACCATCAGCATCGATCCATTCAAGCCTCCCGCGGCGTTTCAGCCCCTTGGGGGAGTTGCCGTGATTGCTGACAACACATGGGCTGCGTTTCAAGGCCGCAAGAAACTGAAAATCGACTGGGAGAACGGCCCCAACGAATCTTATGACTCCTCCGAATACAAGAAAGAGCTTTTCGACGCTGCGCACCAGCCTGGAAAAGTAATTCGCAGTGTGGGCGATTCGGATCAGGAATTCGGCCGCAACAAGACGATTTACGAAGCCGATTACTATGTACCGTTGCTGGCGCATGTTCCCATGGAACCGATGGCCGCCTTGGCGGAATTTAAAGACGGAAAAGTAACCGTGTGGGCGCCTACGCAGAACCCGCAGGCGGTGCAGGCCATCGTTTCCTCGGAACTGGGCATCCCGCCGGAGAGCGTGATCTGCAATGTAACCCTTCTGGGCGGCGGTTTCGGAAGGAAGTCGAAACCTGACTACGTTGCCGAGGCCGCGGTTCTGTCGAAAAAGGTGGGGCGTCCAGTGAAGGTTGTGTGGACGCGGGAAGACGATGTCAAGTTCGACTATTACAACGCGGTCGCGGCGATGTACATAAAGGCAGCGCTCGACGAAAAAGGCAAACCCACAGCCTGGCTTCAGCGATCGGTCTTTCCGCCGATTACCGCTACATTCGACGTAGGTGCGATCTACGGCGATCCTCCTCATCTGGCGCAGGGCTGGACGGATCTTCCTTACGATTTGCCGAACCTGCGAATCGAGAACGGACCGGCGCATGCGCACGTGAGAATTGGCTGGCTGCGATCGGTCGCTAATATTTATCACGCATTCGCAGTGCAATCTTTCACCGATGAGCTTGCGCATCGTGCCCAGCGTGATCCGGCGGAGTACCTGCTGGATTTAATCGGGCAGCCCCGCACTCTGGATTTCACGAACGTTAACTATCCCAATTACGGCGCGGACTATAAAACATATCCTTGGGAAACGGGCCGGCTGCGAAACGTGCTCGAAATGGTTGTGAAGAAGTCCGGTTGGGCCAGGAAGAAAAGCGAAACGGGTCACGGCTTCGGAATCGCGGCTCATCGGAGTTTCCTGACTTACGTGGCCACGGTGGTTGAAGTTGAAATCACCGACGATGGCAATATCCGCATCCCGCGTGTGGATACGGCGCTCGATGCCGGACTCGTGGTGAATCCAGAAGCGACGACCGCGCAATTTCAGGGCGCGGCGGTTTTCGGAACCAGCATTGTTCGCACGGGAGAAATCACAGCCAAAAACGGCGCCATCGAGCAAAACAATTTCTACGATTATCCGGTGGCTCGCATCACCGATGTGCCAGCGCAAACCAACGTCTACATCGCCGAAAGTCTGGCGCCGCCCGCCGGAGTTGGCGAACCGGGCGTGCCGCCGTTCGTTGCCGCATTCTGCAATGCGATCTTCGCGGCCACCGGCAAGCGGGTTCGCGACTTGCCGCTTTCGAGTAACAAGCTTTTTGCGTAAGCTTCCAGGGAGATAGATCGTGCCCTCTATTGCCGAATACTCTGTCATGATGTCGGTTGCGCTGGCGGAGGCGCGGCAAGGACTTGCGGAAGGCGGTATTCCGATTGGAGCCGCGATCTTTGACCAAAGTGGAAATGTGATCGGCACAGGGCATAATCGCCGCGTGCAGGCTGGAGATCCTTCGGCGCACGGTGAAATCGATGCTTTCCGCCGCGCCGGCCGGCAACGCAGCTACCGCGGCCTGATTATGGTGACGACGCTCGCGCCTTGCTGGTATTGCAGCGGGCTGATCCGGCAATTTGGATTCGGCACGGTTGTGGTGGGTGAGAGCCGCAACTTCCAGGGCGGCCTGGATTGGTTGCGATCGCTAGGGATAAACGTTCTCGATCTCGATTCTGAGGACTGCGGTTCGATGCTGGCCGAGTATATTCGGATCCATCCGGAAATATGGAATGAAGACATCGGCGCAGAGTGACTCGCGATAAATCCATGCCAAATCCCTTCATGGCCCGCGCCATTCATCTTGCCATCGATAACGTACGCTCGCGGCGAGGCGGGCCGTTCGGCTCGGTAATCGTCAAAGATGGAAAAATCGTCGCTGAAGGCTCCAATCGGGTTACGTCGACGAAGGACCCTACGGCTCATGCTGAGGTAGTCGCCATTCGCGAGGCCTGCAGAAGCCTGGCTGCCTTCGATCTTGCAGGCTGCGAGATCTATTCCTCGTGCGAGCCCTGTCCGATGTGCCTGGGAGCGATTTACTGGGCGCGACTCTCGCGTATCTATTTCGCAGCCGTCGACGCGGACGCGGCACTGGCCGGATTCGACGATTCATTGATCTACCGCGAACTCGCGCAGCCGCATTCGCTACGAAAAATTCCCATGACTCAGATGATGCGTGATGAGGCGTTAGAAGCTTTTCGAGCGTGGGAGAAGATGCCGAACAAGATCGAGTATTAAACCGTTCCATTCTTTCACTCCAGAATAAGGGTATTCATTGAACGAACCGTCGCTGACAGAACCTGGCCTCACCGAACCTCCGCCGCTCGAGCGGTCGCCGATCGACCGCTATTTTCGCCTGGTGGAGCACAACACGTCGATCAGGCAGGAAATGCTCGGCGGCTTGACCACCTTCGTGACGATGGCCTACATCATCGTCGTCAACCCACAGATTTTGGCGCAGGCCGGAATGCCACCCGAGGGTGTCCTCTTCGCGACCTGCATTTCCGCCGCGATTGCCACGCTCGTGATGGGACTTTATGCGAATTATCCGATCGCGCTTGCTCCGGGAATGTCGCTCAATGCCTACTTCACTTATTCAGTGTGCCTCGGCATGCATCTTCCGTGGCGAACGGCACTCGCGGTAGTTTTCTTTTCGGGCGTTCTGTTTCTTTTTCTCACCGTAACGCGGGTTCGCGAACAGATTGTGAACGGAATCCCGGACTGCCTCAAATACTCGACTGGCGCCGGAATTGGAATGTTCATTGCTTTCGTCGGGCTGCGAAACGCGAAACTGATCGTCGCGAATCCGGCGACATTTGTGGGACTGGGTAGCTTCGCCGACAAAGAAGTGCAGATGGCCTGCTTCGGCCTGATCCTAACCATGGTGTTGATGTCGCGAAAGGTTCACGGCTCGATATTGATCGGCATCCTGGCCACGGCTTTGCTGGGAGTGTTGCGAGGAGCGGCGAAATGGCCGGCAGCGATTTTATCTTTTCCGCATCCATCGTCAACTTTCCTGCAACTCGATTTTCGCGGAGCCAGCCATTTGGGATTGCTTGAAATTCTGTTCGCGTTTCTTTTCGTGGATCTCTTCGACAACGTCGGCACGCTCGTGGGAGTCTGCGAGCAGGGCGGCTTTATGCGACACGGCAAAATTCCTCGTGCAGGCCGTATTCTGGTCGCCGACGCCGTTGGAACCATCGTCGGCGCTCTCACCGGAACCTCGACGGTGACCAGCTACATCGAGAGCGCCGCAGGAGTTGCCGCTGGGGCGCGCACAGGACTGAGCAATGTGATCGTCGCGGCCCTTTTCTTGGCGGCGACGTTTTTCTCTCCGTTAGCTGCGGCAATTCCAGCCTATGCAACCGCAGCGGCACTGATTCTGGTTGGCGTTTTAATGACGCAATCGATTGCCCGCATCGAATGGCAAGACTTCACCGAAGCCGTGCCGGCGTTTATCACGATGATCGCGATGCCGCTGACCTTCAGCATCGCCAGCGGGCTCAGCCTGGGGTTGATCTCCTACACCGTTGTTAAGGTTGCCGCCGGAAAGGTTCGCGAAATAAATGCCCTCGTTTGGATTCTCACGATTTTGTTTATTTTGCGTTATGTGTATCTGGCAGCGGCTTAACGACACCCAAGCATACGTTCATGGTCAGTAATTCAGGGAGTTAGAAGGACGACCCGACAGTAGCGTGGGCGCTATCGGAGCCTGCCGGCTCGTTCTCGTCCTCGGGTAACGTAACTTCCCTCCACAGGCTTTTATCGCGGAGGATGCGTGAGACCATTGCGGTATGCATGGCATGACCAGCCCGATCGGCAATGACTCTGCCAAGGATGGGCTTGCCGAGCAAGGCAAGGTCGCCGACCAGATCGAGAATTTTGTGACGTACGAATTCGTCGGGAAAACGCAGCGGGCCATTTTCGACTCCATCGCGCGTGAGCACGATGCAGTTTTCCCGTGAGGCTCCGCGGATCAGCCCCATATTGCGCATCGCTTTCTCGTCTTCGCGCGAGCCGAAGGTTCTCGCAGCGGCAATATTTCGCAGATAGTTGCCATTGGAGAGTTCGACCTTCATCGTCTCTTTGCCGATGAGCGGGTGCGGGAAATTTATGGAATAAGAAACGGAATAGCTGCCGGCCGGCTCAACGGAGATGAACTTGTTTCCTTCGCGCATTTCCGTAGCGCGGAGAATCTTGAAATACTTGCGCGGCCGCCGCTGCTTGCGCAGCCCCACCTTCTGGATCATCTGAACGAATGGAAGCGCACTGCCGTCGAGAATCGGGAGCTCCAGGTTGTCGAGTTCGACGATGGCATTGTCCACGCCCAGGCCAACAAATGACGAAAGCAGATGTTCTGTGGTGGAGATGAAAACGCCCTTTTTCATCAGGCTGGTGGCATAGCTTACGCGAGCAATGTTGCCACAGACGGCTTCAACCTCGAAGCCGTCCAGGTCGCTGCGGCGAAAAACGATACCCGTTCCCGGGGACGCAGGCAGGATTCGCATCGACACCGGAGCACCGCTATGCAGGCCAACACCGCTGCATTCCACAGCTGAGCGAACTGTTTGCTCCTGGATCAAGGCCTTTGTATTTTTCGATTAAGGAATAGATTATAGGCAGCTTAGGAAGTTCGGCTGTGGCAAAAAAGCCACACTGGTGGGCTTTGCACAGAAAGGCACCCCTAATGGCTAGTTATTGTGCAGCCAAGAGGGTTTATGTGCAGGAGCCTCCGCGTGCGGTTTTATTGGCCTTGTTCCCTGAAAAGCATATCCTTCATGGCACCAAGAGCAGGCTCTTGGCACTGTGGAGGTGTGCGTGGGGGGTACTGTCGTCGATACCGGATTGGGGGTCATCGCATTTCTGGCCCAAACCGCAATTACCTGGGTTGCATGGAGGGCTACCGTGCAGCCGATAACAGAACACGATCGTGCTCGACAACGTCGTTATGAAATTGTGATTGGCATATCGTTTTTTGTGGGACTGCTAGTGATTATTATTTCGGGAATTCGCTCCTCAAACATCAGCGGTCAGTTGGAGGTTCTTAAAAATCTGCAAATGGAAGGCATCAACACTACAACCGGCGGAGACAGTTTCTGTTATATCGGGTTGGCGCTGGACGACAAGGCGGCAGCATCGACGGCTGCGATTACAGCAGTTCATGTAGGAAAGTACCCGCTAACCGACGTATCCGCACGAATGGTGGACGTGCAAATTTCTGCTGATATGCAAGCCAAGCACGAGCAATTTGGCTTCGGTGATCGCTCGACAACCAATATTTACGTCGGGGATTTGAGTTCCGGAGCTACGCATCTCATGCGGCAGCCTATACCCATAGTTGCGAACAATCAGGAGCAGCACGACTTCAACATCTTCTTCAGCGCGAAGAATGGATTTTGGACTGAAATCGTCCGAATGAGATTTATTAACGGACGATGGTCGGAGGGGATTCAAGTCCTGAGACAGGTACAGTTAGCTCCCGGCACAAGACCGCCAATGTACTTTGAGCAAAAACCTGACGATTTTCAGCCGAAGTGCTCATCAATCATCGCCGACAACGGCGAATGTTATTGGGAATAGAAAGCTTAAGCGGACATCGGCCAAAATGCGGGGTCAATTCCGAGTTCGTACATTTCGTGAATGAGTACCACGAGGTTATGACAGAGAATTTTGCAGAGCGTTTCGTTGACCATCGCAACGTCAGTCTTGCTTCGCAGCGAGTCTCCGAACTTGCGTTTCATCATCGAGAACGTCGATTCGACGTTCGACCGCTTGTGATAGTGGGTAAGGAACTCGTTGCGGCGAAACATGAAGTAATGAAACATCTGCTCGTAAGTTCCGCCCACGCCGCCTGTTGCGTTGCCGCGAAAAACGATGAACGGGGTACCGCCGACCTTTTGAATCGCATCGGTAGCAGGTCGACCGCCGTAAGCCTTGTCTGCCGAGACTTCGGAAACCTGAAAGTTCTGCGCGGTTGCTTCTACGAGCGGCGGGAGCATTTTGGCATCGCTCGCGTGCTTGTCCGCGATTTCGACGGCGGTCACGATGTTAGTTTTGACGCCGCACATGATGTGAGTCTTTACCCACTCGCGCTGCTCCTTGTCCTTGCCATACTTCACGTCAAACCAGCGGACGTAGCGGGAAGTCATAAAGCCCGACGAATCCACCGCGAAGTCGGTTTCGACCGCTTGCAGGGGCAAGCTGCTTCGCGTAATCATCCCGCGAAGGATTGGGGTCATTTCGGCATTCTCAAGACAGTTGGAAATGGAATTGAAGTGCGGCGTCTTGCCGATAAATCCCTTGCTCTGCGCTTCCCGCAGATCGGTCATAAAGCGACGGGCGCTCATGGTGGAATAAACCTTGAACACGGCGCTGAAAAGAGCATCGGGCAGCGGGAGGCTTGGCCGCCCGTTTTTCTTAATTTGCGGTTGGCGAGTCCCACAGCACAAGTCGAACAACAGGGATTGGAACTTTTCTTTCTCGCCGGTCTGAGCGGCGTTGTAGGCAGTCCAAGCTTGCGGGTAGGTCGGGCGAGATTCAGCGACCGCAAGGGTTTCAGTCACGGTCTTGGACCCATCATCCCCCCACACTTCCCGGCGAACGTAGAACATCGCTGCATAAACGTGCTTACACTTCTCGCGGCGAGTTTCCCAGTCAGGGCAAGAGCACTCACCGGAGTCGCTGAGGCTGACCATGTAGAAGCCGTGCCCGCTCTGCGAAGGAACCTGCCAGCGGTCGCCGTAGCGCCGAATTCTCGTTGTGGCCGCAATTACCAAACCGCGCTGCTCTCTCAGGTTTTCCATAATCTCCACCTGAGAAATATATTACTAACTAGGTATATATCTGTCAAGCAAAATCTTACCTTGACAATATATTATTTTCTAGGTACAGTCAGCTCATGGCGCTGGTTACTGTTAAGCAAAAAGGGTATCGTTGCAACAGGTGCGAGCACGAATGGGTGCCACGCCGCAGTACAGAAGGCGAACCCCGCGTGTGTCCATCCTGCAAAAGTCCATATTGGAACAAACCGCGCAAGTACAATCTCAAAGCGCGTCAATCCTGATCTTTCAAAAAGTTTGGCGGAGAAGTCGGGTGTCGAACCCACGGCGCTTACACGCCGTCCGGCGGTTTTGCAGACCGTTTGCCTCCACAGGCTTGGGGCTTCTCCGTTAAAGGGTGCGGGTGAGAGCATCGCGTCGCAAACGTTCGGCTCTCATCCGCGCATCTCATCTCAACTATTTGTCATCCACCGTCCCCTCGTTTCCGGCTCTTGCTTTGCGGCTTCTAAATCGCGGCCTTCTCTGCCATTTCCTCCACCGATACAAAACACGGAAGCCGTCTTGTTTCCTTTCTACGTACTTGTCCCTTTCCAATCGGCCCACAATCGTGTAAATGGATGCAGAAGCGTTCTCGTATCGCTTCAGGTCAAAACCATCCTTTTCCAGCCTTTCTTTGATGTCCTTGACGGAGAGGAAGTCGGGATGGGCCGTCCTTATCACTGCCCGACACGCATCCGTGACTCCGTGTGCGCTCAGATTGCTCGTATCCAAGTATCCGCAGAGCGCGCCAAGTTCCGAGACGATACGGCGGATGCGCTCCAATTGCATCCGCGTATCCTCGCGTTGCACGTCCAGTTCCGCAAGTTTCACCTCAAGCCGCAACTGATCGGCTGTAAACCCGAAGTACCGGGCTTGGTTGTACCGTCTTTCCGCCGCCTCGTCATCAATGCTGTCAACCATAATGGAGGTATATTAACATGTCTAGAGACACTCTCAATATACAAATTCAAGAAGCCAAGAGGAAAATTAAACAAGCGAAAGAGCAACTCGCGTTGGCTGAAAAAACGGTCGAGGATATGGAAAAGAAAAATTCTATGGCATCCGGAGAACCCCTCCGGCCAGCACCAAGGCAGCGTTAGGCTATTTAGTTTTTGTGCAGAATTCTAACTTCATGTGCAGAGGGGACTTGTTGTGCAAAGCCACACTGGTGGGCTCACGGGCAAAGAAGGGCCCGTCAAATCGGGCTAAGTCAGTGTTTGTTCGCGGGTTTATTGGGATTGTACCGGGAATTCGGATCAAACATTGTCTGGTCCAGTTCCTGATTGTAATGAACCGCGTTGACGAAGCGTTGGCTTTGCATGTCCCCATTGAAATAGCGGGTGAATCCGTAGGGCGTGTTTACCCCTTGCACGACGCGGAAGTTATCGTAAATCTCTTCTTCCACATTGCGCTCGTGATCGACGGGGTCGCGCCATTTGTAGGTTTTCTTAATGGGCAAGTGCGAATCGATGTCCAGAAAAAGGTCGACGGCTTCGTCGTTGGCGTCGATGAGCGTTATCTGGTCGGCCGGAAGATTGCCGGCCAGCGCATTGCCGTCGTAAAAAAGCGCGACTTTGGGATCGTTGATCCAAACCCGCAACAAGGTTTCGAGCGAAAATCTGCGGCGGCGTAAGTAGTCATCGAGATCTTTTTGCTCGATGGCGCGCGGCCCTTTATAAGTCAGCTCATAGCCTTTGTTGCCGGTGTAGAGGTAAGCGACGTCACGCTCCGGTGTTACTTCGATGCGCTCCTTGTCGGGATTCTCGACGAACCTCCAGAACAGCAGGCCGTTGCTGGTCGGATTGCCGTGATGAAAGCTGTAGGTGCGCCCCTGTTCCTCGATATTCTGAACGTTCAAATATGCCTGCCCACCGAGAGCCTGGATTGCTTGCTCGATCAAACCGCGGGCTTTGCGCGCTCCGGAGAGGTCCGCGGCGGGAATCGATTCCGCCTGGGAGGAGACTGCAGCTGCACCCTGCGGCGGCGAAGGCTCAGTGGCCGCCTGCGCCGATGCCGCAGAATCGATCGCGACAGAGAGCGCTATTCCAGCGATGAAAGCAAGGTATTTCATTCGTACGAACAGGTTGGATGCTCGAATAGCAAATTGTAGCTGCTTGCCGCATTTTGCGCGTGAAAGGCCGTGCTCATTAACGAAGTTGGATGCACCAATTCGGAGCGAGACGAAGCAGCGCAGTCACTTTCCGCCCGCACCTACCCCACGAGTACGGCTCCGCCGTTGACGTTGAAAATTTCTCCGGTAATGAAGCCCGCGTGCTCGGTGCACAGGAACAAGACCGGAGCGGCAATCTCCTCGGGCTTCCCGACACGCTGGAGCGGAATCGTGCTGCGGATTTCTTCGCCGCTACGGGGATCATCGAGCGCGGGCTTCGACATATCTGTGTCGACCCACCCAGGCGCGACGGCGTTGACGTAGATGCCTGCTGGAGCGAGTTCGGCGGCGAGGGTCTTGGTCATGCTGATGATTGCGCCTTTAGTCGCGGAATAGTCACAGTGAAAAGCCTCACCGCGCTGGCCGCTGGTGGAACTGACAAGAACAACATGCCCGCTCGCCGAGCCCGTGCGCGGCTGAGACTTCATATGCGCAACCGTATGTTTCACCAGTCCGAAGACTGCGTCGAGATTAATGGAGAGCGTGGAGCGCCATTGCTCGTCCGGCATTTTTTCGATGGCGACATCCTGCACAGGCCAGACTCCGTGGTTGGCCACGAGAATGTCGATTCGGCCGAAAGGCCGAACAGCCTCGGCTATCAGGTGTCGAGCGGCATCGGTGCCGTTCAGATCGCTATGAATAGCAACGCAGTTGGCGCCGCCGCAAGCTTTTGCTAGAGCCTCAGCTTGAGATTTCGCCTGCTGATAAGTGAATACAACTTTGGCATCAGCCGCAGCGAACATGCGGACCGTGGCTGCGCCGATGCCGCGCGACCCTCCCGTAATAAGAGCAACTTTGCCGGATAAAGAGAGTGGAATTGACATGATGAATAGTTTGCGGGTTTCCCAACCCGGTTGCAAGCGAAGCGATTTGGCGGTTTCGCTGAAGAATTGTTGAGAAATAAATCCCTTTATTACGAAGCGGCAGCACTGCTAAGGGAATCAAACAACCTATGCTAGGGGGCGTTTACGATTATCAGGGAAACTGGTCGAGCCATCGCCGCACGCGGCATTTCCGCATGGGCGCAGCACTCCTGGCCGCGATTTTCCTTTGCACCCCCTTGTGGGCACAAGATGCTGAAGCGCCAGTCTCTCCGGCGAAGGGTTCATGGGAACCGGATTCGGTATCTGACGCTCAGAAGCCGCCCATCCACACGACGCGCGAAAAATGGGACAATTTTGTTACGGAGACCGCCAGCCCTCTAACCTTTGGCGGCGCTTCCTTCAATGCCGCTTTCTCGCAGGTGACCAAGACCGATCCCCAATATGGAGTTGGCAGGACGGCTCTGGCAGAACGCTTCGGCGCCTCTCTCGCAGACATCGCCTCGCAAAATTTCTTCGGAGACTTTGTTGTGGCGTCGGCGCTCCACGAAGATCCGCGCTATTTTCGCATGGGCAGCGGTCACGGCTTCTGGACCAGGGTCGGTTATTCCGTCAGCCGAGCCGTTGTAATTCGCAAAGACGATGGCGGCAATACGTTCAATTTCGATAACGTTCTGGGCAGCGGCGCCAGCACACTGTTCTCAAATCTTTATTACCCCCCATCCAGCCGCACCGGCAAAGGCATGCTGATGCATTGGGGAATCGATATCGGAGATAACGGCTTTGTGAATCTGGCTCCGGAATTCTGGCCCGATTTTCGGGACAAGGTATTGCGACGACACCACTGAGAGAACGTTGAATATCTAGAGAGAATCTCTCGTTGCCGGCGTCCGTTCCGATTTTAATCCGCGCAAAAGCAGGCGCACCAGCATGCCATCGAAACCGGTACCGCTCATCTTCGAAAGTTCGTCGAGCGCTTGTTCCGGCGTGCGCGCGGCGGAGATGGATTGCTCGGTCAGCATGTTGGCGTAGGAGTCAGCCAGGGAGATGATGCGCGCCCAGAGCGGAATCTGCTCACCCTTGGCGCCGTCGGGATAGCCGGAGCCGTCGAAGCGCTGATGATGATGCTCGATCGCCTGCCGCATCATGGCACTATCCGGCAGAATGCCGACGATTTCGGCCCCGACTCGGGCGTGCATCTTTACCAGAAAGAATTCGTCATCGGTGAGCGGGCCGGGCTTGTTCAGAATGCGCTCGGGAACGAATATCTTGCCAACGTCGTGAACCCGCGCGGCATAGACGAGATCGGACGTTTCCTCGGGCGGCAGATGCAGAGAGCGCGCCAGAATTTCGGTATAGCGCGCCACCATGTCGCCGTGGCCCGAGGTGCGCAGTTCGCGCGATTCGGCTGCGCGGCTGAGGACTTCAATCGATTCCTTGAGCAGCGGCACATTGCAATCTTCCTCCCCGCCGCAGAATCTCATCAGCATCGAGGTGAGTTCTTCGAGATGCTCGGGCCCATTGTGCTCGCGCTGCAGAAAACCTTCAATGTAGGACGAGATTTGCTGCCGCTGCGCGGCAAACTCTTCTCCGGCGGCAAATTCCTGCGCCGCTGAAACGCGATTGCCTCCGGAGCGCTTGGAAACATACATTCCGGCGTCGGCGACGCGAATAATATCTTCGATGGAGAAGCCGTGCGTTGGGAAGCTGGCCACGCCAAAGCTGCCGGTGATGTGATGCTCGTTCAAGAGCGGGTCCGCGGCCATCCATTGCCGAAGACGCTCGGCCAGCGTTTCCGCCTGTTCGGGGCCGGTTTCGGGCATGAGGATAATGAATTCGTCTCCGCCGTAGCGCGCAACGACGTTCGATTGACGCGATTTTTGCTCCAGCAATCGTCCTACGCGCGCCAGCACCAGATCGCCTTCGAAATGTCCCAGCGTATCGTTGACTTCTTTGAACTTGTCGAGATCGATGAGCACGACCGAGAATGGCCGTCCCGAGCGGGATGCGCGCTTCCACTCGGCTGATAGAGCCTCCCAGAAGAAGCGGCGCGTCTTGATTCCGGTGAGACCGTCGGTGATCGACTGCTGTTGCAGCTTCTGGAATACGAATGCATTGTGCAGCGCCGTGGCCAGCAAGTCTGCCAAGGTGTTCAGAATCAGCACATCCTGGGGCGAAAAGGCGCTCTCATTGCGGCTTTCGATGTTCAACGCTCCGAGAAGCGTTTCGCTGTAGGTAATCGGAATACAGAGGACAGAACGTGATTCCGGGAGGATCGCTCCCATCTGGCCCGGAATTCCATTCTGCACCAGCGCCCGTTCCCCGGTTCGCGCGACGCGGCCAAGGATCCCGAAACCCAGCGGAACCCTCTTGCCCATCGCGTGAGCCGTAGCTCCTGCCTCGGCTTTGATTTCGATTTCCTTGGTGCCGTAATCGAGCAGGCCGATGCCTATATGATCGAAGCTGAAATTCTTTTGGATCTCGCCGACGATTTCGCCGAGCAGGTGAACCGGGTCGTCGCTCGAAATTGCGGTGCGGGAGATGTTGTTCAGAAAAGCCAGCTGCCGCGAGCGCCGCTGCTCCTCAGCAAATAATCGGGCATTCTCCACTGCAACCGATACTTGACCGGCCGCAGTCACCAGCACATCCAGATCGCGTTGCTCGAAAACGAATTCACGCTCCGTGCTCATCGCCACCATCACTCCCGCAGGCTTGTTGCCAAGCAGAATGGGCGCCGCACACAAGCATTTCGCCGGTTGCGGAGGCTTGAATGTAACTCCCATCCGGAGTCTTGCTTTTTCCACATCCGACCGAATGAGGAGTGGCTGGCCAGTGCGGATAACGTATTCGGTAAAGCCGTTCCCAATCTTGCGGCTGCGCTTGGGCACAGTGCGGCCACCTTCTACTTCCAGCTCGAAGCGCACTTCATCTCCTTCCTGAAAAGCGATAAAAAAGTCATTGGTATTGAAAATCTGTCCCAATTCGCTGTGGATGGTGCGCAACACTTCATCCTGATCAAGGCGCGAGCTGATCGCCTTTCCGATTTCGGTGAGCAATTCGTACTCCTGTGTCCTGCGATGTGCATCATGCGCGATCAGATAGTTGTCGATAGTCAGACCAAGCTGCAGGGCAAGCCCCACCATCAAGCGAGGTCCCGACGTGCCGAAGGCTTTGCGCTCGGCGTGGGGAAACAAAATGACGCCGAAGGCGTGCTCCCGGGTCTGCAAACTCACGGCCGTCAGGTTCCTGATCTCCGCTTCGGTAAAAACTCTCTTGAATTCGCTGAATGTTCCCGAAGAACCAATCGGCAGCTGTTCGGTGAGCTGCGAAAGATTGTGGACGGTGAACAGTCCGCCCTGGCGGTATGCCAGTTCGCAGATGTATTGTCCAGCCCCGGTGCTAGACAGCTTGTGTAAGAATTCAGCCGAGAATCCTTGCTGCACCGAAGGCAAAAGTCCACACCACCGTTCCGAGATATAAATAATTGCCCGCCGCGCCGATAATGCGCCAGCCAGACGAACCAGAGCGGCCTGCATGCTGGGCAGCAGATCCTCGGCTGAAAGCAGTTGCCGGGGATCGACACCCAACGTCGACAGCGCAAGAGTATTTTCCTGTACCGCATTACGCTCGTTTTCAAACAGCACCATCACCATCGCGATGCCCAAAAGCATCTGAGGAATCGGCCCGAGATAATTCGCAGCACTGCCAAAGCGGGCGCCCCACGGATTGCGGAATTGCCCCGCGCCCATGAGCACACCCCACAGGGCAAGCGAGAAAGCTAGCACCTTGAACGCCAGCGACCCACGGCGATGACCGTTAAGGTAAAAGACTGCCGAGCTGTACAGAAGCACTGCCGCGATAGCGATATCGAGCGCAATGGCCGGCGGCGCGGTTGCCTGGTAGACCCCTCCTACCATGTGCGCCTGAAAGTTAACCCAGGCGAGGCCGAGGCCGACTATCGCCAGCGCAGCGTCGTACCACATAAATTGCGAACGTCCGCGCATCAGGCGGGTTGAAACGAAGATGCAAATCGCCATCGCCACAAGGAACACTGAACTCGCAAAAATCGCAAAAGGCGAGGGCGCCCGATAAAAGGAGAAAGCGTCGAGAGCGTAGTGCAGCGTATAAGCGGCCCAAGCAAACTGCCACGCGCGGAAGTAGGCCTGTCGGCTCTGTTCGAACAGGTAGGTGAATACCAGGAACAGCAGGAGTGAAACTACTCCTGGAATCACCACCATGCTGATGACAACACTATTCATAAGACCTGGGGGACGAACGCCTGCGCCTGAATTAAGATTCAAGAACCGGGAAAGAAGTCTATTAACTCTGTCCAATGTTTTCATACGCGACCGCCGAAGACAACAGGATTTAAGTACATCGGAAATCGCCTGAAAGTACCCATTTCAGCGTGTTACCTTATGTAATTCGGCGCATTCGCTTGACGGTATTTTTCTCCTGCCCATACCATCGAGATTCGGAACCTTATGCCCAAGACCTCTGATTCTGCTGGAAGTCCCCGTGTGCGCTTTGCGCCTTCGCCTACCGGTTTCTTGCATGTGGGCAGCGCCCGCACCTTTATTTTCAACTGGCTCTACGCTCGCCATAACGGCGGGACGATGATTCTGCGCCTCGACGACACCGACGTCGAGCGCAACTCGCAGACTTCGGTCGATTCCATCTTCGACGGATTGAAGTGGCTGAATCTGTCATGGGACGAGGAATATAAACAATCGGACCGAATCGAACTTCATCGCAAGATGGCTTGGGCAATCTTTGAAAAAGGACTCGCCTATCGGGATTTCACTCCCGCCCATGCAGGCGACGCCGAAAGGTCCGGAGCACAAGAAACTTGGCTGTTCAATCCCGGAGTTCGTGAGCTTTCGCGGGAAGAGAGCGACCGGCGGGCCGATGCCGGCGAGCCTTTTGCCTTGCGCTTTCGCGTTCCCCGTGGCGACGGGCCTGAAGTCGGGTTTACCGATGCGGTCTACGGCGAGCAGGTGAAGGCGGCGGATGACATCGAGGACTTTGCCCTGCTGCGATCCGACGGAATGCCAACGTACCATCTGGCTTCTTGCGCGGATGACGCCGATCTGCGTATCTCGCACATCATTCGAGGCCAGGACCATCTTACGAACACTTTCAAGCATGTGCTGATCTTCGAAGCCGCCGGCTTCAGGCTGCCGCAATTCGCCCACTTGCCGTTGCTGGTCGCCCCGGATGGAAGAAAGCTTTCGAAGCGAAAGCACGGCCCGGTCGTCAGCGTCACGACCTACCGCGACGCAGGCTTTTTGCCCGAAGCCTTTATCAATTTCTTGTGTCTGCTGGGCTGGTCTCCAAAGAATGATCGCGAGAATATGTCGCTGCAAGAGTTGAAAGACGCTTTTTCGCTTGAGGGAATCAATCGCTCGAATGCAGTGGTGAATTTCAAAGAGTCTGCTGCTGCTCCGGAGGAGACGTTTGACCCAAAGGCGGTCTGGCTGAACGCAGAGCAGATTCGCGGGCTGCCGATTGAGGATCTGAGCGCCCGCTTGCTGCCGATCGTGAACAGCGCTGGCTTCGGCGTTGCTGCGGAAAAGATGATGAAGATCACGCCGCTGATTCGCGAACGGATCAAGCTGTTGCGCGATGTTCTCACCACCGCTGACTTTTTCTTTGTCGAGGAATTGCCGCCGTACGATCCGGCTGAACTCATTCCGCAAAAAGGTGATGCGGCTATGGCCATGAAAGTTCTAATTCGGGCTAGCGAAGTGCTGGCGAATGTCGAGTTCAAGCACGATCCGCTCGATCGCGTTTTGCGCACGGCTGCCCAGGAATTAGGAGTGAAAGCTGGGCAGATGTTTCAACCGGTTCGCGTAGCTGTCTGTGGCCGCAAGAATGCCCCGCCGCTGTTTGAAACCCTCGAGGTGCTGGGAAAAGACACGACGCTCCTACGTATCAGTCAAGCTGTGCAAAAGTTCGCCTAAACCCTGCGACGGTAGTGGGAACGGGGCTGGAACGCGCACGTTCGCGATTGCTGCGCACTTTTGAAATTTCCTTAGTAAGCCTTGGGGCATCACCAGGGCGTTTGCTTGCGATAAGATCAAGACTGATGAATCTGCCTCATCCGCCAATCGAAAGCAGAGAAAAGGTCTTGTCTACTTCGCCCTTGCCCGCTCCGTCGAACTTTATTCGCGACATTATTGCCGAAGACATCAAAACCGGCAGATACAACGGCCGCGTGCAGACCCGTTTCCCTCCCGAACCGAACGGCTACCTGCACATCGGCCACGCGAAAGCCATTTGCCTCGACTTCGGCCTCGCCGATGAATTTGGCGGACACACGAATCTGCGCTTCGATGACACGAATCCCGAGAGGGAAGATGCGGAGTATGTCGATTCGATCAAAGAAGATGTGAAGTGGCTCGGCTATCGGTGGGATGGGCTCTACTACGCGTCGGATTATTTCGAACAGATCTACGAGTGGGCAATCAGGCTGATTAAAGTCGGCAAGGCGTATGTGGACGATTTATCCGCCGAAGAAATCCGCAGGTATCGCGGAACTTTGACGGAGCCGGGAAAAGAAAGCCCTTATCGCAATCGCAGCGTCGAAGAAAATCTCGACCTATTTGAACGGATGAGAGCCGGAGAATTTCCCGATGGCTCGCGGGTTCTGCGCGCCAAGATCGACATGGCGTCGCCGAACGTCAACATGCGCGACCCGGTGATGTACCGCATCCTTCACGCCGAGCATCACCGCACTGGCAACAAATGGCCGATTTATCCCATGTACGACTTTGCCCATGGCCAGTCGGACTCGCTGGAAAAAGTAACGCACTCGATGTGTTCGCTCGAATTCGCAGATCACCAACCGCTCTACAACTGGTTCATCGAGCAGCTTGGGATTTTTCCTTCGCGGCAAATTGAATTCGACCGCCTCAGCCTGACCTACACCATGATGAGCAAGCGCAAGCTTCGGCAGCTCGTCGAGGAAGGCCGCGTCAAGGGTTGGGATGATCCGCGCATGCCAACGCTCAGCGGCATGCGCCGCCGCGGCTATACGCCGGAGGCGATTCGTAATTTTGTTACCGCCGCGGGAGTTTCTCGCACTAACGGAACTATCGAGCTGGCCATGCTCGAACACTTCGTCCGCGAAGACCTGAACAAGCGCTCGCTGCGGGTAATGGCGGTGCTGCGTCCGCTGAAAGTGGTCATCGACAACTATCCGGAAAATCAGGTCGAAGAAATGGACGCGGTGAATAATCCGGAGGACGCGACCGCGGGCACGCGGAAAGTTCCGTTTTCGCGGGTGCTCTATATCGAGCAGGATGACTTTCGCGAAGAGCCTCCGAAGGGATATTTCCGTCTGTCGCTGGGGCGCGAAGTGCGGCTGCGCTACGGCTATTTCATTACCGCGACGAGCGTAGTGAAAAACGATGACGGAGAAGTGATCGAGGTGCGCTGCACCTACGATCCGGCAACGCGCGGCGGGAATGCTCCAGATGGGCGGAAAGTGAAGGGCACCATTCACTGGGTCTCGGCAGCGCACGCGATCGACGCCGAGGTGCGGATTTACGAGACCCTGTTCAGCAAAGAGAATCCTGACGAAGTTGACGAGGGCGGGGATTTCACCGAAAATCTGAACCCGCTTTCGCTGGAGGTCATTGCGCAGGCGAAGCTGGAGCCTTCCCTGGCTTCGGCGGCGGTTGGTGAACGGTATCAGTTTGAGCGGCTGGGATATTTTTGCGTTGATTTGGATTCGAAAGCCAACAAGCCTGTTCTTAATCAGACGGTGGCTCTGAAGGATACGTGGGCTAAGCTCGAGAAAAAACATGGCGGAAAAAGCTGACGTTTGCCAGTACTCCGATTTAGGGAACGGACGAAAGCTACCGTCCCCCGAGATCATTCAAGCCACTCCCTATCTTTTCTCCCGTCACGCGGTCTAACCAGCTATGATTTCGAGCGGCGCATCAAGCCGCCCCAAAAAACATGCACTCCACCATCCTCGCCTTTCTCGCGATTATCTTCCTCGTAATCTCCCGCACCGTTACTTTGATGTATGTCGCCAGCGTTGCCCTGCTGGTGATCGGGGCTCTGGCCGCCAAAGACGACGTTGCCCAGGCTCGCGGCCTAGATAAGGTTGTCGCGCTCGGCAATCTCTTCTTTGCCCTGCCTTTGGCAGTTTTCAGCATGGAGCATTTCTCTGCCTCCAAGGGCATCTCGCAGCTGGTGCCGAAGTTTATGCCCTGGCCCATGTTCTGGACATTTTTCGTCGGCGTCGGTTTGCTGGCCGCTTCTTTGAGCATTGCTACAAAAATTCAGGTGCGCTGGTCGGGCCTTTTCTGGGGCATCATGATGTTTACGTTCGTCGCGATGATGGACCTGCCTGGGACTTTGGTCCAGCCTCGTAACCACTTCAGCTGGGTACTTATGTTGCGCGAGTTGTCATTCGGCGCGGGCGGTTGGGTTCTTGCCGGAGACGCAATGCGGCGTGATGGGCAAGGCGGAAGCAAGCTCATCATTGTGGGCCGCGTCATCATCGGGGCCGCCGCGATTTTCTATGGCATCGAGCAGTTTATTCGTCCGGTTAATGTTCCAGGCGTACCTCTCGAGATGGTGATGCCTGAGTGGATTCCCGCCCGTCTGCCGATTGGCTACCTCACGGGCGCGATTCTGTTGGTTTGCGGGGCGGGCATCCTGTTGGGAAAGAAGACGCGGACGGCGGCTACTTATCTCGGCGCATGGATTGCGCTTTTGGTCTTCACCGTCTATGCGGCCATCCTGATCGCCTCGTTTCCAGACCCCAGTACCGACGTAAAGGTCGAGGCGATGAATTACTTTACCGATACGATGCTTTATGCCGGAGTAATTCTTGCGGTGGCTAGGGCGACTTCACAAGGCAATTAGAGTGCCGGCCACCGACGGCGTGAACAAGACCTTATGTCGGTATATTTCGGACTGGTGTTTCAATTCGGGAGCAGCTACCCGTGCACGTGCGGACTTTGCGCTGGATTAGCTTGATGCGCGCCGGGTTCCTTCACGACCTTCACTTCAAAATTCACTGGCAGATTTTTGGGAGGATAGCAGGCGGCGTTGTCGCAGGCCTGATAGCGAAGTACGCCCCGCATCTCGTATTTCCCGGGAACGACCGAGTGCAGCGGATGGACGGCGATGGCGATGGTGAAGTCTCCGCTGTAAACACTGAGTTTTTCGTCGGGCGAAAATGGAAAACTGGCATCTTCGCCGGGAGGATACTCAATTTTCCCCAGCACGATGTCGGTAGGTAGATCCATTTTCAATGCGGTTGGAATCAAGAATTCTGACTTCGGCGTATTCGAGTTGATGTGGTAGCCGGCAGGAATTCGAAAGTTCAGGCTCACCATGGTCTGCTTCGCGCGCTGCGCCGTGACGAGAGCCACAGGAACCATGCTCAGCGACGGAGCTTTGCCGAGAGTTTGCGCGGAAGCGGGAATCGCCAACCGCAGCGAAAGAAACAGCAGGAACATTGCCGGGATCGAAAGCTTCCTTGATCGATGATTCACGATGTGGCTCGTCTGCGCAAGTTATCTCGAATGGTAAAGCCTTCAGGCCGCGATTCCTATTGTCATCTCTGAGGCTGGAAAACGGGAGTACTTGCCGCAGCGGAGGTTTGGTTGGTACCTGGTTTCGTGTCGAGTGCCTTCTTCACCGCGTCTTCGATTTCGGCTTTGCCCCTCAGGCCGATGATCTTGTCCACGATTTTGCCGTCACGCGCAATCAGAAAACTTTCCGGCAGCGCCGGGACGCCGCCGTATTCATCGCCAACCGATTCTTTCCCAATCAGAATCGGATAGTTCACGCCCATGTCTTTGGCGAACTTGGCGATGTCCTCCTTGCTGGCATCGTCCATGGCGACGCCGACGATCTGCAAGCCCTGCGCGCCGTATTCTTTCTGCAAGTCGACGAACCACGGCATTTCGATTTTGCACGGGCCGCACCAGGTGGCCCAGAAGTTAAGAAGTACCGCCTTGCCGCGAAAGTCCGAAAGATGCGTCGTCTTACCCTCGAGCGACTGAAGAGAAAAGTCCGGGGCCGGGCTTGACTGCGTGAGATGCGAGGTCAAAGACGCGCCCGACCGGCGGGCCTTGTGATAGCCGACATAAATGCCCAGAGCAACCACCAATGCCACAACAACAAGAGCCAGCGGATTCCGGTTCATACAAAACTCCATTCACGCTCGCGCCAGATCCTTCTATAGAGCGAAGCGGTTGAGAAAGGAAAGCCAATTCGAAATCAGAGTGAAACGGCCGATCACCAGCAAAATGCCCAAACCGATCAGCAAGGCGCCGGACGCAACTTCGAGCGCGTGCATGTGCGAGCGAAAGCGGCTGTAAAACTTCAGAAAGCGCTCGACGCCGAGCGCGGTTAACAGAAACGGCACGGCCAGCCCCAGTGAATAGATGGCCAGTAGAATCATGCCTTTCGAGAGCGTGTCCTGCGCGGCGGCGAGCGTTAGAATGCCCGCGAGAATCGGGCCGATGCACGGAGTCCAGCCGAAGGCGAAGGCGAACCCAATGACAAACGCGCCGACGAGCGTGCTGCCGCCCTTTACCTGATGCATGCGGGTATCGGCGTAGAGTGCTTTGATCTTTAGAATGCCGGTGAGGTGCAAGCCAAAAAGAATGATCACAACTCCAGCGACGATCGCCAACGTGTGCTTATATTGCGCCGCGATTTGCCCGATCTCGCTCGAGATCGCACCCAGAGTAATAAAAACCACACTGAATCCAAGGATGAAGCCGATTGAGTTCGTCATCACCCGGCGCATCAGGCGTCCTTCGGATGACTTCAGTTCATCGACTCCAGCGCCCGAGATCAAAGAAACATACCCTGGCACCAGCGGCAGTACACATGGCGACAAAAACGAAATCAGTCCGGCAAAAAATGCGGCAATCGGCAGTGGAAGGCTCGACATGCGTTTCAATTGTACCTGTGGAAGATATTTCCCGTCAGTTAGCAGATGATCGGCGACCGAATAAGTTGCGCAGTCTGAAAGGTTTGACGGGATTCGGTCGACACCCCTAGAATCGAGAGGGAACTCAACTCTTCGTCTGCGAGATCGATGCCTCTATACGAATATCAGTGCGAGAAGTGTGGTCACCGCTTCGAGAAAATCCAGAAATTTTCCGACAAGATGATTAAAAAGTGTCCGGAGTGCGGCGGGCGCGTCGAACAAGTCATTTCTGCGCCGGCCGTCCAGTTCAAAGGCTCGGGCTGGTATGTGACGGATTACGCGAAAAAATCTTCAGGCGCATCCAGTTCCGACGGTGGAAAAGATTCGAAAAAGGAAGACACTTCCAAGACTGACTCCGCCAGCGGCGAGAGTTCATCGAAAGAAAGCTCTTCGAAGGAAACCTCCGAAAAAGGGACTTCATCGAAGGAAAGCTCAGCCAAAGAGCCGAAGGCCAGTTCGTCCAAGAAAGCGGACAAACATCGTTAGCGTCCCTCCGCTGACGCCCTTCCGCTCAATAAACCGATCAGCCTTTGTTTTGCTGTTGGCCACTCCGCTGCGATGATCGAGTAGCGAGCCGAATCGCGCGCGATGAAATCCGCCGCCATTCGGTGCGCGCGCAAAATGCCCTCGAAGACACCTCCGATGCGTTCAATTGCCTTGCGCGAACAGAGGTTGCGAACATCCGCATGCAAGCACACCCGAAACACCTCCCAGGTTTCGAAGGCGTGCCTGAGCATCAGCAGCTTCGACTCGGTGTTGGCGGCCGTCCTCACGGCTGACGCCGAAAACCAGGTATAGCCGATCTCACAGGCGTCGGGTGCAACGCGCCCGCATCGCGCGTGGCCTTGCCGCCAAGCCCATCGTTCAATATTGAAGAAACGCGTTGAACCAATGACCACGTCGTCCGCGCGGCGCACGACTGCGAAGGAGACCGCAGTTCCCGACTCGGCCCACGACAAAGCCGTCTCGACATATGCCTTTGCTTCCGCTTTGCTTTGGGGAACCGGACTCCATCGATATAGCGAAGGATCCCCCGACGCAGCCGCCACGAGGCCGTCAACGTGGCGCACACCGAGAGGTTCGAGGCGAACATAGTCGCCTTCCAGCAAAAGACTTTCACTTTTCATGGGTCGAAAAACGAACCGTTTGCCTATTGCAACTGCCGCTGAAAGTGGTCGTCGATCATATGGAACAAATGCGTGCGGGCATCGGTTCCCGAGATGCTGTGCGTCTTGTTCGGATAGATCATCAGCCGGAACTGCTTTCCCGCTGCGATCAGTGCGTTGATCATCTGCATGCTGTTCTGGAAGTGCACGTTGTCATCACCCGTACCGTGAGCCAGCATGAGGTCGCCATGAAGTTTCGCGGCGTCCGTCGTAACGTCAGACTCCGCATATCCCTTCGGATCGTCTTTCAGTTGGCCCATATAGCGTTCGGTGTAAATGCTGTCGTAGTTCACCTGATTGGTGACGGGCGCAACCGCTACGCCGGCGCGGAAGCGGTCGGAGTGCGTCATCGCATAGACCGTCATCGAGCCGCCATTCGACCATCCCCAGACCGCCATGCGGTCCTTATCGAGTTGTGGGTATTGCATCAAAAGCTGGTCGAGGGCGGTGAGCTGATCTTTTAACTCAATGGCGCCGAACTCATGGCGGATCGTGGTTTGGAATTTGCGATCGCGTCCCGGCGTGCCACGATTGTCGACAGCAAAGACCGCAAAACCCTGCCTGGATAGAATCTCGTCAAAGGGATTTTCCAGTTCTTTCAGCACCATCTGTGCTGCTGGACCCCCATAAATATTCACGATCAGCGGAATTTTCCCATTCACCGGTGTGTTTGGAGGCAATAACAAACGACCATAGAGTGCAGTGCCGTCGTCGGCCTTGAACGCAAGGTATTTCGGAGCGCGCAGGCCGTAGTCCGCTACTTCGTTTCGTGCCTGCCAAACCGAAGCGCACGATGCGCCGACGGTGCACAGTGAAATTCGCGGCGGTGTAAGCGGGCCAACGAACATCTGCAGGTAATGTTTGGCATTGTCTGCAAATTTCGCCGAGTAAATTCCCTCCTCCTGAGTGACCCGCCGCATGTCGCTGCCATCTACCTTCACAGAGTACAGTTGCCGCTGGCGCGGATCATCTTTGTTGCACGAGAAGAAGATTGTCCCAGCCGCCTCATCCACACCCTCGACTCCGGTCACCTCGAAATCGCCGCGAGTGATTTGACCTACTAGCTTGGCTTCCGCCCCAAGCGGATTCTCCTTGTCAAAGCTATAGAGATATAACTGGGTGGTTCCATCGCGCCAACTCGACCAAAGAAAACGATCTCCCGACTTAAAGACGCGGAAATCATCGTTCACGTTGATCCAGGCATCCGGAGTCGCCTCAGTGAGAACCTTGGCCGATTTCCCAGATTTTGCGTCGATGAAATACAAATCCATCTTGTCTTGATCGCGGTTGAGAAGTTCGGCCCAGATCACACCGTCGCGCACCCAGCCAAAACGTGGAACGTACATCTCTTCTTCGTTGGGGAGGGAAATCCAACGGACTTTGCCCTTTTGCGCATCGGCAACCGCCAGCTTCACGGTCGGGTTTGGATCGCCCACCTTCGGATATTTTTCGTAATCCACCGTGGGATGCGTTGTGAGCAAATTCGCGATGGGATAGGTGGGCACTCTAGTCTCGTCCATGTGTAGGAAGACGATCTCCTTGCTGTCCGGCGACCAGAAGTAATTGCTTCTCACAGCCAGTTCTTCGGCATAGACCCAATCGATGTCGCCGTTAAAAAGGTCGTCGCCAGTATCTTTTGTGAGCTGCTTCTCTTCCCTGCCGGCTACGGAACGAACGAACAAATTGTGCTTTCGCACATAAGAAACATGATTGCCATCGGGGGAGAATTTCGGATCGTCGCTCGGCTCTGAGGCCGACGTAAACTGCACCGCGGTTCCGGACGCTGTATCAAAAAGCCAGAGTTGTCCCTGAGAGTCAAAGAGCAGGTGTTTCGAGTCCGGGGCCCAGACGTAGGCAGCTACGTGATACCTCGTGAGACGCTCGCGTTCACGCTCGTCTTTCACTTTGTCATAATCCGGCACAAGAGTGGCCAGCTTGGCCTCGCTTAGCAGCTCCCTTTTTTCGCCGGTCGCCGCGTCCACATACCAAAGCTCCCCATGTTCGCCCTCATCGTCGCGCTGCACGAATGACAGCTTCGTGCCGTCCGGGCTCCAATCAATATTTTCTGGACCGCGCCCTCCGAGGCCGCCCGGAGCGAAGATTGACTCGACGGTAAGGGGCTTAACCTGAGAGGAGGATTGTGCCGAAATCAGCCCAGCAAAACTAACGAAAGCGGCGGCAACCACGAAAAATATGAATTGTTTATTCACACGAAACCCCGGACACAAGAAGTTTGGAATTAAAGCAAGAAGCGAACGAAAGAGTTTACACCTACGAGCGAATATCTATCATTCTCCGCGAAAAGCCCAAGAGAGTGGCCGGTTTCCGCGTGATAGAATCAATGTGAGTCCTTTCGGAATGCTTCCAGAAATAGAAAACCTGCTGCGGCTGCAAGAAGCGGATAAGGAAATCCGCCGTCTGCAGGAAGAAATTGCTGAACTGCCCAAGCGCGTCGCCGACATCGAACAAAAGCTGGCAGGCACGAAAACGCAGCTCGAAAGAGCGCAGGCCTCGGTCAAAGCCGACGAAGTGACCCGCCGCAAGCACGACACTGCTATAACCGACCTACGTGGCAAAATCTCCAAGTACCGCGACCAGTCACTTGATGTAAAAACCAACGATCAATACAAGGCCCTGCTCCACGAGATTCAGTTTGCCGAGAAAGAAATCGCTGCTACCGAAGACAAAATTCTCGAACTGATGCTCAACGCCGACGCCCGCGATAAGGAAGTGAAGGCCGCACAGGCCGAACTCAAAGCCGAAACTGCCGAGATTGAAAAAGAAAAAGCTGCTGCCCACGAGCGTACCGCCGAAGACGAAAAACTGCTCGCCGAATGGCGCGCCAAACGCGACCAGATGCGGGCCGGCGTGAACGAAGACTTGCTGCGTCACTACGAACGGGTTTCAAAGTTTCGCGGCAGCGGCATTTCTGAAGTGCGCGATCACAAATGCATGGCCTGCCAGGTCATGCTGCGGCCACAGACTTACAACGATGTGCGGACCGGCCAACAAACCGTAGTGTGTGACTCCTGCCAGCGAATTCTCTATTTCAACCCCGCCAATGAAATGCAGGCCATCGAGCCGGAACTCAAGCGCGCAAAGCGCCATCATCCCAAAATTGACGCGCCACAGGCCTGGTACTACCGCGAGGAATTTGCCAATGACGGCGAGGCCTTGTTGTGCTTTAACAACGCCGCAGGCCAGGCCAGCCGGCGCATCTTCGATTTCGCGACCGGGCGGCTAGTCGGCGATATCCTCATCCGCGAAGGCGACTTCCGCCACGCCTTTCCCGAGGACATCACCAGCGCCATCCGCCTCAACGGACACTGGTCGGAAGACGAAATGGAGACCTGGGGGACGGAAATGCCGACCAATGCCCTTGACTCCCTGCATTTCGATCTGGAGGCGGCCCGGCATGAGATGAAGTCGCGGACGGCTGCGAAGGCTGATGTACCGGCAGACGTTCCGACCACCCAAGCGGCCAGTTAATATTCCTCGAACAAGCCCTTCCTAGTTGCAAGGTCTTCAGGAGGCCGAGTTTGCCAGCCCAGATCAACTCTTATTCAGTCTCAGCAAGATACTACGACGCGGCATATGCGGCGATGGGCGTCATCGACGACGCTCGGTTCTACCTCGATCTGGCAAGGTCGTATGGCGGTCCTGTGCTGGAGATTGGTTGCGGCACGGGGCGCGTGCTGCTTCCCATTGCGCGCAGCGGAATCGAGGTTCATGGCGTGGACAATTCCGCTCCCATGCTCGCAGTCTTGAAAGATAATCTGGCGCAGGAATCTTCACATGTTCGCGAAAAAGTTACGACCCACTCCGGCGACATTCGCGATTTCCGGCTCGGCAGACAATTTCCGCTGGTGACGATCCCTTTCCGGCCAATGCAACAGATGTATACGGTGGAGGATCAGCTAGCGGCGCTGAACTCGGCTGGAGCCCACCTCGCCGACGGTGGCACGCTGGCTTTCGATGTGTTTTTCCCGAGATTCGACAGGGCGCCCCTGGGTGTCGGAGAAGAGCGATTGGAGGCGGAGTGGGTCTCGCCCACCGATGCAGAGGTTGTCTTGCGTCGTTTCGTCCGCAAAGAGGCAGACGACAAGGTCAATCAGAACTACACCGTCACGTTTATCTTTCGAAGTTTTCGCGACGGCGAGGTGATCCTGGAAGAAACCGACACGCTGAAGATGTCTTTCTACACCTATCCGCACCTTCGCGCCTTGTTCTTATTGGCTGGACTTGAGGTTGTCGCGGAGTACGGTTCGTTCGCGAAAACTCCGCTGGACCCCTCGGCAGTCGAGATGATCTTCCTGCTGCAAAAAGCCCGCTCTCGCTAAAACAGAACAACCATCTCGTCAGCCGCTCAACCTCATTTGCCATCGAAGCATGGTTGCGAAGATTGTCGATCCTAGTCCCACGGTCAAAATTTCTCCGCGCGGGAAACGCTCTTGCAAGCGGATTCTGCAATTTGGCCCACCTGGCCTCACGCATCCGATGCGCGGAAGCCTACCTTCCGGCCATTCCTACCGCCAGTCGTCCCAAGCTACCCGGGGCAGCTTCCATGACGGTTTTGGCAGGCATCGCTTCCTCATCACACATTCCAGCGACGACCGACTTGTCGGCCACGGTCTCATAAGCGTAACCGTCAACTGTGGCTTCGACCCCGCTTAAACGAGACGTAACCGAGGAAGTAAACCTGATCCAACCGTAGTGCGTCTCTTCCGAGATCAGAAATTTGACGCCCAAGAAACGAGCACTCTTTACATTCTTCCATTGCCCGCGTGTAGATGAGCTGTACAAATTAGAGAAGTGGCGCGCCATAAACCCGGCATTCGGAAAATCGCCGGACGGTCCAAATTCCTGGCCATTGCGCAAGGCGAATGCAAACTCTCGTCCAAATGCTACGATGCCGTTCCCGGCCACTAGACCGTGGGCGCCTAGATAATCGCTGCGAAAAAAGTTATCGTCCGAACCAATTATAAAGGTACTGTAACCGTTCACACTGACGTCCTGAATGCCGTCATTATTGAGATCAAACTTAAGATGGCCAGTGCCTTGTAGGGACGCTTTCACGGGAGTACAGACAACTTCGGCCAAGGTGACTTGCGGCAAGGCAAACATGCTAAGACCGACCGCCAGAAGCGGCGCAGAAGCCGTCGGACGGTGGTTCGCGGTTGCGGCGCGGGCAGCCGTCTCGTAAGCAACAAGATTCTTCTCCGTTTGCCCATCGAGACCGATTGGGTATCGTCGCTTTCGGCGATTCGCCTGCTTGAACTCTGCGGTTGGCATTGTGACTTTCCTTTTGGCAGCACCAAGAATTGGATGGCAAAATTTCGCGAAATAGGCCGGAGGATACCACCGCCAAAAGGATTGTCAAGAGCCGTTCGGCTCCTAACCCGAGACCCCCGCCATGAAGACCAAGACGCAGGAGCCCGTTCCTACGGGGCAGTGGTGAGCTGACCAGAATTTTGCAATATTCGATTCTCTCGAGCTGGCTATAGAGATCGATGGCTGCAGCCGACAAGGCGTATCCAATCGAGGCGATTCGTCGGCTCGTGCTCGCGGTCAACATTTCCGAGCAAGTGTATGCCTGCGACAATTCGTACCAATTAATATGTCTGCATGGCAAGGATTTCTGAAAGGAACGAGGGTTACAAGGTTAGAATTTCAGCGCGCGGCACGTCCCGACTGCAATCCGGTCACGTCTGGGTGTACCGCTCCGACGTGACGAGGTCCGACGGCGTCGCTCGCGGTTCCGTAGTCACGGTGCTCGACCAGCGCGGCAAGCCGTTGGGCACAGCGCTGTATTCCAGTTCTTCGCAGATCGCTCTGCGGATGATTTCTCGCAGCCCGGTCGCCGATTTCCCTGCGCTACTGCGACAGCGTGTCGGCGAGGCCCTTGCCTATCGCGAACTGACCGTCCGCGACTCCAACGCCTACCGACTGATCTTCAGCGAGGCAGACTTTCTTCCCGGCCTCATCGTCGATCGCTACAACGACATTTTGTCGATTCAAGTCCTGACTCAGGCCATGGCTTCAGACACGATTCGCGAGAACCTGCTCTCAGTGCTCAAGGAAAAGCTGTATCCCGCATCCATTGTCGAACGCGTCGATTCCAAAATTCGCCAACTGGAGCAACTCCCGCCTCGCGATTCTGGTCTCCTGGTGGGCGAAAAAACCTCGACCGTTTTCACCATGGACGGCGTGCAGTTTCACTTTGACGCCCGCGAAGGCCAAAAAACCGGAGCATTCCTCGACCAGCGCGAAAATTATGCCGCCGCTGCCGAATACGCTCACGGAGAAGCGCTCGATGTTTTCTGCTATCAGGGAGGGTTCGCGCTGCATCTAGCGCCGCGGTGCTCAACCATCACTGGAGTCGACAGCTCCCGCCCAGCGCTGGAAGTGGCCGAGCAAAATACCGCTTTGAACCGCCAGCTTTTGAGCGGGAAAGAAATCGAGTGGATCGAAGGCAACGCCTTTGACCTGCTAAAAGACTATGCCGCCTCAGGCCGGGAGTACGACACGGTCGTGCTCGACCCCCCGGCCTTCGCGAAGACAAAAAGAGACCTGGATGCCGCGCTGCGTGGCTACAAAGAGCTTAACCTGCGCGCCCTCAAGATGGTGCGCCAAGGAGGGATCCTGGTTACATGCTCCTGCTCATATCACGTAAGCCAAGCAGACTTTCTCGAAATGCTGGCTGCTGCCGCCCGCGACGCTCACCGAGTCATACGGGTAGCCGAGCTTCGCGGACAGGCCAAAGACCATCCGATCCTGCTGAACGTGCCGGAGACAGCCTATTTGAAGTGTGTCATTGCCTATGTAAGTAATTGATAAAAAAAGATAATCAGTATGTTGACAATATGCCACTCATATTTTATGATGCCTTAGCGCTAATTACGACATCAAAAGTAGTGATTCGGGCCAATCGTTGTGCATAGATGGGCCGATCACTAGTTCCAAATCCAAAAATTTCTGAAGGAGGATTTACTATGACAGTGCTTACCCGCTGGGAGCCATTCCGCGAGTTCAGTACCCTGCAAGACCGTATGAACCGCCTATTCCGGGAGACCCACACCGAAGGCGCGGATCAGTCCCTGACCACTTCCAACTTTGCCCCGGCCGTCGATGTTTACGAAGACGAACACGATGTCGTCCTGAAGATCGAAGTGCCCGGCATCGACGAGAAAGATATCGATGTCCGCGTCGAGAACAACACCCTTACCGTTCACGGCGAGCGCAAGATCGACAAAGAGGAAAAAGAAGAGAACTATCGCCGTGTCGAACGCCACTATGGCAGCTTTACACGCACGTTCAATCTGCCCACCACTGTGGATACCGAGCACGTCTCGGCGACCTACAACAAGGGCGTGCTGAATATCTCTCTGCCCAAAAAGGCGGAAGCCAAGCCGAAACAGATCAAGATTAACGTCGGCAGCGAGACGACCGTCGAAGCCCAGAGCCCCTGCAAAGCTGCGTAATGTAGCAGCCTTCTGTGGGAGTGCCCGGGGCGAAGCCCGGCGAGATCAAGCCTACGGGAGGCGGCGAAAATGACCGCCTCCTCACTTTCTAATTGGAAATTTTGTAATTGAATAATTTAAACCCGCCGTCAGCCCCGTCCATCAAATTACTCAATTATCAAATTTCACAATTACGAAATCGAGGTTTCCCATGCCCATCCGTTGGGATAAGTTCACGGTAAAAGCGCAGGAGGCCGTACAGCAGGCGAACAATCTCGCCTCGGAACACGGCAACCCCGAACTGCTGCCGCTGCATCTGCTCGCCGCCCTGCTCGAGGATAAAGAAGGCATCGTTCCGCCGGTTCTCGAGAAAATCGGCATTGGGCCGCAGGCGGTTCTCAGCGAGGTCTATCGCGAGATCGAAAAGCTGCCCAAAGTCGCCGGCGAAGCCACCCAGGCCGCGCTCTCGAACAATGTCAATAAACTGCTTGAGCAGGCATTCAAAGAAGCTTCTAACTTCAAGGATGAATACGTCTCAACCGAGCACCTTTTGCTCGCCATCACGCACCTCAAGCAGGACGCTGCGCAGCAGATTCTCGCCCGCCACGGCGCGACTTACGACGCAATCCTGAAGGCGCTGACGTCAGTCCGGGGTTCGCAGAAAGTCACCGATCAAAACCCTGAAGCGAAGTATCAGGCACTGGAGCGTTACGCGCGTGATCTCACCGAGCAGGCGCGCCGAGGCAAGCTCGACCCGGTGATCGGCCGCGACGAAGAAATTCGACGAGTTGTCCAGGTTCTCTCCCGCCGAACCAAAAATAACCCGGTGCTCATCGGCGAACCTGGGGTGGGCAAGACCGCAATCGTCGAAGGCCTCGCCCAGCGCATTATTTCCGGCGATGTGCCGGAAGTACTCAAGAACAAGCGCGTAGTCGCGCTCGATCTGGGCGCAATGCTGGCCGGAGCGAAATATCGCGGCGAGTTCGAGGACCGGCTCAAAGCGGTTCTAAAGGAAATCGAAGACTCGCAGGGCCAGATCGTTCTTTTCATTGACGAACTGCACACCCTGGTCGGAGCGGGCGCAAGCGAGGGCGCCATCGATGCCTCCAACATGTTGAAACCAGCGCTCGCTCGCGGAGAACTCCGCGCAATCGGCGCAACTACACTCAACGAATACCGCAAATACATCGAAAAAGACGCCGCTCTTGAACGCCGTTTTCAGATCGTTTTCGTCGGCGAGCCGAACGTCGAAGACACCATTGCAATCCTCCGTGGCTTGAAAGAGCGTTACGAAGTACACCACGGCGTGCGAATTAAAGATTCGGCCATCGTCGCCGCGGCCACCCTTTCGCACCGTTACATTTCCGACCGCTTCCTGCCCGACAAAGCGATCGATCTCGTTGACGAAGCCGCAGCCTCGATTCGCATTCAGATCGACTCGCTGCCGAACGATATCGACCAGCTCGAGCGCAGAGCCATGCAGCTCGAAATCGAAAAACAAGCGCTGAAGAAAGAGGACGATCCGAATTCCAAAGAACGCCTCGCAATCATCGATCGCGAACTCGCCGAGATTCGCGAAAAATCAAACACACTCAAGGCGAACTGGAAGAAAGAAAAGGAGCTGATCGCCCGCATTCGCGAGCTGAAAGAAAGAATCGAGAAGCTGAAGATCGAAGAACAGGCCGAGGAGCGCAAAGGCAATCTGCAGCGCGTCGCCGAGATTCGCTACAGCCTGATTCGCCAGGCCGAAGCCGAACTCTCCAAGCTCACCAAGCAGATGGAGAATCAGGGCGGAACTCGTATGCTGAAAGAAGAAGTTGACGAAGAGGATATTGCCCACATCGTTTCCAAGTGGACCGGGATTCCGGTTTCGAAAATGCTCGAAGGCGAAGTTAAGAAGCTGGTCACCATGGAAGATCGCCTGCGTCACCGCGTCATCGGACAGGATGAGGCCCTGGAGCGCGTCGCCAACGCGATTCGGCGTTCCCGCGCCGGACTCAGCGATCCGAAGTGTCCGATTGGTTCCTTTATCTTTCTCGGACCAACCGGTGTCGGCAAAACCGAACTGGCCCGCGCGTTGGCCGAATTCCTCTTCGACGACGAGCGTGCTCTGCTGCGCATCGATATGTCCGAATACATGGAGACGCACTCGGTCTCCCGCCTCATCGGTGCGCCTCCGGGATACGTCGGCTATGAAGAAGGCGGACAGCTTACCGAGCAGGTTCGCCGCCGACCCTATGCAGTCGTGCTCTTCGATGAAATCGAGAAAGCGCATCCCGACGTGTTCAACGTTCTGCTGCAAATCATGGACGACGGCCGCCTCACCGACGGCAAAGGCCGCGTAGTTGATTTCAAGAACACGATCATTATCATGACGTCGAATCTGGGATCGAGCTATTTGCAAGCGGAAAACCTGCGTACACCGGAGGACTTCGAGAAAGCGACCGAGCAGGTGACCGAGACACTGCACGGCCATTTCAGGCCGGAGTTCCTGAACCGTGTCGACGACATCATCATCTTCCGTCCGCTGGGCAAGGAACAGCTTGTAAAAATTGTGGAACTCCGCCTGGAAGACTTGCGGCGGCTGCTCGCCAACCGCAAAATCTCGATCGAGCTTACTGACGGCGCGAAAGAGCTGTTGTTCACTCAGGGCTACGATCCCGACTTCGGCGCTCGGCCGCTGAAGCGGGCTATTCAAAAGCTGATCCAGGATCCTCTCGCATTGAAGATTTTGGATGGAGAGATTCTGCACGGCGACCACATTGTGGTAGACGCCGACAAGAAAGCCGGCAAGATGAAATTCGAGGTCAGCAAGCGCGTGGGGGAAAAGGAACCGGCAAAGGCGAAGCGCTAAAGAAAATTTTGGCCACGGGCCTACGCGGGCGGTATTTTCGACGGGCCTATCCGCAGAGATCCACTAAATCCGTGCCCGATTTCTCGTAAGATAGTTCGCTCACATTTGAACTCTTCGCTTCACGCTCGTATACTTGCAGGCCGCCATGAAGGTCGTTCTTATTATCCCGGCAGCCGGGCTGGGCACTCGCATGGCCCCTGTTGCCGGGGCCACAAAGGCCAGCAAAGCGCCCCCCTCGAAGCAATTCACCGAACTGGGTGGCACGCCGATCCTCATCCATACGCTTCGCAAGTTCGTGGCAGTCCGGTCAGTGAGTGAGATTTGGATCGCTCTGCGCGAGAACGAAATCGCTGGCTTCCGCTCACGGCTGGAAAGCGGAGCCAGTGACGTAGCCGCAAAGAAGGTAAACTTTGTGGTGGGCGGAGAGCATCGGCAACAATCGGTGGAGAACGCGCTCAAGGCAATTTCCGCCGCCCCCGACGACATTATTCTCGTTCACGATGCCGTCCGTCCATTCGTCACCAGTGAGATTATTCAGGAAGTGATTGAGGCAGCGCAAAAATATGGTGCTGCGATTGCAGGCCTTCCGGCTGTCGATACCGTGAAGCAAGTCGACCGTACATCCGAGGGCGCAGTGATCAAAGCCACGATTCCCCGTGCGGGCATCGTTATGGCGCAGACGCCGCAGGGTTTTCGCTACGACGTGATCAGGAGAGCATTCGATGAAGCTACGGCGGATGGTTTTCTTGGCACCGACGAATCGTCCCTGGTCGAGCGCTCAGGCCACGAAGTTGCCGTAGTAATGGGCTCCGTCAGGAATATCAAAATTACCGCGCCGGCCGACATGGAACTGGCCAAATTTTACCTGAAGACCGCGAATTGAACGATTAAAGATGCCAGACCACAAAAGCCGCCAACCCACCAGCCGCATCGGCTACGGCTTCGACTCTCATGAATTTCGTGACGGCATACCGCTGAAGATTGGCGGTATCACCCTGCCACACGCGAAGGGCCTCGGCGGCCACTCTGACGGCGACGTGCTGCTGCACGCGATTACCGACGCGCTCCTCGGAGCCATCGCCGCGCCTGACATCGGCGCCCTTTTCCCGCCTTCGGACCCAAAGTGGAGAGGCGCGGACTCCGTTGTCTTTCTTCGCGAGGCGTTGAACCGAGTGCACGCTTCGGGATACACCACTGGCAACGTCGACGCTAGCCTGATTCTCGCTGCTCCGAAGATCGGACCGCACGCCGCGGCGATTCGAAATCGCGTTGCCGATTTACTGGGGGTGAGATCGGATTGCGTTGGCTTGAAAGCAAAGACCCCGGAGGGACTGAATCTGGAAAACACCGCGGTCGCACATGTAGTCGTATTGCTCCAGAAATCGGGCGAAGCAAAGAGGACAGACTACAAGAGAACGAAGAAGAGCGAGAAGAGGGCAACTCGACGCTAAACTATTTTGTATGAGCTTCTGCGGCCTTCACCGCTGAACGAAATATCGCCCGCGACGCTTCATCCTGATCGACCGACCGTTCCGGGTGCCACTGCACCGCGAGGACAAAATGCGCGGGGTCGGTTCCTTCCAGCGCCTCGATGACGGAGTCGTCTGGGCATCGCCCGACAATGCGGAGTCCCGCTCCCGGCGTCTGCGCCGACTGATGATGCGAGGAATTGACCGGGATCGCAACTCGATCTGGAACCGTAGCCGAGCGCCCACCATTATTCACAATCCTCGCGAGATTGGATTCGGGCTCGACCTCAACCGTGTGCGCGATTGCAACTTTCTTCCCTGCCTCGTGATCGACCCGGCTTCGCAACTCTTCCGGCAGAAAATCCGGAATGTGCTGAATCAACGATCCTCCGCGAAAAACATTCAGGCTTTGCAAACCGTAACAGATGCCGAGGATAGGCTTGCGCGAAGCGTAAGCGTCTTCGAGCAATAATTCGTCGATGGCTTCGCGTTGTGGATCCGGCGCCGCCGACCGCGACGAGCGCTCGGCTCTAAATTTCACGGGATCGACATCGGCATTGCTCCCCGGCAGCAGAACCGCGGCACAGCCTGCGATGATCTGCTTCACTTTGTCGATCGACTCATCGAGCGGAATCCGCACCGGCTGTCCACCCGCAAGTTCGACAGCGCGCTCATATTGCGGAATCGCTCTTTCGGAATATTCGCGATCGGTCGAATGCGGCATGGGAAGGGCAATTCGAGGCCGCATATCAGTTTTGAATTTGCAACGGCCGCGCTTCGCTCGCCCGCGCGATTGCAGCCAGCGTCCTCGACTGGCGATAGTGGCGGACTTCCATCACCAGTGCCAGCACAAAAACGACGCTTCCGGCCACTAAGGCCGACGGGGTTGCGATGTTCCGATAAGCCGTGGTCATATCCGGATTGACGTGACGATAAGCTGCCAGCGCGACGGTTCCGATGATACCCAACAACAGGCTGACGGCGAACGCCAGCAGAGTGCAGATGAAAGTCACGAGCGCCAGTCGCACGGGAATCGTATACCACCGCGGCGAGGGCGACTTCGAAAACATGATTCTAGGCTACACCACCCAAGCCGACTCTGGCTGAAAGTTAGGACGAGAACCGGTTCGAGCAGCGGTCCAAGACGGCGGCATCGAGAAACCCGGTAGTGTATAAAAGAGCAAGGATGTCGCAGGCAGCCTCAGCAATCACGCGGAGCCCCGCCGATGTGGTGCGGACGACGCCGGTTTCCCAGGCGGCAAACGGCGTATGCTACGCCAGCGCGGGTGAAAATTCGGTGGGCTCAGTCGATATGGAGCGCATGATCGCAGCCGTACCGGCAGGGATCGCGTCGGCCCTTAAGCGTAAGGCTTATTATTTTGTGCCGCTTGCAGTCAGTCAGGGCGAGGAGATCCTGATCGCGGACCGCTACGATGTCGCACTTAGCGACAACGCGGTTTGCCATCGCAACCTGAATCTGGGCGATTCGCAGTGCGTCTTTATCTCGACGCGCCTGACCGACGATAAATTCTCCGTGGCCTTCGAGTTCTACATCAATGTGGGCCATGCTTTGGTCGAAGTTGCCGGAGTTTCGGATGAGTTCAGCGATCTGGCGTGGAAACAGGTGACCGCTGGCATTCGCGGCGAGACTTCGCTCGATGCCTGGGAGGCCCGCAAGCTGGCTACAGCGTCAGGCCCCGACGCAGAGAAATATAAGAACGAGTACTTCGAGGCTACATTCGCCGATACGATTTCTATTTACGTGCTGTCATTGTTCCTGGACGTGGATTATTACGACCTGCGAGAGCGTGACTATCCGTTGCTGGCGCCCTCCGCCTTAGCTGAGCGTCTGCGAAAAGTGGCCGAACTTTTTGCACCGAATCCGGGATTTGAGTTTTCCATTCTGTACAAGCGGCGGAGTTAGCGTCCTCTTTTTCTGCTCAAAAAATAAAGCCGGGGGGCTTCTCCGGCTTCTTGGATCTTCCCCACATTGTCTGGCGAACAGGCGTGTCCGGCTTCGTTCGGTTACTTATTTCCAATCACAAAATTCACGCTGCTGGGCTGGTTTGGACTCACCGTTACTGACTTTTCCCAGGTCTTCGGCTCTGAGAAAATTGGGCGCTGGACAGTTCGTTCGGTCAGTACATCGTAAGCCTGTTCCTTACCCGCCAGTCCCCAGCCTTCGTGCCAGGCAACAATCTCATATGTGCCCGGTGGGACGCTCGTGAATTCGAATCGGCCGCTTTCATCGGTCACAGCATAATAAGGGTGCGGCACCACCATCATCTCGGCGTTCATCCAAACATGACCGCCGTTGCAACGGAGGTTGACCAAGCCCGGTGTTGACATGGTTCGGGTACTGACCTGGTTGGTGAAGGGAAACGGCAGGTTATAGCTGGCTGCGCCATCCATGTGGATGGTGTGCAACGTCGCGTCAGAACTTTTCATTTGCAGGTCGGCATTTGCGGGAACCAGAAGAATGTGCGGAATATAACGGCAATGGTGCTGGTCCAAATGACGGCGCTGCTCGGGCAAATCCATCGATTTGCCGGCGGAAATATTCTTAAGATAGACGATGGTATTCGCGACCCCGCCCTCCGGCCCAATGATCATCCGTTCCAGGCTGACAGTCTTTTTGCCGTCCGCATCGCAGATTTGCGGATCTTTGGTGACTGGATACTCCAGTTCATGGGGCGCCGGGCCGGACCATTTCACGGTCCCGGAAATAGTCCCGCCATCGTTGACGGAGATGACACGGTAGTTGGATTGCGCGGCGGCGAAACTTGCAACCGCAAAAAAGTACAATAATAAAGAACACCGATAGAACAGAGTCCGCATACATAACCCCTGAAGCCCACCACACACGCCGGGCTTGCTCCGGTCGTCGTGGAACACAGGCTGAAATTTTTCCTCGGGCTCCGCAAGCAACATCTTCAACGTTGCAGGTAAGCGCTGACAGGGTCCCCTTGCGAAGCGGGGCAGCACTCGTTGCCTACGGTCTTACTTGGTTCCGATTGGGAAGGACCGTTGCCGGTTCGTGGGATCAGAATCAAAAGTTAGGGTGCATTAATAAGAGGTCACAGTCGAGATTACCGAAGTGGTGTGTCGAGCGGGGAGACCTCGGTCTCCCGACCGAGCTTGCCACCCAGCCCATCCCAGAAACTGTCCTCGAATTCCGAGAGGCTTTACAATCATCCTCCATGCCAGTGAGCCTGCGATCCTTCGCGAAGATCAACCTTGGCTTATACATCGGCGCGCCACGGCGAGATCGCTTCCATGAACTCCTGACCCTATATCAGACGATCCGGTTGCACGATATAGTCCGGGTGAGCGTGACGCGCGGAAGCGGCATCGAGATTCGCTGCGGCGACCCCAGAGTTCCCAAGGACGATTCGAATACCTGTTACCGCATCGTCGAGAAGGCAATGCCGGCAATCAAATCGAAAGGGCGGGTAATCGTTGAAATTGAGAAGCGATTGCCTGTGCAAGGCGGATTGGGTGGGGCTTCTTCCAATGCAGTCGCGACCTTGTTAGCTCTTGAACGCGCTTTGAAAAGATACTTGACTCTGGCGCAACGATTGCAAATTGCCGCGGAAGTTGGTTCCGATCTGCCGTTGTTTTTGATTGGAGGAACCGTGCTGGGTTTAGGTCGCGGCGAACGAGTTTATCCACTGGCGGACCTCCTGCCGACGCCTTGCGTCGTCGTAACGCCCGACGTCGGCGTTTCAACGCCGAACGCCTTTGCCGCGTGGGACCGGAAATTGACCGCGCCGGTTTCATCCGATAGAATGAATCTGCTCGGCATGAGGTTGTCGGCGTGGCTGAGCGAGAGTCACTCCGGTGCTCCTTCTCGAAGGGGCCGGCGCGAGAATCCACTTCTCGAGCTTGTCCGGGCCGGGATCAAGAACGACTTCGAAGAGGTCGTCTTTCCTGAGTACCCCGAACTGTGTGAAGCAAAGAAGGTGTTGGAGCGTGCGGGCGCAAGGTATGCCTCGCTCTCCGGGTCTGGCTCGACGGTGTATGGACTGTTTGCCTCGACTGACGGAGCGAGACGGGCGGCGCTAAGCTTGCAAAACCAACGGTGGGCGGCGCAAATGACGGCAACACTGACACGCCGCGAGTATTGGAAAAAGCTTTGGATTTAGCGGCGGCAGAGCGAATTTTCATTGTCGATTTTTGATTGTTGGTTGACAATAAGGCGGTCGGATTCGCCGATCTCAACAATCCAAAATCAACAATGACTTACTGGGCCGTCGACTAATGGTAGGTCAAGTGCCTTTGGAGCACTTTGTCTAGGTTCGAATCCTAGCGGCCCAGCCAAAAACAGCTTTGAGCCGCTAGTTGGAGGTTTGGCTAAAGGCTGAAGGTTAATCGCTAAAGGCTGAAACTCATGGCTACTTTACTCACGCCGGCGGAAAAGACGGAGAAGGTCGAGAAAAAGGCCGAACTGCTTCCGGAAGACAAGCCGGACCGCAAGCCGCGCGCACGGGTCGATGAGAAGTTCAAGATTTTCAGTGGCACCGCCAATGAGCCGTTGGCCGATGAAGTTTGCAACTTCCTGGGAATGCCGCGTGGTCAGGCACAGGTGACCCGCTTCGCTGACGGCGAAGCCTATGTGCAAATTCAGGAGAATGTTCGCGGCGCCGATGTTTTTGTGTTGCAGCCAACATGCCGCGCAGTGCACGCGACCAGAAGCACGAGCGTCGATGAGAATTTGATCGAGTTGCTGCTGATTGTCGACGCTCTGAAACGCGCGTCGGCGCGGCGCATTACGGCGGTGATTCCGTATTTCGGCTATGCCCGGCAAGATCGTAAAGACAAGCCACGCAGCCCGATTTCATCGAAGCTGATGGCCGATCTGCTGACGACGGCGGGAATTCATCGAGCGCTGATTGTGGATTTGCATACGCCGCAGTTGCAAGGGTTTTTCAACATTCCGGTCGATCACCTGTTCGCTTCGCCGGTGCTGGTGGATCACTTCAAGAAGTTGAATCTGCCGAATCTTACGGTGGTTTCCCCGGATGCGGGCGGCGTGGAGCGCGCACGCTTTTTCGCCAAGAAAGTCGACGCGGCGCTGGCCATCGTCGACAAACGGCGGGTAGAAATGAATGTGGCTGAAGTCATGCACGTGATCGGCGATGTGAATGGACGAACGTGTTTGATCATCGATGACTTGATCGATACCGCTGGAACGCTGGTGAAAACTGCGAACGCGTTGAAGGAGAACGGCGCGACCGAGGTTTATGCCTGTTCATCCCACGCGGTGCTTTCTTACCCGGCGGTAGAGAACATTGCGAAATCGGTCATCCGTGAGGTGGTGGTGACGAACACCATCCCGCTGACCGAAGAGGCAAAGCGTGAGCCCAAGATTCGCGTGCTCTCGATTGCGGGATTGATTGGGCGCGCGATTCAGGCCAACCACGAGGAGACTTCTGTCAGCAAGTTATTTACGTAGATGATTGCGTCTCGATTTCTTGAGGCCACAGATTTTCGAAGGCAAATTTTCGAAGCAGAGACAGGAATTAATTTTATGGCCACTACACTTGAACAAAATACTCTCGAAGCCCAACCGCGCGAAGCCGGAACTAAGAATCATGCGCGCCGGGTGCGCCGTGAAGGCAAAATTCCCGGAGTAGTTTACGGAGCGGGAAAAGATGCCTTGCCGGTAACTGTCGATCCACGGCATGTGCTGCGCATTCTGCGTTCCGACAGCGGTCACAACAGCATTTTCGATCTCGCTCTCGATGGCGAGCGCAGTAAAGCCATGATCGTCGACTGGCAGTACGAGCCCATCAAAGGCAGCCTGCTGCACATCGACCTGAAGCGCATCGCCATGGATAAGGCTCTGCGCGTCAGCGTGCCCATCATTCTGCAAGGCGTTCCAGTTGGCGTAAAGACCGAGGGTGGAATTCTCGAGCAGATGCTCCGTGAAGTCGAAATCGAATGCTTGCCGGGGGACATTCCAAGCCACATCGATGTCGACGTGAGCGAACTCACATTCGGCAAGGTACTTCGTGTCTCCGATCTGCCCCACAATCCCAAGCTGAAGTTCCTGACCGATGCCAATCAGCCTGTGGCTCACGTCACTTCTGTGAAGGAAGAAGTTGTGGCTACGCCAGAAGCGGCGGCTGCCGAGGCGGGTGCGGCACCGGCTGAGCCCGAAGTCATCAAGAAGGGCAAGGCTGAGACTGAGGAAGAAGGCGACGCCGCTGCCGAGAAACCGGCAGAGAAGAAAGCCGAGAAGAAGGAAAAGAAGTAATGCTCATCTGGGGACGGGCACCCTCGCCCGTCCAGCCGAGCAATGCTCGGCTCGTTTTGGGGGAAAGCAAGGCGTGAAACTGATCGTCGGTCTCGGCAATCCTGGCATCGAGTATCAGTTCACGCCGCATAACATCGGCTTTCTCGCTGTCGATCGAATAGCCAGCGAGAAAGGGATCGAGATTCGGAACCGCCAGTGTCGGGCATTAACGGCCAGAGCGCAGATCGGCAACGATCCTGTGCTTCTGGCCAAGCCGGAAACCTTCATGAACCTGAGCGGCATTTCGGTTCGGGAGTTGCTGGCGGAATACGAGGCAGTGCCGGAATCGGACCTGATTGTAATTCAGGACGAATTGGATTTTCCGCTGGGCACGCTGCGGATCCATACGCGGCGAAGTTCGGCGGGGCATAACGGCATCGAGTCGATCATCGAGGCGCTGGGGACGCAGGATTTTCTGCGGATTCGGATCGGCGTAGCGCCCGATCATAAGGTGAGCGATGGCAAAGAATATTTGCTCTCGCCGATGCGCAAAGGGCAACTCGCGGTAGTTGACGAGATGCTCGAAACCGCAGCGGAAGCGGTGAAAGTAATTTTGGCGGAAGGTCCGGCAGCGGCGATGAATCGCTTTAACCGCAAAGAGCCGGAGGAGAAAGATTAGCGGCAGATTGGCTCCGTGAAGATCCGTGAGAATCGGTGGCAGGAGATGGAAATGAATCGTACCTATGAACTGATGTTTATTGTCCGGCCGGATATGGCGGATGAAGACCTCGAAAAACTGATTTCGAACCTGGAATCGACTGTGACCTCGGCCTCGGGAACGCTGAAGAATGTCGAGCGCATGGGCAAGCGGCGGCTGGCCTACATGGTTCACAAGTTCCGCGAGGGCGTTTATATTTTGCTGACCATTGAGGGCGCCGGCTCAGCCGTCCACGAACTCGAGCGCCGCCTGCGCGTGACAGAACCGGTGATCAAGTTTCTCACTGTGCGCATCGACGAAGAGCAGAAGCGCCTGGAGAAGATCAAGAAGCTGCGCGAAGCACGCAAGAAAATGAGCGCGCAACCTGCGGCTGCGGTCGAGGAAGCGCCACTGACTCCAGCGGCGGAAACCCCGGCTACGGCCTAGAAAGCATGCGCCGCGTCGAGTTGTCAGGCCGGGCGTTTGCGACGATCTAACATGGTTTTTCACTGGCCACTGACAACTGGCCACTGACAACAGATTCTAAGGAGCTTTATGGCTGAAGAAACGAAAGCAGCATCGGCGGTCGGTGATCGGCCCGCGCGGCCTGCGGGAGATGGCCCGCGTTCTGGAGGAGATCGTCCCCGGTTTGGAGGCGGAGGCCGTTCCGGTCCCGGCGGTCCTCCCCGCGAGGGCGGCGCGCGCAAATTTTTCCGTCGTAAAAAAGTCTGCAAATTCTGCACCGAGAAGATCGCCGACATCAATTACAAAGATTACCGCCTGCTCGGCCAGTTCGTGGCCGAGAGCGGCAAGATCGTGCCACGCCGCCTCACCGGCGTATGTTCGCCACACCAGCATAGGCTGGCCGTGGCCATCAAGCAGGCGCGCAACATCGCCCTGCTGCCATTCGCAGGACGAGTGCAGTAGAAAAATCAGCTTCTGGCTCGCAGCTCCTGGCCTTTCGAGGTGGGGGCAAGATTGAGCCAGAGGCTAGGAGCTAGAAGCTATCATGGAAGTCATTCTCAAAGAGGACGTAAACAAGCTGGGATCGCGTGGCGACGTAGTCAAGGTTGCCGAAGGTTACGGGCGCAACTATCTTCTGCCGCGCAAGCTCGCTATTGTCGCTAACGAGGGCAACAAGGCCGTCATCGCCCAGATGAAAGCCGCCTCCGTGCGCCGCTCGGCCAAAGAGAAATCGCAGGCAGAAGAGCTGGCCAAGCAGTTTGAAGGCGTCTCCGTTTCGTTCCAGCGCCGCTCCGGCGAGAACGATCAACTATTCGGCTCGGTCACCTCGGGAGACATTGCCGAAGCCGTCGTAAAGAAAGGAATCAACCTCGATCGCCGCCAGATTCAGCTCCACGATCCGCTGAAGACGCTCGGCGAATTTACCGTGCCGGTGAAACTGCACAAGGACGTGACCGCGCATTTGAGAGTGGTGATCGAGAAGGAAGCGGTGGCAGAGTAGGACAAAGGCGTGGGGTGCCGTTAGGCACCCCTGAAAATGGCCCGCGGACCTTTAGCTGTTGTATGGGTGTCTAGTGTCTTGCTAACCCGTTCCGCCAGAATCACCTAGCCCCCAAAATCTCCTATAATTCCTGCTTACGATTCCGCTGATTCCCCGTCTATTCCAATGTAAGCCCTGGGTACGGCATTGACACCGGGCGAACAGGAAAAGACAAAACATGCCGGCCGATGTACTTGCTGTAACGCTTGCGGTTGGTAAACGGGCGCACTCGAAGACGAATTTCGAGCGAGTGGAGAAAGTCAGCGGTTCAACACTGGTGGAGAGCCAGAACCCCGCGCGGGTCCGCATGCCTGGTCAAGAACGCCGCATAGACGATACGATGCTGATCCGCGAGGCGCAGCGCGGCAACGCCGCTGCCTTCGAGGAGCTCGTGCGCCACTACGATCAGGCGGTCTTGCGATTGGCATTGCACCTGACCGGTACCGAGCACGACGCGCAGGATGTTTACCAGGACGCCTTTCTCAAGGCCTACAAGAATATCGGGAGCTTTCGCTTCGAATGCTCGTTCTACACATGGATTTACCGTATCGTCACTAATCTGTGCCTCGATCACCTGCGCAAGAAAACGGTGCGCAAAGAAGATGCCCCGGTCGTGAAGGGCGGCAACGGTGAAGAGTACGATTTGCTCGATCAGGTTCCGGATGGCCGCGCGGGAGCGAATCCGGAACGCGATCTCATGCGGCGACAACTGGGCGCGCGGATTTCGGGCGCGCTGGAAAAATTGACTCCGCGCGAACGCATGGTGTTTGAGTTGAAGCACTACCACGGATTGAAATTGAGAACGGTCGGCGAGATTTTGCATACGACAGAAGAGACCGCGAAGAACACTTTATTTCGCGCCACGCAAAAGCTGCGGGGCCAGTTGGCGGATATGAGGTAGTGGATTTCCACTGCTCGCAAGAGATGCGAAAGATGGGACGCCTCCGATAATTGAAAAGGAAACGAATATGAAGTGCGAATGGGTAAGAGAAAACATCACGCTGCATGTTTACGGCGAGCTGGCTGACGATGCTCGCCATGAACTGGAGCAGCACGTTGCGCGCTGCACGGATTGCGCAGCCGAACTGAAAGCCGAGCAGGAGTTCCATACCCTGCTGTCGCAGGAGAAGGCAGCCGAGCCTTCGCCGAATCTGCTGACCGCTTCTCGCATGCGCCTGCAAGAAGCACTGGAAACCGCCGAGCAGGGGCGGTTCTGGCACCGGTTGGCTTTCGACCCCACGAGCTGGCTGCGCCAGGTACATTTCTCTCCCGCACTGGCTTCGGTGATCCTGATTTTCGGTTTCGCGGCGGGTATCGGCACAGCGTACAGAGTCTTTGCCCGTCAACCACAGCTCGCAGCCACCATTGCATCTACCCCCTCAGCTCCCACTCCCGCCGAAGCCGCCATTACCGGCATCCGCTCCATCACCCAGGAGCCGGGCAGCGACAAGATCGCCATCAAATACGATACGGTTTCCACCCTCGAAACGCAGGGATCGTTGAACGACCAGCGCATCCAGCAATTGCTGCTGTTCGCCGCCCACAACAATTACAATTCGGGCGTTCGCATGGATTCGGTTGATCTGCTCACGCAAAAGCCGGATGTTTCCCAGGTGCGCGATGCCTTGATCTATGCCCTCCACTACGATACAAATCCGGGCGTGCGCCTGAAGGCGCTCGATGGTCTAGGAAGCTTCGTGAAGGATGATGTGCATGTCCGCGATGCCGTGCTCGAGGCGCTCGTGAACGATGCGAATCCCGGCGTGCGCACCGAGGCGTTACGTCTGATTGAGCCGGTGAAGGCCGATGGCAGCGTGCGTGGCGTGCTCATGACTTTAGCAGCGAAGGATCAAAGCCAGTACATTAAGTCGCAGGCGCGCACCATGCTGGCGCAGTTGCCGGAGATTGATTAGCCATGTCCGTGGTCCGTGCGTTCATGAATGCAATTAACGCCGCTGGCCGCCGAGAAATGGAAGGTAAAGGAATTCATTGAAGCGTTTGCCACAATTCGTCGGACTCATCACATTTTTTGCGCTTTTTGCGTCGGTAGCATCGCCGCAAGATTCGCAGATTTCGCGCGAAGGCGGGGCCTGGAGCAAGGTGGTCACCGGATCTTTGACTGGAGTCAAGAACCTGAGAGTTAAGGTCGATATGGGCTCGGTGCAAGTCCACGGCGGACAGCAACAGGGCATTAGTTACGTCATCGATAGCCACTCCTACACGTCATCCGAACAGGATGCCCGCCGCCAGTTCGAGTCCTTCAAAATCACCACTTATGTTCGAGGAGACACAGCCTGGATCGTCGGTGACTGGGAGGGTGGACGTCCGCGCAAGTTTTCTGCGGACTTTGATATCAAGGTGCCACGGGAAGTTGGTCTGGTCAAAATAGAGACCGATGGCGGCAACGTCGAGACCACCGGACTCGCAGGTCGCGTGGAAGCGGAGAGTGGCGGCGGCAACATCCACCTCGATGACATCGGCGGCGGCGCCCACGCCGAAACTGGCGGCGGATCCATCGAAGTCGGCAGCATTACCGGCGACATCGGCCTTCATACCGGCGGCGGATCGATTGAAGTGCACCATGCGAACGGCAAACTGGTCGCGGAAACCGGCGGTGGCAGCATCGAAATCATGTCCGCCTCGCAAGCGGCCAGCATTGAGACCGGCGGCGGGAGCATCCAGCTGCACCAGTGCTCCGGCAAAGTCAAAGTGTCAACCGGCGGCGGAGGCGTCGATCTCGGCGATATCGGCGGCCCGGCGGAAATCGAAACCGGCGGCGGTAGTATCCATCTGGCCTCCGCGAAAGGTCACGTCGAAGCCCACACCGGCGGCGGCGGCATTGAACTCTTCGGCGTGCCCTCAGCCCGCGCCGAAACTGGCGCCGGTGGCATCGTCGTGAAGCTGGTAAAGACCGGAGCCGAACCCGCGAATTCGGCGCTCGAGACGTCTGCCGGCGACATCACCGTCTATATTGCATCAGACGTCGCCATCTCGGTGCGCGCCAGCGTAGACCTAGGCAGCGGCCACCGCATCAGTTCAGATTTCCCGGATATCCACGTTTCTAGCGAAGGTGACAAGTGGGGGCCTAGAACTTTGAGCGCCGAAGGGAAGTTGAACGGCGGCGGTCCGGTTCTCAAGGTTCGAACTACCACTGGAGATATCTGTTTTCGGCGCATGAATCAGTAGGCCCGTCGGCAAGCGAGCGATTCGCTGATCGATCGGCTGCAAGAATGTTTCGGAGGTTGTCCATGCGTAAACACATTTTGGCTACGATTGCTCTGCTGCCGTTACTCGCCACCTTATCGCTGGCTGCACAAAACTGGGATATCAATTCGTGGCAGCCTTACGGCATCCCTAGCGAAGATTCCAGCACTACTTCCTACCTCGGCGTTGACATCGCCGACGTCAGCGCGGATCGCCTCGCGACACTGAAACTGAAAGAAGAAAAAGGCGTTGAAGTTACCATGGTCGACCAGGATGCACCCGCAGGAAAAGCCGGCATAAAAGAGCACGATGTCATCCTCAGCCTGAACGGCGCGGCCGTCGAGAGCAAATCTCAACTACAGCGGATGATTCACGAAACCCCGGCCGGCCGCGTCGTCGCCCTCGGATTGAGCCGCGACGGACAGCCGATCACAATCAAGGTCCAACTCGCCGACCGCCGTTCGGAGTTTCAACATATCGCAAGATCCAAGGATAAAGACGGCGATGACGAATTCCACTTCGAGATGCCGACCATGCCGAACATGGACTTTGACATGCCGAGCGTCAGTGTTGTGGTCGTACAGTCGTCGGCGCGCAGCGGCTTGATGGTGGAGAATCTAACCCAACAATTGGGCGAGTTCTTCGGCGCGAAAGACGGCAAAGGCGTTCTGGTGCGGTCCGTCGAAAGAGGCAGCCGCGCCGATCGGGCCGGCCTGCGCGCCGGCGACATAATCGTGCGCCTCGGAGAACAGCCCGTTCACGACACCAGCGATTTCACTCACGCTCTGCACAATCGCAACGCGGGGTCGGTCAACGTTGAGGTGATCCGCGATCGTAAGTCGCAAACTCTTACCATTGCGCTACCTGGACGCAAGGAGTCCGGCGGTATGCTGGAAGAAAGCTTTGATGTGCCCGACGTGGATGCGGAAAGCCGGATGGAGATGACCGAGGTCCACAACGAGGTCGCCCAGCTGCGTCCGCAAATGGAATTGGCCCGCGAGCAAACCCGCAAGGCCAGCGCGGAGATACGCAAATCCCTGTGCGATGAGCAGAGACAGTTGAGGGAAGAGGCTCGCAAACTCAACGAGGTGTACGGGCCCAAGGTTCGCGAAGAACTTCTAAGAAAAACGGACGAGTTGCACAAGAAGATGGAGCAGATTCGCCTGGAAATGTCGATCCACCGGCTTGATATCTAGAATCTGCCTCACATCGGGTTTAGACTCCGATCATTTCCTGAGTCGCATAGGCCCAGTCACTACGACCCAGCCCCGTGCCTGCGCACCGAATTTCCCAGGCAAACTTGATTTCGCCCGGCTTGCTTCGCGGCATAAAGCGCACTATCGGCAGCCTTCACCAGTTCATCGCGTGTGGTCCCATGCTCCGGAAAGGCAGCTGCGCCTGCGCTCACAGTGACCGTCCGCGGCACGCCCGGGAATTGCCACGTCGCGACCATTCTCCGTAATTTCTCCGCGATATTGAAAGCTTGTTCCGGACCGGTCTGCGTCAACAGAATCGCAAATTCCTCGCCGCCGTAGCGGCAAACCACGTCGATCTTTCTCACCTGTTGATGAAACAGCGACGAAACCTGCCGCAAAACTTCATCACCCAGCACGTGCCCAAACTCGTCGTTCAACCGTTTGAACTGGTCGATGTCGGTCATGATCACAGCCATGCCCGAGCCGTACCTGCGCGCCCGCTCGATCTCCTCCAGAATTCGTAATTCAAAAAAGCGGCGATTGAAGATACCCGTCAGGCCATCCAAATAAGCGAGTTGCTTCACGCGCTCGACGTAATGCGCATTCTGAATGGCCGTCGCGCAGATATCCGCAACCGATTCCAGAGACTGCAAATCCCCATCATGAAACGCGTCCGGATGTGAGCTGTCCAACGCGAGCACGCCCAGGGTCTGGCCGAAAGAGACCAGAGGAATTCGCATGCGCGATTGCGATTCCGCGAAAAACCTCGCGCTTGTGGCCGAAAGATGGTTTTCCATCGCGGTGCGGTTCCCGGCCAGAATGCTCGCCCAGGGCTCGTTGCTCACCGGAAAACGTCCGCCCTGCGGCATGCGCGGCGTCAGCGTGCCGTGATGCGCGCGCAACACCAGATCCTGATCTTCCCTCAAAAATAGTGACACGTGGGAAACGCGGAACGCATCCTGAATCAATTCACAAACCCGTCTTAGCAGTTCTTCCAAATCGAGAACAGCGGTAGTTTGCTGGGCAATGGCGTTGATCGCCTGAAGCTGCCGGGCGCGCTGCTGTTCCAGCGAATAAAGTCGCGCGTTTTGCAGAGCAATCGACGCCTGGTTCGAAAAAAGAGTAAGCAAATCGATGGTCTCGTTGTCGAAGTGGTCGGTCCGGTCGCTCTGGCAGTCGAGTACGCCCACTACTTCATCGCGTACCATCAGCGGAATCGAAAGCTCGGAACGCGTGGATTTCGCCGAGCACAAATACCGCGAGTCCTTCAACACATCAGGTGCGTAAACCGGCTGCTTCTTCAGCGCCGCAGCACCGGTAATGCCTTGTCCGATAGGCCATCGCTGTTTGTCGTTACCTTCGTCCCATCCAATCTGCGAGCGAACGTACAACTGCTGCGAGGCTGGCTCCAGCAGGATAATCGCAACATTCCGCAGATGAAAGTAGTCGCGTGCGATGGCCAGGATCCGCTGCAGCACCTCGTCCAGATCGAACGTGGAAAGTACAGCTTGGCCCGCATCGTACAGGACCGCGATGTTATTCATAACTAGACAAATATGGTAGCGTGCGGCTGGAGATTCGCGATGTTCCGAAAGTAACCGCAAGAACGCTCGGCGCGACCACGCCGGTATAGCTTATTCCCACCGTCTCACTGTTCGTATCAAGCCCCAGGCAACCAGGCAAAGCCAGAAGTCGACGATCAAACCCCAATCCAACTGAAATGGACGATGGCGCGGGAAGTGAAAGACCGGCCCAAGAAAGAAATACGCCAGGTTGCCCAAAATCACGGCAAGAAGCGCTTGCATCAAGTTTATGGCGATTGAGGCTTTACGCGGGCGACTCATTCACAATAGAGGCTGCTAACATTCCTAAGAACTCTGATGCTCGAACTCACCACGCCGGTCCAATACGTAAAAGGAATTGGCCCCAAGCTGGCCGAAATTCTCGCCGCCAAAGGCATTTCGACGGTAGGCGATCTTTTGCTTTATCTCCCTTTTCGCTACGAAGATCGCCTGAACCCGCGTGGCATCGCCGAACTGCGTCCTGGCGAAATGGCCACCGTCATTGGCGAAGTCCGCAATTCCGGTCTATTCCGCACTCGCAAAATGCCCATCTTTCAGCTCACCGTTGGCCAAGGGCGGTCGCGCCTCCGCTGCCTCTGGTTTCACGGTACCTACTTACAGGATAAATTCAAACCCGGCGAACTCATCGCTCTCTACGGAAAAGTTGAGCAAGATCAGCGCAGCGGAGAACTCCAGATCATCCAACCGCAGTATGAGATGCTCGGCGACTCCTCCGGAGATGCGGCTCAGGATAAAGCCGCGGCATCGCTCGAAGTCGGCCGCATCGTTCCGATCTACGAATCGGCCGGCCAGGGCCGCATTACCTCACGCTGGTTTCGCCGCATCATTCGTATCGCTTTGGAGAATTTGACTCCCGATCTTCCTGAAACCATTCCGCAAGCCACTTGTCAGAATCTCGCGCTTGTTTCTCTTCGCGATGCTCTTTGGAAAGTTCACTGGCCCGAAGCCGGCGAGAGCCTGACGGATCTTCAATCGGCGCGCACCGCGGCACATATTCGTCTAATCTTCGAAGAACTGTTTTTCATCGAACTGGGGCTCGAACTCAAGCGGCGCCAGCAAAAAACGCAAACCGGCATCCCGTTTCGCCTGGACGATAGGGTGCGCGAGGCCATCAAGAAAATTCTGCCCTTTCATCCCACCGCGGCGCAGAAGCGCGTTCTGAAAGAAATTGCCGAAGACATGCAACGACCACGCCCCATGCGACGTTTGCTGCAAGGAGATGTCGGCTCCGGCAAAACCATCGTCAGCTTTCAAGCCGCAATCATCGCCATCGAAAATGGGTATCAGGTCGCTTTGATGGCGCCCACGGAGATCCTTGCTCAGCAGCATTATTTCTCCGCGCGCAGAATTCTGGAGAATGCCGGCTACCGCATTGTTCTGCTGACAGGCTCGTTGGAACCCGATCGCAAGCGCGAAATCCGCCGCCACATAGCCCAGGGCAACGCGCAACTCGTGATCGGCACCCACGCTTTGCTGGAAGAAAAGGTTGAGTTCGCCAAGCCAGGTTTGGTCATTGTCGATGAGCAACACCGCTTCGGAGTGATGCAGCGGCTCAAGCTAATGAAGAAGTCCGGAGAAGCGAACGGTACTCGCGAATCGGAGGTAACCGTTGCCCGGGCAGCGTTGAAAGATACGCCACCAACTTTCCCCGAGCCCGATGTTCTGGTGATGACGGCCACGCCCATCCCACGAACTTTGGCCCTTACAATCTACGGCGATCTCGATCTCAGCGTCCTCGATGAGCTTCCTCCCGGGCGCACTCCAATCGTTACCCGCAGAATCACTGACGCCCGTTCGCCTGAAGTCTGGGATTTCGTTCGCAAGCAAGTCGCCAAGGGGCATCAAGTCTACGTGGTCTATCCTGTGATCGCCGAAAGCGAGGAAACTGAACTGAAAGCTGCGGTCAAGATGTACCGCGAATTAAGCACAAAATTATTCGTCGATCTCAAAGTCGGGCTCCTGCATGGAAGACTTGACCCCGATTTAAAAGATCAAGTCATGCGGATGTTTCAGAAAGGCGAATTGCAGATTCTCGTTGCCACCACGGTAATCGAAGTCGGAGTCGACGTCCCTAACGCAACCGTAATGGTCATCGAGCACGCCGAGCGCTTCGGCTTGGCCCAGCTTCATCAGTTACGCGGCCGAATCGGACGCGGCGCCGCAAAGTCCTATTGCGTATTAATGACCGGCGGCAAGGTCAGCGAGGAGGGCGAGCGCCGTCTCGACGCCATGGTCAAAACTAATGATGGGTTCCAGATAGCCGAACTCGATCTCGAACTGCGCGGCCCGGGAGAATTCTTCGGAACGCGCCAGGCCGGCATGCCGAGCTTTCGTGTGGCCAATTTGATTCGTGACCGTCAGTTGCTCGAACTGGCAAAAAGAGAGGCGGCGGCTGTTATCGCAGGGCCGAACGATCAGATTTCACAGGTCGAAATCAGCCGCGCTCTGGTTGCCATGCGCACGCGATGGCAGCATACTTACGGCCTCGTGGAAGTCGGCTAGAGATCCCTCCAACGATCTAAGAACTACATTTACACGACTCGCGCAAGCGCAGGTCGCGCTCCTCCAGATTTGATTCAGCCCAGATCGCTCATTCGCAGAATCGCACCTGGGTATAGAATCTTTGCCGTAAAAGCATCGGTAATTCAGCACATTATGAAACTGCGATTGTCTTGAAATCTCGTGAGGAGAGCAACGTGAAGAACTTTTGCTGGGTGTTGTTTTTTGTTGTCTGCGTAAGCGCTTTTGCCCAGGAACCGAGCCACTCTGCGGAACAAGCCGTAATTGTCATTCGGGCGGGCACGCTCATCGATGGCAGATCAAATACTCCCCGGCGCGATCAAGTGATCGTCCTTCGGGGCAACCAGGTGGAGAGTGTCAGCGGCGCGGTAAACGAGAAGATTCCCGCGGGAGCGACAGTAATCGACTTGTCGAAAGCCACAGTGCTTCCAGGGCTGATCGATTGCCACACTCACATTTTTCTGCAGGGTGAAGATCCGGCGCAGGGCGGATATGACGCGAACATTCTGAATGCGCCGCTGGCGCTTCGGGCAGCACGGGCGACGGTGGCGGCACGCCGGGCGCTCGAGCAGGGCTTCACGACTTTGCGCGATGTGGAGACAGAAGGTGCTGGATACGGCGATGTCGGCATCAAGCAGGCAATCGAGCAGGGATACATTCCCGGGCCGCGGTTGTTCGTTTCCACGCGAGCCATTTCGACTACGGGAGGCTATTCGCTGGATGGTTACGCGCCGGAGCTTGACATGCCGAAGGGCGCACAGATCGTGGATGGTCCGGTGGAAGCTCGCAAGGCGGCGCGCGAGCAGCTTGATCATGGCGCGGACTGGATCAAGGTTTACACGACGCATCGGTCCTGGGTGGGCAAGAATGGCGAACTGGTCTCGCAGCCGACGTTGACCCTCGAGGAGTTGCGGGCGGTTGTCGACGAGGCTCATGGGTGGGGAAAGAAAGTCGCGTGTCACTCTTACGGCGGAATCGGTTTGCGTCGGGCGCTCGATGGCGGCTGCGATTCGATTGAGCATGGTCTCGATCTCGACGATGCGGCGGTTGCACAGATGGTGAAGCAAGGCACCTGGTATGTGCCGACGATCAGCGCCTATTACCACGATTGGGCTCCCGCAGATACGCCCGCAGGGCAACGCGACCGGCTACGGGTTGCGTTACATGGCCCGTCGTTTCAGAAGGCGATGAAGGCTGGAGTGAAGATTGCCTTCGGCACCGACATGGGCGGGATTCCCTGGACAGAGCCAATCGCCCAGGAGTTTCCGCGGATGGTGGAGTTGGGGATGAGCCCGATGGACGCGATTCAGAGCGCGACCTCGCGTGCGGCCTCGTTGCTGGAAATGGACGGCAGGATCGGCGTGATCGCTCCGGGAGCATTTGCTGATGTGATCGCGGTCGATGGCGATCCGGTAAGCAATATCAAAGTGCTTGAGGATGTGCGCTTCGTCATGAAGGATGGCAAGGTTTTCCGAAGCAACGGTAAGAACGTGGGGATGGAAGAGTGAGGTGGTTGCTGGGATGCGGCTCGCAGCGGATTCCGAATTGAAATTACGATGCTTAAAATCGCTTCATTTCGCTTGACATCGTTTTTGGCGCGAGCATAATGCAACAGTTCCCGCTTCTGGGTTCGAAGCGGTGGTTCTGCTCAGGTAGCGTAACGAGAGCTGAGGGAGATGCTTATGAGCCTGCTTGAACTCTGTGACCGTGAAATCGCGGCGGTGCCGCTGGATGCGACCGTGGCCGACGCTATCAACAAAATGCTCGACCATCACGTGGGGGCGGTGGCAGTGGTCGATTCGGAGTTTCGGGTTGCGGGAATTTTTACTGAACGCGATGTGCTGCGCAAGATGGCCCTGACGCGAACCGATCCCGAAGCCACTCGGGTCCGCGACCTGATGACTACTTCCGTGGAAATGGCAACGCAGCGGACCGGCGCGGGTGAAGCGCTGGCTACCATGATTGAACGGCATTTTCGCCATCTGCCGGTAGCCGATGACCGTGGCAAGCTCTTGGGAATTCTTTCAATTCGCAATCTGCTGGAGTGGCGGGTTGACGATCTCAGTCGCGAGTTGGAGTCGTTGGAAGCTTACGTTTCGAATGATGGGCCGGGAGGGTAGGGTCGCGAGGGTACCGCGCCAAGTCCCATTCGCCGCGGGAGGTTCCATGCGCATGTATTTCCGCTTGACAATTACCCGTCTCCGTAGCACAGTTGTGCGCCAGAAAAGTAGTCTTTCGCCTATTCTCAGCCGCACTCCAGTGCGGCGCAATCAGTAAATACCCCGGGGAAGTACACAAAAACTTAAGCGGTAGAGGAGAGCACATGGAAACCGCAATCGGAGTTTTTTCTTCCCGTGACTGCGCAGAAGACGCTATCCGGGAATTGCGTAAGAGTGGGGTGAAGGAAGATTCTATTGTTTTCCTGACTCGTTCTGAAACCGAGGCCAAGTCGGTGGCCAAGGAATTTGGGGCATCGGTCGGAGGTTTTATGGGGGGAGCGGCCGGCATGACTGCCGGTGTGGTCGCTGCAACACTGCTTCTTCCCGGTATCGGAACTGTGTTTGCGCTGGGATTCGGCGCGGCAGCGCTGCTGGGAGCGGCAGGTGCAAGTGCAGGTACAGCGATGGCAACGGCTGCGAGTCGTTCGGACGCTCAACCTACTCCCGACGACAAATGCGGGGAGGACGTCGCCTTCTTTCGTGAAGTGCTGAAAGAAGGCCGTTCGCTGGTCGTAGTTCGTACGGAGTCGCAGGCGGATGCCGCGGCGGCATGCGCCATTCTCGATCAATTGGGCATGAGCATGGAGGGCCGCCAGACGCCGGGCAGAATGCAAACCAGTGCGCGGCAGGTGGGGGACGTCATCGTGCTTACCGTCAGCGGGCGTATTACGCTGGGCGATGGAAATGTCATGCTCCGCGAAATTGTCGCGGAGTTGGCCGACAAGGGGCACAAGACGATCGTGCTGAACTTGGCCGACGTCCATTACGTTGACAGCTCCGGATTGGGAGAACTCGTTAAAGCGCACACCACGGTCCGTAACAAGGGTGGGCAGTTAAAGCTCGCGAGCGTGAGCAAAAGAGTGCATGACCTGCTTCAGATGACTCGGTTATCCACCGTGTTCGACATTCACGGGGATGAGGGTAGCGCCCTGGGCGGTCCGCCAACGCAAGCCGTAGCATAGCTCCGGGGCAGTTTTGCGAGGCCGGCGGCGGTTGCCGTCGGCCTTTTTGTTGGACTTTCTTCCCTTGCGCAGGTTCACACTGAAGACGTACGGAAAAATATCAAAACCTGGCAGGCAAGTCGAATCCTCAATTTAAGTTGGACTTCTTCTTCCACGTATTTCAGCGACTTCGCACGGCAGCCTAGGTCCTTGACATTCCGTTGATCGGTTTGCGAGCCAACCGCAATGGGCCGTAGCTCCGGTACTACTTGACAACCTGTCCCCGTGAATCCACACTTCTTGGTGCATAGCCTTTTCCCGCTGTTCTTCCCCTGGTTGTGCGGCTATGCCGGGCCAAGCACACAATCCAATTGCCAAAGGCGCGAGTCGCTTGACGCACTCGCATGGGGAGAACTATGAACAAGGTACTTGCTATAGTTTTGTGCCTCGCAGTCCCAGTGGCCGTCCTCGCCGGGGATAACGCCTACAAGGTGACTTATGACGGAGGATCGATTCCCGATACAAAGCCGGGAACTGGGATGAAGTTATTTATTCAGGCCGACCAAGTTCGTCTTGTGAAGGACAAGGCCGAGGTGATTACGATTCCCGCTGGGTCGATCACAGAGATCAGCTATGGGCAAGATGTGCATCGGAGAGTGGGAGCTGCGATTGGATTGGCGCTTGTCTCCTTCGGCATCGGAGCGCTCATGGCGTTGACTAAGTCAAAGAAGCACTATGTTGGCATAACCTGGGCCGACGGGGACAAGAAGGGGGGGTTCGCTATGCAATGCGACAAGGGCGATTATCGCGGCGTGCTGGCCGGACTTGAAGGAGTGACCGGCAAGAAGGCTATCGACTCCGATGCAATGACCGTAAAGAACTGATCCTCTTCTTCGAGCCTCAGTTTGCGGGGCTTTAACGGTTGCGATCTGGAGATTCTTCCGGCTAGCGCGCTCGGCGGCCCGCCAACTCAAGCCGTAGCATAGCTCCGGGGCAGTGTTGCGAGGCCGGCGGCGGTTGCCGTCGGCCTTTTTGTTGGATTTTCTTCTCCTGCGCAGGTTCACACGCCGCTTGTGCCCAGCGTTCGGCAGAGCGGACACCTATGCGACTTGCCTGCCTGGTTTTGATATTCTTCCGTACGTTTTCAGTTACGCATTGCTTTTAAACTTGAGAACATTTGGGGAGAAGATCGATGAAGGGAATTCTGCATTCCATTCTGGCTGTCGCCTCGGTTGCGTCGACGTTGGCGATCAATGCACAACAGAGTTCGAAGTCTGTGGTCATTCATGCCGGGCACGTGCTCGATGTGAAAACCGGCACCCTGCTCTCCGATCAGACAATCGTGATCGATGACAGCAAGATTGTGAGTGTGGGCCCGAGTGCGCAAGCGAAGGCTCCAGCAGGCGTAACAGTGATCGACTTACCGAACGCAACAGTGCTGCCCGGGCTGATTGACGCGCACACGCACCTGACCAGCGATCCGAAGTTTGGCTATGACCAGCTTGGCATTTCTCTGCCTCGCGAAGCTCTGATTGGTGCAAAGAATGCCAGGGTGACGTTGCTGGCTGGCTTCACCACCGTAAGAAACGTGGGCGCGGGAGGATATACCGACGTGGCGTTGCGTGATGCGATTAACGCGGGCGATGTGCCGGGGCCGAGGATGTTGGTGAGCGGGCCTCCGCTAAGCATTACCGGCGGGCATTGCGACAACAATCTGCTGCCCTTCGAATACCACGCAACTTCCGACGGCGTGGCCGACGGCATCGCGGCTGTGCAGCAGAAGGTGCGTCAGAACATTAAATATGGGGTAGATCTGATCAAGGTTTGCGCCAGCGGCGGTGTACTCTCGAAAGGCGACGATCCCCAAGCCTCGCAATACACGCTGGAAGAGATGAAAGCCATTGTGGCTGACGCTCACCGCCTGGGCCGCAAAGTCGCCGCCCATGCCCATGGGGCGCAAGCCATTCTTTGGGCCTCCGAAGCCGGAGTCGATTCGATTGAGCACGGATCGTACATCGATGACGCCGGAATTGCGGAGATGAAGAAGAACGGAACCTATCTGGTGCCGACTTTGTATCTCGGCGATTGGTTCCTGGAAAATGCCGAACGGAATCATGTGCCCGATTTCTTGTTGGTGAAGGCCAAGGCCGTCATGCCGGCTGCCCGGCTGAACATTGCCCATGCATTTGCCAGCGGAGTGAAAGTTGCGTTTGGCACGGACGCGGCAGTTTATCCGCATGGGCTGAACGCGCATGAGTTTGCCGTGATGGTGAAGTTGGGGCTGACCCCGCTGCAGGCGATTCAGGCGTCCACGATCAATGCGGCAGATTTATTGGGGTGGTCAGGAAAGGTCGGGACGCTCGAGCCCGGTGCCTGGGGCGATGTCATCGCGGTGGATGGGAATCCCCTTCAGGATGTCAGGTTCTTGGAACGAGTCAAATTTGTCATGAAGGGGGGCGAAGTGGTCAGGAATGAGTATGGGAAGTGAGTTCTGGATCCATCGACCCGGCTGGAGCAAGCCCGGAGTTCGGGCAAAGGCATCTCTAATCAATCACTTTCGTTTTCCGAGCGCGTTCGGTGATCCAGTCGGTCCAGAAAGCGGCTTCGCCACTCGCAATGAGCGACGCCTTGCCTTCGACCGCGTCGACGAAATTTTCGATTAGCGGCAGATGAACGTTCTGATGTACCGGAAGATGCTCGCGGCCTCCGGGATAGATTAGGTCGGGGCCGTTCAGCGGACTTAGTTCCATTTCACCGTCGGTGCCTCGGATCCGGCATTCGTCGCGCTTGATTTTCGAATGCCAGCGGACGTCCACAATGCCGCGCACACCGTTGGCATAATCGGTCATTACGGTGGCGTTGTCTTCGACCGCGTAATGATGCACCCCGTTGCCTAGATGCGCGCTCACTCGCTGCGGCTGGCCGAAAAGAAAATTCAAAACGTCGATGCGGTGCGAGGCGATGTCGAAGAGCGGTCCCCCTCCGGCTTTGGCAGGATCGACGAGCCAGTGGCGTCCATGGTCGACACCGTCATAGGCTTTGCCATCGAACCAGCTGTGGCAGGTGAGTTCGGCCAGAACCGGTTGACCGATCGCTCGTGCTTCGAGCAGTTGCTTTGCGCGCTGGACTTTCGGGTAGGCGCGGCGATAGTAGGCGAGCGCCAACAGGCGGTTATTTTCTTTGGCTGCGTCGAGCATCGAGCGCGCCTCGGCTTCGTTCATCGCCATCGGCTTTTCGCAGAGTACGTGCTTGCCCGCGCGTAGGGATGCGATGGTCTGCCGCGCGTGAAAGAAGACTGGAGTAGCAACGTAGACCGCGTCGATGGCTGGATCGGCTAGAGCTTCGTCGAGATTGGTCCAGACCTTTGCATCGTACGACGCGGCTTTCGCCGGATCGCGCGTGACAATACCATAAAGGCGGCTGCGCGGCTCGGTTTGAATTGCCGGGATGACGCGGCGGGTCGAGATATCGCCGATTCCGATAACGATCCAGTTCAGCATGGATTTATGGTACTGGTGCCGTTTGGCATCCGCAGGTCTAGTGTGCCTGCTTTTTCTTTGCTTGCATTGCTACGGAGTAATTGTTGAGAGTTCTGGAATAGGCTTTAGCCCAACGAAAATACTCACAGTGCCGAATAGGGGAATCGTCGCAGGTACAGTTCCACCACCACCACCACCTCCGCTCATCATTGCGGTGCCGCCCATCGTAGCGTTGCCGCCTATGACGGACCCAAACCTGGGAATCGGCGGATTAACAAAAACTGAATCGACTTTTCCGACTGTCTGTAGCAGATACTGCAATCTCTTCATAAATGGCATTTCAATCAATGGGCCACGTATCGTGACACCCATTTCAAAGCTTCCAGTCACGATCTTAGAGACTCTCGAATCTATCGGCATGGTTCCGGTACCTCTGTGGATCACGGACATAATCTCCGTCGCGAGTAGCGCGCCCTCGCCGTCCATCCCGTATGAGCTAACGTCCACTTCTGGATGGCCGCTAAAACCTGATAGCCCGTCGACAATGTCGCTCTGCTGCTGGACTGTAAGCGTGCGCCACTTTAGCCTATCGGCGATCTCCTTAGCTTCGCGCGAGAGAGTCAATGCACTAGAGGCAGAGCTTTCAGCATCCTTAGCTTCGGACTCTGCTTTGCCAAGCGAAGTCTCTGCTTTCCCGGCTCTAATGGATGCAGCTGTGGCAGCCCCCAAGGCGCTGGAGGCTAGTGTCTGCGCTTTACCGGCATCACTTTCAGCCTCGGTTAACGAGGAAAGCGCTCCTTCGGCCTTCTTATTTGCCTGTTCTGCTTTCCCATCGGCCACGTTCGATTTATCAAGTGCCGACTGCGCTTTCGCGTCGGCATTCGTGGCCTTATCGCTCAGGGAACCTATCAACTGTCCCGAGAGACTGTTGGTTTGGACGAGACAGAAAAGTTCAAATGCCAGCGAAATGATCAGCAGAAGCGTAGATCGCTTTGCCAGCCGCCTTTTGCGCCTTTCATCACCAGCGGTTAATAGGTTGGTGAAGTCTGCGATATATTCTCCTGCGCAGGCAATCGCAACGAAGGCGCAAGCGCCGTATTCGGCATGTTCCCAATCCCGGAGAGACTGTGCTAGCGAAGAAACGTCCGAGGCTGTGAAAGTCATATTAGGTCACTACCGTCGTGAACGTCTGGTTTTACTAATCGTTATCGCGCTGCTTCTCTCGGTAGCAGGGGCTGGAATGTACAAAGAGATTACCACCACAAGAGGGCAACAACAAAAGCATAAATAACTCATAAACAGGCTATTATTTGCTTGACATGTGCCGTTATATTGCCTATATTGTGCCTAGTTGATGCGGCAATGAATCAGCTAAACACAACGAAACGATCTCAGATCATAGCGGCCTTGGTAGAGGGCAATTCGATTAACGCGACGTGCCGAATGCTCGGAGTAGGAAAACATACCGTTCTTCGCCTCTTGGAAGATGCCGGATGCGCCTGTGCTGCGTACCATGATGCGATGGTGCGCGGCCTTGAAGTAAAACGCGTTCAATGCGATGAAATTTGGGCGTTCGTGCTCGGCAAGGACAAGAATCTAACGATGGAGCAAGTGCAGGCGGGTTTCGGCAGTGTTTGGACGTGGACCGCGATTGACGCGGACTCCAAGCTGATTATCTCGTACATGCTTGGAGATCGCGGCGCTAATGCGGCGCAAGCCTTCATGCGCGATGTTGCTTCGCGTATCAGCAACAGGATTCAGTTAACCACCGACGGCCATCGCGTTTACGCAGAAGCTGTAGAGGCTGCGTTCGGCTCCGAGGTGGATTATGCGATGCTGGTTAAAATCTACGGCGCATCGAATGACAACCCGGAATCGCGCTATAGCCCTGCAACCTGCATCGGATGCCGCACAGGTGTTCTCAGCGGAACGCCCGATCAGAAGTACATCAGCACCAGCTACGTCGAACGGCAGAACCTCTCGATGCGGATGGGGATGCGCCGTTTCACAAGGCTAACGAACGGGCACAGCAAGAAAGTTGAGAATCACGGACATCAGGTTGCGCTGTATTTCTTTCATTACAACTTCTGCCGGATTCACTCATCGTTGCGCGTCACTCCCGCGATGCAAGCAGGTCTGACGGACCATGTTTGGAGTCTTGAGGAACTGTGCGCCCTCTTGCCTCAGCGGAAGCCGAACGCGAAAGCAGACAAGGAACTCGTACTCAAGGCGCTGGCTCGCGCCAACTAAGGGGATTTATGGCAAAGGCGAACCATGTTGAGATTCCATACCTGGACCCAAGCGTGCAGCACGTTGGAATCAGCCGCCTACGGGCGCTGAATGTGACGCAGCTACGGGAACTGGACAAGACGCTGGTAATCCAGGATAACGATAAACCGCTGGCCGTGCTCTTGAAGTATGAGCACTTTCTAGCGATGCAGGAACGGATGCCGGAAGATGAGTAGTTATTTGCCTTCCGTTGCTTGTCGCACAATCCGAGCAGCTGCTTGGCTGACATCTTCTCGAAGGTGCACTCGCTCAAAATGTTTCTTAAACTGCTCTTGCAGGGAGACGATTGCCTGTTGCCGATCAAGCGAGGTCGGCGGCTTAACGCGGAAATCGACGTTCGAGCAGGCTGTGCAAATTCCCCGTACAGGCACGATGCCAGCATTCTCCGTTATCTCCAGTTTGGGAACCTTCATGTTCCAAGTGTCCCACAGGAAGCGGGAAAGTTGCCAGCCTTGTGAAAATGAAACGGCACCAGTACCGGATTTATGAGAAACTTGAGCGCCGGGGCGGAGTTGAAAAACAGGTTCGTCACGGGGCCTTGCGGCCCCGTTCGGAATGACATCGTAAGTTGTGTCGAATGCCGGCCGAACTACTTCTTGGGAGCGATCGCGTCTTTCGCGGCTTTGGCGACGCGGAATTTCACGACGGTCTTCGCTTTGATCTGGATGGGCTCGCCGGTCTGCGGGTTGCGGCCGATGCGGGCTTTGCGGTGCGCCTTCACCAGGCGGCCGAGGCCGGGCACAACGAACACGCCGTTCTTCTTGGTTTCTTTCACTGCCACGTCGGCGAGCTGCTCGAGAAACGCCGCCGAGGTTTTGTTGGGAATTTCAGTTTTCTCCGCCAGATAACGCACGAGTTGAGTCTTGGTCAAACCTGTTGCCATGCTTCCTCCTGGGAATAGATTGGAATTTGAGTTCCAGCGGTTCTGATGGTATATCAGCGCCCCTGTGGAAAACACCCTTATTTTACGCGGGTCCCATGCATTTGCTATCAAAAAAGGCGCATTATTACGAGCTAATTTGCGACAGGGATCCCAAAATGGCGCGAAAAAGACGCATCTGCATGTTTACTGACCTGTGAAAACGACTGGAATCCTCAGCGGTGCGAGCCAGTGTTCGTGCTTCGCTGCGTCTTCAGATCGACTCGTAATGACATAATGAGGGAGAGAGGAACTTCGATTTGAGTTGCGCAATTTGCCAGATTCGCAAGGAAAAACGCTTCTGCCCGGCGGTGCATGGGCGCATTTGTCCGCAGTGTTGCGGCGAGGAACGCGAGGTGACACTGGACTGTCCGAGCGAGTGTCCGTACCTGCAGCAGGCACGGGAGCATGAGAAGCCGCGTCCAGCAGAGCAAGTCGACGGCACCGCTTTGTTTCTGCAAGTTGAGATATCGGAGCAGTTCACTTATGAGCGCGAACATCTGCTGATGGGTTTGAGCTATGCGCTGGCCAAGGCCACACGCGCAGACCGCAGTCTCCAGGATCGGGATCTGATCGCGGCGCTCGCCGCCATGTGCGCGAGTTATGAACGGCTGGTAAATTCTGGATTGCATTATCAGCAGCCGGTTGCCGCGCGCGCGCAGCACGCAGTTGCGGCGCAAGTGGAAGAGATGATGAAGCAGTATCGCGAAGCAGAGCAGAAGCAACTGGGCTACTCGACACTCAAAGACGGCGATGTGCTGAAGTCCCTGGTGTTTTTGTTGCGCTTGGCGCATGGGCGGACTTCGGGCCGTCCGAAGTCGCGGGCCTTCATTGATTTTCTTTATGAGCAATTTCCGGAGAAGGAGTCAGCAGTGCTAACGTCACAGGAAGCGGGCGGTCGGATCATCGTCCCCTGACGAAATAGGTCCTGCCCGGATTTTCGCGGATTTCGTATTTTCGCTACCAATCGCACTAATTCATCGACTCAAGTTTCAAGCCTTCGCACGGCCTGGTCCACCGGCAGCGCATCGAGCAGCTCGCGAATTGTTTTCTTAGATATAGGATGCTTCGCTTCCGGAGCAATCTCGGCCAGTGGCTCTAATACAAATCGACGTCCTTGCATTGCCGGATGCGGAATCGTAAGTTCTTTTGAATCGATGATCCCATCGTCGAACAACAGTATGTCGATATCGACCGAGCGCGGACCTTTCTTCTGCACGCGACGGCGTCCCATCTCCCATTCAATTTGCAGAAGGCTCTTCATCAACTGCTGTGGGGTTTGATTCGTCTCGAATTCGACTGCACAATTCAGAAACCAGGGCTGCTCGGTCACCTCCACCGGTTCGGTCTCATAGTAAGACGAAACCGCGAGCACTCGCCCAAGGGTCTCCAACCGAGATACAGCATTGCTCAGGTTCGCTTCGCGATCTCCGATATTGGAGCCGAGAGATAAATAGACACAATGCGTCATGACCAGGGTCATAGTGTCAGTTTGTTCCACGCTTTTCCACTTGAAAGTGTCTTCTACGACACCGTTTTATACCCCCAATACTTTCGTTACTTTCGAGTCGTAATGACGCTGGCTAGAATGGGCACATGACGCTGGAGTCCCTTCTATTGAGCCGGGATCTCGAAGTAGTGCGGATTCTCCGCCCGACGCTCGAGAAGCTTTCGATTCAGGTGGAAATCTGCCACGAAGCGAAGCATGCGAGGGAAATTCTGGATGCCGGGAAATTCGATGCCGTGATCGTCGATTGCGATGACATTCAAGGGGGCATCGAACTGCTTCAGAGAGTGCGCGGTAGTGCAAGCAATCAGAATGCGGTAACTTTCGCCGTTCTGAACGGCAAGCGAACCACTACGCAACAGGCATTTGGCATGGGAGTCAATTTCGTTCTTCAAAAGCCCATCAGTGGCCTAAACGCCTCGCGTTGCTTCAATGCCGCGCTGGGTTTCATGGAGCGCGAGCGCCGGCGCTACTATCGGCAACCGGTTAAGATGCCGGTTAAGGTGCGCATCGAAGAGAAAGAATGGGAAGCGACAAGCACGAACATCAGCGAAGGCGGAATCGCAATTGCGGTGCAAGAGCCTCTACCGAAGAATGGGCGCTGTTATCTGCAATTCACCCTGCCGGAGAGTCAGTCTCCTATAGAGCTGGAGTCTGAAGTAGCGTGGGCCGATATGAAGGGGCATGTAGGATTACGCTTTCTGAACGTGCCCGCAAGTTCGCAGCTCTCCCTGGAGAAATGGCTCGACCAGGAAATGGAAAAGGATCTTTCGCAATCGATCGAAGGGTCCGACGGCTCGAAAACCGTCCATTGAGCCGTGCGATTTCACCCCGTTGTTGGTTTCACCGCTCCCGAGCACGCCCTGCCCTCACCTTTATCATGAGGAACCTGCGCTAGCACTTTTTTCTCGTCGCCGGCGAATTCATTATTCGTTTCAGGTAAAGATCCCGACAAAGCGAGAACGTGACCCCACGCAGGAATCCGCCTGCAACTCATGGACGGCAACCGCGAATTCGCGACCGAGCGGCGGCGTTGTTTGCGTCAACTTGTGCATGCCCCGGCATTTGCCAGCTTCGATGGCGTGACCGGCGGCATGATCCTGGATTTGAGTGAGGAAGGGTTGTCGATGCAAGTCACCGGTGCGCCTCCCACTCCCTCTGGCGAGGGGAAAAATCCGGGCAAAGACAGGCCGGTTCGCCTGGCGCTGGATCTTTTCGAGCCCGCGGTCCACATGGAAACTACCGGATATATCGCGTGGGCAGATGCGTTGGGGCGCGCGGGCGTGCGATTTTCGGACCTTCCTGAGGATGCTCGGCGAAGATTAAACGATTGGTTATCGGCGAATCCTGGAACCCGCAGTTGGACCGCTCCGAAAGTCGCGCTGGGGAAGGATTGGGGATGGGGCGCGGCGAAAGCTGCCGTTAATGGGTCAGGCCCCATGGCAATTAGCCTGGAAGCGGGACCCGAAATGGGCGTGAGAGAAATGCAACCCGGGCAACCACATCCGATCTCTGCGACAGTTCAATACGAATTCAACTCGCTCGGAACCGACCTGGCGGCATCGCTCCGCATGATTGCCGAGCGGGCGCGTTCGCTGACGAGGGGCTCCAGCGCCGCGATTGCACTTTTGCATAAAGGTTCGGTGCTGTGCCGAGCCAGCGTAGGAGACAGCCCCCCGGCGCTTGGAGCGCGGCTGGATGTGAACTCCGGACTGTCGGGTGAGTGTTTCCGCGAAGGCAAGACTTTGCGGTGCGACGACTCCGAACACGACACTCGCGTCGACTTGGCGAGTTGCCGCAGATTGGGCGTGCGTTCCATTCTGGCGGCTCCGGTGCGCTACGAGTGCGACACCATCGGACTGCTCATAGTGTTCGCGCCGGAGCCGTTTAACTTTGACGAAGGCGACGTCGCGGTGGCCGAAAGCCTTGCTCACACGGTTATTCGGACGATGAGACAGACCGAGCACGCCGATCGTTAGCGGAAATCATTCTACGCGGCCTCTTGTTGTTGATATGCGGGTACAAAAAACTCCGCTACAAAATCTTCGAACGTGGTCTCCGTGGTACTTTCAGGCGTACGAGCTTCCAGGGGACGCATGTACCCGGAATTCAATGCGCCTGCCATCTCGATGATCTGCCGCGCCATGTCTTCCGACATTCCCATCTGCACCATCGCGCCAAGCATCTGCTCGTCCGGCGCCTGAATATATTTCAGATCCGGCTTGCCAATCGCGTTGCCGATGATTGCGGTTGCATCGTCGTAACCCAAGTCACGATTCCCGTGAAGCTCGCGCGCCTGTTTGCCCCGGAAATCGCGGCTCAACATCGCCGTCGCGGCAGCCTTGCCGATATCGCGACTGGCGATCATGGACACTTTCAAGTCGGCTTGCAGAGGGCCAACCGTCGATCCTGTCAAGCGGATCGCGGCAGCCTGCGGCAAAGTATTCTCCATGAAATAGCCCGCGCGGAGATGAAGCACATTGGCCCCTTCGAGCTGATTCAGCTTCTGCTCAAAATTGTGAAGCCCCACGACTGGCCCGGTGCCGGAAGCTTTGTCGGCACCGATGCTGCTGAGCAAGACCACATTCTTAATTCCGGCATCGCGCAAACCCTTCGTGACTGCATCGCTCACGGTGTCTTGAAAGGAGCGCACATTGTTGCTTTTGGGATTGGGTGGAATCAGAACGTAAGCCGAATCGGCATTTTGAAACGCACGAGCAAGAGCTTGAGGGTCGGTGACATCGGCGACGAAAGGCTCGCCACCTTTCGCAGCAAGAAACTGAAGGTGGTCGGCATTCCTGCCAACCACGCGAACTCGTTCGCCTTTCGACAGCAGGTCTTGCGCTACTACGTGTCCAGTATTGCCGCTTGCGCCCAGAACGACTTGCATGGGGAGCCTCCAGGTTTTTGCTTGGTTTTAATTTGGATGCGGCACGTTTTAATTCGACTCCACTCAAGAGGGCAGGAACTTGTGTTGTCCATGTAAAGATTTGCACGGTAGAGCGGAGTCGGGCGAAGTGTCATGATTTTTTTCGCGGTTTGAGAGATTCCCAGTCTTCATTAGTCAGCAGGCGACCCAGGTTGCTGAACTCTCCGGCGCCCTGTAGGAATTCGCCTCCGTCCATGCGAACAACTTCGCCGTTGATGTATGCGGAGCCATCACTGACAAGAAAGGCAGCGAGATTGGCCAACTCTTCTGCGGTACCGAAACGACGCAGCGGATTGCGATCAAGGGCAGCGGCCTCAAGCTCAGGACGGGGAAGAACGCGGGAGAAGGCGCCTTGCGTGGGGATCGGACCGGGAGCGATAGCGTTCATGCGGATGCCCCGATTTCCCCACTCGACCGCAAGACTGCGGGTGAGAGCTTCTACTCCGGCTTTTGACATGGCCGATGGGACGACGTAGGACGAACCGACCGGCGCGTAAGTGGCCGAAATACTGAGGACTGTGCCGGAGTGGCCCGCCTTAAGCCAGCGGCGTCCGCAGGCCATGGTGCAGTAAAGCGTTCCCATAAGCACGATGCCGATGACCGACTCGAAGGCCCGGGTCGAAAGCTCTTCGGTTCGAGCAATGAAATTTCCGGCGGCGTTGTTTACCAGAACGTCGAGGGGGCCTTCGCTCCAGATAGAGTCGATCATGGCTTCAACTGCTTCGGCATTGCGAACGTCGCAGGGAATGGGATGAATAGAACCTTCGGCAGACGCAGACAGCTCCGAGGCTGTTTTCTCCAGAACCTCCTCGCGGCGCCCGCAGATATGAACAACAGCGCCGAGCTGGAGGAAGCGGTGGGCCATGGCTTTGCCGAGTCCGGTTCCGGCGCCGGTTATGAGGACGCGTTTCCTGGCGAGAAGATCGTTGCGGAACATAGTTGGGAATATAGCCTATTTTGTGGGGTGGACTTTTACCACGTGGGAAAAACCATAGCCGTCCCCCCAGGAACACGATTTATTCAAGGGATCTCAGAGCCGCTCGCCGGGCCCCGCGCGTGGAGCGCCGGTTGGAGTGCTTCAATCTTGGTAGCGCCTTATTTTGGCAGTGGGCCTTTCATGTTCGTCAGCGCGTAAGCGAGCACGGCCATGGCTGCGGCGTTCTCGCGAAGTTCGGATGGAACAACTTTATCCAGCGTGTCGGCTGCGGTGTGGTGGTAGTTGAAGTACGTGCGTCCGTCTTGCATGATGCCGAAGGCTGGAACTCCGGCTTCGGACATGGCAGCGATGTCGGCCCCGGGAGCATAGGTGCTCGGTTGCATCAGCGTGGCCCCGATGCTCATGAGTACCGATTGCACGGGGCGTAGCAGATCGATTGCACCGGAAGCAGCTTTTACGTCGAACCCGAGCGGATGGGCTGCACCGGAGTCGCTCTCGATGGCGGCCACGCAGTTGGAAAAATCTTTGGAATATTCAGTGGTGTAGGCCTGGCTGCCGGAGCCTCCGGTCTCTTCATCCATCCACGCGATCACGCGGAGAGTACGAGTCGGGCGCAGGTGAAGGCGCTGCAGAATTTCGGCGGTCTCCATCGCGATGACGACTCCGGCCCCGTCGTCGATCGCTCCGGTGCCGAGATCCCAGGAGTCGAGATGTCCGGAAACGATGACTACCTGCTCGGGATGCTCAGAGCCCTTGAGATCGGCGATGACGTTGTAACTCTTCTCGTCGGGCAGCTTCTGAGGAGTGACAACAAGATGCATACTGACCGGGCCTTCGGCTGTGAGGTGAGCGATCAGGTCGGCATCTTCGGCGGCGACTGCCGCGGAGGGAATTCCGGCGGGGGCGTTGAATCCGGTGTGCGGGAGGCGATAGTCGGCGCTGCCGACGGAGCGGACTATGGCGGCGACCGCACCGAGATCGGCTGCGGCCTTCGGTCCGGCGGCGCGGTAGCGAACAGCTTCACCGTAAGAGGCGAAAGCGTACCCGGCTGCGGCTTTCTGTTTGTCGAACAGTTCGTTAAAGAAAACAATCTTGCCTGCGACTTTGTCGCGGCCAAGAGCATTCAGTTCGTCGAATGTGTTCACCGTGATCACATCGGCCGTCACGCCGTCCGCGGGGGTAGATGTGCTGGCGCCGAGAGCGGTTAAAACGATTTTTTGGTTCGTACCCGGGACCATTCCTGGGTATTGCACCAATGACGCCGTTTCCGCTCCACGAACCCAATGCTGAACCGTCACCGGTTGCAGGCGGACGTCGAGGCCGAGTTTGCGGAGTTCTTCGGCTACATTCTGAGCTGCGGCGGTCGCCTGCGGCGATCCGGTGGGACGAGGGCCAATATTTTCCGTGAGGTGAGTCAGCTGGCGGTAAGCGTAGTCGTCATTGAGCGCCGCAGCCTTGATCGCAGAAAGCTGCTGCAGTAGGAGCGGCGGGAAATTCTGCAGCTCAGCCGCTGTCGATTGTAAGGGCATCGACCATGACGGAGTCGGTTTTCCGTTCTGCGGCGGATTCTGGGCAAGGTTAACTGCGGGTGAGAGGAGCAACACGAAAGTGATTGTGAAGGAGCGAAGCGAAAATCGAATCATAGATTGTGGAAGTGTATCTGAGAAGCTCGGCGTCGGAAAGCTCGGGGCGAGAGCGCATCTACTGTGGAAACCTGATTCCCCCTTCCTGTGGCGGGCGGTAGCGTCATGCGATGGATAAGAAGGAAGTCAACTCCCCGAAGATAACCCTCAACTTTCTTATATGGATTGGCGGCGTTTTCATGTTGCTTCTGTTCGCTTTCTTGGCGCATTTCGTGTGGAGATTCATCTAGCGGCCGATTCTGTTTGAGCGAGAGACCTCAACCGCAAAGCTGCTGAAGAACGGTCGCAAAGGTCGCCAAGAGAGGCAAGCGGCTGCCGGATTCTCACTCAGGGCCGGACACAAAAAAGCGGCCCCATTTCTGGGGCCGCGTTTCAAGAGGTCAAAATTTGGTAGGCAATGGTCAGGAAAGGCGATGCAAGTGTCCGCTCCAACCCATGGAACGGTACTTCGGGAATTGGTGACGAGAGAAACAAGTGAAGGTCATAACTTTTGGTTTGCGGCCTCTTAGTACGTGTGAAAACAGCATTTGCCGAACCAAAGACCAACTTCGATGTTCAGTCCCCTGCTGATTCCTTAACCGTATGATGGTGTTTAGTTTACGACCGGTCGAGGCAACACTCTCAAGAGGGATTCGGCCGACAGCGAAGATGGGAAGTGCACAAGAGTGCACATTGATTGCACGTGGATACCTCAGCGATAGCCGCCGATACGAATTGCGAACCGGCGGCTAGAGACTAATGTCTGAGGACTAACTGTTCCCTGTTACGGTACGCAGCTTGCCAGGAAGAAAGTGATACGGCGGCCAGGGGCCGCTGATCGCTACCGCGCAGTTTTTCAACTGTTTGGCGGCGGTTGAATAGCGGTTCTGGTATTTCTCGACCGACTTACTGTCGATGAGGTGCGCAATATCGATGAGCATGCCTTCTGGGGCGACCTTCTTGCAGCTCACTTCTTCTTCCAGCGGGTTGAAGAGCTTGTGCACCTGAACCGAAAGAGCGCGGGCTTTGGTTTGCCGTTCACGTTCGCGGGAGGCTTTGACGCGGAGCTTCGAAAGGTAGTCGCCGCCCACTGTGTCGGGCAGGATGACATCGATCATAGCCTCGCGCAACGAGCCGTCGGTGACGGTCAGTTTGATGTGCATTTCTGATTTGCCGCGAAGCTTCTCGACGCTCTGGCCGAAGGCGCGCCGGTTGACCCGGACGGCCTGCCGAAGCGCGTCGTCGCTCTCGAAGATGGTTCCGAAACGGAACGGCAATACGGTGGAACTTCTAAAGCATCCGCTCACCACGCGTGCATGGTCGATGGCGGCTTTGTGATCCAGGGGCCCGAGATTCTGGTCATATTCGCTCACAATCACAGCGAACTCGCCGCTGGGATAGCTGAGGACAGGGGCTCCGTTCACGCCTTGAACATTCTCAATTACAAAAGGGCGTCGGGAACGGGTGCCATTGGGAAGGGTCTGATGCTCGGTAAGACAGTACGCGTACCACGCCATATTGAACTCTCCGAACCGGGACGGAGGCTGACGGGCGGCCTCGTTAAGTTTTTGCACACGTTGAACTGCAAAACTGGAAAGTTGCTCGTAGCGGTGCAGGGTCAGGGTTACGTTACTGGGAGACTCTGGTTCAAGCCTCTAGTTCGATATTACTTCGGAGTCGATGAAAAATGCAACTTTTTCGCGGCATAGCGCATCTTCGTCGTTTTCTGAGCTGAAGCAGCAGCACAGACGCGTACTGCGCGTCTTTGGCCACCACCCGAGCGTGAACTCCCAAAAAGCAGGCGAGCCTGCAATGGAGATAGCATTGCCCCAATGAAATCATGCAGTTAAGAAGACGAGGTCGCGCCGAGCCTAGCCATTATTCCTATATTTCTATTTACTCTTGCCTTTTGGTGAGAGCAATCCGAAGACGCCTACGCCAGTTGTCGTGCCGACATAGACTTTGCCATTGATGATCATGGGCGTGATGAATTTGTTGCCGGCCCCGAACTGGTCGCGTCCGTTCGCGGCCTGGTTGCTGTTGTAGAGTTCCCGAAGAGTCAGCGCGTTATAGGCGTGCAGAACTGCCGGGTTGGTGTTCTCCGCGGCCCACACGATGGGATTCTGGCCGCCATTTGACGAGATGCCAGGAGTAGCTCCTGGATACTCGAATGTGGTCGCCGTTTGTGCAACGGAGCTGGTCTTCAGCATCGCGTTCTTAAATTGGAAGGCATAGATTGGCGAACCTTCGGGGCCAAAGTAGAGGCGCCCATCGAAAAAGGCGGGCATTGACCAGATTCCGCCGGGCAGAACCCCGGAAAGCGTCTGGTAATTGGAGTTGCTGTTGGGATTGAATTTGCCCATCGAATTGCGGTTGACCACGTAGAGGTTGCCATCTTTGCCGGCGCCAGCAGCAAGTTCCCAACTATTGCCAGAGGCATCTTTCACGGTTGGCAGCAGGATCGCGCCACCCGAGCCCAAGTCGACGTCATCGTCGCTTTCCTGCTGGCCGTTGTACATCTCGAAATAATCCGCGACGGCGAGACCGCCTTTGGTGGTGAGGCGTACAAAGGCGTTGCCGTAATCGCCCTGGCTGGGAAATCCGCTGGAGTTCAACGTCGCATCGAAGACGCCGTTCGCGTCGAGAAAGAAAATGTTGCCGGCATCGTCGGCGGCTGGGCCGGCGCCGGATCCCCAGATGGAGCCTTCGTTGGCATTCGGCGTGACATTAATCACGGTTTCTTGCGCCAGCGTTCTCGGGTTGTAGCCCATGACCCATCCGGTATAGGGGCGGTAGTCGCAGTGCGAGGTCCAGCTGAGATACACGAGGCCGTCGGCCAGCAGAATGCCTGCGCGCTCTTCGTATTGGGCGGGATCGAAGATGACGTATCCGCCGGAGCTGTTGTCGCCAGTGCCAGGATACTGCCCGGTGATTTCAACTGGGCCCTTGTAGAGTTCGTTACCGGTAGTGGCGTCGAGTGCGTGCAGGCGCTGATGATAGTTTCCGGAAGAATCTTTCGACATGGCGACGGTGTAAATGACTCCATTGGACCCGCTTGGACGGCTGATGCCGGGAGTCGAGGTGATACCGATGGTTGGTGTGACCTGGGAGCAGCCACGATCGTCGGAGGGCGTTTCGCCGGCCTCGAGCGCGCTCATATGCCAGAGCTGTGTACCGTGATCGGCGTCGAAGGCATACATGGAATCGTTTTCTGTGGCCACAATGAGTACGTTATGAGTGCTGCCGTTTACCGGGACGGCGGAGAGATACAGAGGCTCGGCATCGACCAGGCCGTCGACGGTAACGACGAACAATTTTCCGAAGGTGCTGACGTTGACGTTGCTTTGGGTCAGGATAGTTTCTGCGGCGTTGAGACCGGTGCGGGCGTTGTTGTTGTGGTAGGTGAGAACGTTCTGCGAGAATGACGGCGCTGCGGCGAGAAGAAGAACGAAGGCCAACGCAGCGCCTTGGGCGAATCGAGCGGGGAAGGTCATGGCTTACACTCCTAAGTGCTCTTACCCGGGAGTCCGGTGAGCTGGTTGAGTTATTAGTTGCAGGCGAAGGGCGGAAAGGAAACGCTGGGTTTTGTTTATTTCGTTAATCTCTTCCGAAGCCGATCTCTGGGGATTATGGCAGAGCCCAGGTATCGGGGCAAGACGGTTACGGCGAGTAGGTCGCTGAAGGTTCTTGGCCATTCGTGCGACTTAGACATCGCACGACGATCATTACAGCGAGCACAGAGGTCACGAGTAAAACCTATTGAGGAGATGATCCGGTGAGGCGACTACAGGGTTGCGCTGGGATTTCGTTCGTAGTGGTTTTTTTTGTTCTCATTTGCATCGGAGGCTTGTGGGCGCAAGATGGCTCGGAGCGGATTTTCTTTCATGCCAAGGTCTTCACGGGCGATCCGGGGAATCCTTACGCGGAAGCGGTGGCGATTCGCGGCGACAAGATTATTGCCGTCGGTAGTTCTGCCGGAGTAGAGAAGTCTGTGTCAACCAATGCCGAACGAGTTGATTTGCAGGGCCGAAGTCTTTTTCCAGGATTCATCGACTCGCACAGTCATTCGATTGACGGTGGGTTGAACCTGATCGCCGCGGATGCGAGCGACGAAGTCACGTCGCTCAATCAGTTGCCGGCGTTTGTCGCAAAGGCCAAAAAATCAGGGCGCGGAATGCGTGGCGATATTTTGGAGGTGCTCGGAATTCCGCTGGAGTTCTGGTCGCATCCCAATGTGCTGAATGCGGATTTCAGCACGGGAGTCTACGAGAAGCAAAGCGTTGTACTGCGGGGGATGGATGGCCACACCGCCTGGGCGAATCGGGCACTGCTGGCACGGGCGGGGATTACGAGCGAGTTTTTGAAAACGCTTTCGCCGCAGCAACGGAGCTATTACGGCGTTGATAAGGAAGGACAGCCAGACGGATTCCTGGTGGATGCCGGGACGGAGAAGATTGAGCCTCTATTGCCAAAGTGGACGCCGGAGCAATTACTCGCTGCGGGGCGCGCGGCTTTGCAATATGAATACAGTCTTGGAATTACGGCATGGCTTGATCCGCTGGCGCTGGATTATGTTTTGCAGGCTTACAAGTCGCTTGCCGATCACGGCGAACTGAATTCGGAAGTGGTGGCGTTTCCGCAGGTGTTTGCTAAAGATCCGGCGGCAGAGCTGGCGCGGGTGCAGAAGACACGCGGGGAATTTAAAGATGTTCCGCATCTGCACGTGACCGGGGTGAAAATTTTTGCCGATGGCGTAGTCGAGTTTCCGTCGCAGACAGCGCATTTGAGCAAGCCTTATCGGAATACGGGACGAAATGGAGATTTGCTCTTTGATCCGCGGAAATTTGCCGAGCTGTGCATTGAGGCCGATAAGGAGGGTTTGATCGTTCATGTGCACGCGATCGGCGATGGAGCGGTGACGGCGGCGCTGGATGGAATCGAGGCAGCGCGAAAGGCGAATGGAAATTCCGGGTTGCCGGATACGCTGACGCACGAGCAATTTGTACAGCCGAGCGATTTTCCGCGCTTTCGCGAGTTGGGCGTGGTGAGCGCGCTGCAGATGTTTTGGGCCGATGCAAGCCAGGACACGATTGAAATCATTAAGCCGTACATCGATCCGGAGATTTACAAGTGGCAGTATCCGGCGCGGTCGATTCTGGATAACGGAGGAATTATTTCGGGCGCGAGCGATTGGCCAGTTTCGACTGCGAATGTCTTCAAGGCGATTTATCAGGCGGAGACGCGCCGCGGGCCGGAAGGCGTACTCGACCCTCCGCAGGATATGCCGCGCGAGGCGATGTTTTATGCCTACACGCGAAATTCGGCGCGGGCCATGAATATGGAGGATGCCATTGGAACGATTGCTCCAGGCAAGCGGGCGGATTTGGTTTTGCTGGATCGCGATGTGCTAACAATTTCTCCGGAGGAGATGCGGGATACAAAGGTGGTTTGGACGATGGTGGCGGGGAAGGTGGTGTGGCGGGAGAGGTGAGCCCGCCTTACGCCTCGGGCTGGGTTCGCCTCATTCATCTGACTCGATGTCCAACAACTCGTCCTCGGAATACTCAATCAGGAACCGCCCATGCGTCCGGAGGCCCTGGGAAATGGCAATGATGCTAAGGATGGCGCGAACGGTCTCGGGTTCGCGGGTTCGCGGGTTCGTAGGATCTCTGCGGCACCGATCTCAGCTAATTCCGTAATCGCCCGGAAGTAGTCCTGCTCCAGCCACGCCGGTAGTTCTGGGTTATCGCGTTTTGTACGAGCCAGTTCGATAACCGCCACCATCACATAGGTATTCCAATCGGCAACGCCGCGCGTCCGATGAATCCTCACGACGTGAGGCACCACAGCGTACGAGGCGTCTCCAACATTCCCCTGGTGATGGAGTTCGCCCCAAAGTTCGTGCCAAACGGTCGCGATGTCCTGCCCCGTCTCAAGTCTGACCAGCTGGGGCCGAGGGTCAAACCGAGTTTTATAGCCCCCTTTGAGACTAGCCCAGCGACTATCATCCAGTCCGAGCATACGATCCGAAATTTACCATAGCCGAGCGCGGTCCGCGGCCGAATCGATTGAGAACAGGCGAACGCTGAGCATTTCCGCTACACTGCACTCGACGCATGTCCCTCACCGATCAACTCGGGTTCAGGTTCGCGCCGGCGGAGCGCCGAGTCTGGACCGTGCGCGCGCTCGTTGCCGCGGTTCGCACGCACGTGGAGCGCGAGTATACCGACGCCTGGGTCGAAGGCGAGATTTCGAACTTCCGCGCGCCGGACTCGGGACATCTTTATTTCACTTTGAAGGATGGCGATGCGCAGATTCGCGTCGTGATGTTCAGTTCGAAGGCGCGGCTGCTGCGCTTTCGCCCGGCGGACGGCATGCAGGTGATCGTGCGCGGGCGGGTGACGATTTATGAAGATCGCGGCGAGCTGCAGATTGCGGCGGAATATATCGAGCCGAAGGGTGCGGGCAGTCTGCAGGTTGCGTTTGAGCAACAGAAGGCGAAGCTGGAAGCTGAAGGGTTGTTTGCGGCGGAGCGGAAGAAAGCAATTCCGGCGCTGCCTGCGCGGATTGGAATTGTGACTTCCCCGCAGGCGGCGGCGCTGCGCGACATTTTGAATATTTTGCAGAGGCGGCATCATACTGTGAATGTCGTGATTTATCCGGCCCAGGTGCAGGGCGATGCGGCGGCGTTTGAAGTGGCTGGCGGAGTGCGGTATTTCAACGATTGCCGCGAGAGCGAAAGTCGCAAAGATAACGCCCAGCGCGTAGACGTGATTATCGTGGGGCGCGGCGGCGGGTCGGCGGAAGACTTGGCGGCCTTCAACGATGAAGGGCTGGCGCGGACCGTGGCGGCTTCGGAGATTCCGGTGATTTCGGCGGTCGGGCATGAAACCGATTTCACGATTTGCGATTTCGTTGCGGACTTGCGCGCGCCGACGCCATCAGCCGCCGCAGAGTTGGTAATCCGGTCGCGGGTAGAAATCGAGAATGACGCTGAAAATTTGCGCGAGCGACTGGTGCGCGCGATGGAACGCCGGTTGCTAGAGGCGCGGCACGCGCTGACAGAGCGGGCGCAGCATGGGGCGTTCGCCCGGATGATGGATTTGATCCGGCAAAGGCAGCAGAAATTGGACGATCTGACTTTCCGGCTGGAGCGCGGCGAGCGCACTGCACTTGAGGCGAAGCGGCGGAGATTGGAAAATGTTTCAGCGGCGGTGCGGCATTACGATTTGCGGCGGGTGCTGGCGGGGATTCGCGCGGAGCTTGAGGCCCAGGCAGCGGCGATGGCAGCGGCGATGCGAAATCAACTTTTGCTCAAGAAATTGCGGCTGGAGCGCCTTGGACGAGCGCTGGAAACTCTGTCTCCGCTGGCGATTCTGGAGCGGGGGTATGCTTTGGTGTTCGACAGTTCCGGGAAACTGATAAAGGATGCGGCGCAGGTGAAGGTTGGAGAAGAAATTTCGGCGCGCGTGGCGAAAGGCGAGATTCGGGCGGCAGTGCGGAAAACACTGACCACAGAGAACACGGGCTAAACCAAGCACGAACTCGCGAGAGGGAAAACGCAAGGCTTCGGAGTAACGCCGTCATGGGGACGTGGTCAGGCTGCATTAGAATGTAGGGTTCGGACGTTGAAATTCAGCCGCTCGGAGACTTTTGCATGCAAGTGACGGCGCCATGGCTGCGAGTGTCGTTTACAGTGCTCGACATTCTGCTGGTGGCGCTGATTGTTTATGAGTTGTTGACGATGATTCGAGGGACGCGCGCGGCGCCGATGCTGGCCGGGTTGGCGGCGGTGGTGGTGGCGTTTTATTTGGCGCGGATCGGCGAACTGGTTACGCTGAACTGGCTGGTCAGCCATCTTCTTCCCTATGTGGTGTTCGCGTTGATCGTCGTTTTCCAGTCGGAGATCCGGTACGTGTTGTCGGACGTGGGACGGCGGCTGAGTTTTCTGCGCGGGAGTGCCGCGGGGGGCGATTCTTATGACGACATCGTGCTGGCGGCGAATTTATTTTCTCAGCACCAGACCGGCGCTTTGATGGTGATTGAGCGCGACATTGGGTTGCGCACCTACATTGAAAGTGGCGTCGCGATGGACGCGAAGCTCTCTTACGATTTGCTGGCGACGATCTTCCGGCCGAGCGCCCCGCTGCACGACGGGGCGGTCATCATCCAGAAAGACAGAGTGGCGGCCGCGGCTTGTTTTTTGCCACTGTCGATGAATCCCGTTCTCTCGACTCAGCTCGGTACGCGGCATCGGGCGGGGATCGGCATTACTGAGGAGACCGACGCGATCGCGGTGATTGTTTCCGAGGAGACCGGCGCGATCAGCATGGCGATGGGTGGGAAGATTCAGCGCGATCTGACCGCCGAGCAGCTGCGCGAGAGGTTGGGCAGCGAACTGAAACGATATATGTCTCCGGTGACTTTGCCGACGCTGGTCGCGCAAAGTGCGGAAGTGGACAATGGCGAGACTGACGGCGACTCGCCTCTGCGCCTGCGCGCGCAAATTGGGGCCGATGCCGGCGCGGAAGAAGATATGGAGCGGCCGCTATGAGGGATTTTTTGCGGCGCTGGGTGTTGCACAATTTCTGGCTGAAGGTTCTGTCGCTGCTGATTGCAACGGCGCTGTGGATGGCGATCTCTCCGGAGCAGGAGCCGGCGGAAGTGGAGGTGCGCGTGCCGATTGAGTTTGAGCACGTCCCCGCGCATCTGGAGATTAGTTCGATCACGATTCCGGAGGCGCAGATTAGGGTTCGTGGGCCGGAGAGTTTGATACGCAACCTGCGCGCGGCCGACATTCACGCCGAGCTTGAACTGGCCGACGCGAAGCCGGGCGAGCGCACCTTCGATTTGACGGCGCAGCAGGTTCATCACAGCCGCGAACTGCATGTGGTGCAAGTGGTGCCTGGGCAGGTGCATCTTAGTTTTGACACGCGCCTGACACGCGACGTAGAGGTCCATCCACGGGTGACGGGAAATTTTATTGACGGCGAGCAGATCGGAAAGGTATTGGTCGATCCCGAACGGATCACCATTACCGGGCCGCAGCATCACGTGGAACAGGTTGACTCGGCGACGACCGATCCGGTGGATGTTTCAGGAACGCGCACGCAGGGTAGTTTTATGACGATGGTGTACGTTCCGGATCCGCTAGTGCAGGTGGTGAATCCGGCGCCCGTGCGGGTGACCGTGATTATGCAGAAGAGCGGGGCCGGGCACTGAGTTGCCGCTTGCGGTGTCCTTTCGACTGATTCGATCTCAATCGACTCACAAGATCTGATTTATCATCCTCGGTTGAGAGCTTCTGAACCGTACCGTCTCCCAACCAAAACTTATGAGCAGTAAGGACAGACAGTTATTTGGCACCGATGGCATCCGCGGCGTGGCTGGCGAATTCCCTCTGACATCCAAGAGCACTTATCTGATCGGGCGAGCGCTGGGGCATGATCTGCTGCGCACAACGCCTCGGCCGCAAGCTGTTACCGGACAGGATACGCGGGAGTCGAGCGCCTGGATTGCGGATCGCGTGTCGGCAGGAATGGCGGCTGTGGGAGTGGAGGTGCACAGCGCAGGGGTGATCACGACGCCGGGAGTAGCATACCTGGCGCGGTCGCGTGGCGCGGCGGCGGGCGTGGTAATTTCGGCGTCGCACAATCCCTGGACGGATAACGGCATTAAGATTTTTTCTGGCGATGGATTCAAGCTGAGCGATGCGCGTGAGTTGGAGATTGAAAAAGAAATTTTCTCGCTCCTGGGAAAAGTCGACGCGGCTGACGATACGGCGCTTCGACTGGCGGGGCCGTCGCTGCCGGGAGAAGCTGCGCTGCGCAAGGCTTACATTCAGGAACTGGCGGCCAGCGTGCCCTCGGATCTGAGCCGTTTGCGCGTGCTGGTGGATTGCGCCAACGGTGCGGCTACCGCGGAGGCTCCGGAGCTGTTTCGCAGTTTGCGGATGCAGGCGACGTTTATGAACGTCACGCCGGACGGGAGAAATATTAATGACGGGTGCGGGGCGCTGCATCCGCAGACGTTGGGCAAAGCGGTCGCGGACTCCGGCGGAAAGTTCGATTTGGGCGTAACCTTTGATGGCGATGCTGACCGCGCTTTGTTTTGCGATGCGACGGGGCGCGTAGTGAACGGCGATGGGGTGCTATTGCTGACCGCGCGGGACATGCTCGCGCGCGGAAAACTGGCTGAGTCGACGGTGGTTGCGACAACGATGTCGAACATGGGAGTCGAGATTGCTCTTCGAAAATCCGGCATTCGCATGCTGCGCGCCAATGTCGGCGACAAGTACGTTCTGGAAGAGATGCTGAAAACTGGCGCGACCCTGGGAGGGGAGCAATCGGGTCACGTGATTTTTCGCGATTGCGATGCCACGACCGGCGATGGTTTGCTGACCGCGTTGCGGGTGATGGATGTGATTGTCCGGTCGGGAAAATCGTTGGTGGAGCTGGTGAGCGATCTAAAGGTGTTTCCACAGAAGATTCAGAATGTGCGGGTTCGGGAGAAGATTCCGTTTGCCCAGGTTCCGGCAGTGCAACGGGCGATTGATGCTGCCGAGGGTGAGCTGAATGGGAACGGGCGCGTGGTGGTGCGGTATTCCGGGACAGAGGCGCTGGCCCGCGTGATGGTGGAAGCGGAATCGGAAGAACGTATGCTGGCGCTGACGGCAGCGATTGCCTCGGAGATTGAGGAAGCTTTGGGCGTGCGGGCTGTGTAAGGCGGAGAAACGCTCCTCAACAGTTACCGATTTCTTACCTTCGCCGCTAGGATGGGAATAGTTTGCCGGATTCCATCTGCCGGTGCGAGTAAAATCTGCCGATTCTCTTCTCTAGTCTTAGTATTTTCTTTTTTCGCCTCCACTGCTTTTGATTTTTTCTGATACTTAGCCTTCTTCGCCTCACTTCTTAATTGGAACTCCGACTGCTTAGGTCTTTGCACGGAGAATCACCTCAGCCATGGATAGCGGTTATTACGCAGCGTGCGCGGGACTCGCGGCACAGACGCAGGCTCTCGAACTGGTGGCTCACAATCTGGCGAACCTGGGAACGACTGGCTATCGCGGGCAACAGATGACGTTTCGCTCGTTGCTGACCGGAAGCGGGATGGCGACCGTAAATCCGCTGAATGCGGCGGTGAATAATTTTGGCGTGTTGAGCGGGACACGGCTGGATTTGACCTCGGGCAGCCTTTCGCCGACCGGCAATCCCCTCGACGTCGCGGTGGCAGGCAAGGGTTTCTTCGCGGTGCAGTCGGCGCTAGGCGTTTTGTATACCCGTAACGGCAGCTTTCATGTAACCGGCTCAGGGCAACTCGTCACGAGCCAGGGCGCGGCTGTGCTCGGGCAGCAGGGTCCAGTCACGATCCCCACTGGGAACGTGGCAATCAGCGGGGACGGAACGATATCCGTCGACGGTAATGTGGTCGACAAGTTGCAACTGGTGGAGTTCGCTCCGCGTACCACCCTGACTGCGGTTGGCGATGCGACTTATAGCGCGCCGACGGGCTCGGCGCTGCCGGCGGCGGAGTCGAGTGTAGATCAGGGGATGCTCGAAGGTTCGAACGTGGGCGCGATGGAGGGAGTAGTGCAGTTGATTACCGTGCAGCGCAGCGCGGAAATGCTTTCGCGCGCCATGAGCGCCTTCGACAGCCAGCTTGACCAGACTGCGGTGCAGGATCTTCCGAAGGTGTGAGATCGCTCAAAGTTAACTGGCGATACAAATGAAGAACTTGAGAGTAAAGAGAGGAATTAAGAAATGATTCGCGCGTTGTATACCGCAGCCAGCGGCATGACGGCCCAGGAGCTGAATCTCGACAACATCGCCAATAATCTGGCGAACTCGAGCACGGCCGGCTTCCGCAGCCGGCGGCTGCAGTTTGAAGATCTGATTTATCAGAATCTGATTATGCCGGGCGCGGCGGCGACCCAACAGACGACCCTGGTGGCGGGATTGCAAGTCGGGTTGGGGACGCGCTCGGCGGCGTCGGAAGTCCTGCAAACGCAGGGCGACTTCAGCCAGACGGGGAATCCGCTGGATCTGACGATTCAGGGGCAGGGGTTTTTTCAGGTGCTGTTGCCCGACGGCGAGACCGCTTACACGCGGTCGGGAAGCTTTCATACCGATCAAAATGGAAATCTGGTGGACCAGGATGGCGATGCGGTGCAGCCTGGGATTGCAATTCCCACCGGGGCGACGTCGATCACGGTGGGATCGGATGGCACGGTCAGCGTGACTCTGGCGGGGCAGACCCAGGCCCAGCAGGTGGGAACCCTGCAACTGGCTCTGTTCAACAATCCCGGCGGGCTGAACAGTACGGGCAGCAATTTGCTACTGCAGACAACGGCCTCGGGCGCTCCGATCGTGGGGACGCCCGGCGGGACGGAAGGCCTGGGAACGATTGTGCAGGGAATGCTCGAGCAGTCGAACGTAAGCGTCGTGACCGAATTTGTGAACATGATCGTGGCGCAGCGCTCTTACGAAGCCAATTCGAGAGTCGTCAATGCCGCCGATCAGATGCTTCAGACCATCAACAATCTTGGCCGATAGGGAATTGGGGCCGAGCGAAGCGCGGCTTGCTTTTGAGGGAGATTTATGAAGTGGCTTGCAGTGGCGCTCCTTGCGCTCTCCGGTGGTTTGGCTCGGCAGTGCATGGCGGAGGGTGGTTGCTCCCAGGTCGAGCTCGAAGCGAACGTACGCGTTGCGCATTCGGAGCTGACTCTGGCCGACCTGCTGGGGGTTGGAACCTGTGCTCGTGCCCGGCGAGCGGCGGCCGAGATATCGTTGGGTTCGGCGCCTCGTCTTGGAAAAACTCGCATGCTGGATGGGCAAGAAATTCGCCGGCTGATCGAGGCGCTTCTGCGGCGGATCGAGGTAGCGAGTGAAGTTGCCGGGCAAATTCCAGATCGTGTGGCGGTGCGGCGTGCGGGCGGGATGAAGTCTTGTGTGGAAATGGCGAAATTTGTTCTTGGCAATTCAACTTGGCCGGCCGGCGCCGGAGGCGGCAAGTTCTCAGGCGAGTTGGACTGCGCCGCGGCGCAGTCGATTCCCGAAGATGCCGGGATTGAGCTTGTCCGGAGCAGTTGGAATCGGGGTTTGAGGCGGCGGGAGTTTGCCCTGCGCTGCGTCCGGCCGGAAGATTGTGTTCCGTTCTTGCTGTGGACTCGCTGGGACGGGGAACCGCGTGCCACCAGCAGGGGAGCTGCATTTTCTTCGGGCGTGCCGTTGAGCCACGAACCGCACGCGGAACCATCGGAGGCGCTCCTGGTGAAGCCCGGTCAGACCGTGATGCTGCGCTGGGATCAAGGCGGAATTCGGGTGGTGTTGCCGGTGACCTGTCTTGACGGCGGTGGGTTGGGCGAGCACGTGCGCGCGCGGCTCAAGAGTGCTGCACGCATTCTGCCGGCGGAAGTATTGCAGGACGGTACTTTGCGGGCAAGCTTGTGAGACGAGCAGCCGGGGAACGTCAGATGGGAAAGCGAACGCGGGCTGGCATCGGTTTATTCTCCGTTTTCATTCTGATCCTGCTGTCTGCGGCCGCGGCCGCTCGCACCAAGGATAAAAAAGCTCCCCCGAAAGACAGTGGGCTTTCCAGCTACATTCAGCGGATGATGGGATCGTCACCGGCCCCCGCTGCCAGCAGCCTGGGCAGCCTGTGGGTGGATAACGGACGCCTGGCCAATCTGGTGGCTGATTACAAGGCATCGCGCGTGGGCGACCTGGTGACCATCAACATCTCGCAAAATCTGTCGTCGACCAACACGGGAAATGTGGCCACCAGCCGGGCGTTTGCCGCGAGTTCGGGAATCACGGCGCTCCCCGGGCACATCAAGACCAGCGGCGTCGCCAACCTGTTTTCACCCACTTCCAACCAGGCGCTGACCGGCAAGGCGCAGGCCAGTTCGACGACCGCGTTGACCACAACTCTGACCGGGAGAGTGGCGGCGCTGCTGCCGAGCGGAACGCTGGTCGTCGAAGCCGAGCGGCAAATCGTCATGAACGATCAGCGCGAGACGGTGATCGTGCGCGGCCTGGTGCGGCCCGGCGACCTCGACGCCACCAACACCGTAGCCTCGAACAGCGTGGGCAATCTGGAAGTGGAAGTAAAGGGCAAAGGCGTGGTCAGCGAAGGCGTGCGGTCGCCGACCGTGTTTACGAAATGGCTGTTGCGGATCTTTGGCTTTTAAAGCGCCGTTTTTCTTAGGAATTCAAATCATGCTGCGGCATTTTTTCGTTCTCGCAACTCGTATGGCACGATACGCCGCGGCCGGAATCTTGCTCAGCTTCAGTTGGGCGGCGGCCGACGGCGTCGATCACAAGGTGCTGATTCGCGATGTCGCCAGCGTGGAGGGGATCCGCAACAATTCGCTGATCGGGTATGGCCTGGTGGTCGGGCTCAAGGGCACGGGTGACAAGCAGCAGACGTATTTCACGATTCAGACCTTGGCCAGCATCCTGCAACGCATGGGCGTCGAGATTCCCGCAGCCGTGCTGCAGACGACGGTACAGGTGAAGAACGTGGCTGCAGTGTTTGTCACCGCCAACCTGCCTCCGTTTTCACGCCCCGGCGTGCCGCTCGATGTGACGGTCTCGTCGGCAGGCGATGCGCGCAGCCTCGAGGGAGGGCTGCTCCTGCTGACGCCGCTGTATGCCTCGGATGGGCAGGTGTATGCGGCGGCGCAGGGGCCGCTGGTGCTCGGCGGCTATGCCGCGGGAACGGGAGGAAACGCCAAGCAGGTGAACCATCCCACGACGGCGCGCATTCCCAACGGGGCGCTGATCGAGCGCGACAGCTCGCTCGATCTGACTAAGCTGCGCCAATTCTCGCTGCTGTTGAACGAAGCGAGCTTTACTACGGTCGAAGCGGTTGCCGCGGTAATCAACAAAGAGATGGCGGCCCCGGCAGCGAAGGCGATCGACAGCCGCCGGGTCGAGATTCAGCCTCCCGCCGAGGCGGCAGGAGACGTGCCGGCGCTGCTGGCGCGAATCGAGAATCTCGAAATTCCAGTGCGGCGCAAGGCGAAGGTCGTGGTCAACGAGCGCACCGGAACGGTGGTGCTGGGGCAAGATGTGCGGCTGGGCGCGGTCTCGATTCTGCATGGCACCTTTTCGATCGAGGTCTCGACCACGTACACGGCCTCGCAGCCGAATCCTGCGGCAGGCGGGCAGACGGAAGTGATCCCGGAGACCAGGCTGAAGGCAACGGAAACTCCGGCAAAGAATGTCGCGCTCGGCGAAGGAGCCAGTGTGGAGGAGTTGGTGACGCGGCTGCAGGCAATCGGCGCCACTGCGAGAGATGTGGTTTCGATTCTGCAGGCGATCAAGGCCGCCGGGGCGCTCGAAGCCGATCTGGAGGTAATCTGATGAGCGGGGTTTCCGGCGCTGCTTTTTCAGGCGTCTCTTTTTCGGGAGCTGCTGCGACGATGCCGCCGGCGGCGGCCCCGGACCTGAGCAAGGGGCGCAAGGCGGCGCGGGAGTTTGAAGCGCAATTGATTGAGAGCGTGCTGCAATCGTTCGAGAAAACCTTTGCGACACTGCCGGGGCAGGATGCCAGCCCGGGCGAAGACAACTACAACTACATGGGAACTCAGGCGCTGGCAGGCGCGATGGCGACGGGGGGAGGCTTTGGAATCGCCGCAATGATTTCTGCCCATCTTCCGCACGAAGGGGAGTAGGCGAAAACCGCTTTATACTTCGCCGCGAAGCCGTCATCCGGGGCTAAAGTTTTCCTAAGTTCTGCCGATAGAATGAGATGTAAGCGGGGACGCCGAGGAGCCAAGGAGCGCCCTGCGGAAGACGTTTCAAGAAATTAAAGTTTTTTAACCGCCTGCCGATACCTCAATTGTCAGCAGAATTGCAAGGAGAATCGGGAGGGAGCAAAAGATGAGAATTGATCCGAATCAAGGGACGCAGGCGCTTCCGGAGAGCGGTCCAGCTGGAACGCCGAGTACGCCGAGTGGCACGGCACAGGCTTCAGGAAGCGCCTCGCTGGGGGAAGATCAGGCGCAGCTATCCGGGGCGCACGTGCAGGTGCAGGCTCTGGTCGGGCAGGCGTTGCAGTTTCCCGAAGTCCGCCAGGAAAAAGTGAATGGGTTGCGGCAGGTGGTGCTCGAGGGCAACTATGGCCCCAGCCCGAGCCAGTTGGCGGACTCGATTTTTGCTCACATGCTGGCGACGACGGCGGCATGACCCGGGCCGCGTCGGCGGTGTTATTAGGCGTAGCTCGCAGGGAATTTTTCCGTGGCTAGCGACGATCTATCGATTCGTTCCGTGGCAGACGGCATGGAGCCGGTCGCAAGCGTGCCAGCGTCGCAGGATCAGGCCCTGCCTGCGGGCGAACAACATCAGGAGCGCAGGCGCGCCCCCACAGGGCCGGACCCGGACGAAGGCGCCGACGAAGCTTCCAATTTGGGCTCCGGGACAGCGCGTGAGTTTCAGAAACATCGGATCGATAAATTGGCGTGAGGCAATGGTCGCCTATGCTTCGAAGAATCTTATCCCTTCGTTGCGGCCGCTCTGACCGCAATCCGCGCTTCGATCATGTGGCCTTGAGTTCGCGGCTGGCACTGATGTCGAAGCTTGAGGCCAGTCTGGAGGCGAGCCTCCGAGCATTGCTTGCTCTGGATCTTTCGGAGATCGAGCGGCGGACAAAAGAACAGGCGGCCTTGAGCACTGAGTTGGCTGCGGTTCGAATGCAATCCCCTGCTTTAGGCGACCCAGCTGCCGCTCGAAAAGCTTCGGATCTCTTTCAAGAATCGCAGTCTATGGAGTTCCGCATTCTGGACGCGCTGCGGTTGCAATCCGCGGTGCTGAAACGGTCGCAATCGAAGCTCCGGGTGATGGCCAACATGCTGGCGGACCCAAGCGCCGCCTATACTCGGCCGCCGGCCAAGAGACGGCTGGTGCGGGCTTCTCAAGCGTTTCCCGACACGGACCACGCGGTTTGATATGTCGAGCCTGAATGCCAGCCTCGCGACCGCTTTGAGCGGCCTGAATGCCGACCAGGGGGCGCTCGCCACCACGACTAACAACGTTGCCAACGTGAATACTCCCGGCTACTCGCGGCAGGAACCGGTCCTGGCCTCGAGGGATCCCGTTGAAATCGGGAATCTTACCTTCGGGACCGGCGTGACGCTGCAGTCGGTCGAAAGCATCCGCGATCCGCTCCTCGAGTCGCAGATTCAACAGCAAACTCAGACGGAGAACCAGTTCAACACGTTGTCTTCGGCACTGCAGCAGACGCAATTGGACTTTACCACCAGCACCAACGATGTCGGAACCGAGATCACGAATTTCTTCAACAGCATTAACCAGCTTTCGACCGATCCGAGTGACTTGTCGGACCGGCAGAACGTTCTGACCGCCGCCGATAATCTCGCCACCAGTTTCAATACCGCGGCCAACAACCTGAGTTCGCAGCGGCAGAGCCTCGACCTCAGCGTGGTGCAGGTCGTGGGACAGATCAACCAGCTCACGCAGCAGATCGCGCAGCTGAACGGGCAGATCAATGACCTGGGAGATGCCGGACAGAGCGCGGGCAGCTTCGTCGATCAGCGCCAGCAGGCGATTGACCAGCTTTCGGGCCTGGTCGACGTTTCCGTGATCCCCACCAACAACACACTGACGCTCACTACGGCCAACGGCGCGCCCCTGGTGAGCGGGCAGCAAAGCTTTCAACTGCAAACCCAGTCCACCCCGTCGGGATTGCACGACGTCTATTCCGAAGGAAACGACATCACCAGCCAGATCACTTCCGGGCAACTGGGAGGGACGCTGCAGGCGCGGGATCAGGAGATTCCCGCGATTCAGGGCCAGCTCGACACTTTGGCCGGCGGCCTGGCCACAGCGGTGAATGGCGTGCAAGCCGCGGGGTTCGATCTCAACGGCAACCCGGGCACGAACCTGTTCAATCCGCCTCCGGCAGGCAACGTGGGCGCGGCAACGGGTCTCTCCGTCGCCATCACCGATCCCAGTTTGATTGCTGCAAGTTCCGACGGCACCTCTGGCAGTAACGGCAACGCAGAGGCGATGTACGCATTAAACAGCCAGGCGATTATCGGCGGACAGAGTCCTGAGGACTATTACTCGGGCATCGTTTTCAACGTGGGCAACGCCGCCTCGAATGCCTCGGCGGAGCAGATCGCTTCCAATTCCATCCTGCAGCAGCTGCAGGATCAGCGCTCTGCGGTTTCCGGCGTGTCCCTCGATGAAGAAGCTGCGAACATGGTGCAGTACCAGGATGCGTATCAGGCTTCGGCGCAGGTTATTACCACCATCAACGACATGATGTATGCCGTGATTCAAATGCCCACGTTAACTGGATAAGCGACGATGCGCGTCAATCCCAATCCGTATCCCGACCTGCTCGCCGACATCGCGCAGACCCAGCAGCAAATCAACACCGACGACCAGGAAATTGCCACTGGCCAGAGTGTCAACCTGCCCTCGGACGATCCCTCGGCGGCGGCAATTCTGGTGCAGAACGCCGATGAGACCTCGCAGGCAGACCAGTTCGAGCGCAGCCTGGGCGGGGTTCAGGGCGAGATCCAGAATGCGGATTCGGCGCTAAATTCGGTGATCACCTCGCTGCAGCAGGCTGTTACTCTTGGGACCGAAGGGGCCAATGGCACGGTGAACAGCGCCGATCGTCAGGCCATCGCCACCCAGGTGCAGGGCATCCAAAGCCAGTTGCTCAGTCTGGCGAACCTCAGCTACCAGGGCAACTACGTCTTTGGGGGAACTGCCACGCAAACCGCCCCTTATGTCCTGGACGCGAGCTCTCCGTCGGGCGTCACTTACCAGGGAAACTCCGGGGTGAACAGCGTCACGTTGGGGAATCAATTCAGTTTGCAGACTAACCTGCCCGGACCTCAACTTTTCTCGGCGTCTGGAACCGACATGTTTCAGAGCATTCAGGATTTGATCACCAGCCTGCAGACCGGAAACGGCATCGGCACAGCCGTCACGGAAGTGGGTGATTCCTTGAACTCGATCGACACGGTGCGGGTGTTTTTCGGCAACGCCCTGAACCAGCTCAACGCGCAACAGACCTACCTCAGCAGCGAGACCCAGCAACTGGCGGTGGAGGAGAACACCGTGGGCGCAGCAAACCTGCCGAATGTGATCAGCAATCTGACCACCTCGCAGGTATCGCTGGAAGCGACTTTGCAGTCGATTGGCCAAACCTCGCAAATCGATCTTTTCGACTATTTGAGATAAGGCCGCAGCCGATGCAGAGTTGGCAAATCAAAGCGTCTGGCGCGACGCGCTGGCCCACTCGGCGACTGACATGAGCCGGGAACGGCGAAATTCGATGCGGGCACGTTCCATCAACAGCGCGCGGTGAATGCAGGGTAGAAGGTCGCGCAAGCGCTCGACGTGGCGGCGGTATTCGTCAAGTTCGCGATCGAAATCCTGATCGTTCCCGCGCGCGGGCAGAGGTTGCGCGCGCAGGCCAGCGCCCGCGGATAGCAGGTCCGAGAGCAGAGTTGCCATGGTTTCCGGGCTCATCACCGAGGGTCGCGTTTCCTGCCGGGCGGAGAAGCTGTCGAGTTGAAAACTGAGGCGCCGGTTGGCGGCTCGAAGGCTCTCAATCAGGGAAGGCACCTATGCGCTCCAGTCCGCTGCCGGGGATGCGGAGGCAGCCAGTGGCGGAGCAGATTCAAGAGACTCCTGCGGTCGGGAAGCCGCAGGCGACGTAACCCGTTCGACTTCCAGCCAGGCTTCGTAAACCAGCACGAGCTGCGAGATCTGCTGTCCGAGAAGCCCGGCCGATTGCTTGAGTTGGGCTTCGACGATTCCGGCACGCACGACGTTATAGAAGCGCTCAAGGTTTCTGGCGACCTCCCCGCCGCGGTGCATGTCGAGCGAGCCCTGCAGCTGGCCGAGAACGGTGATGGCGTGATTGATTTTACGGGTGCGGGCTTCGATGTCTCCTTTTTCGAGCGCCACTACAGCCTGGCGCAAATCTTCGATAGCTTGCTCGTAGAGGCAAATGACCAGCCTGACCGGGCTTGCGCCCCGAACGGCGGCTTCGCGATACGAGATGCGTGCGTTCATGCGTTTAGAGTCCCGAAGTAAGAGTTGGTTCGCTGGAGGTCAGAGCTCCGGTGCTCGATGTCCCCGAGCCGAGAGTACCGAGGGTCTCGGTCACTTCCTGCAAAAGCAGCGGATACGCTTCAAGGGAAGCGTTGACCGAATCGTACTGCGCCGTGAGCTGGGTTTGTTCATTGTTGAGCTGGGTCTGAAAGTTGGTGATGTTGGTGGTGAGGGTTTGCTGCGCAGCTTCATTTTGGGTTACATCCACATTCAAAGGGCCGGCGGTAGGGTCGGTGAGGTTGGTGAGATCGCTGTCGAATGAATTGGCGAAACCCGTGCCGGAGGAGTTCTGAAAGAAATTCAGAACTGCGCCGGGGTTCGATGCCACCACCTGGGCGAATGTCTCTCCGCTGGCGTTGGCGCCGACAGTGAGTGTGCCGTCATTGTTCATGTTGATGCCGAGCGCCGCCAGATTCACGAGGCCGCCGTTGACGGTGGACGTCCCGGTGGCGCCCGGCAAGGCGTAAGCGGCATCGTTAAGAACGCTGGACTGCAAAGTGCGCAGCGAAGTGTCCGATTCGAGAGGCGGCGCGGGAGTGGCTCCCGTGGGATCGACCACGTATTGAGCGTTAATAGTGCTGACCAGGGTGTTGTATGCAGAGACAAAATTATTCACCGCGGAAGTGATCTGATCGGTATCCGGCCCGATGGTGAGTTGTACGGGGTTGCCGGGCGACTGGCTGAGCAGGTTCAGTGTGACTCCCTGAATCGCCCCTGTCACAGTGTTGCTCGTGCTGCTGAAGGGCACGCCGTCGATGCTCAGCGAAGCATTGGTCCCGCCTTCGGGAGCTGCGAAAGTGAGGGTCGTGTTGCTCTCGTTGGCGATCGCCAGCGCTCCCGTGCTTCCTGAGGCCTGGCTTTCGAGCGCCAGCCGCGAACCGGTGGCATCGCTGACTACGCTGGCGGTCACCCCCCAATTGTTAGCCGAGCTTTGTGAGTTGATGTAGGTGGCAAGAGTATTCAGCGTGTCGTTGCTGCCCTGCGTAATGGGAATGTCGAACGTTGAGCCGGACGATCCCCCAACCTGCAACTGAATGTCGCCGCTGGTTTGCCCGCTTGCCAGAAACGAAGCGTCAGGATGGGAAACGGCAGCGCTGTAAAGCGTGCCTGTGGTCGCCAGGCTATTCACTTCGATCTGGTGAGTTCCGGCGACGGCGTTGCTTTGCGCCGTGGCAGTCACCACGCTGGTGTTGGATGAAGTTGCGGCTTGCGCGGTGAGCGCCCCTGCCGGATCGGCCAGCGCCGCGATCGCTGTCTGCAGATTGCTGAGATCGTTTTCGATGCCCTCAAGCACGCCGTCCTGAATTGCGAGGGTTGTGCCCTGGTTTTGCCAGACGGTCAACTCCCCGCTCTGGGAAGTAATAATCTGCTGCACCAACGAGCTGACATCGAGACCTTGCCCGGAAAGGATGGTGGATGGATTTAAGCTAACGCCCATTGTCTTCTCCTTTTTGACCCGCCGAAGCCTGCAGTGCGGCTTCCCGAGCCAGCTCAGTTGAGATCTGTTGGGCGAGATTCAGCAATTGCTGCGGCGGCACTTGCAGAACCAGCGTGCCGTATTGGTTAAGAAATTGATACACCGCAATCTCGCCTGGCGGTTCTATGTGCACTTTGACTTCATCTTGCGGGGCGCTGGATTGCGGGCCACGAATTTCCGATGTGTCGTTTTCCTTCGCTGGACCGTTTCCTGAAACGGGCTGAGGTGTCTGAGCCAGACGCACTACCGCCGTTTCGACTGAAGACTCGGTCGAAGGCGGGAAAATCAATGCGGGACTCACGCTCATGGCGAGCAACCCAAGGGATTAATTGAATGGAGGCAGGCTCGACTGCCTCCTTCCGCGTTGAATCTATTGCAACAGTTTCAATACGAGTTGCTGTTGCTGGTTGGCCTGGGCCAGAGCGGAGATTCCGGTCTGCTCAAGGATCGAATACTTGGTGAGGTTAGCCACGGCGGTCGGAATGTCGGCAGCCGTGATGGTGTTTTCTGCCGAGGTCAGGTTTTGCACCTGGCTGTTGATAACGTTGCTGGCGTCGGTGAGTCGGTTCACGCTGGCGCCCAATGTGCCGCGCGTGCTGGCAACGTTGGCGATGGCCTGATTGATCAAAGTCAACGCGGTTTGCGCGTCGGTTTGCGTACTCAGGTCGGTGGTCGCCAGGTTTACCGCAGCGCCGCCGCTTCCGTTGGTGATGCCGCTGGTTGAAAGGCTCCCGATGGTGACGTCGATCTGGCTGGATCCAATCGAGGTTGAATCACTGAGAAAAATGTTTTCCGATGCGGTGCTTATATCCGGACTGGTAAGGGTTCCCAGCACGGTGCCAGTGTTGGTGGAATTGACCGCCAAATCGTTGTTGCTGTTGGGATCACTAACCACAAATTGCCCGGAGGAGTTTAGGTAAGCCGACAGATTGGCCGGATCGGTGGCGGGATTGTTAATGGCGCTGATGAGGTCGCCAATGGTGTTAGTCCCGCCGGCATTCGCAGTGAAAGTGAACGCCTTGCTTCCAGCCGTGAAGCTGTAAACCGAGTTCGCCGCCAGCGTTGTCGCAGTGGTCAATCCGCTGGTGTTGCCGACGAGTTCGTTCGGGTCGGGGGTTTGCGTCCCAGTGGTTGTAGTGTTGGTAAAGGTAGTGGGTGCGCCCGCGACCGGAGCGCCCAGGGCGGGATCATCGGTGGTGACCGTGAGATCGGAACGGCCCTGTGGATCCGTGATCTGAAGTTGGCCCCCAACCAGCGCCGCATGTGCGCCGACGGTGGTGTCGCTGTTGATGGCGTTGATCAGGTCCTGCACCGTCGAAGCCGTCGAGTCGGCGACGCCAGTCGTGCCAGTAATAACACCCGCCTCACCCGTCACGGCCAGATCATTGTTGCCGGCCGTGTCGGTCACTTGCAACTGTCCCCCGACCAGCGAGGCCTCCAACCCAGTGGCGGCACCGCCGGCGACGGCGACGCCCGTGGTAGCGATAGTGCCACCTCCCGTTTGGCTGGTGCCGGTGTTGATGGCAGCGATCAATGTCCCCAGAGTCACAGCGCCCGTGCCCACAGTGTAGGTGGTGGTAACGCCGCCCCGGGCTATCGACAGAACTCCACTTGCGATCAACGCGGTGCTCGCAGTATTGGGACCGCCGCCGGTGGTTAGTTCGACGTTGGGGTTGGCCGGGCCAGTGCCGGTCGGAAAGCTGAATGTTACTCCCCCAGCCGTAACCGAGGTACTTTCGCCAGCGGTCAGTGCGTCGTCGAGAAATATCGGTGCGGTGGTGCCGTTGTTCGCACTGGCCACCTGGTTGAGGTTGGTCGATATTCCGCTTTCAAAAACCGCCTGGCTGTTGTAGGTCGTGCTGGTGCCGATGCGGTTAATTTCAGCCAGGATCGACGAGTATTGCGCTTGGATGGCAGTGCGCTGCGTGTCGGAAACCGTGCCCGTGGCCGATTCCGTGGCCAGCGTAACCGCGGTGTCCAGCAAGTTGGTGACCTGGGCGAGCGCGCCATCGGCTAGTTGCAGTTCGCCAACACCGTCATTCGCGTTCGACACCGATTGTGTCAAAGCGGCGATATTGGCCTGCAGGCCGTTGGCGATGGCCAATCCGGCAGGATCGTCTGCGCCGCTGTTGATGCGCGAACCCGACGAGAGCTGTTCCAGAGTTGTGTTGAGAGCGTTGCTGGTGAGCGTGAGTTGGTTTTCCGCTGCGATCGACGGAATGTTATTCAGGATACCTAGAGGCATTGTTTGCTCCTTTGCTTTTGCTTTGAGTTGGTCCCGCTCCTGCGCTTTCTCTGGAACCGCCTCCCCAGCATTGGCTTTCTGCGGAGTTCCCGTTCCACTTCGTGCTCTACGGAACCCGAATGTCTTTTGTCCCATCGGCGTTTCGAGATTTTGCTTTAGCGCCCTGGACGGAACCGAGCCGTCGGTCGCAGCGCCGAAGTAAGTCCTCGCTCCGGCGCCACACATAAGCCTTTACCTTCCCTGGCCGATAGCTGGTCTTAGGGGAGTGTGTGCACTCGAAGTGTCCGGAGAAAGGTGCCCGGAGAATTGAGGGTGAGGCAAGCATGATCCGGCTTACGCGGCTCAATAATCAGGCGTTCACCGTCAACTCGGACCTGATCAAGTTCGTGGAGCAATCGCCGGATACGCTCGTCACACTCATCAACGGAGAAAAAATTGTCGTCAGGGAGAGTGCTGACGAGATTCTGAGGCGCGTGGTCGCATTCCGCCGGACGGTTCTTGAGGGCCTATCTCGTACCAGCAACTGGGATAGCTCTGCTTCCCGCCTCGCGCCTGCCGAGCGTTTGGAGCCCAAAAGGGAGCCGCCAAAGTGAGCCTGGATAAATCCAGTCTGATCGGGATTTCTCTGGCGGTCGGCGGAATACTGGCCGGACTGCTGTTGGAAGGCGGCCATATGAGCCAGATCCTCCAGCCCACAGCCGCGATGATCGTCTTCGGAGGAACGCTGGGCGCGGTAATGCTGCAATTTCCTCTTCCCATCATTTTGCTCGCTTTCCGGCAATTAGGATCGGTCTTTATTCGTTCGCAGAGAGATCCGCAGGAGATGATCGGGGAGTTGGTTCGATATGCCCAGCAGGCTAGGCGGGAGGGCATCGTTTCGCTCGATGCGGAGCTGCCGAACATTGAAGACTCGGTTTTGAAACGATCGTTGATGCTGGCCGTGGACGGCACCGAGGCGCAGGAGTTGCGGAACATGATGCAACTGGAACTCGACAGCCGCGCGGAGTATGAAGAGCAGGTTCCGCAGGTATTCGAATCGGCGGGCGGATTCGCCCCGACGATCGGAATTATTGGCGCGGTGCTGGGGCTGATCCAAGTGATGCAACATCTGGACAAGATCGATGAGGTCGGGAAGGGGATCGCAGTCGCCTTTGTTGCGACCATCTACGGAGTGGGATCAGCCAACCTTTTGTATCTTCCGATGGCGGGCAAGATGAAGCTGCGAATTCGCGACGAGCAGATCGTTCGCGAAATGACAATCGAGGGCGTGGCCTCGATTCTGGAAGGCATGAATCCGCGCATGCTGGAGGCGAAACTTCTGGGATTTCTGGCCGAGGCGAGTCAGGTGGAGAAATCTGCGGAGAAGGTTACTCAATGAACTCACGACGCAGGCGGCCGCGGCCCCACTCGAATCACGAACGCTGGCTGGTTTCTTACGCCGATTTCATTACTCTGCTGTTCGCTTTTTTTGTGGTGCTCTACGCTTCGTCGCAAGTCGACCAGAAGAAGGTCGGCAAGCTGTCTTTGGCAATTCAGGTTGCCTTTCAGGAGTTGGGAGTCTTCCCGGCTTCGACGACGCAGATCCCGCTCGACCTCGATAGCCCAATGCCGTTCAGCACCGTGCAGGCGATTCAGAACGTAAAGAAAAATGCGGAGCTGAGGCGCATCGCTTCCGCCCCGGAGGACTCGCTCTCGGGAGATGCCGAAGAAACTGACATTTCCACCTTGCAAACCCAATTGCGCGACGCGCTGCAGAAAGAAATTGCGCTGCACGAAGTGGCCTTGCGGCGCGAGAGCGACGGACTGGTGATCAGCCTGAAGGAGTTTGGATTTTTCGATAGCGGATCGGCGGTGCTGAAGCCGGAATCGCATGCGGCCCTCGATCGAATCGCCTCCATTTTGTCCATTCGCACCTACAAGCTGCGGATCGAGGGCCACACCGATAACATCCCGATCCATACGGCACAGTTGGCTTCCAATTGGGAACTTTCGACGGCGAGAGCGACCGAAATCGTGAGGGTGCTGATTGTCGAACATCAGTTTGCTCCAGAGAGACTGGCGGTGGCGGGCTATGCCCAATACCATCCCATCGCGAGCAATTTGACGCCTCAGGGGCGCGCTCAGAATCGGCGCGTCGATATTGTGGTGTTGACCACCCGTGGAGACGCCGGCAGAGACGGGAAGGAACCAGCGTCTCCGGGCGGACGCCAGTGATTAAAGTAAATCGAGGCCCTCGCCGATAGCATGCACAGTGAGTAGCCCGACCCCTGCCGCTGCGCCGACGCCATCCGCACGGGCGGGACCGCCCGAGCCGGACCTGGTGAGAATCCGCGAGTTGATTTATCGGTGCGCGGGAATCTTCCATCCTGACAACAAACTTGCGCTGTTAGACGATCGCTGCAAGCGCCGCATAAAGGTTTTGGGCGCGCGGAGCCTGAAAGATTATCTGGCATGTCTTACGAGCAGTCCCGTACGGCAGACGGAACTGACCGCATTGCTCAACGAAATCACAATCGGGGAAACTTGTTTTTTTCGCAATGTGGCGCAACTCGATGTGTTGCGCAGCACCGTGTTTCCGGCGATCGTGCAAGCGAAACTAAAATCACGGATACGCTGCCTTCGTATATGGAGCGCCGGGTGCTCGACTGGAGAAGAGCCCTACACGCTTCGGATGCTGCTATTGGAGCAGACGCAACGTGAGTTGAAAGATTGGTCCCTGACGATCTTCGCCACCGACCTGAATGAGCGCTCCCTGGCGCAGGCACGGGAGGGTTTTTTTGGGCAGCACAGCGCCCGCAATTTATCTCCTTTGTATCGCAGCAAGTACTTTGTTCCGCACGAGGAAAAGCTGCGCGTGAGCGCGATGGCGCGCAGCAACATTGTTTTCCGCCGTCTCAACCTGACCGACGATGCCGGCATGGCACAGATGAAGGCTATGGACCTAATCCTGTGCTGCAATGTTTTGATTTACTTCGATCTGGAGTCGAAGCGGCGCGTGCTTCGGCATTTTCACGACAGTCTTTTGCCGCATGGCTATCTTTTTCTCGGCAATTCCGAATCGCTATACGGTGTCAGCGATGAATTTCACCTGATTCATTTTGCCGGCTGTACCGGTTACATGAAATCCGCCCGACCCCTCACAGGGAGCAAATGCAAATGACCGCCGCTCCCGCAGACCGGCAGCTTCTTCTCAGTCGAGTTGCCGATTTGCGAAAGATTCCAACGATCCCCGCAGTGCTCGCGCCGTTGATGAGCTATCTGCAGCAGCCGGTCGAAGGCCTGGATGTGCAGACAGTCATCGATTTCCTGGCGCAGGATAAATCTCTGGCAGCGCAATGCCTGCAGATGGCGAACTCTCCTTTATTCGGGCGCTGGCAGAGAATCGAGTCGCTACGTGCCGCAGTGATGAATCTCGGGATTCGTCACGTAAGCGATATCGCAATGTCATGCAGCGTGCTCAACATGCTGCCCCAGAAGAGCGGATTGGATGCCATTGTCTTCTGGGAGCATTCGCTGGGCTGCGCACTGGTTTGCCGTCGACTGGCGCGAGAAGTCAAAGTGGTCGACCCCGCCAAAGCGTATCTCGCAGGACTTCTGCACGACCTGGGAATTGTGGTCAATCTCTGGCTTTTACCGGTGGAATTCCGCTGGGCCTTCGAGATGGCCAAAGCGGAAGGCATCCCGCTGCATGAGGCCGAGCAACGGGCGCTGGGATTCACACACTGCGAGAGCGGGCGCCTGCTGGCTGAGAGTTGGGGGCTGGCTCCTGAGCTGATTGCAGTATTGAGCTGGCACCATTCGCCGCAGGAGTCCGGCCGCGAGCGGGAGCTGGTTGCGCTGGTGCACATTGCCGATCTGTTGTGTCGCATGGGTGGTTTGAATTACGGCTACGCCGAGAAACGTCAAGTCAGCCTGTTCGAGGATTCTGGCTTCGCTCTCCTAACAGAAGGATCGAATTCGCTCAAGAAGTTTGACTGGGCGAGATTGACCTTTGAAGTCGACTCTTACATGGACGAAGTTCATGGGCTGGTGCGGGCGATTTACCGCGGATGAGCGCACTGAGACCGCGTTCGACGGGATAGAGCGTTTCGCAAAAGCCCCATAGGCCGAAAAAAACTCAGGCTGAAATTTCCGGCGAGGCGCTTCTGGCGAGGATCTCGCCCACAGCCTGCAAAAGCGCGCTTGTGGAGAACGGCTTGTTCAGATATGACTCGGCGGGGAACGCCGAAGTGCAGGAGAGCTCACGTGTGTACCCGCTCATCAGCAGAATGCGGACCTTAGGGAATAAGAACTGGATCGCCCTGGCCACTTCGCAACCGTTCATTCCGGGCATGACAATGTCGGAAAGAAGCAGGTTCAGTTGGCTATGCCGCTCCGAGCAAAGTTGCAATGCTTCCGCTCCATTGCTGGCGGTCATGACATCGTAGCCGGCTGATTGAAGCGCTTCCGCAGCCGCTTTACGGAGCAAAGGTTCGTCCTCCACAAGCAAAATGGTTGCAATCGCATGCGACGAAGCTCCGCAGACGAAAGCTGCTTCGGTTGCCTCGGAACCTTCGGGCTGCGTGACTTTAACCATCGATTCGAGTCCGACTTAGCATTTTGATAGCCACTAATGGCGGCGAGTAAGACGGCTAGAGAATCTGCTGAAACCACACCCATGCGCATCTGCGTCAGCCCAGAGCCTCAACTTTTGAGACGATAATGAACCGGAACGGGAATGTGACCGGGAAACTTTCCCGATAAAGAGTTTTCTGTAACAGGTTCGCGACGTCACTCTTTCGACGCGGTCAGGACGGTATTGTAGGGATCGACCAAAAGTTTGTGAGTGCCCGGAGGCGCTGAAAAGCGAAAAGAAGTCTCTGCACCGTCGGCGAAAACACGGCGCAGAAAAACCAGCGATTTCGCAGACCCTACAGCGTAGATCGGAACGGACGTTACCAGATCCGGTGGACAATCCTTCTGCCGAATTGTTCCGGTCACGATTGTCGCGTTCCCTTTCTCGGCAAACTTAACTCCCTGCAGCTCGATTCTCGGTAGCGCTGTACCGTTGACCCATCCCTCGAAAAACCAATCCAGCGAAGGCTTGTCTTCGTAGCGCAGAGTTGGGGGCAGATCCTCAGCAAATACATCGAGCAGTTGTCTCGTCGTAATCGCTTTCCCCGCGTACCGTTCGCGAAGCTTTCGCAGCGAGCGCACGAAGGGCTCGTCGACATCCTTATCTTTACGTCCAACTTCATCCTGACTTGCAGCATTCTTCATTTGTGCTGAGCCGTCCTGCAGCATGCAGCGCAACATGTGGAAGAGCCAGGTAGCGCGGCCGTAACTGATGGCTTCGTAGCCGGTGGGAAAACGGGACGAAAGTAGGCGGCTGCCGAGCGTGACGGGCCCCGCATCCTCATTCTTGTCGGCCAAATCTTTGCGGTATTTCTCCATCAGAGTGTGGAAGCCCGCGGGATCCGTTTGCTGCAACATCATGAGAGAGGAATAATTGGCCAGGCCCTCGGAAAACCATTGGTCGTGATAAGTGCTCCAGGTAATCAAATCTCCCCACCACTGGTGAGCGGTTTCATGCGCCGGCACCATATGCTCGATCAGCCCTCCGGCGGGGTTCATATGAATGTCTTCGCGTTCTTTCTGGGTGAGGAAGGCGTAGGACGAGAGAAAGATGAGGCCCGGCCACCCCTGGCTTTCCGGACCCGGCAACTGCGTGAGCGCCAGTTGGCTGTATGGAAATGGCCCGAATCGCTCTGCATAGAAGCGAATGGCTTCGGCGGCGAGATCGGCCACGGCAGCTTCGTTGTGCGCAGGCGACGGCGCAGCAGAAACCGAAGGAGACTCAGGCACGAACTGGCGCCGATTCAGAGCCGGATCGGGCAAGGGCGGCTGCGGCGCTGGCGCGGGAAAGTCTTTTTCCACCCCACTGGTCGCATAGGCATCGACGGCGACGCTGCCGGCATGCGCTTCGGCGCGAACGTACTTGCCGAGATTGAATCCGGCAAGGGGCATGGGGCGTTCTGAGACCCAGCGTGCGGTTTGCTCAGCGGCACCTCTTTGGGTTGGTGTGGCAGTGTTTACGGCGGCCACTGGGGTTGGTTTTCCTGTCGCGAGCAGCGTCCAGCCAGCGGGATAGTGAAAGGTTAGATCGAAGTCGGCCATGGACAATCCGCGGTTCGGATACCAGGTGCCGCGGGAGCCGACATAGAGAAGACCCTTACCAGCCTCGGCGAGAACGTCTCCGCTATAAACGAAACGAAGGTTGATCTTTTGTCCTTTGATCGCCGGTTCGGCAAGAATGACTGCCACCAGGTCGTCGCCACTGCGTGCGAGCCGCGAACCCTCGACTGCGGGATTGTGTATGAACTCGACTGATTGACCATCGGCCTCGACGGAGCTGATTTGCAGAGAGCGCGAAAGCTCGAAGATCAAAAAGCGCGAACCTCCGTGCTCGGCGTCGAGCCGCATCGTGACCTCGGCGTCCAGTTCTTTTGGTGGTTTCACGCGCGCGTCGATGGCATAGCTGTGCACCAGAATGCGATTTTCCCGCGACTCGGCTTCTTCCGGCAGCTTCTCTGGAATTTGTTTCTGAAGAACTTTTCTCGGCTCCGGATTTTGAATTGAGAAGGAAGTCCAGACGTCGTAATAGATGTTGTTGTTGTTTTCGGTGCTGCGAGTTTGGCCCGCTGCAATTTGCTCATCGGCTCTCGTGTCAAAGAAGATGTCGAACACCCCGAGTTTCGTGCCCTGCAATCGAGCGTGCAATAAGCGGTCCTCAGGATCGGTCGCTCTTTGTGCGAGCGAATTTTTCGACCCCGATTCGCTGGCCGGCGGCAGCAACTCGGCGAATGTTGCGAGCAATCGCATGGAGTCTTCCTGCGACAGGTTGCGGGCTGTCTGATCGAAGCGGTTGACGAAATCGTTGGGCTCATCTGGTGCTCTCAGCCCGGGCTGCAGCTCTGTGGCAGTGTTGTCGTTAAAACGGAAGTAGGCTGTCGAGAAGCGCTCCTCCAGAATCGCCATCCCGGTGAAAAGACTCATCGACCGGCGTTCAACGTCTGTCGGTGGGCTAAGGAGCACCTCTCCATCTCCTTCGAAGAAGGCTCCGGTGATTCTGCCCATGACGTCTTTGGTGAACGCGATCATGCCATCTTCCAGCGTGATGTGAATTGCCGCTCGATCGATGGAGGCCTCGCGAACCCGAAATACGCGCGCAGGATCGAGCCCGACATTGCCAAGCTGAAGATAAAGAGACTCGGCGGGGCCGGCCTGGCGCGGCGGAGGCGGCGTCACCTGTGCACTCGATAGCGGGGCGAATGAAAAGAAGCACAGAAAGGCCGACAGGATCAGTGGTTTGCGCGGTACTTTGGTCACGTGGGTGAGGGCCATCCCAGTTGCTAGAATGCGCTTCGATGCGCCTTCGTGTCACTAGCCTGCTGATGTGGTGGATGGTTCTCGCCTGCGCGGCAGGGGCCGACACCATCCATTTGAAAAATGGGCGAACGATTCTTGCCGATAATGTCCGTGAAAACGGCAATAAATACGAATACGACATCGGCGACGACAGCTACGCCATCCTGAAGAGTTCGGTAGATCACATCGAGGCTGGCGGCATGCCGGCCGCGGGGTTGAGTGCAGGTAAGGGGAGCGATTTGCCGGTTTTCGTTCCCGCGGGAAGTTTGGCGAACGAAAGCGATCTTCCCAGGAACATTATTAAGGATGGCAAGGTCGATCCGGACGCGATCTCTAAACTCGAAGGCAAGGGCAACGTCGAACTGAGCGCCGCGGCCGACTTCATCGCCGGCAAGTCGGAATTTGAACACGGCAATGTGGATCAGGCGAAGCGCTATTTCGACAGTGCGCTGCGTTTTCAGCCGGAGAATGCCACGGTCCTTACTTATTACGCTGCTTTGCTGGTGAGAACGGGAAACGCGGCACAGGCTCTCAATTACGCCGAGCACGCGGTACGATCGGCGCCGCAATCCGCGGATGCCTACACGGTACTGGGCTATGCTCAACAGGCTTCCGACCGCACCAAGGAAGCTGTTGCCTCATGGAAGCGTTCTTTGGAAATACGCCCCGACGCCACCGTGCAGCAATATCTGGCGAAAGCCCAGCGCGAGCAAAATGTGGAAAGCGACTTTGCCCAGCGCGAGAGCAGCCACTTCGTCCTGCACTATGAGGGCAAGCAGACCTCAGAGGCGTTTCGAGCACAAATCCTGGCTGCGCTTGAATCGGATTACGATGATCTGGCGCGCGAGTTGGGCACGCCTCCACATGATGACATTCTGGTTACTCTTTATACCGAGCAGGCTTTCTTCGACGTGACTCGTGCCCCTTCGTGGTCGGGAGCGTTGAACGACGGCAAGCTGCGCATCCCGATTAACGGCTTGAGTTCGATGAACTCCGATCTGGCGCGGGTTTTGAAACACGAGCTGGCGCACTCATTTATTAATCAGCTTTCTGCCGGTCGCTGCCCGCTCTGGCTTCACGAGGGAATCGCTCAACTGATGGAGCCAAAATCGCTCGGCGGCGATGGCCGACAATTAGCGCAACTATTTAATTCTCAGCGCAATATCCCTCTGAATGTGCTGGAGGGAAGTTTTATGCGCTTCTCTGGCGCGGAAGCATACGTGGCCTATGCGGAATCTCTGGCGGCGGTTTCCTATATCAACGATTCCTACGGAATCGGCGATATTCAGCGAATATTGCAGCGCTTGAACGAAGGCAGTTCCACCGAGGCCGCTCTGCGGGCGACGATTCACTCGGATTACGGTCAGCTCGAGTCTGAAGTCGGCAAGTATCTCGCCGATAAGTACGGCAAATAACTATCCAACTCGCGGCCGGATGTTTTTCGTTGCGTAATTCTCCTTGTTTTGCCACAATCCCCGATAGCCTGCCGTCAGTGCTCGTGCCGGTTTCGGCATAGTCCGCTCAACGATGTGCGCCCTTTTCGAGTCCGCTCCGCTCCAACCCGTCGGGTCCATTGAGCCTGCTCCATTTACTTTTCCGAAAATTGCGGGCGCGGAAATTGCCGCAGCGATTTATAGAAATCGGGTAGCTGGCGATTTCTACGATTGCTTTCGGGTTGGCACCGAGCGCGCTCTCTTTGGCCTTCTGGATGTGGCGGGCCGCGCCGATACCAATCGGCGGATTTTGGACGCGACGCAAAAAACCTTTCGCTCGCTCGGTACAGAGCTTTTCTCATCTCCGGACATCAACGAATCGGACGCGATGGTACAGATTTGTATTCGGCTCAACCACAAAATCATGGAAGAGGCTGGCGGAGTCCACTCCTGCCCGGCGTTTATCGGCTGCTACCACGAGCGATTCGGCACACTTTGCTACACCAATGCAGGGCATACGCCGGGGTTGCTGCGCGACGGAGCTGGCGTGGTGGAACTCGCCTCTACAGGGCTGCCGCTGGGGCTTTTTTCGCACGCGACCTGCGATGCTCCAACCGTGGCGATCGAGAAAGAGGCAGCGCTTTTGCTGGTCTCGCGCGGAGCTGTGGAAGGCAAGGCGAGAGATGGCGATGGGGATGACGCAGAGCCTGGCCTGGCGCGAGCCAAGGAACTTCTGCAGTCGGACCGCTCACAAAGCGCTCAAGCGCTGTGCACTTCGATCCTGCATGAACTCGGCGAGGCTCCCGGTGAACAACTGGTTCCAGAGGACATGACGGCTTTAGCCTTGGTGCGCACGGCATAGTTGCGTCACGCGATCCCGTAAGGCAAACGGAAGTAGTAGAATTGTTCGCAGGGTTTTCGCCCGTTCCAGCGGCAGGGCATCCCTCCAAACACTTTATGAAGAAGCTATTTTTGGCGGTTGTGGCTATGGCGTGCTTGTCTGCTCTTGCAGCGGGACAAGTGGTGGAAGAGATTATCGCGCGCGTGAATGGGCAGATCATCACGCGGTCCGAGTATATGCGCAGCAAAGACCAGTTGCGCGACGACGTGAAGCAGGCGGATGCGGCGAACGCCGACAAGCTTTATGCCGACCGCGAGAAAGATGTTTTGCGCGACTTGATCGACCAGCAACTGCTGCTCGAAAAGGGCAAAGACCTCGGTATTACCGGCGATACGGACCTGATCAAGCGCCTCGACCAGATGCGCAAAGACATGAAGCTCGAAAGCATGGAGGATCTCGAAAAGGCTGCGACCGCTCAGGGCATCTCTTACGAAGACTTCAAGCAGAACATGCGTAACCAGATCGTTACCCAAAAAGTAATTGGAGAAGAAGTTGGCTCGCACCTCAGCATTAGCAAAGACGCGGAGCAAGCCTTCTACGACGATCACAAGAGCGAACTGGAACAGCCGGAATCGATCCGGCTAAGCGAGATCCTGGTTGCGCCGAAGAAAACGGAACCGGGGAAAGATGCCGCTGGCAAACCGGCGCAAGGCCCTGCAGACCAGACAGGCGCGGGCGACGCCGCGAAGCCCGATGACGCAGCCAGGAAACAAGCTGACGATGCCGCGCTGGCGGCGGCTGAAGCCAAGGCCAACGACCTGTTGAAACAGATTCGAGGCGGCGCGAGCTTTGAAGACATCGCGAAGAAAGATTCCGAGGGCCCTTCGGCCGCACAAGGCGGAGACCTGGGAAGCTTCAAACGCGGCACCCTCGCTAAAGAACTCGAAGATAAAACCTTCGCCATGAAAGCGGGCGAAGTGACGGACGTGATCCGCACCAAGCAGGGCTATGTGATTCTGAAGGTCACCAGCCACCAGAATGCGGGGATTCCGCCGCTCAAAGACATCGAGCCGAAGATTCAGGACGCTCTCTACATGCAGCAATTGCAGCCCGCTCTTCGCACTTATCTCACCAAGTTGCGTGAAGACGCTTACATCGACGTTAAAGATGGATATATCGACTCCGGCGCCAGCCCGAACGAAACCAAGCCGGTCGAGGTGGCGACGGCGAAAGCCAACGACGCCAAGAAGCTGAAAAAGAAGAAAAAACTCGGAATTCTTTGATCTGCTTGAGTAAGCCGGCCGCCTGCAAAACGTTCTATTGATGGCTCTCCTTCTCTCACCTCTCCGCCGCTGCGGTTTCTGATTTACACTGGCCGTGGAGTATAAGTTTGTAGCGGCATCGAAGTATGAAAGAGTTCTACATCTGCGATTGTGTTCGCCACGAAAATAAGATAATCACTTCGACCTTCGTCGTAGTGGCGAAGCAAATCAAGCCAAAGAAAACCGGAGAGCCGTATCTCGCGCTCACCCTGGGTGATCGCAGCGGCCAACTCGAAGCCAAGATGTGGGACAACGTTGACGAAGTGCTCAACGCCTTCGAGCAGGACGATTTTCTCAAGATCAAGGGCCTCATTAATAAGTACAAGAACCGGTTTCAGCTGACCATCCACAAATTGCGCAAGCTGGGCGAATCGGAAATCGAGTTCGACGACTACTTGCCCAAGACCACAAAGAATATCGACGAACTGTGGCGTTCTTTGACCGAGTTTGTGGATTCGTTTCAGAACTCTCACCTGAAAGCGCTGGTGCGCGCCTTCATGTCCGATCCTGAAATTGCCGCCGCTTACCGCAACGCTCCCGCGGCGAAGACACTGCATCATGCTTATATCGGTGGGCTTCTCGATCATGTGGTGTCGCTGTTTCACTCCTGCGACCTGATCGTCAGAAATTATCCGCAAGTCAATCGCGACCTGCTGCTGACGGGCGCATTTCTGCACGATATCGGGAAGATTCACGAGCTTGCCTACCATCGTTCCTTTACCTACACGACGCGCGGACAACTTCTCGGGCACATGATCATCGAACTCGAAATGTTGCAGGCAAAGCTTGCGATGTTGCCGGATTTTCCTCCCGAACTGAAGACGCTGATCGAACACCTCATCATCAGTCATCACGGCGAGTATGAATTTGGCTCGCCCAAGTTGCCGATGTTCCCTGAAGCGCTCTTGCTGCATTACATGGATGATCTGGATTCCAAGATGGAGGCGATGCGCGCTCAGTTCGAACGCGAGGCCGATCAGGAGGGCTCCTGGACGAGCTACAACGCATCACTTGGGCGTCCGCTGCTCGATAGCGCAAAGTTTCTGAAGCCGAAAGCGAAGCCGGATTCCGCGCATTCGGCGGCAGAGGCCGCCTCCGATGTCAGCCCGTCGAACGGGTCGCACGGTGCGGAGAGCGATTTCCGCTCCAGCAAATCCGTGGACTCTGCCGACCCTGTGACCGCGGCTCCCGAGAAGGAATCGGCCGATCCAGTCCCGCTTCAGGTTCGATTTCCAGACAGCTGGATAAGGAAATAAATTCCCCGGAAACTAATCGTGCAGGGCCTCGTGCATTTTCTTCCAGGTATCGTCGAGCGTCTCGGGCAGAATCCGGGTTTCTCCGATCACAGAAACAAAATTCGAATCGGCCACCCATCGAGGAAGCTCATGCATGTGGATGTGTCCGGCAATTCCGGCGCCAGCCGCTTTGCCGATGTTCATTCCCAGGTTGATGCCATCTGGATGGTAAAGATCGCGCAGCGCAGACTCGGTTTTCTGCGACAGGTGCATCATCTCGCTTGCCGCATCGGGCGGAACCTTCCGAAGCTCATCCAGATGAGCGTAAGGAACAATCATCACGTGCCCGGGCGTGTACGGGTAGGCATTCAGGATGATGAAACAATGTTTACCACGATAAACAATCAGGTTTTTTCGGTCATCGGTCCCGGCTGCGGCGTCGCAGAAGACACAGCCGACTGCCTTCTCGGCAGTAGAGACATAGGCGTAACGCCATGGGGTCCAGAGGTAATCCATCCAGGGCAGAGTAGCAGATAGAGGGTTTGCGCGGAATTCGATCTCGCCGCACGTCGCGGAGAAAATCATCGGATCCAGGAATCTCCGCTCTCGGGGCTTTTCTGCCTGCTGGCCGGGCGGAGCCTGTCACTTGCAACTCACAAAAGCATGCCGGCCCCGTATGAAAAGATTGTAAAAAAACGCAGAGGCCCTGGCGCATGGGCGCAGCGCGGGTTTCGCGATATGGCTGCCGATATTTAGGTTTGACACTGTTTGCAAGCCGTTGCTATAGTCGAGGAGTTCCCTTTGGACGCGGGTTTCTGTAAAACGTCCGACAGCTGGGATTGTCCAAGCTCACTCGCCAGGGTGAGCCCACCACAACCAAACGACTCACTCCAGCAGTCCGCTAGAAGCAGACCCCGCATCCTCCGCACACGAGTGCGAGGTTCATCAGAGAGGCTTGACTTTGTCCGACGACACCACCATCCACAACTCCCATTCCACTTCCGCTGTCGCCACTGAAGCAGAACCGGCACCGGATCATAACCCGACCGCTCAGACCTTGTCTCCGGCCACAACTTCTTCCAACTTTTCCCACGAGCAGGCAACGCAGGCCGCCTCTTCTCCTGAGGACAAACCCGGCGAAGATTTCGCCTCGGCGCTTGAGAGTTTCACCACTGAGAGCGAAGAGTCAGTCGGCGAAGACCGCGTCATCAAGGGCACGGTGCTGAAGCTTACCTCGACCCACGTTGTGGTGGATATCGGCACAAAGTCGGAAGGCTTGCTGCCGCTCTCGGAGGTGCTCGATCACGAAGGCAAGCCGAAGGTGAAGGCGGGCGACGAGATCGATGTAATGCGCGAGAAGGGTCAAACGGAAGAAGGTTACGTCAACCTCTCGCACCAGAAGGCAGCGCGGTTGCACGCGTGGGATGAGATTGAGAAAGCGCATCACGAGAAGCGGCCGGTGCAGGCAGTTGTGATTGAGCGCACCAAGGGTGGATTGACCGTCGACGTGCTTGGCGCGCGGGCTTTTCTGCCCGGCTCGCAAGTCGATCTGCGACCGGTGCGCAATCTGGATGGCATGAAGGGCCAGACGCTTGAAGTCACCGTTATCAAGGTCAACAAGAAGCGCGGCAACATCGTGGTCTCGCGCAAGGAGCTGCTCGAAGGCGAGCAAAACGAAAAACGTTCCAAAACTCTTGAGCACCTGGAGGAGGGATCGATCCTCACCGGGGTGGTGAAGAATCTCACCGAGTACGGAGCGTTCGTCGATCTCGGCGGGCTGGATGGGCTGTTGCACATCACCGACATGTCCTGGGGACGGCTCACGCATCCGCGCGATCTGGTGAATGTCGGCGACCAGATTCAGGTAAAAGTCCTGAAGTACGACAAAGAGAAGCAGCGGGTTTCGCTTGGGTTCAAACAGTTGACGCCCGATCCGTGGTTGGATGCCGAGCATCGCTATCCCGTCGGAGCCCATGTTTCCGGGCGCGTCATCAGCGTTACCGATTACGGAGCGTTCGTCGAGCTTGAGCAAGGCATCGAAGGCCTGGTTCACGTCAGCGAGATGACATGGTCGAAGCGCATGAAGCACCCTTCGAAGCTGGTAAACGTTGGTGATCAGGTTGAGTGTGTAGTGTTGAATGTGAATCCTGGCGAGCGCCGCATTTCCCTCGGAATGCGCCAGCTCGCGGACAACCCCTGGGATGCGCTCCACGATAAATATCCGGTTGGCATGACCGTGGAGGGCCGCGTGCGCAACCTGACCGACTTCGGAGCCTTTATCGAGATCGAAGACGGCATCGACGGCCTGGTACACGTCAGCAATCTCAGCTGGACCAAGCGCGTGAAACATCCCTCAGAAGTTTTAAAGAAAGGCGATCGCGTGAAGGCGATCGTGCTTGCCATCGAGCCTGACAAGCGGCGATTGTCGCTCGGCGTGAAGCAGCTTCAACCGGATGTTTGGGAGACATTCTTCGAGAAGCACCATATCGGCGATGTGATTCATGGCAAAGTTCTGCGCGTGGCCGCATTCGGAGCATTTGTGGAAATCGCCGATGGTGTCGAGGGCTTGTGCCACAAATCGGAAGCTGTCGACGGAAACGGCCAGCCGATTCATCTCGAACCGGGCCTGGAGCACGATTTCAAGATCATCAAAATGAGCCCGGAAGAGAAGAAAGTTGGGCTCAGCATCCGCGCGGTTGGCGAAGAAGCTTCGCGCTCCGAAGTGGAAGCCTACAAGCAGCCGGTCTCGAGCACCAGCTCGACCATCGGCGAGCTGATCAACTGGAAGCGCGCCAGCAACGAAGGCAACTGAGCCAGGGCAGCCATCAGCACTCAGCAATCCGCAATCAGCCGAAACGTAGCACGTGCCCGGCTGAACGCTGATGGCTGGGTGCTGAAAGCTTTTTTGGCCTGGGCCGGTACTAGAATCGTTCGTTTGCTTATCCTCATCTGTTCCTACTAGACGAAGGAGCGCCACCTTGCCTGAAACCATCTACGACGTCGCCATCATCGGCAGCGGACCTGCCGGATATACGGCCGCCATTCGCGCCGGCCAGTGGGGCCTTAAAACCGCATTAATCGAAAAAGATAATGTTCTCGGCGGCACCTGCTTGCATGTGGGCTGCATCCCCACCAAAGCGTTGCTGTTCAATGCCGAACTTTGGGACCACCTTAAAGAAGCCAAGGAATTCGGCATCGAGGGCATCGACGCCCGCAAGCTGAACTGGGCCGCCATTCAGGACCGCAAACAGAAGATCGTCACCAAGCACGCCAAAGGCCTCGAATTTCTGATGAAGAAAAATAAAGTTGAGACCATCAAAGGCTACGGCAAGCTTACGGGCGGCGCGCTGAACGGAATCTTCACCGTCGAGGTTGTGAAGGACAGCAAAGCTGATCATCTCAGGGCGAAGAATGTGATTCTCGCCACCGGCTCAGAAGCGCGCATGTTGCCCGGCATGGACGCGAACGATCGAATTCTCACGAACATCGAGGTTCTGAGCCTGAAGGAAATTCCGAAATCGCTGGTCATTGTCGGCGCCGGCGCGGTCGGCGTGGAGTTCGCCTCGATCTATCGTTCTTTCGACTGCGAAGTCACGATTATCGAAATGCTCCCGCGCCTGGTGCCGGTGGAAGACGAAGAAGTCTCGAAGGAACTCGCTCGTGTATACCGCAAGCGCGGCATCAATTTTCATACCAGTGCGAAAGTCGACAAGATCGAGAAAACGAAATCGGGAATTGCGGTGACGATCACGGTCGACGGCAAACAGCAGAAGATCGAGGCCGAAAAAATCTTGATTGCTGTAGGCCGCAAGCCGCGCACCACAAGCATCGGCCTCGAACGCACCAAGATCAAACCGGAACGGGAATTCATCAAAACCGATTCCTGGATGCAGACCGCCGAGCCCGGGATTTACGCCGTCGGCGACATCGTGCTTGGCACGCCGCAGCTTGCACATGTTGGGGCGATGGAGGCCATTGTTGCGGTTGCGAAAATCGCCGGCAAACCCGGCAAGCCGATCAACCCTGAACGGATTCCCGGAGCGACCTATTGCCATCCAGAAATCGGCAGCGTCGGCCTAACCGAAACCAAAGCCCGCGAAGCCGGATACAACGTAAAAATCGGGAAGTTCCCCTTTACCGCCAACTCTCGTGCCTCGATTGTCGGTCAGCACGAAGGCTTCATCAAGATCGTCAGCGACGCCGACTACGGAGAAATTTTGGGCGTGCATATCATCGGCCCACAAGCCACGGAGTTGATCGCAGAGGCGGTCGCCGCTATGGAACTCGAAGCCACCGTCGAAGATTTAATGTGGACGATTCACGCCCATCCCACGTTGGCCGAAGCCATGCTCGATGCGGCTAATAGTGTGTACGGGATCGCGATTAATGCATGAGAAAATTGAGTAGTTGAGGAATTTGGCAATTGAGGAATTGGGTGATTGAGTAGTTTGTAGGCACGCTGCCTCGCCTTTCAATTACCCAATGGCCAAATTTCTCAATCACTAATTTCTTGATTTCCGTCGTCCAACTCGGCATTGTCGACTACGCTACCGCACTCCGCTTGCAGCAGCAACTCGTGTCGCTTCGCAAAGAAGAAAAAATCGGCGACGTACTGCTCCTCCTGGAACACTCACCAGTCATCACGCTAGGCCGCAACGCCAAAGCCGCCAACGTAATCGCGTCGCCTGAACTTCTCGCCCAGCGCGGCATCGAGATTTTCGAATGTGACCGCGGTGGCGATGTCACTTTCCACGGCCCTGCGCAAATCGTAGGCTATCCCATCTTCGACCTGCGCGGCTTCGCTGCTCCCGACGGCAAACGCAAAACCCTGGGCGCGGTTGAATTTGTCCGCCGCCTCGAAGAGGTGCTGATCCGCACGTGCGCCGACTTTGCCATTCCAACAAAACGCGTTGCCGGGTTGACTGGTGTCTGGACTGAAACTGAAATTGAGGCCAAACTAGCCGCTATCGGCGTGCACATCTCGCGCTTCGTCACCTCGCACGGCTTCGCGCTGAACGTGAACCCCGACCTGAGCTGCTTCGACCTGATCATTCCCTGCGGCATCGCGTCGAAGCCCGTGACCTCGATGCAGCGCGAACTCGGTCGCGAACTCGATCTTGACGCGGTCGCCCAATCCATCTCGCGCAACTGCAGCATCGTTTTTCAAAGTCAGATGCTCTGGGTGGATACGCTCGACGCGTTGATGGGACGCACGGTGGGCGTACCTATGCAGCCACCGGCGGAACTTCGCCAAATTCATGGCGACGACAGACATCGCAGCTAGTCTAGGGAATAAATACCACGCGTTGATCTTCCTTCTGGTTCCATTGCGTTTCAACGTCGGCTAACGGAACCTTCTTCGTCTCCAGTTTCAAAGTGCCCTTCGCAGCATGTTCGAAGATTTGCGGGAGCGCCTCGAAGATAGCCTGTTTCGGCACGCTTCCGCCCCCCGCCCCGTAGATTTCGAGTCCGGAACTGCGCAAAGCCGCTCCCGGCAGGGAAATCGTCGGCCCGGCCATGGAGCCAATTTCGATCAGCCGCGTGGTGTGCGGCTCGGCGGCAAGGTCGTGGCCCGTTAGCGCAGTGACCAGCGCTTCAGTGGGCGCGCCCCAAAGATAATCGAGGACGATATCGATTCCGTCTTTCGCGGCCGTGGCGAACGCTTCGACGAGATTTTTTCCCGGCTCGTCGATTTGAATGATTACGTCCGCGCCCAACAATCTTGCCGAGTCCAACTCCTGCGGATTTCGTCCTGCCGCAATCACGCGCCCCGCACCCAGCAGCTTAGCAATTTGCACCGCCAGCTTGCCCGCAGTTCCTGTCGCGCCCATCACGAGAACGGTTTCGCCGGGCTTTAGTTGCGTCCGCCACTTCAATGGCAGCCACGACGAGGTGGCAGGATTCGGCAATGCTGCGGCCGTTGCGTAATCGAGCGCGTCGGGAAGCGGAAAGCAGAAGGCGCGCGGCGCGACGGTTTTTTCCGCCATGGTTCCGAAAGGACGTCGACAGCCGCCGAAAAACACGCGCTCGCCAGTTTCAAGCGTTCCCACGCCATCCACTCCGCAGATGATCGGAAGCTCGCGATGGCTGGCGTAGTGGCCGCCGCTGGCCATGCCTTTGTCGATGTTCTTGAGAGAGGCGGCGCGAACCTTTATCAGCGCTTCACCATCCCGCGCAACTGGATCCTCAAACTGCTCATAACGCGGTGCGGAACCTAACTTGCGGAGCACAGCCGCATGCATAGAAATAGCTCCTTGGACTGCGAGTGGTAAAACAGTATATTGCAGTCTCACACGCTTGGCATTCCCGGATAGGCGAAACTGGCCCAACCCGCCCCGCTCGCGATACCATGAATACATCGCGAATTCCGCGCTGCATTCATGCCCAATAAGAAAACGAAAGCCAAAACAAATTCGAACGGCAATCGCCCGCGCAACGGCTCAAAACCCTCTACTACTCGCGGAGCGGCGGACGCCCTGGGAAAGAACCGTGTGGGGACGGGCGCCCTCGCCCGTCCGGTCGAGCGAAGCTCGACGGCCTCCGGCTCACATCTCCGCACCTACTCCATCCCCGACTTCCGTCTCGAGCACCCGAACTTCACCGTCCATCAATCCATACAAAAAGATGGCACCGTCCGCTACGAAGTCGAAGGCGATCTCGACGCGCCAGTGCCGCCGATTCGCGACTCCAAATATCTCACCAAGCAGCAGGCCATAGAGATCTATCGCTACATGCTGCTCAACCGCAAAATGGAGACCGCCCTCGAGAACCTCTACAAGCAGGGCAAAGTGGTCGGCGGTGTTTATTTCGGTCTCGGCCAGGAGGCCTGCTCCTGCGCCTCCTCCTACGCTCTCGATAAAGACGACTGGTTCGCGCCGATGATCCGCAACCAGGGCGCGCTGCTGGTGCGCGGCTTCGGCGCACGCGACACCATGATGCAGTACATGGCCAAAGCCGGCTCACCCACCAAGGGCCGCGACGGCACCTCGCACTTCGGCGACATCGAAAAGCGAAACATGGTCTCGCCGATTTCGATGCTCGGCGACCTCATTCCTGTGATGAGCGGCGTGGCGCTGGGCGCGCGCCTGCAAGGCCGCAACATCGCGGTGCTCACCTGGATCGGCGACGGAGGCCAATCCACCGGCGTCACCTACGAAGGCATCAACTTCGCGGCAGTTCAGAATCTCGGGCTGGTGCTGGTCGTCGAGAGCAACGAGTGGGCCTACTCCACGCCGAGCGAGATGCAGTATCGCTGCAAAGACCTCGCCGAACGCGCAATCGGATACGGAATCCCTGCGGTGATTGTGGATGGGACAGATGCTTGCCAGGTCTACGACGCCGCGCATGAAGCGGTCGAACGCGCCCATCGCGGCGAAGGCGCGACCATGATCGAAGCGAAAATGATGCGCATGAAAGGCCATGCCATCCACGACGCCGCGGCGTACGTGCCGAAGCCGATGTTCGACTTCTGGAAGAAACGTGACCCGATCGCCCGCTTCGAAAACTATCTAGTAAAAGAGAGGAACTGGTTGTCGGCCAAAGAGCATGCCGATCTGATTGCAGATGTTGAGCGGGCTATAGAAGAAGAACGCGAAATTGCCGTCAACTCTCCAATGCCAACCCCCGAATCGGCCGAAGGCGGCGTCTTCTGCGAAAACGGCTGTCACGCGATCAAGCCGAAGTATGGAATGCCGAAGGTGAAGAAGGGTACGGGAGGGTACAAGGAGACGGAAGCGGCGGTGCATTTGAAATGAGCGCCATTCTTCCTTTAGGCGATCACAAATCATGGGCCACTTCTTGCGTTTTAAATATTGGCTTCCTTTCGGTTTATTGCTATCGCTCGTGGCATTGTTCATGATTATTACTCGTCACCAGTCGAATCGACGAAAGGAACAGCAACGCGAGGGTCGCTACCAATCTGCTGTTCGTGCGTATCAGGCGCCGCTGTCAAACCTGGAATGAACAGAAGAAAGGTTGAGGCTTACCTTAGAGCACAGAACGTAAAATTTCGTCAAATGTGCTGTGTCGAAAGAAAGGACTTCTCCAGCAGCGTATACGAGGATCTGGCCAAGGTTGGCCAAGTAGAAGCGCCATGGTTTTGCAGCAAAAATAATGTGTACATTGCCTTTGAATTCACCGGGAATCCAAGAATCGGACCGGGGCCCGAGGAAGCGGACACAGACACCTTGCGGGAAGTGAAAATCTATCGTTTGCTTGAGGGCTGCCTCTGACTAATATTCGAGAGGGAATTTTATGGGTCGGTGTCTCACCTTACCAGGGATTACCGATACACATCCTTCCGGTGCCCAACGCGTACGATGACGATCACAATCCGCTTTCCATCGATTCTGTAGATCACGCGGTAATCGCCCACACGAATCCGGAAGTGGTCGGCCTGCCCTCGAAGCTTCTTGCTGCCTAAAGGAAATGGATCGTCGCAAAGCGCGGTAATTCTTTCAGTGATTCGCCGCTGAAGTTGGCGGTCAAGATCGCGGAACTCGCGCGAGGCGGAAGCCGTGAATTCGAGGCTATAGCGCATGAGAGCGCCAATCAGATTACAGGCCCAGGTCCTTCTTTATTTTCGACCATGGAATCGTCGGTTCATTCAGGCGTTTTCGCGCTTCCCGCACATCGATGCGATCTTCCAGTTCCTCAAGCAGGTTATAGTCTTCGATCGGGATGATCGCGGCTACCGCCTTTTTCCCACGATGAATGATCACTCTTTCCCGCCCAAACGCGGCACGGTTTAGAATATCTGAGAAGTTCTGCCGTGCCTCGCTGGCGGTAAGCTTGTCGAGCATCGGAATCCCTCTTGTGCAACTTGTACGCAACGTAATATAGTAGCATTTCGTACAATTTGTATCAAGCGCAAGAGCTACGAGCCTAACCCTATGCAACTCACCTACCTCGAAGCCATCCGCCAGGGAATCTGGGAAGAAATGGAACACGATCCCACCGTCTTCTGCCTCGGTGAAGACATCGGCATCTACGGCGGCGCATTCAAAGTCACCGATGGTTTCATCGACCGCTTCGGCCCCGAGCGCGTCATCGACACGCCCATTGCCGAGTCCGCCATCGTCGGCGCTGCCTTCGGAGCCTCGCTCACCGGCATGCGCCCCGTCGCGGAATTTCAGTTCATGGATTTCATTCCCTGCGCCATGAACCAGATCTCCAACATGGTCGCGAAGACGCACTACCTCTGGGGCGCGCCTGCTCCGCTCGTCCTCCGCGGCCCCAGCGGCGGATACGTCCACGGCGGCCCCTTCCACTCGCAGAATCCCGAGATGTGGTTCGTCCACAATCCCGGACTCAAGGTCATCTGCCCCGCCACGCCCTACGACGCCAAGGGCCTCATCAAAGCCGCCATCCGCGACAACAATCCCTGCATCTTCTTCGAGCACAAATATCTTTATCGCCGCATCAAAGGCAAAATTCCGGCCGAAGATTACGTCGTTCCCATCGGCAAAGCGAACATCGTCCGCGAAGGCGGCGATCTGAGCATCATTACTTATGCGGCCATGGTGCACTCCGCGCTCGAAGCAGCCGAAATTCTAAGTAAAGACGGCATCGAGATCGAAATCCTCGACCTCCGCACCGTTTCGCCGCTAGACCGCGAAGCCATCGCCGCGACCGTAAAGAAGACGAGCAAAGTGATTATCCTGCACGAGCACTCGCGCACAGGCGGCTTGGCCGGAGAAATTGCCGCCATCATCAACGAAGAAGCATTCGACGATCTCGACGGCCCCATCGTCCGCATCGCCGGGCTCGATTCAGCGATTCCGTTTTCGCCGCCGCAGGAAGAGCATTATTTGCCGAAGGTTTCAGATGTGGTCCGCGAAGCCCTTCGCCTCAAAGCTTACTAGTTAAAGATGCCCAAAAATCCCCGATCGATGATCGCCGCTCGCCGGTCAATTTTCATTTTACGGCTGCGAATTGTAATTCGCGGCATTCATCTGCCACAATAGCTGCTCGCAATCTTTGAGGTCGCAGATTGCGACCTCAGTGGAGGATTCATGGGCAAGTTTATCCTTGGCGTAATAGTCACCCTACTCGTTTTGATTCTCGGTGGCCTCGGCGCGGCCGTTCTCGGTCTCATTCCCACATATGCCAACGTTGCCCCCCCGCACTGGGAAATGCACATAGCGAATACCGCTGTCGACGCATCCATGGAGCGCCATGCGCCCCACATCAACAACCCACTACCGCCCACGGATCAGAATCTCGAAGACGCCATGAAGCTTTACACCATGAATTGTGCGCTCTGTCATGGTGGACTTGATCGCAAACCCGCAGACCTCGGCAAAGCTTTTTATCCACCGGCTCCAAACCTGGTCTTAGATCCGCCGGACGATCCCGAATGGCATACCTTCTTTACCATCCGCACCGGCGTGCGTTATACAGGTATGCCAGCGTGGGAAAAGATTCTCAGCGAGCAGGACATCTGGAAGCTCACCAGCTTTCTCGCGCACATGGAAAAGCTTCCGCCGGCCGTTCAGGATTATTGGAAGACGAATTTCGGTGTGGCTCCCCCGAGCGGCGAAGAAGAAGAAAAGCCGTCGCCGAAACCCAACTGAGCGGTTCCCGGCGACGATGAAAAAGAGGAAACCTCTCTTCGCCGCCTCGTACCGCGAATCCTCGCTATAATATTTGGTTGCGTGTGACCCGGCTTTTGATCCGTGGGACACGTGGAAGGAAGTCATGCCAACTGACATCATCATGCCCCAGATGGGCGAATCCATCGTCGAAGGCACTATCACTAAGTGGCTGAAAAAGCCCGGCGACAAAGTTCAGCGCGACGAGCCACTCTTCGAGATCTCTACCGACAAAGTCGACGCCGAAATTCCCGCCCCCGCCTCCGGTGTTCTTCAGGAAATTAAGATCTCTGAAGGGACCACCGTCGGCGTGAATACGGTAGTCGGCACCATCGCCATGGACGGCGAAGCGTCAGCCGCACCGGCAAAATCTGCCGCTTCATCTGCCGCTCCGGCAGCTCCAGCAAAGCCAGCTCCCGCTAAAACCTCTACAGAACCCGCAGAAGCGAGACCCGCTCCCGCAGCAGCAATACCGAGCAAGCCTGCTCCGCAAGAAAGCGCCAGCGAGGCCGACGAGGAAGCTCGCTCCTCCCCGCTGGTCCGCAAAATCGCCCGCGAGCACGGCGTCAGTCTTTCACAAATTTCCGGCACTGGCCTGGGAGGCCGCATCACCAAGCAAGACATTCTGTCGTTCATCGACAATCAAAGCTCACAACCTGCTCGTGGAGGGGCGGACGCATTCGTCCGCCCGCCTGCTCCAACGGCCTCGACCCAGCCGCCAGTGCAAGCCGCTCCTTCACTTCCCGCGCCTTACCCCGGCGATCTTGTTCCCATGTCCAACATGCGCAAGATTATCGCCAAGCACATGATCGAGTCGCGCCGTACCAGTGCGCACGTTCACTGCATGTATGAAGTCGACTTCACGCGCGTCGTCAACCTGCGCAACAAACAAAAAAACGGATTCGAACAGCGCCACGGCGTCCGCCTCACCATGATGCCGTTCTTCGTGCGCGCCGCCATCATGGCCTTGCAGCAGTGGCCCATCATCAACGCCTCGATCGAAGGCGACAACATTCGCTACCATCGCAACATCAACGTGGGCATCGCCGTTGCCCTCGATTGGGGATTGATCGTTCCCGTCCTTAAGAACGCGGGCGATCTCAACTTCCTCGGCTTGCAGCGTGGTATCACCGATCTCGGCGAACGCGCCCGCAACAAAAAGCTCAAGCCCGAAGATGTCGAAGGTTCCACTTTCACCGTCACCAACCCCGGACAATTCGGAGCCGTCTTCGGCCTGCCTATCATTAATCAGCCGAACTCCGCCATCATGGGTGTCGGCGGCATTACCAAAATGCCTCTCGTCGTCACCGACAAAGACGGCAACGACTCCATCGCCATCCGCTCGGTCGTTCACCTCACACTCGGCTACGATCACCGCCTTATCGACGGTGCAGTCGCAGACCAGTTCATGGCTCTCGTAAAAAAGAATCTCGAAACTTGGAGCGAAGAGGTCGGGTAGAGAAAATTGCGCTGATAACCTTTATCTTTCGTGGTGAGGCCTTACTTATTTAGAGGGCCGCCGGTTATCGGCTTTGCCCAGCAACTTGCATTTAAGCAGGTCACCACGCCGTCGATCACTTCCGAAATTCCTCGCTTGAACTTCTCGGGGTCGACGATGCTCCGTTGTTCGATCGCATCAATGGTCCCCAGAGCCGTCTCCAGAAATGACATCGCCGCGTCTTTCTTATCCACTCCGGGTTTGCTTCCGAAGAGTCCTTCGATTCCGTTTACCAGGGCTGGCACAAAAGCTATGCCTCGCAGCAATTGCGACAAAAAATCCATAATGCCTCCATCGAACACTGCGGAATAAATGATCATTGGCAGCCGCACCATTCCGAGGTCCGGCTGCCAGGCGGCTAACTCAGGCTCGCGAGCACGTCGTTGATGGTCGTCAAGTTAGGATCTGCACTGTCGGTCTTCGCCGCGATCAGCGTAAGGCACCCCTTCAGTTCGTACGCCTTGGTCAATGCCAGTGCCAACATTCCCGGCATGTCGAGCCCGTATCCATTCGCGTCAGCAAGCGTGTTGGCCGTCGCTGCAGATACATTCTTTAGATTCGTAACGATGGTGGTGCTTGGTACTGTACTCATTTTGTTCTCCTCTTTTCGTCGAAATGCCTACTTCGCCCAGTATTTGTGAAACGCGATTGCCAGGCTGATTGCCGCACTGATAGCTGCATTGACCATCCGGTTATGAAAGCTGTTGCGCAAATCGTTCTTTTCCAGCACCGCAACTTTCTCTTCGACTACTTTCATGCGTCCCGGCTGCCCATTTCCCACCAGGCTGTCCATCTTTGTTTCAAGCCGGATGAGCTTGTCCAGCACTTCACGCTGGAATTCAATATCGATCGCTCTTAACGCCAGCTCTCTGTCATTCGCTCCCATCGACCTGTCCCTCTTTCTGAGAGATCTTCACAGCGGCTGATCAACATGCAACGCAGCGGAATAGCGCGAGTACCGTGGCGGCGATGAATTATCGTAGAGCCGCAAATAATAATCCTGCACGGCCGCAAGCCGGCTGAGAGTGAAAGTTTCCGTATTGAACCTCCCCAGCAGATTTCGGTCGTTCGCTTGACCCCAGCCATAATCGTTTCCTCTCACTTCGATTCCTCCGTCACTCGGCAGTGGCATTCCCGCATCAACTTCAACGGTTGTCGAGCTGACCGAGGTGATCTGCGCTTCTGTCAGATTCACCTGGTAAAACGATCCAACCTGGTTCGTCAGTTGCAGTGTCGGCATGTCCTGCAACTCAATTGTCACCGCGCTGCCTCCATACTCCATCCCCAGTGGAGTCGCTAAATCGTTCGCAAAGGCGATCGTGTAAAATCCACGGTCGTCAGCGGGATCGGCTATCTGAATTTCAACTTCTCGCACAACCGCAGTAAACACAGCCGATCGTGAGGGGACATTCAAACTGATTGCGTCTCCCGGAAAAATATCCTCCCCATCGCCGGGCAGGAAGTCGCTCCAGATCTCATAAGTTCCCGACCACGCCGCTCCCGTGGAATCGTCCAGAATCGCCAAAGCCGCGTTTTCGCAATCGACATCCGTCCGCGCAGCCGGAGTCTTCATGGCGCGCACGCTGCCTCTGGTCCCATCATCGGGTCCATTTCGCAGCGATGCGACGCTCGAAGCGTTCTGGACGAGCGCGACAGCACGCCCGCTCCCGCGATAGCTCACGACGATTGCCTGACCGGTCGCGGGAACATATTCCGGATAGAAATCCAGAGACGGATCGCTCGTGATCTCGCACGCGGCTCCATCTGACAGCGCGCCAACGAGCTGCGTCACGTAGCTTGAACCCGGCAGTGCGGTCCTGACCTCAGCCAGTGATATATGCCCCGCATATGTATAAGCGATGCTGCACTGCATACTCGTCGAGTTCACCAAGGCATACGTACAGAATTCCGGGGCATTGGTCACAACATCGTCGTACAATACAGTCGCCGGCGCCACCAAAGTCTCGGGGCTAGTCGGATCGATGTCCTGAACCTCCAGAACTAGCCGCACGTCCGATGCAACCGCGGCGCCGCCCCACCCGCTTCCTGCAGGATGCACTGATGAGTGATAAGTCTCCCCGGTGCGGCAGCCCTCCATCGAATACAGATAGGTCGTCAAGAAATACTGGTGGCCGGCTGTAGTAGTAATCGGTGTCCCGCTCGGCGAACCGTTCACTAATGCTTGAATCGTGGATAATGAACCGGACGGCGCAATCTGAAATCCTGCCAAACACCCCGCCGCGGAGATTCCTCCGGCATACAATCCGCCCAACACTCCCTCCGACGCAGCCGTAAAGCTCACATCGCCATGTTGCAGCTCGAGCGCTCCACCCAATTCAATTTGCTCAATGAAGCTCACCGTCGTCTGCCCATCTGCGCCCGTCCCGCCCGCTATCTGCAGCGTCTGCGAAGTGACCGAAACCGCCGATGCTGGATCGATCAAAACCCATGTCGTAGGGTCTAGCCCAGGGCCCAAATACTCTTCGTCAATCAGCGCCGGCTTGGCTTGCGAAAATGGCGCCTGCGAAAGATAGAACTTCGAACTTTCATTGTTTCCAAGAAAATAGTCACGGACGTACGCCTGCGGCTCGTTCTCTCCTATCACGGTGACTTCATTCACCAGCATGTTGGGACTATTCAACGACAATCCTGCCGGTGAAAAACTCTCGTCGCTTTCATTCAACGCATAGGTCGCAGCGCCGATCGGAGTAAACACCAGCTCTCCGTTGATTGCCCGAAAGCTCGCCCGCGCCGCCACCGAAATTTCCGCCGCGTGAAACGAGAAATTCTTCTGCGGCTTCACTGCATAACTAGCCAAGATGTCCAAACCCTGCACGCCGCTCGTGGCAAACCACCCCGGCAACAGATCTTCGGCCAACTGTTGCAGCGCTTCTCCGGCACGCCGGTTAATAAAAGGTGCGCGATTTGGAAGCGCTTTCCGGTTCAACACAACCTCATCACTCTGCGCTACCAGGTTGTAGCGATAAACTGGCCCCTGTTCGCCCCAGCCCAGGTACTCATACTCCGGCGCACCGCTCAGGTAGCCGGTAAATAAGTCGTTTCCATTTTCTTTAACAAGAATGACTCTGCCGCCCGCGCTGGGAATTACAAAGCCGGAAGAATTCCCGAGCAGGCTGAACTGCAATTCCGCCGGCTGATTGAGCTTCCGCAGCACCTTCGGAATCTTCGTTCCGTCGATCGCTCCTGTGTAGCTCTGCGGCCCTTGCCCTAGTAGATTGTCGATGGTCAGGTTCATTCGGTTTTCTGCACTGCCTTCCTCGCGCGCAGATTCGCGAACCGCACGATTTTGCGCGCACTTTCGTTCTTGTTGACTCAACGAGAATGTTCTGGGTTTACAGCGTGCGGCGCCGAAACCGGCGAAGCATATCGCCCTTGCGAACTCGCAGAAAAGATCCAGGCGAATCCTGTCAGTCGACCGTACTCAATAAACCGCAGCCATCGGTGCCGGAAAATAACTCCGATAACACAAAACTGTTTGCCCATCGTTCGTATCGGTGAATGGCAACGCGATGAACGATGCATGCAGGCTGACCGCACTCAAAGGCCTTGCAATCTCTGCAAAATCCTCCCGCGAATATTTCTGCGATGAGACTTTCGACTTTCCACCCTGTGCTGTCGTCGCCGCGCTGGTATTCGAAGCTCCCCCACTTTTTGGAAGCTTCAACCCCGCACCCGACGCAAGGGTTACTCCAGTCGCCGCTTGCCCCGGGTTCGGACTCAATCGCGGATAGTAAAAGCACACCCGCCCGCCGGTCTCCGCCTCCGCAACAAAAAGCGCCGACCATTCCTGAAAAAACGACCCACCTTCTCGATCGACAAACGCAATCACCTCCTGCACCGAAGCCCCCAACGCCGGTGCCCCGGCCGGCAGTGCTTGCGACAGAATCAGCGACGTCGTCGTTATCTGTACCACTCGCCCCACATTGAACGTCACGCGCCGTATGTAGTTAAGATCGTTGTTTACGCTCGCTGGATTGCTCACGTAAGCCGCTGAAATCCCCGACCCCACGTACCCTGTCTGCCCCTGATAGTCAACGTCCACGGCGATTAAGTTTCCCGCCGCGAACGAATTCACCGTGCCCGCGCCCAGAACGATCTGGCTCGCCGTCGATCCAGCCAGTACAGCGACTGCGGCGACTGGCACGCCGCCAGAAGGTTCCGGCGCGGCACTCGGACTCGTCGCCAGCACATTCATGTGCTCCGATCCTCCCGCCAGTGCCATCTGCAATTTTCCCCATTCGCGAAAGTCGAACTGCACTCTCGCCTCCAGCGGCCCCCGAAACTGGCTCGATGGCAGTGCAGTTGCGCCCGACCGGACAACATCGGTCGGTGTGTCGTAATGCCGATCGAACTCATCGATCCAACCCAGATCTATCCAGGGGGCCGGTGGAGAACTCAAGGCAAACAACCCGCTCGCCGCGGGATCGAAAATCGTCGGCGTCGCGGTCGCTCGGTTCACCGGGGCAAAGTACGCTCGCATCTGCCGCGTCACAGGAACCATCGCTGGACGCAAAGGAGAAGTGCTCATAGCAGCGTCACCTCCGAAAAGAAGAACACCGTCAGTTGCGCGCGCCGCTCTACTCGCCCATCCTGATAAGCCTGCTCATACATCGCCCGCCTCGTCACTCTGCCCTGGTAAGCGGAGGTGTTGTCTTCCGTTCCACTCGTTGTCGCCTCTTCGAAAGTCGGCTGGTTCCAGAACACACTTGTGCCCAGATCCGCCGGCGGCGACTGCGTATAGTCGTATTTTTCCGTGCTCGTCGGCTGGCATATTCCAAGCAGTTCGTCGTCGAGTTGCCCCAGCAGCCGTCCTCGGTCCACCATGCTCTGCGTAGTTCCCAGCGTGTAATAAGAGATCACACAATCAAGACTCATCAGCGCGCTGTTGCCCGCATGCCCGTCAATCACCTCTGCCGTCCCCCACTCGATGTAAAACGCATTCGGTTGTGGCTCAACCGCCGCAGGAGGCAGATTCTCTACCACCACCACCCCCGGAACAGTCGTTCCGTTGATCGTCACCGTTCTTGCCGGGTTCAGCCCAGCCAGCCTCTGCTGCAGCGCGAGAAAAAAACTGTCCTTCGCAAATTGCATGAACACCAGCTTCTAGTTGTCAGGGCTCCGCCTTGGTTCGAAGCACGCAACTCTAAAATTTCCGGAATTACCAATTGACCGAGACTGCTCTGGCCCATGCCGGCCTGCTCGCGGCTGCCCAAAAAACTAAAGCTGGAAGCTGGCGCCTTCTCTTTACTCCACCGCCGTCACCACATAAAAATAAGCGGTCCCAGCAAAATTCTCCGTAACCACCGCTTCGATGTGAAAGAGATCGCCGTCATAAACAAGCCCGAGCGCGGCATCAAAAAGCGCCTCTACTGAACCCATTCCGAGAGTAGGCAGCTGCGACGCAAGCGCGGATGCCGGAAGCGTAAACTCGATTTTCCGCGCCGGCCCCATGCTCCCCGTAGGCAGATTCCGCGCCACAACCGGACTGACAATCACGTTCTGTACCCCCGGATCGACTAATCCCAGTTGCCCAGCGGCGTCACCGGCCATCGCCGTCGCCGGTAACAACAGGCTCACCTGATCTCCGCCCAGTGCCGTCAGCATCGCATTCGCCGCTCGAACCAGCGCATCTCCGCAAATCCCGCCACCCATCATGCCCTCCGTCCCCGCCCGCCGCCGCAACCCGACCCCAGTCCTGCCCCTCGATAGCCTCACGCGCCCTTGATGGCCACAAACGGTGCAAGCAGGCTCCGCACCATATCGTCAACCAGCGTTGGAGCAAAATACTGCAATCGGAGCTGGTTGATCTGACTCGACTGCACGTTCAATCCCGGAGTAGCCTGCGCATTTTTCACGATCTGCGCGCACGCCACCTGCACTGGCGTTGGGATCGGGCTCCATCCCGCGTTGTAAACCACATCCACTTCGTTGAAAAACAATCCCAGCGCATTCACCGGAAACGTCAGTTCTCCGCTTTCCATCCAAATGTCGATCGTCGTCGGATCAATCATGGTCCACATTCCCGGCAACGAGAAAACCAGCGCAAATTCCAGACTGAGTTCGGGAAAAGGCCACTCTCCTCGCCGCGGAATTCCATACCGCCCCTGCAACGTCACGATCGGCGTTGGCAGAGGCGCCACCGTGACCAGCGGCAAATAACTCAGCCTCACCGTGCTCAACTCTGGCGGCAACTTCAGGCGCTCCTCGTACTCATTCACTCCCAGCGTTGTCCGCCGGCAATGCGCGTCGATGATCCCCGACGCCGCCGTGATCCACGAAGGGTCGGTCGCCGGGTCTAGTCCGTATGTCGAATAATCGCTTGTCGCCAGATAATTCATAATGTGTACTCAATCCGGTCCAAAATTTCCCAGTTCTCGGCGCCACATCCCGCCACGTCATGCCAGTTCACACTCTGTAGCCGTGATCTCCAACGCCGAGAACTGAGAAGAGGTTTTGTTATCGCTGTATGTTGACTTGATAGTGGGCGAAGTTTGCGCCCTTCACCACCGGTGCCCCAAACTTCACCACCACCATCTGCTGCGTCAGCGCATTCGGAAGGCCCAGCTTGAACACCCGCGGATTCGGGTCGCTCAACCAGTGGTACTCGATCAGATCTTCCGTCACGATGTACGCCGGCAGCACTGCACTTCCCGTCCCAGGCGTCCCGGTGTACGGAATCGTCCAATCCGGAATCAGCGGCAAGTCTCCGGCCTGCGTGCTCAACGCCTTCACCCGGAACCCTCCGGTAATTTCCACCGTTTCCAAAACCACGTTGTAATCCGTCTTCATCTCCCGGTCGATCAGGTCCAGCAGCACCGGATTGGAATAGATCGCAGTTGGCCGTACTGCATACGAAGCATTCGCCACCATCTGCGCGACCGTGCTCTTGATGCTGTCGACGATCAGTTGGCTGGTGGTCACCATCGTGACATTTCCGCCAGCCACGATCTGCCCGATCACGCCGAAATACTGCAACGTGGTCGGCGAGCTGAGCGACGTGTCAGTACCATTCCAAAGCGCGGCATCGTGCGTGCGCATCAAACCATCCACCGAATCTGCCAGGTCCTTCGCTTGCAGGTAGGCGAACTGGCTCTGTTGCGCTGTCACTTCCAGGTCGAACAGGTTGTAGTTGATCTGCGACACCAGCGCCTTCAACGGCACGGTCATCTCCACGCGTGTCGGCGCTCCTACCGTCGGAGTAATATTCCGCGGATCGACGAATGCTTGCGCCGCTGTTGGAGAATTGATCGCCGTCTCTTCAAAGAACCGTGACGGATGTCCAGTGGCCGGAACCTGCTTCAGCCGCTGCCCAAATACACCGCGCCGCCGCACGATGTCAAAAATCTCCGTCTGGTATCGGTCAATCTCAATTGCGCCCGGCCCAAGGTAATCGGCCGACGCGTACAAATCCACAAATTGTCCAGTCATTTCTTCTCCTTTGAATTTTTCCTTGACGAATTCATTCCCGTTGTCATCCTGAGCGAAGTCGTTGGTTCGCGAAGCGAAGCAAACACAAAGTCGAAGGATCCCTGAAGCCATCTCAAGGTCAGGGTCCATAGGTTTTATCCGCGCAACAAACAAAAAGGCACGACCAAAGTCGTGCCTGCATTCGTTTTAAAGCCAAATCCGCGTAAAAACCTAATCGATGATCCCTGCCCGCGCCAGCTCTGACTTCACCGCAATTCGCTGCTCAACGCTCAAGCTGCGCAGCGTCTTGTCCAGCACTGCCTTGTCGACCTTTTCACTGCCAGACTCTTCACAGCTCTTCGCCAGGATCGACGACACCAGTGGCGGAAGCGTCTTCCGTGCCAGCCTTGCCGCCTGCGCCTTCAAGTCGGCGTTCGACTTTTCCAACTCAGCCAGCCGCTCATGCAACTGCCGCGCACCTTCTCCGCGTCCCGACATTTCGTAGGTTCCCCGCTCTTCCACCGCCGCCGCAATCCGTTCCACTTTCGTATTCAGCGTTTCCTGCTGAGAGTCCAGCCGCCCCAACACACGATCCAACGATTCAGCCGCACTCGCCAGCCGTTCCGCCGTCGCCATCAACTGCTGCACCATCTCTTCATTCATGCCGTTCTCCTCTTCTTCGGTGATCTTCACCGTAAAAACAAACCCTGATAACGGCCGATCGTTCGGCACGCAACAGGGCTATCTTCCCAACTCGATCCACGTCTCCCGGTACGCCGCTTTGTCCCTGCGCAGAATCGCCGCGCCTGTGAACGTAACTTTTTCAAGCATCCAGACCTCTGCATCGGCACTGCCCAGCTTCACGTCAGTGACCTCATAAGAAAGTCCCAATCCCGACTCGCCCGCGCTCGCAATCGCCGTCTCGGCACGAATCGCTCGGCAAAATCCGCCGGTCGGTTTTCGACGAGATCGCAGCATCGTCGCGCCCAGCCTTTCCAGCCGCTCCGCCGCTGCCCACAGCGATGATCTGAACTTGTAAGCCTCCGCCCAGCCGCCTCGCGCCCGGTGAATCGCAGACGCATGTACCGCAGTTGCCGGGGCGGTCGCACGGAATCTGCCTGCTACGTCTCCAGCCTTTCCGATTTCCTTCACAATCTCTGGAAAATCCCTCGCAAAGAGATACCCGCCAACTTCGAGGTTTCTTCCGGCGATCTCCGCTCGTGTAATCACTCCCACCTTTCTTCGCACATCGTGGCGATCGAGAGTTGGAGCGTAATCCAGCGCCATTCCCAGCAACGAAGGCAGCGCTTCCTCCGCCGCCCTCTTAGTCAGCACAACCAGATGTCCCCGCGCCCCCGAAGGCGCCCGTTGCGAAGGCACATCCACCATCGTCAACACTCCCCGAAACGCCGTCCGGTTTGGATGGCCCGCCACTTCCGGCATCTCCACCGCCATGCTGTCTAGTTCGATCATCGCCTGCCTTCTTTTTGACGTTCGTCGTCCTGAGCATAGTCAAAGGATCCCTGCCAAGTTGCACGATCTCCATCAAGTAGGTCCTGCCTCGCTACCTAATCGGCAGCGCCCTGCTCCAAATCCGGCAACCCCCGCATCCTTCTAACCTCATTCACCGTCAGCACCCCGTTCTGCAAAAGAATCTGCTGAATCTGCGCCTCCTCCAGCGGATCCTGCGTATCCAGTTCCGAGAACACGAACTCCAGGTCATTCCATCCCAATCTTTTCTGGATCGCATCCCGCGTCAGATGCTCCGCCAGCAACCGCGCAGCCGGCACGATCGCCTGGCGAAATGCCAGGTCGTTGTACTCCTCCGCCGTCGACCGGTTTACATCCGCCTCCACTCCCAAATAAAACGGAGGCAGATCAAACGCGTCGGCAATAATCCGCAATAAAAATTCCTGCCACTGCAGTCGCAGGTCCGCGTCGGTCCCCCCGCCAAACCGCAACACCTCCGGCTTGCTTTCCACCGACAAAATAGGCACGCGCCCGGTTCCCTCAATTTCGTCCTGCCACCACCGGATCAGCCGCTCGTGATGGTCCGGCGTCAAATCCTGTATCCACAACGCATACTGCACAACCGAATTCGACGCTAGCCGCGAAGCATACCGGTGCGCGCCCAGAAAGGCATTGATGGTCTCAAATGCCACTTCCAGCTTCCCCAACCCAAACGGCGTATGCGTCCTCGGATTCAGCCGGATATAAATCAGTTCATCGTCATCCAGTTTGATCTGGCTCTTCGGCCCTGACTGGTCGGTGACCTGCAAATATCGGGGCCCGTGCGGCGAACCACCCCAATCCAGATTCATTCGAATCGACGCCCCGTCCACCGGCCATAACAGCAACGGAAGTTTCGCATCGCCGGAGATCTGAACCTCGATAGCCCCGTAGCCGCCCACCACGATGTCTTCCAACACCTGCTCCGAAAATGATCGGAACGAATCATCTGGATTCGGAGCTTGGAAGTTTTGCGTAAGAATCTGCACCCGCTCCGGCCCATCCGGAATCGTTTCCAGCGAAACTCCTTGTCGCGGCTGAATCCGCCAGCGCATCCCTGCAATTCGATCCTTGATCGTATTAATCGCCCTCCGCGCCACCGGAATCTCCGAAAACCTCCGCAAGTTATAAGCCGTCGGCTTCGGCATAATGTCGCCTGGCGGCCCATACGAGTTGAAGATAGAAGGCAGCGGCATCGTCCGCCGTCTTTTCTCGGCATTCGTCAGCGAGGCCGACGAAGACACTCCCGCAATCCGGCGCATGGCGCCGCGCAACGCCTCTGTAATTTTCATGATGTTTATGCCTGCAAGAATTTTTGGGGACAGCTGCCTCGACTGTCCAATCGAGCGAAAACCCGACATTTACCGGACCCGGGCCCTCGCCCGATCCTTCCCCCAACCAATACCGCAAACTGAAAATCCCCGCCGCAACGAGGATCAATGAATCTGTTGAATTGTCTGCCCACCTGATCCACCCGTTCAGCTATCGAAACAAAGACTGCAGCGCAACTCCCAAACCCACATAGGACCAGAAGCAAAACGTTGTCACACCGACCCAAACAGCGTACCGGCGAATTCCAGTGCCAAATATCGCCACAAATAAAGCGGCTGTCGAAAGTAGACCGCCAAAGTTGGAAAGTCTCGCCTCCAAATGAGTAAGCGCATTGAACCCCGGATCGAGGGGTACCCAGCTGTACTGCCAGACCACCAACATCAGGCAGTAGAGTATCTGGCTGCATAAGCCCAGCGTTATCGCGACGTAGCCCAGCTTCACGCGCAATGCCGAGGCCGAGTCCTCTCCAAGCCTGCCGCTCTTGCAAACAGCCGCCGTTACCAGCAAGCAAACGTTGATCAGCGACACAACGACTATTGTTGTTTCTCCTAGCGACAGGTGTCCGCTGGGAATCACGCCCTCAACTCCCTGCGCGCTATTTCCGCAATCGTCGGCATCTCCGCGGCCACCGCGACGCGAACCCTTTCTTCCTCCAGCATGCTCAACACGAACTGAACGGTATCTTGCCCGCGGTCCAGATCGTCATCCACCACCGCCGTGAGCGTTATTGCTGCTTCCGTCTTTGCTGCCATCACCGGCGCAATCTTCGGATACCTCGCCGCCAGCATCATCGCCGTGTCCACGCTCGCCCTCAGCGATACCGCTTGAAACAATTTGATTTCACCACTCACTCGGTAACCAAAGTCAAATTGAAATGGATCCCCAGGCCTTGTATAAGGCGCAACCGGAACCGGAAGCACAAGCTTCGAAACTCCTGCCTGCTCCCATTCACTCCGCATCTTGGCTAGAATCTTCTGCCGCCCGGTCGCTTCGCGATTACCGCCAACTCTCGGCGCTTCCAGATAAAGTGAAACCATCCCTTCCATTTCGCGCGCCGGATTCTCCGTCAGGCACCCCGTCGCAGGCGAAATCTGAATCACATTCGAAAACGAATCCTCAAACCGATTCAATAGCTGTATACGCCCATCCGGCGAAGCCAGTTGCGTGCGAATATCTGCCTCTAATGCCGACAGCATCTCCACATCGGTTTGCGGGTCAACACATCGCACCATTCTCCAGTCCCGGGTAAATCTCACTTCCACGAACCCGCCCGCCACACCCGGTTCGTGCATCAGTACGGCAATCGGTACGGATATTTGCTTGATAGCATCTGCAACATACCGCAGCAGAAAAACCTCGAGATGTCGTTTCTCAGCCATCACCAAATTGACACTTCGTTCAGCCCGTTAGTGCTCCGCCCACCCCGGAAACGGTCTTCTCACCGAACTCCCAAACGCCGCAATCAACTCTCGCACCCGCTCCCGTCGCGCAATCAAAGTCCGCACTAACTTCTCTAACTCGTCCCACTCCCCGCCATACCACTCCGGAGGAATCTCTCCGGCCAAATCCCACAAAACATCATGCTCCATCTTTTCCACGCGCGTCAGCCAGGGCTCGAACGATTCCCATCCTCGAATCCCGGAATACACTTCATTCCTCGCATAAACTCCGCGCAGCGGATAATCCGGAAACGTCCACTCTCCCGCGTTAAAACAATATCCCTGATCGATGAACGTGGCGGTATATTTCTTCTCGCGCAATTTCCTCCAAAACGCAGCCTGGCGCCCGTTCGCATTTCCCGTCCACTTGTCCACCACCAGCATCCCCGCAAACGCTTCCAGGTTCCGCACTCGATCCAGCATTTCCACCGGGATGTAATCGAACACCTGCCCCTCGATCGGATTCACCACGTATTTCGATCCGAACTGCAATCCCCCTTGGCAACGGATCGAATTATGCGCCATCTGAATGTGCAGCTCCGGCGTATGTTCCACTAACCACTCGCCCACCTCGACAACGGCCGTCCCCGGAACCGGCAATCCCGCCCGTTCCGCGAGCCTCGTAGCCAACATCTCATTCGTCAGCACCCGCAAATGCTGCGGATTATTTCTGAACTTCACCACGTAGAAATGCCCATCGGAGCAGCGCATCAGATGCGCCTGCGCCCCACCCCGCATCCTTCTAACGTGTTGGACAGCCTCAACCAAACCCGTGTGGCGCACGCCCGCCTGCGAAAAGCGAGCGCACGAGTGCCAAAGCGGGGTATCTTACATCGCGTCCTGACTTTCCCTCTGTGACGAATGACCTTGCATAATCACAAATAAATCTGCCACCCGGATGCCCTCGGCTCGCACCAAATCCCCGGTCACCGAACCATCGCGATGCTCGTCAGCTCGAACCTTCCCTTCTTCGCCCGTCGTCCCGCATCCTCTCGCCGCACCGCCAGAGCAATGGCCATCGCCATCACACAATCATCGTTCGACCCGTCAGCAGCCCGAGCGCTCCCATCCGCTTGCCGAACAAATGTTCTGCACTCTTCCAGCAGTCGGGGACTATGAAATAACTGCGGCTTCTCAATCAATATCGCCGCCATGTTCTCAATCATCGCCGGACGGCTTGCCGCCGTCGTAAGCCAGCCCAATTTCCCATCCTGCTCATAAATGTTCTTGCATCCCATCTCATTCAGGTAAACCAAAACCGCATGGCCATGATTATTTCGCTCCACGGCCACCAGCGCTCCCCTATATCTCCGCCACAAATCTGTAACGCGTCTCCCGAGTTCATTGGGCGGAAAATGTCCATGCAACTCCGCGCATTGCATTCCCGTCTCGCGGTCGATCACCTGCGCACACGCGTAATCCCCTTCCGATCCCCCTCCCGCCGTGTCCACGCCCACGATGTAGTTTCTGTCACTTTGCGGCGGCAACCAGATCGTCAGTCTTCCGTTGTCTTCCAGATGCGTTTCTTTCTCGAGCAGACCAATCGTTTTTTCGATCCCTTCCAGGTCGAAAACACAATCTCCTGAAACCAGGAAGCACGAACTCGCATCCTCCGCATATTCCTGCTTTGCCAAACCATGCAGCGTCTTCCATTGCTGGCGCCGCCACGCGATCTGCCTTTCATCAAGCCTGTAGAGCTGAATTAGCCCGCTCTCTGCCTCAGCTAACGGCAGCACTTCACCATCCCTCACAAGAACTCGATAGCTGTCCTCATACCACCACGGAAAAAAATGCTTCGTGTAACCGGTCTTATCGGCTTCCTGCCACTCTCCGTAAAATGTCCCCGATGCGCCCCTCGGCGTAGATTCCAGCACGATCTCGCCGCCCGGAACTACCGCCGCCCGCAGCGACGCCAGCGCTTCAAACCCTCCGCCGGGCCAGCGGGAGACCTCTGAACAATGCAGATTCTGTATGGTCATCCCGCGGCCCGCGTTTTCGTCCGCCGTCTCCACCCGGTACTCGCTGTCGAGCCCAGGAAACGCCATCTGGCGGACATTCGATCGCGATCTCACCAGCACTTCTCTTTGCTCTTCGGGCAGGTTCTCCCAGAAGCGCCTCACAATGTTAAAAATCATCTCGGCCGATTCCTGGCTGTGTGCCACTTGCACCGTTAGCGTTCCTGGCCGCGTAATCGTCTGTACAAAATATCGTGCTGCAACGTAGGTCGTAATCCCCACCTGCCGCGCCTTGAGCACGATATTTCGCTTGCTGCATCTCCGCGAATATTCGCGCTGGGCGCGGTTTAACTCCAGCAACCGCCTCCGTCCATCTCGCGGACGGATCTGCAAACTCCCGCCGATCATCCGGTCTCGCAGAGTTTGTCCATCCCATTCCTCATCCAGGTGCTTCCCCAATTCAAGCAGCCGATAAAGCTCGCTCCCCACAATTCACCTTTTCACAAATCGTCCATGCACGAGCCCCAACCGTTCCGATCACTGTGCTGGCGCATCACAACTCAGGTCGACCCTTCTTCTCATACCTCCGTCGAATCCTCGTTCCTCGTCCGCGCATACTGCCGAATCCCATCCCTCAAAAGAGAACTGCGCTCCGTCAACTGGTACAACCCTTGCCAGTCGCGTTTCAAATCCACATCCGGGTCATATCCCGCCTGCGCCAGAAACTTCCAGCGTTGGTCATATGACCGGTTTTTCTTCGCTCCGTGAAAAAGATGGTTTAGCACTCCTGGCAAATATCCAACGTTCCTGCGAATATGCTTTTCCGCACGTTCCTGCCATTCCCTGCACAGCCGGATGTAGGCCGGCGAATATCCCGAATACAAAGACCGATTAACCTGCCCCACAAGCGCCGAGGCCATATGCCAATCGCCCGACCCCAAAATCGCATGATCCACCAGCATCCCAACGTTCTGCAGTGCGCTCTTCTTCGCCGCCCACGCAAATCCTGGGTGCCAGAACTGCCCGCTACGCAGGCTGTAGTAGCCATAAGTCGGACGCTTCGTCATGAACGTCGGCTCGTGCGGACTGGGTTGGTCCGTCACCCACTTGTACAAGAATCCCGGAGTGGTCGTCAGCGGCTCGTAATTCGGCCCAACATCCTGCGCGTGGCTGAACATCTGCAGCACGTCATAATGCTGCAAAAGCTGCAGCGTTTCCTGCGCCCAGTCCGGACGACTGAACCTCACATCCGCATCGATCCATGCCACATACGTTGCCGCCTCCGGCAAACGCTGCATCATCAGATTCAGCGCATTTTCCTTATGCCAGATTTCGTGCGAAGTCCGCAGCTGCAAGTGCCGCGGATTGCCCGTCTCGGTCACCTCAAAGTGTCGGTCTCCAAAAGCTACTTCCGCCGTATAAAGAATCGCCCCGGCCGTTTCGCACTCCCGCTCAAACATCCAGTAATTCCAATAGCGCGATCGCCATCGCAGCGGATTCTCCAGCATCGTCACCACATGCAGCCGGTCCGGAAAAACGTGCACTCCCGGCCGAGCCTGCGAAGGATGATCGATGGCGGCCGTGCATTCGCAGCGCACATGGTGCTGCATTTTCCACTCATCACTCACACAGTTATCCTCTGGTCTTCTCAAATTGTTTTATTTCGTCGCGAGAAACCTGCGCCGGAGGCGCCAAGCGTCGCCTCTGTGGCGATGCAGCCATCACATATAGCCCGCGCGTTCCCCGTCAAATCCTTAGTCGAGGATTCCCACACTCGCGATTCGCACAAACTTTCCGTGCAAATGAATTCCGAGCCCACCCGCAATATTGTCCAACGGCTCCTGGCCGGTCTTCGCGGTCATCGTCGCGTTGTAAGTTTTCACAAACTTTTCCGCCGTCAGTGGAACACTTTTCGGTGCACCCACCTCCGCTATCGCCGCCGTTTGCATACCGCTCGCGTTTGCCGGAGGAATTAAAGCTTGCACCGACTGTAGCTCCGCTGCGAGCACGCCCAACACTGCCACGATCTTCGCCTGCGTCGCCGTATCCTTTATATGTAGCGCCGGCAGCAAGCTACCAAGGCTCCCTTGCACCGCAGTCATCTCACTCTGAATCTGGATAAGCAGCCCCGCCTGTGTCTTCGCATCCGCCTTCTGATACTCATTCACCAGCGATTGCACCAGGTTCAGATCTGCCTCCGCCTGCGCAACCGTACCCCGCACCGCCTGCACATCCTGAGCCGAGACGTTCTTTCCTTGCAGTGCCGCAATCAGTGCCAGCACGTTCGCTATCCCCGGAATCATGACCGCCACAATTTGTTCTGCCTCAGCCACCCAATTCGTTGAGCATGCCGTCCACATTGCGCACACCAGAAGAATCAACACCAGCCACGCACCCCGCATCCACCTCATCGTCAGTCTCCCGTAAACAACGAAGGCACGGCTTCTCGCCGTGCCTCATCTGGAAATCGTTCGATTACTGATTACTACGGTCCCGAATTCGCCTCCGAAACCGCCGCTGCATAGGACTCCCCATACAAAGAAGTCGAGAACACCGGATTGCAAGCTGCCGGCCCGCTCCCTGGGTAAACAGATGGTTCCAGCGCTAGCAACACGTCGCAAGCGTAAAGCTCGAACGCATCTGTGCCGTGTGCCATCGTGAAGTCGAGCAGCGAAACTAGATTACCCGTCAAGCAACTGTTATCTGGGCAACTCGCCGTCAGCGTTTGCAGATAATGCGGCACTGCTGCATACATCCCAAAATTCGAATACCAGTCGCTTTCGCAATTAGCTCCCGGACAATTCGTCAAATCCGCAATCTGCAACCCGTTGGTGCCAAACCCGTATCCCGCCGACGCGGCTATCTGCCCTTCGTGATCCGCAAAAGTGTGGCCATACCCCGCGACATCGCTTGTGTCAAAAATCAATTTCCACGTCGGACGATACGTCGTCACCGCATTCTCAATGTAAGTCGTCATCTGGTCGATGTATCCCGCCTGGCCCCCGGAGTTCGATCCGTCCAGATACTCGCCCTGGAACGTCGTATACCCATTAAGCAGCGGCCAGTACGGAGTGCACAGCGGATGTTCCTCGCCCCCACCCGTCAGTCCGAACCGCACATAATCCATCTTCGTCCCAAGCATTGCCGCATTCGCGCAATCCGAGCTGTAGGTGGCACACTCTGGCGAAAAATGCTGCACCACCTGCGTGATGAATTTCTGCGCCGCAATCATGAACGGAGGCTCATAGCTAACCGGCTGTCCCGACAGATCCGAGCCATATGTCGCATTGCTTGAATTCCACACGCCACCGTTGGTAAACCCCGCATGTCCGTAAGGGCTCTCGCTATCTCCCTCAAAGTTGGAACACACCACCATATCCTGCGGGTTTCCCGCACCGACATTCGAAGCCCACGAAGAGCCAAATACATAACTCGGCGTCCCGGTATTCACGCCGCCCTCGGTCGACAGCACGACAATCAATCGCAGCCGCTGTCCGCTCGCGATCAATTGCAATAGCTGGCTGTCGACCGTCGTCCAGTTATACGAACCCGGAGCAGTATTCGACTCCACAGCATTCCAGGGTATCTCCGGGGCCACTGCTTTCAAATTCGCATTGCCTGACAAACTCGAAACCAGCGTGTAGAACGAACTGAAATTGCTTGTAGTAAGCGGAGGCGACACCATCGCCACGCCCTGAATCGGTTGCGCAGCCTGCGAGTTCATCGCCACCGCTACCACGTCCCCCCGGTAAGTTCCAATATTGCTCCACGTACATCCGCCATCCGCTTGCGTCCCGCCAACGATTTGATTCCAGGCAGTGGGCTGGGCGCCTCCAGTGGTGCACCCGCTTCCAACTTGGTAAACATACAAACCCGCATTTCCCGTCCGCGGCCACACCTTCGCTCCGCTTGCCACCGGCGTGCTCGTCGGCCACGCCGGAGCGCACGCGCTCGTATTCGTCCCATTCGTCGTTCCCAGCGAACACTGCCAGTCGGTCGACACCAGGCAATAGTTCCCAGTCTGCGAACACGCGGTAATTCCCTCATACGTCGCGAAGGTTGCATTCAGCGTAGTGTTGTATATATACGCGAAGCGGTAGTTGTAGCCCGGAGCCGGCGCCGTTCCGCCGCCGACCACGCCATCCAACTCGTCGTATCCTCCGCCGGGATACGTCTCAAACCAGTAACTGACTGCGGTCAGCGTGCCCGGAGCGGGTGACACCGTAATGCTCGTCGCAGAAGTGTATGCGGTCACCAGATAGTTTCCGCCGTTCAACACCAGGTTATGCCCCACCCAGCTGGCGGAAAATTGTGCCCCATACAAGAGGCTCACCGTGCTGCCCGAGGTCGACACCACTCCCGTGGCCCGCGGAAAACTCGTATTCCCCACGCTGGTCGTCGAAATGAAGACCATCCCTGTGTCACTGCCCGGATTGTCGCTCGAATTCAAATGGCTATCTAACGGCGAACTCAAACACGGCTGGTTCGTGTAAGGGAAACTGCCGCCCGTGCACGTCGGCAAATCCCACAGCGCGGGGTAGTCAATCAGCACCGGCGCGCCCACAAACCCGCCGCCCTGCACTGGGCTCACTGGCCAGTTGTAATAAACGCCGCTCTGCGTTCCCGCGCTTGTGGTCAACGTGCAGCCCGACGATGTGCAGGAAGCGATCGTGTACCCCACATTGTTGATCGCGATCTTTCCGATCATCGAGCTGCTTGGCGCAATCCCGGAAACAAACGTCATCTCCGTTCCCGAAGTATTCACCAGCCCCGCGCCCGCCGTGGCATAAGCAAACTCAGGATAATTCTCGCCATCGCCATCTGCATCCACAGTCCCAATAAAACTGCCGACATACTCCGTCTCATGGCCCGCGCACGCCACACAAGGAATCACGGTGGCTGTGCCCATTTTCCAGAAATAGTAGGTTGAGCCGGTTCCTGTGACGATGTTTCCCGGCGAACAGGAACCATTATTCGCGGTGATAGTCATGTAATTTCCGCCGTGGTACTTCACGTTGTGCACGCAATAACGGTCCGCCATCGCCACTGTCCCTACCGTCGTCTGCACCCATGATCCCGAGTAGCTCCACTCACTCACCACGCCCGTGCAGGTGTTGTAGACGTAATAAAGGTCGGCGGTCAGCACTGGGGCCTGGGCGTTCGCGATAGCCTCCGCCACCAGGCATCCGGAATTCTGCCCTCCGGTCGTCGAAAACCCAGCCGCCAGGTGGAACGACAGGCTGTTCACGTCATCGTTGCGGTCGATCCCTCCGGCTGCCATCCACTGCACTCCGGTGATCCCGGCATCTGCGTAGTTTGCGATCGCCGTCTGCGTGGGAAGGGCCGAGGGGTTCGTGATCGATGGCGAATTGTAGCCGCTCAGGTTGTATTGCGTAATCACCGGGCTCGACGTGCTTCCGTAATCGTAGAAGAGCAGATCGTCGGTGTAACTGAACTCTCCCGAATTGACGACCAGATTTCCCTTCGCCGGATCCAGATTCGGATACAGCGCCAGGCTGTCGTTCCCACTTGGATTCAGGTAGCGGAGATAAGTATTTCCGCCCGTGTCCTGAATCTCGAAAAAGTGGTCAATATGGCTCACAACATTGTCATCTGCGGATCCTCCACAGCAGATGTTGTAGGTAAAATTCGCATTCGCTCCGCTCTGCGTTGTTCCGTCCGTGACCCGGAACATTTGCACATTCGAAATCATGGCATCGGTCACCAGCGCATCGTTGCTCACGACGGAGCCCAGGCTGGGAGCCGCCAATACGTCCACCGCCGCGTTGCTTGTGAGCGCGCACGAATAGAACGGCGCTCCGCAGTCACCCGCCGTATTCTCTCCCAGCTTGAAGTATGCTGCCGCATCGCCTTCGCCATACACCGCATATCCAACGTAAGCGTGCGCTCCAATCTCCCACCCGGTGCCGTAGTTGTTCTGGTTCACTCCGTTGATGTCGATCGCATACGCTGTTCCCAGATTCTGTCCGGCATCGACCACCGGCGAATTCTGTGTCGGACGAAAATCCAATCCCCCTCCAGCGGGAAACGAATTCGCCGCGGCGATCTTGTAGTAAGCATTGCCGTCGGTCCCCGTTTCTTGCGTCCCTGCCAACAGCCAGTTAACCAGCCCAGTGTTGGTCTGTATCGTCGCCCCGGCGTTCTTGAAATCCTGAATTAGATCGGTAATCTCCGTGCCGCCCACTGGATCGGTCTGCGTCAATTCATTCAAATGCCAAAAAATTCCCCACGGGACTCCCCACACTTGCTCCTTCCAAACCAGCGCTTCAATTTTCTGATTCAAAGACGCCGGCGCAATTCCCATCCATGAAGGATTCACTCCAAAGCTGGTGACGTTCTGCACATTGAATCCATCCGCGTACGTATCCTTGACTCCCAAATCTTCTTTCAGCGCTCCGCGTGCCCCAACGTACGGCACTCCCTCCGCGATTCCCTGCATCGTCGTGGTTTCATACCCTCCCGGATACACATACACCGGCGTGCTCGGCAATCCCGTCAGGTTCGCCGTCATCCATTGCCGCGATAATGTGATCTCATCCGTCGTCAATCGCGTCACATCCAGCTGCATGTGATAAATCGAAGGCTTCACGTCCTGCCCGCTCACATCCGCCAGATCCTGCGCCAGCAACGCCGCCGCGGTATACGCTGAACAGCCGGTCCCGTAAGGCCCTTGGCACGGCGTCAGAAATGAATACGTATATTTTCCTGTCGCCGCCAGCGCCTCAGCCAATCCCAGCATCGTCCCCTGCGGTTGTCCCTGCGCCAGGTTGTAACTGACGCTATCGCTCGCACCTGTTACCGTAATCGTCAGCGTCTTGCCGCTGATGCTCAAACTCGCCGCCGAGCCGCTCCCCGTGTACTGAATATCCAGCGCATCCGTATTCGTGTAATACGTGTGCGAAATCGAATGCGACGTCACATCCCGCCCCGCATTAATCCATCCCTGAAACTCCGCAATCAGCGTGTTCGCCAGCGGATAGCCCACAGTAATCGCCGCTCCCACCGGAACCCCCGCCGCATCCGCTACCGGCAGCACCGTACTCGCATAGTAGGCGTCCGCCCCCGGCGTCATTCCCGCATCGTCGACTGTCAAAGTGATTTCAGCCGGATACCTCTGCCAAACCTGCACCGCCGGCGGAGTATCCGCCGCGACATTTCCCGCTCCCGCCGTCGGCCCGCTTCCGCTCGTCCACTCCACATCCGTCGATCCCGCCACTGCCAGGCTCGACGCATAGAAGTGACAATACGAATAAGTCACCGCTCCCGTATTGTCCACCAGCGCGCCGTCCCGGTTCGCATAACCCTTGTCATTCACCATCGAGATCGCCGTCGCCACCCCGTCAAACCGGAATCCGTCGTAGTTGAGGTGGGCCTCCGCGTTGTAGATCTTAATGTCCCCTGGCCCCGGGGCACTCTCGTTCACATAAAATCCCAGCGGCTGTGTGCCCTGCGGAATCATCGAGTCCGCTTCCATATTCGCGAACACCAAGTGATCGCTTGTCCCTTCCACATACGCTCCGTACTGATCGAACCAGTTCAACAGGAAATGCTGGAACGTCAGCCAGGATTGCCCATTGATACTGATCAATGGAACGTTGCTGGCCGCCATCGGAACAATCGGCTCGTTATAAAAAATCGCGGGCGTTCCCACCGAGTACACGTACACATACCCGTTCGCAAAGTAAAAGTCCCACTTTGCCGTAAGGTTCGAAGAGACCGCCGAAACTTTCTGCCCCCATATCGACCCGAACAGGCAGAAATTGATGGTCGAATAAGTCGCCGGCAACGGTGCCTTCCACGCATTCCCGGAAACCGGTACCCACGCCGATGTTGGCACCGCATAGTATCCCGTCAGGTTCGGCGCCGGCCCGGTGCCATATGCGTCGAACGCGATCGCATTTCCCGGACTTCCCGAAGACGGCGGAATCAAACTCTCATTCCAGACATCTCCCCGCTTGAACAGAATCGAGTCCCCCGGCTGAAAAGTCTGCGCATTCACATGTGCAATCGTCTTCCACGCTGTCGATGTCGAAGTCCCGCTATTCCCGTCGTTCCCGGTGCTGGAACTCACAAAGTAAGTCGTGGCCCAGGCGGATGTCAGAAATATCGGAACAAGCGCAAAACATAAGACGGGGTTCGAAGGTAATGTCATTTTGAGCAAAGCAGACGAATTAGCTTTGCGAAGGCGTCCGCGCAGTCGAAGGATCCCTATCCTCCATCCGGCTCCGTGCCTTGGCTCGGAAATTCTCATTGCCGCGTCTCTCCCGTTTCGTTCGTCGCAATAAAAAACCACCGGCCTTCGCCGATGGCGCTGACTTAACTGAAACTCAACTGCGCTTCGCCGATTACTTCACGCCCGCATCACCCCTCGCGCTCCGCCTCATCCTGAACACTGTCGACGAGATCTTCGGTGTCATAATCCTGCAAGCCCGCATTTGGAGATACCGTCGGTCCAGGCGCGGTAACCCGGCTTTCCGAATTCGACGGCCCCGGGATTTGCCCGCCATCCGACTCGGTTCCAGTCCATCTGACCTGCGGGTTCCGATTGCTCTGCTCAAACGATTGCGTGCTGGTCGGTTGCCCGGCCGCCGGATTAATCGCGCTGCTCATACAGTCCTCCTCTGTGAATTACTCTGTGCAACCCTGTGTCCTCTGTGGTTAAGAACTTTCGCCGGCGGCGCGCCCATTCTTCGGCGGTCCTTTGCCGAATGCGCTCTCTGCAACAAAAAAGCCATCGACGTTTTCGTCGATGGCACTGAACCGCCAGACTTTTAATGAATCTCCCACGCCATAATCGCAGCCTCCGTCGGATTGTCCGCCGGAATCGTGATCCCGTTATTCAGTGTCCCTCCCGCCGTCACGCTCTCCGCAGTCCCGCTGCTCCCGCCCAGGAATGTAAATCCAGCCGCACTCCCGCCATATATCTGAGCGCACGAACTCGTGCAACTGCTCGTGATCGCCACATAATATTTTCCCGGCTGCAGCGTCACACTCGAAGTCCAGCTCAGGGTCTTATATCCGGTGCTCGCGGCAAACGTTGTTCCTGCCGTGCTTCCAATATGCGCCACGATGTTCCCCGAACTGTTCAGCACGCCAATGTCGTAAGTATTGCTCGTGTTGTCCGCCGTCGAAACGTCGTAAGTCACCTGTGTCGTACTGAGAGGAAATGTCAGCGTTACTCCCCACAACTCCGCTTTATTCGCCGTGCTCGAAAAACTGATCGCTGTCCCGACGGTATTCGTCGTGAACCACGGAATCGAATATCCCGCGCTGCTCGCTACACTCGATCCCGGCATGTCCAGAAACATCTGCACCGTCGTACTTCCCGAACTGGCTTGCAGCACGCGCCCCAGAACTTGGGTTCCTGTCGGCAGCGTTGCCCCGGCATCATGGCACAAGGGATAAAATCCTCCACTGGCCGTGCTCGAAGGCACAACATAATCGCCAATCACAGTCGCCGTTCCATCGAAGCTGCAAAAAGCCGACCCCGTCCGCGCCAGCGTCACCACCCCCGACGTTCCCGCATTCGCAATCACCACCCCAATCGCGCCGCTGCTCAACGCGCTCGAAGGTTTCGCCGCGCATCCCGCCGTCGTCAGCACCGCCAGCCCGTTCACCACAGTCCCATTCGTTGTGTCGTTGCAAAGCTCATAGCTCTGGTTCGCAAATTTCCCCAGCTCAATGCCACTGCCGCTCGCCGAGTTTCCCGCAACATAGACCGTCCCCGGCCGCAACCCGCTGCCACTTCCAGAACTATTGAACGACCCAATGTTGAAATTCTGATCCGTCCACGGCTTGAAATTACTGCTGGCATCGATCACCCACTTCAATCCGCTGTTCACCCAGAATCCCAACCCTGGAGCCGCACCCGAAGCCGAGTTCTCGCTCCTCACCACCGCGTAGTTATCGGTCGCGTCATATCCCAGCGAAGTCCTCTGCCAGGTCGAGCTATTCGTGTAGCTGGAGTACACATGCAGGCTCTGCGGATTCGCCGTCGTCTCGCCCACTACGAACTGGCCCACGTCATACGTATCCTCTTGTGTCAAATTCGCAAAGTACGAACTCGTCGCCGAGGTTGCCACCTTCTGCGGAGTTCCCGCATTCGCCGAAATATAAAAATTGCCGTCGTTCGAAATTCCCAGCGCCGAAGTTCCCGCTCCCGCCGGATTCATCGCCGTTCCCGGAATCGGCGAACTCACCGTCCAGGGTCCTGCCACCAGAAGCTGGCCATTCACCGTTAAATTTCCGCCGATCGTCGCCGCGGCCGCCGAAATTCCATTGCTCCCCGAATAACTCAAGGTGGTTCCGCTGTCCGTCAGCGCCGCATCTCCAACGACCGCTGCGCCATTCGCCGGATACATCGCCACTTGCGTTCCCGATGCGCTGTTCACCGTCCCGGCTCCCCCTCCGCCGCAACCGGTGCAGGTTCCGCTCACCGTTAAATTCCCGTTGATGCTCACCGGCACATTGAACGTCTTCGCTGAGGCAGTCAGCCGCTCCAGAAAACTGATGTTGTCCCCCGCATTTCCTATGTAAGACGAAATGGCCGTCGGCGCGCCAAACGCCAACTGTGCCTGATTTCGCGCCACGTTGCCTTGATCCAGCCCAATATAAGTATCTGCCGCATCGTTCGCCGGCCGGTTAAGTCCGGTCGCAAACGTCTTCGCTGGGTTCGAGTCCACCAGAGTAATAATGTGTCCCTGGTTGATACTCGCTGCCGGCGAAGATGCGAAATTCAGCCTGCCTTTCAAACCCGCGGTCTCTGATCCCGTATTCGGTCCCATATTCAAGAGCAGTGCTCCAACCGGAGGAAACGAATTTCCATGGCTGTCTCCCTCCAGGCACTGCACCCAGGCGCCTCCGTCCGGAACCTGCGCCCCTCCCGAACACTGCCGCGCATAAATCGTCGGCCGCAAAAACCCCGCCACTGAAATCCACGCCGAGCTATTAGCGCTTTCTTCGTCCGTATCCAGAAACGCTACCGGAAGATTTCCCGCATTCTGCGTCCCAGTTCCATTCATCACCAGGCCACCTGGCCAGAACGTTAAAGACGGAAACCAACTTGGCATCGCAATCGTGTAATTCGATGTGCTCGCTGCCGCGCTGTCGGTGTAAGTGCATACCAATCCGCTGCATTGCGCCAGACTTGTAGCCACGCTCCCGCAAGCGGTCGCACTTCCGCCGCCGCACGCCCCTTGCATCGGAAACATCGTCCCGCTTCCGCCCAATCCGCTCGGTGTCATCCTGATCACGTCGTAAGTGATCGTCCCTTCGGGAGCCACGTGCGGCCACTGCACGGTAATATTTCCGCTGCCGTTGCTCAGAGCGTATCCCGCATACAGCGGATAACTCGTCCCTCCCGTCGTGTCATGCACGACCACGTAATAGTTGTATTGTGTCGAACCCGTGTCCGCGAACTCCGGCATCCATCCATTCGGCTGTACTCCGCCCCTCACCGTTAAAGGCGCGCCTCCAGATGAATAAATAATTCCGGCCGCCGAGAACGTATCTCCAAAATATGGATTCGTGCATCCGTCCGCGCCTTCCTCGTTGTACACGTTATCGACCTGCGTCCCGCCAAAACTCCCCAGGATCGTAGACGTATAAATCCCCCACATCCCGAATCCCTGAATCACACTGTCATTAATGTGGGTCGTATTATTCGCGTAAACCGTCACTCCATTCCCGCCGCACTGTGCGCTGATGTTCAGCTTGTCCAGCCACAACACCGGCGTCGAAGCCGTCGTTCCCGCCGAGTAAACAAATGATCCGCAATGGTTCGCCGTGCACAGCAGCGAGTTCGCTCCATTGTCGAAGTTCCGGATCGTCGCCGCCTGGTCGTTATCGACCACAAAAAACTGGTTAAACATCCCTCCGCCAGAAGTCGAATACTTGATGTCCTCCATCGTCCCCGGAAGCGCATTATCCTCGATCGCCGCATTCTGAATCGCAATCGTCCCCGGACTCGCCACCGAAGCCAGATTTGCTCCCGTCTGAGCGTACGTAATCGTGTTTCCCGAGACCGTCACCGGACCGTGGCTTCCCCAATAATTCGGCACGTCGGTGAAATTAATATTCACCAAATCCCCGGTCTGAATCGTGCTGCACCCCGAAACCACCGTGATCGTCACCACATTCGACTGTCGCTGCGTATTTGTAATCTGGCAACCGTCCGAATTCACCGTTGAGCTCATGTTCACGCCTCTTATCGTGACTCCGCCGTAGTGGTTCGAGTTCGCCAGGTCTCCCAGCACAATGCATCGATCGCGCGTCGAACATGAAAGCAGGGTTCCATTCCCTTCGATCAACGTCCGGCTGCAATGTCCGAAAATCGAACCATGAACCGGCATCGCATTCGAAGTCGCGCCCGTCGCGGGCAATATCACGCGCGCATTCGGATTCCCTCCGCTTCCATTCGGAACTCCACACGCATCGTTGATCGCCTCCTGAATCCCGCTTGAAGCGCTGCTCAACACATAAGTCGCCGAGTGCGTGTTCTTCGGCGTAAACACAATCGTCCCCGAGGCTGCTCCGCTCGTGCACGTTCCGCCCGTCACCATCGCCGCTTCCGGTGTCCCCTCCCCGCTCAGGTATACGTAGTACATCGAGTTTCCGCTCGTGTCGATTCCCACTGGGCACGGCGTCAAAGTAAGTGTCGCCTCCGTTCCGCCAATCAAGCTCCCGCTCGGACTGACGCTCCAGTTGTCTTCCGCCGTCACATATCGGATCCCGCTCAGATCGTTCACGCTCAACTGCGTCCCGACCGGCTGATTGATGCTCTGATTCGCGCTCGGTCCGGTAACAACGCCACCCGGCGCTCCACTCGGAGTCGCCGGAGAATACTGCCCCGAAGTCGACGAATAAGTCAGCACTTGCCCATTCGTAGGAGCGCTCGCCGCTACCGGAACGCTTTGAATCGCAGTCGCATTTGCGCTCGAGCCGCACGGCCCCCAGGCTCCACTTCCGAGCAGGCAATTCAACGAAGAAGCTGTCCCACTCCCCAACTCACTCGTCGGCACCAGCCCGCTTACCAGATCGGCCTTCGCGGCCGCGCTTTCGTCCACGTACTGCTTCGCTGCAGCCTGCAGAGGTGCCGTCGGATTTCCACTCAAAGTCAACGGACCCGTCATTGTTCCGCCGGCCGTAGACAAATAATTTCCCGCCCCAACATTCCCTACCGCGGAATCGACATAACTTTTGTTGGCAACATCACCCGCTCCCACCGGATTCGGCACATTCGGCGGCGCCGAAAAACTTTTTGTTCCCGTGATCGTCTCCGCGTTCGCCAGATGCACAACCGCGTCGTCGTTCGCCTTCGCCGCCAGCGCTGTATTCACATACTGCATCGACACCGGCTGTGCCGCCGTCCCTGATCCCGGAGTCGTTCTGACCTGCGCCAGCGTCACCGGCGAGGTCGTTGGCACCACCCAATATTCCGTCCTCACCTCATTCGGCTGCAGTTGGTACACCACCGTGTAGTACACATTCGCCGGAGTAGCGCCTGCATTCGACATCAACTGCACATCCAGCGCCCCGTTCGTACCCAAAGTCACATCGAGTTCACCCGGTGCGACTGCACTTCCGCCGGCTGTTGTGAATGCCGGCCAGGTAATCACCAGCGTTCCCGCCGCTGGCGCTCCACTCGCCAAATAAACTGTATCGATCACGCTCGTAAGCGCCAGACCGCTCTGGGGGGATGGCGAAGCCGCTCGGGGCTCGGGATCCGCATTCGGCTTCGCCGTGGGCGAACTGGCTGTGCCTGGTTCGGCGGCAATTCCAATACTCGCATCCGAACGCACATACCACCCGCACGCCACCATCGCCAGCGCCAAATAAAAAAGCCGCCCCGCCGGGCGGCATCTCTGCAACATACTTCCTCCTCAAATCTTCGCCTTACTTGGCCAGCTTCACCGACTCTCGCCCCTTAAGAAAATTCTTCACGCTCCGCACGTAAACATCCGCGAAATCGGCTGCCGGACGCCGTCCCTCAATCAAATCCATTGCATCGTCCAGCGTCCATCCCATCGCTCCCAGCAATGCCAGCGCCATCATCGGAGCCCGGTGCACGCCGGCCGCGCAGTGAACGAACAATTTCGCGCCGTCGTCATTCAAAGCCGCCAGCGCAAACTCCACTCCTCGCGCAAACACCGCCGGAGGCTTCAGCTCAAAGTCGTCGTCAATCGGATTCCAGCAAACCGTTATCCCATGCGGCTCCGCCAGCGGCGAATCGTCGAACTCGATCTGCATGTCGATGATGTGCGTTATTCCCGCGCGCGACACCGCCGCCATGTTCTCCCCGTTCCAGATTCCACCCCCGACTGCGATCCGGTCGGTCACCCAGGTTATGTCCATCTCCGCTTTGCGTCCTCCGGCGGCGGACCCGCTCTGTGCCAATCCCAACGCGCCCCCACCGATCTTCATTTGCACTCGCCGTGCAATTCCTTCTGTACGCTTTTCGACTATCTTCCTCCAACCGGTGCCTGCGCTCGGCGAGACCGACAGCGCTGTCGATCCTGCTTCGGCTACCCGCTTCATTTTACGGTATCCCTCCACCGCACCCTACTCTTCCTGCATCCCTTCCGCGTCATTTCAGTTGAGCAATCGGCCGTCCTCATTGCTCGCGTCTGTAACCCTCTGTTCATTCTTGCCGCCGTCGCTTGTGGCGTGGTCGCCGGCCGCAATCCCCGGCTCCGCCGGCAGTCCAAGCTCTTTCATCAAACGGTAAGTCAGCGATTCCCCACTGCCGCTCTCCGCACTCTCGTCAACCTTGGGGTAAATCCCCGCCACCTCGAACAAGTACCGCGCGTGCGCCAGCTGCCCTGACTTCGCGGCTTCAAGCAACTTGCCCGCAATGTCAACAGCCTCCCCCCGCACCAGGCTTGTAATGTCCCGCAAAATTTCGTTCCCCCGCACTGCTTTTTCTGGGTGGACCGCAGGAGAGTTCGCGCTTCCAGTCGAACCCTTTTCCGCGCCGGCCATCCCCGTCCCCTCATCCTTATCGCCGGCCGGCATTTCCATGATGGGTCCCATTCGTTGTCTCCGGAGCCGCATTACTTTGCTCAAGTCTTCTGTGCCAAAAACAAGAGAGGCGCACTTTTCAGCGCGCCTCTCTGACTGAACTATTGCTAATTTCTTACCTTTGTAAAACCATTATATCATACCGCAAACCACCTTTGGGACATTTTTCAAAATTTATTTTCCCCATATTTTCAGCAACTTGAAAAAATCGCACCCCCGCTTGCCTCTTGACAACTTTCTTCCACAGGCTCCGCATGTTTGTTCTTCCATCTGATTCACAGGGCTTCTTCCTTGCTTTCGGGCAAGCGTTCGAGCAACCCAGCTTGCAGAAATACTTCGGTCAACTCATCGATCAGCTCCGGCAGTCGCCGTTCGATCGTCTTGCGATCGCACTGGAGGATCCGCGCCGCCGCTTCATGGTCGTGCTCCTGCAACACAATCCGCGCAACGATCTGGCGATCGAATTCTTTCAGCCGGTCCAGGCAAACTTCGATATCGTGCAAAAAGATCACTCGCTCTTCGAATGTCGTGGCGCTATAAGCCGAAATTCTCGCGCGGAATAGCTCTCGGCCCAGCAATGACGGAACTCTTCCCGCCTCCAGAGACCACCGCATATATCTTCTCAACAGCGTCGTCGTTTTCTTTCGGTACAACCACAAGTCGGGATCTCGGTCCCAATTCCCCTCCTCCCACGGTTCCAATTCGTCTTCCGCAGTGACTCTTTCTGCAAAGTCGTGCGCCGGCAAGCTTTTCCAGGACAATGGCCCATCTGCGTCGCAACCCGCCTCGGCACACTCCACCTCGCTGCGCTTCTCGCCGTCTCGCGGAATTTGCGCTCGTTCACCTTCCGGAGTCCCCGTCCAGTCTATGAACTCGCTCACGCCACGCCTCCTGCGTCGTCAAAATCGGTTTCGCTGACTCGGTAGCCCTCAAAATCGTCTTCCGATTCGAAATACTTCTTCCCTGTCCGCCGCGGTCTCTTCACTTCAGTCGATGGGGGCGGTAATTCCGCGATCGCTCGCGCGCAGACTCCGCAATAAATCTGCCCGCCGCCAGCCGGACGCAGCCACAACCCTCCGCATCGCTCGCAATACTTCAACTCGAGCGCACTTTCCTTCGGTTTCGCACTTTGCGTTCGCATTTACACACCTCCGCCGATGTCCGTCGGCAACGAAAAAGCCCTGCGCCAGTCGCCGCTCCTCGCGGACACTGAACGCAGGGCTCGTTTCTCTTTACGATGGCCTGCTTGGGCTATTTAATTGTTCGATCTACCGTTGGTTCTGGATTTCTGTCGCTGCTTTCGTCTTACCGTTCCACGGACATCTCTTTCTCAAGCTTTCCTCCAGATTTCAGCTGCCGGAAGAATCCTTCCTCATATCCGGACTTCAACACTCGGCCGTTCTGCACGACCACGCTCACTCTGCCGCTGAAGTGCAGCGCTTTCAACAGATGCTCCATCGCTGCCGATAGCACCTCGGCGGCTCGCACTTTTCGGCGGAATTCGACAAAAGTCTTTTCTTCGTTGCAGTTATCCATGGATGAGTTTCCTGGGAAAGGAGTTGGGTTATACGATGACGCAATCGTATAGCTCTCAATTTTCTCAGTCAAGGTCGGCATACCAACCGGGCTGTGGAAAACCTTTTCGGATTAGCGCATTGCTATAATCGCCGTGCTATACTCCAACCCATGAAATTCAGAGTCCTGCAGGAAAACCTCCGAAACGCTCTTTGGGAGCGCATTGAGGAGGGCGCTCTCACCGGCCTCCGCCTCGCCCAACAGACCGGATTCAAACAG
>Ga0210398_10000025_pt1 | contig 179740 bp, 162 predicted proteins | sample IncBWC4OmetaG_FD_161047 | JGI IMG/M metagenome (GOLD analysis project Ga0210398, IMG submission 161047) | Forest soil microbial communities from Barre Woods Harvard Forest LTER site, Petersham, Massachusetts, United States - Inc-BW-C-4-O | ecosystem: Environmental > Terrestrial > Soil >... | reverse complement strand
ACTTTCGCCGCCTGCGACCCGTTCTGGCTCCTCCGATGTGCATTATGTGCAAGTAGCACCACAACGAGCGTGGTGGCTGGCACTTTGTATGACAGAGCCACCTATGGAAACGCGCCGCTCGAACCCTTTGGTACACCTTCTCGCGAGCGCGCTGGTGATGCAGACGCTATTGTCCGGTGCCAGCCTCATTGTTGGATTGATCATGATACGCCGCACGAGCGACCTCCAATACGGCTACTACGTGCTGATACTCAATGGCTTCATGTTGATCGTCGGTTTGCAAGCTGCATACATTCAACCGAACCTGGTTGTCCGCATCACGCGCGCAAACGCGTCGGAGCGCGCAGACATCATCGGCGGTCTATATCGAGATCAGCGAAGACTGTGGCCGTTGATTCCCTGCTTGATCGCCATTCCGACCTTGGCGCTTTGGCTGGGCGGGGTCGTTAAGACCTCGCTGGCCATCGTGACGATCGCCGCCTCCATCAGCGCCTCATTCGTTCTTTTTCGCGAGTTCTTCCGCATGGTGCTGCTGAACAGCCGCAGACCAATCGAAGTGCTCGTCTCCGACACCGTGTACGCCGTACTGCTCGTGGGCGGCGTTCTACTTGCGACCACGACCCAGGCCTCGGCGGCAGTCGCCACGCTCACCATGGGAATTGCCGCCCTCGTCGGCGGATTGTTGTGTTCGAGAGCGCTGTGGCGATTCGAGGCCTGGAATATTCGCGGCGCTCCGGGGATTTTGCGCGCCATCGCTCCGGTCGGCACTTGGTCCGCCGGCGGCTCTGCGGTTCATTGGCTGTTTAGCCAGGGGTACAGTTACCTCGTCGCGGGGATGCTGAACGTACCTGCGGTCGCCGCCATCGCCGCGACCCGGCTTACGGTCATGCCGATCAATCTACTCTCGACGGGTCTCGGTACTGTGATGCTGCCGACCGCCGCCGCGTGGCTGCACGCGCATGGCGCGTCGCGAGTATTCCGACGAATGCTGTTGATCGCCGTCGGCTTGGGCGTGGTTGCGATTTGCTACTGCGCCGTCGCCTGGGTGGCGCGCGACTGGCTCTTTACGTATGTGCTGAAGAAACAGCTGCCGCAACGTGACGAACTGCTGCTCCTGTGGTTCGCGATCGCCCTGGCAATGCTGTTGCGTGATCAGTTGATTTACCTGTTGGCCGTGCGCGAGCGTCTTCGATCGACTAGCACGCTACATTCTTCAGTGCCTTGGTTTCGATCGCAGCGAGCTATTTCGGCATTCTGTACTTCGGCGTCATTGGCGCGCTGGCGGGTGTTCTCGTCGGCGAGATATTGAACGTGACCGGGCTCATCTTCCTATCGGTGATGGAAGTGCGCCGCCCCCTGAAAGCGGCGGAATCATAGGCCCGCGAGCAAGCGCAATGACAACGAGAAAAAAGAAGCTGCTTTTTGTGGCGAATGTATTCCTGCACCCGCTTGATCGCGGCGAGAGAATACGGGTCTTCAGGCTCCTCGAGGCTTGCGCGAAAGAGTTCGAAGTCACCTTCGTTGGCCCGCATCCCACCTTCCCGGGCTCTGTGCAGATTCCGGCGTTCATTACGCACTATGTGCCGATCGATACCGAGCCCCGGGGCGGATTCGACTGGCGGATTTATCTACATGCCTTGCGTTCCGGAATTGGCATGCCTTTCGGCAATATGCTGCAATTTCGTATCCGCTGCCTGCACGCGTTGAGGGACATGGATCTGAACAGCTTCGATTTGATTTGGACAGCGCGTCTGCATCTTGCTCCACTCTTTCGCGGTCAGCGTTCTCGTACGGTGGTGGATTTCGACGATGTGGAACATCTGAAGTTGCACGATCTCATCCGGTTGCAACGCCCCTCTCTCCGGTGGCTGCACAATTGCTATCGATACTTGATCTACCGATTCGCTGAATTGCACAGTTTTCGCGATTACCTTCGAATTACCGTTTGTTCGAGGGAAGATCAATCGTATTTGCAGGCTCGCAGGGCCGGCAATGTGCACGTTGTCCCAAATGGGGCGACGATCCCGGCAATTCTCGGGTCGCTGCGTTCACGCTCGCCCGGGAAGCCATTGCGCGCCGTGTTTCTCGGCAATATGGGCTACCAACCGAATATTGACGCGGTAGGGTTTTTCGCCGACCAAGTGTTGCCGGCCGTTTCCGGGACTGTCGAGTCTTTCGATGTGATCGGATCAAACGTGCCGCCCGAACTCGATCGCATGTACGCAGGACGCGTCAATTTCCGCGGATACGTCGATGAACTGGGCGCGGTCTTACAGGAATATGACGTCATGGTTGCGCCGATCCGTTTCGGCAGCGGCACCAAACTAAAAGTTCTCGAGGCGATGGCAAACGGCATCCCTCTCGTTTCTACTCCCCAGGGTGCCGAGGGGCTCGATTTGGTGGACGGCGTGAGTGTTCTCCTGGCCTCGACGCCGGCGGAGATGGCCGAGGCCCTGATGCGGCTGGCAGAGTCGCCTCAATTGTGCCGACAGATTGCCGCGGAGGCGCATTCTCTTGCCCGCAGGCGATTTTCTTGGGAGGCGATCCAGGACGCCCTTGCTTCGGAATTGGTGAACCTTGCGCGCCCCTAGAGCTGCCCGGGCCCGGTGCCTTCACGGCGACGAGTCTCCCGCGTGAATCAGGCCGTGCTCTCGGCCGACTTCAAAGCGCTATTCCCGGACGGCGTGGCGGCGGCCGAGCTGCGCGGGCAGGGCGATGTCTCGCTGCTGCTGCCGGTCGAATCGGCAGGGTTGGGACGCGCCGTTCAGACGCGAGTCCAAGAATTCGCCGCCGGCCGGTCGTGCGCCCGGCTCGCGTTGGCGCAATTCGGCATTCACGATTTCCCCTTGGCCGTGCGCGGCGACCGTCAGCCGGCGTGGCCGCCGTCCATGGTGGGGAGCATCACGCACACCGCGGGTCTGTGCGCGGCGGTCGTCGGGGAGGCGGCGCGCTTCGCAGGGCTGGGCTTGGACTGCGAAGTGGTCGGCGACGTGGAGCCCGAACTGTGGCCGAAAATCTGCGTACCGAGTGAAACCGCGTGGCTGCGCTCGCTGCCGACGGTCGAGCAGGCGCGTGCGTCGGCGCTGATCTTTGCCGCCAAGGAGGCGTTCTACAAGTGCCAGTACCCCGTCGTCGCTGAATTCTTGGGCTTTCACGACATTCGGCTCGGCATACGCGACTGGGATTCCGGGTCGGCGGCGTTTGAGGTACATGCCACCCGCGACCTGGCCGTGGCCGCGTTCGCGCAGCTCCCCGTGGTCGGAACATACCGCTTCCACGAGCACTACGTGTCGGCCGGCGTCGCCCTCGATTCGCCTCAATAGGCCTTGTCGTCGCGAAACACCTTGATCGCCGTGAGTAGAATGATCTTGACGTCCAGCATCGGCGACCAGCGCCGTAGATAGTCGAGGTCGTAATTCACCCGCGCCTCCATGTCCGCCAGCTGGGAGGTCTCGCCGCGGCATCCGTTCACCTGCGCGAGGCCGGTGATGCCGGGCAACACCTTGTGGCGCACCATGTATCCCTTGATGAGCTTGCGGTACTCCTCGTTGTGCGCGACCGCGTGGGGCCGCGGCCCGACCAAGCTCATGCGGCCTTGCAGGACATTGATGAGTTGCGGCAGTTCGTCCATCGAAGTGCGCCGGAGAATGGCGCCGATGCGGGTGATGCGCTTGTCGGTCTTCGACGCCTGCCGGATCTGCGTGCCATCCTCGGTCACGGTCATGGTTCTGAACTTGTACACGGCGAGCTCCCGCGCGTCGAGCCCATAGCGGCGCTGCTTGAATATCACCGGTCCCGGCGAGGAGATCTTGACCATCAGGGCGACCAGCAACAGCAGCGGCAGGAAGAGCAGGAGCACCACGACGGACAAGCCGATGTCGATCAGCCGCTTGGTCACGCCGCGGTAGCCGTAGAACGGTGTCTCACACATGGCGACCACGGGGATCCCGTGAATCTCGCCTGAGCGCGCCTGAATCAAGTCGAACACGAATATGTCGGGTACGTAATAAATCGAGGCGGTGGTATCGCGCAGGTCATCGAGAAGATTCATCACCCGCTTCAAGTGCCGTATCGGCAGGGCGATGAATATGACGTCCGTCCCGTGCTGCTTCACATACGCAGACAGGTCGCTCAAGGTGCCGATCAGTTTGGCGTCGGACTCGAGGCCCAGCCGGTCGGTGCTGCGGTCGTCGAAGAAGCCGGACACCGCCAGACGCATGACGGGGTTATTCGTCAGGCGCCGCGCGAGTTCCAGGCTGCTGTTGTTGTATCCGGCGAAGATGGCCTTGCGATTCTCGAATGCGTTCATCAGGAAGTGATGCATCAGCTCCTGCATGGTCAGCGTGACCAGGATCAGCGCCACCGGCGTGACGAGCGCCCAGGTGAGGAAGATGCGGCGCGGGTAGGCCGCGAAAGAGTTGGTGATGTAGCCCACGGCGAGCAGCACTGCGAGCAGCAACAGCCAGCGGAAAATCGTGTCGGCGACGGCCGTGATCCGCGCCGTGGTCACCGGCGTGGTTACTTCGCGCGGCGGCTGGATCAGCACCAGGCACAGCACCGCCACGACCACGATGGCCTGGGAGGATCGATCGAACACACTGCCGAAGAAGGTGACGGTCGCATACAGAGTGCCGACGGCAACCACGGCGGGCATCACCGCCTGCAGCGCGGCCAACAAGGCGATGAGAAAGCTCTGCTTGTACAAGACCGGCTGGTTCATCGATTGTCCATTGGGCTAACGGCGTCACTGGCGACGCTTGCGCGTGGCGGGTGCGCGACAGAAGCGAAGTGCATTATCGGGCAAAACCATAGCTCGATGCGTGATCTATTTCCGCAACGGTTAAATAGCCGCGCGCTAGGGCGCCATGGCCGCCGGCCGGCCAATGGTATTCTATGTGGCATGACAATCGTGCCATTGCTCGATCTCAAGGCCCAATTTGCCCAAATTAGGGCCGAAGTGATGCCGGTCATCGACGAAGTATGTACCGGACAACACTTCATCCTGGGCGAACACGTGCGTGCCTTGGAGCTGGAAATAGCCGGCTATTGCTCTGCCTCCGTCGGCATCGGCGTCTCCTCCGGCACCGATGCCCTGCTGCTTGCCCTCATGGCCTTGGGGGTGGGCGCAGGCGACGAGGTCATCACGTCGCCGTTTACCTTTTTCGCAACAGCCGGCACGATTGCGCGGGTCGGCGCGCGTCCGGTGTTCTGCGACATCGATCCTCAGACCTTCAATATCTCACCGGCTGCGGTCCAGGCCTTCATCGATGACCACTGTGCGGTTAGGTCGGACCAGCTGATCCACCGCGCCACCGGCGGACGCATCAAGGCCTTGATGCCGGTGCATCTCTACGGCCAATGCGCCGACATGGACCCCTTGATGGCGATTGCGCGTCGATATGGCCTGAAGGTGATCGAGGATGCCGCACAGGCCATTGGTTCAACCTACAAGAACGGCGAACATGCCGGCACGTTCGGCGACGTTGGCTGCTTTTCGTTCTTTCCCAGCAAGAATCTCGGTGCTTTCGGCGATGCCGGACTGTGCACCACCAATGACGCGGACCTCGCCGAGCGCCTGCGGGTATTGCGGGTGCACGGCGGCAAGCCGAAGTACTTCCATGCGCTGATCGGCGGCAACTTTCGCATTGACGAGTTGCAGGCGGCGGTGCTGCGCGTGAAGTTGAAATACCTGGATGGCTGGACCGCGGGGCGCCAGCGTAACGCCGCCTTCTACGATGCGGCCTTCGCCGCTGCCGGCCTGGGGGACCGGCTGCGCACGCCGGTCGCGGTCGCGGACTACCGGCATATTTTCAATCAGTACGTGGTCCGGGTACGGGATCGCGACGCCTTGCGGGCAAGGCTCACGGAGCGCGGCATCGGCAGCGAGATCTACTATCCGGTGCCGCTCCACCGGCAGGAGTGCTTCGCCTACCTTGGGTATGGCGCCGGGGACTTTGCGCATTCCGAGCGGGCCGCCGAGGAAACCCTGGCGCTGCCCATTTATCCGGAATTGGATCGGGCTCAACTCGAGCACGTGGTCGCCACCGTTGCCGGGTTCTATTCCTGAGGATCGAGCCCCAGGCCTGCACGGATCAGCTCTTCTTGAAGTCGTCGGGCAGCAGCTGATGGCGCGACAGTAACTTGTAGAAATCCGTCCGATTGCGCTTGGCCAGGCGCGCCGCCTGACTGACGTTGCCGCCGGTGATCTGCAGGATTTGTGACAAATAGTTGCGCGTGAACTCGTCGCGCGCCTCGTCGAAGGACGGCAGACGCGTGGGATTGCCGCCCAAGGACTGCTGCACGAGTTCGGCGGTAATGATGGCGCCGTGCGACAGCGCGACGTTTTGCCGCACCACGTTGTACAGCTGGCGCACATTGCCCGGCCAGTCCGCGGTCGCCAGAAGCTCCACCGCTTCGGGGGCGTAGATTTTGCGCTGACCGCTCTCTTTGGCGATCTGTTCCAGAAAATGCGCCACCAACAGAGGAATGTCCTCGCGGCGGCGGGCCAGGGTGGGCACCTCGATGTGCACCACGTTCAGCCGGTAGTACAGATCCTCACGAAACTGGCCGCCGACCATCAGTTCGTGCAAGTCGCGATGGGTGGAGGAAATGATGCGCACATTCGTGGGTACTGCGTCGGCACCGCCCACCGGGCGGATCTGGTTCTCTTGCAGGACGCGCAGCAGCTTCACCTGCAGCCGCATCGGCATGTCGCCGACCTCGTCGAGCAGCAAGGTGCCCCCGTCCGCCGTCTCGAACAGGCCCTTCTGCGCCCGGACGGCGCCCGGGAAGGCACCCTTCTCGTGGCCGAACAGCTCCGACTCGAGCAGATTTTCGGCCATCGCGCTGCAATTGACGGCGACGAAGGCGCGGTTGCGGCGGGGACTGGCTTCGTGAATGGCGCGTGCCAGCAGTTCCTTGCCCGTGCCGCTCTCGCCGGTCAACAGTACCCGTGCATCGGTGCCGGCGACCATATTAGCCTGGGCCAGCTTGTCCTCCATCAATTGATTGCGCGTGATGATGTTGGCGCGCCAATCCTCGTCCACGTGTGCGAAGCCCGACACTTTGAGGGCCTTTTGCACGTGATCGAGCAAATCCTGCTTGTCCACCGGTTTGGTCAGAAACCCGAAGGCGCCGCTTTGGGTCGCGTGCACGGCATCCGGAATAGTGCCGTGCGCGGTCAGGATGATCACTCGTAGGCCCGGCCAACGGCTCTGCAGCTCCTTGAGCAACCCAATGCCGTCCATCTGGTCCATGCGCAGGTCGGTGATTACCAGGTCGGGCCGGAACCGCACGCAAGCGGCGAGCGCCGCGGCCGCGCTCTCGACCGCTTCGACTTCGTAGTTCTCGGCGCGCAGACGGATGGTCAGGAGGCGCAGCAGTCCCGGGTCATCATCCACCACCAAGATGCGGGCTTTGCGCTTCTGCGGCGCCTGGCTATCGCGGGAGGTGGGATTCATGCCGAATGACAGGGGAGTCGTGGCGGGAATCGAATAGGCATTCAAGGCGGTCTCTCCCTAATTTTACGGCGTCCGCGACCCGCTCGTTCCGCGATCGTTGATCGACCGCTCGATATGCGTGATTGCGTCGAGTTTGGCACGAGCCTCGTCCAAGGCCTTGCGCAACCTCACATTTTCGTCCGATTCCGCGGTCAATCTACGGTTGATCGCCGCCAACTTATCACGTGAATCATCGTGCGATGCATCATCGCGCATGCGCTTATTCTCGGCTTGCAGTATGAGCCTCTGTTCGACTTCCTTAAGCTCAACCAAGGCCAATAAGCGCTCAATGGGTAGTAGAGTTTCAGGCCTGGCCAATAGTTCCGACAACTGTCGCTGGGCTGCGACGGGATCCGAGCCGCTGTAGCCCGGGGTCGCCAGGGCCAGCGCATACCGGAGCCGATTGCTCGTGGTCGGCGTCAATTCCGCGGCGTCCTTGGCCGCCTGGAACGTTTCGGCCTGACGCGCAGGATCACCCTGCGGCAGGCTGCTCATCATGTCGAGGAGGGGCGCGATCGGGCTCAAGTCCGGCGTCGAGCGATCCTGCTCGATCGGAGGAGCGGCCGGCTTTTGACGGGTGAACATATCGCTCAAGCTGCAGCCGCCGATGGGGCCGAAGATCAACGCGCATGCTGCAAGACGCCACCATTTATGCGGCATGAGCTTTTTTTTCACGGGTCGGCGCCGCCTGCCGCATGGGCAGACGCACGCGGAAATGCGCGCCTCCCAATTTGGCTTCGAGAATCTCGATGCTGCCGTTGTGTGCATTGACGAATTCAGTCACCACCGACAGCCCGATTCCCGTTCCCTTGACGTGTCCTCCCTGCGGCGTCTTTCCCTGATAAAAAGCCTCGAATATCCGATTGCGCTCCTCGGCCGGAATCCCCGGCCCGCTGTCCATCACGTCGAGCACCAGCTGCTCGCGCTCGCTCCGCGCGTGGATCGAAATGGTGCCCCCGCGCGGCGTGAACTTGATGGCGTTCGACAACAGGTTGTCGAGGATCAGGCGAATCTTGCCGCGGTCGGCGAGAGGTGCGAGATCCTCGACCTGGACATCGAGACGCACGCGCTGCGCCACCAAGGTCAGCTGTTGATTCTCCAAGACGCTCTTGATCAAGGGCCGCAACTTGAATTCGGAGATCTCCAGGCCGACGCTCTTGGCCTGCCAGGCGCTGAAAGACAACAGGTTTTCGATGAGGCGCTGCAGTTTCATCCCGTTCTCGCGCAAGATCGCCGTGACTTCGCGTTGTGCGCTCTGCAGCTCACCGACCGCGCCGTCCATCAAGAGTTCGGTTCCCTCGCGAATATTTGCCAATGGGGTCTTAAGTTCATGCGACATGTGTCGCAGAAATCGGTTCTTCTCCTGCGCCAGATCGAGCAGACGCCCTCGCAGCCACTCCAACTGTGCTGCCAGGCGCTCGAGGTCCGCGGGTCCGCGAATGGCGATGGGCCGGGAGAACGTGCCCCTACCCAATTCGCTGATGGCGCGGTCGATGGCGCGGATGGGGCCGCCGAACAAGTACGTGAATACGGCTACGACCGCGAGGGTGAGCGGGATGAGCAGCAGCGACTCCCAGAACAGGTTCCGCTGCGCGAGTTGAGTCGCCGCCTGCAAGGCGCTCAGCTCGCGGTCGATCTCGGCGTTGACCCGGTTCGACACCTGGGACGCCATCGCCGAGAGCTGGGGAAACGCGTTGACCAGCGCCGCCATGCGTGCCGAAGCGGGCGAGCTGAGCTTCAATTCCCCGTGCAGCCGCTCGGCTTCCGCCTTGAGCCCCGTGGCTTCCTTGCGGGCGCTGTCGTCGAGCGGCATCGCCAGCAGCTCATCCAGAGTGCCGACCAGGCGCTCTTGAGTGCGGGCATACACATCGAGCAAGTCCGCGCTGCCGATGATCTGGTACAGCCGGGCGGTACGTTCGAGCGCGCCGATCTCCTCGAACATGCGCTGATTGTTGCGAGTCCCCTGCACGCCGTGAACCACCAGCCGCTCGCTTTGGATGGACAGGCGATTCATCTGTACGGCCGCGTTCACGATGGCGAACAACAGCGGTGCGGCCACGATCGTGAACCCGATCAGCATCAGCCCGCTCAATGATTTCGGTCGAGGAAATCGCATGCGGGGCATTCTAACAGCGTGATTAGCCCAAGGGAGTGCCTGCGTCGTACCTGTAGAATCCAGCAATGAATGACCAGACCCCTTATTCCGAGCTGTCGCCGGAAGCCGTCCTGGATGCGATCGAGGCGGTTGGGTATCGCTGCGACGGCAGGGTATTGGCGCTCAACAGCTATGAGAACCGGGTGTATCAGATCGGGATCGAGGACGGCGCGCCCGTCGTGGCCAAGTTCTACCGGCCGGCCCGCTGGACCGACGCGGCCATTCGCGAGGAGCATGCATTTGCGTGCGAATTGGCGGCACAGGAGATTCCGGTGGTGGCGCCCTTGGTCAGAGAGGGCGCAACGCTCCACGTCCATCACGGGTTTCGCTACGCCGTCTTTCCGCGGCGTGGCGGGCGTTGGCCGGAGTTGGGCACGAGCGACGATCGGGAGTGGGTCGGGCGATTCCTGGGAAGGATCCATGCCGTGGGTCGTGCCGCGCGCTTCCACGAGCGTGCACGATTATCGGTGGAGGTCCTGGGCCGCCAGTCGCGGGACTTCGTCCTCGAGGGCGATTGGATGCCCGACTACCTGGCGACCAAGTACGCCGACGTGACCGACGAAATGCTGGACGAGGTCGAGGCGCGCGCGGAGGGATGGCGCGGAGCCGTTCTTGGGCGGATTCTCGGCGACTGTCACCGCGGCAACATCTTGTGGACGGAGCAGGGGCCGCACTTCGTCGATCTCGACGACTGCCTGACCGGACCCGCCATTCAGGATCTGTGGATGCTGCTCGCCGGGGGTCGCGAGGAGATGCGCACGCAATTGGGCGATTTGCTGAAAGGATACGAGCAATTCCTGCCCTTCGATCGTAGCGAAATCGCGCTCATCGAACCGCTGCGGGCGCTGCGCATGATCCACTATTCGGCGTGGCTCGCGCGGCGCTGGCACGACCCGGCTTTTCCCCGAGCTTTTCCCTGGTTCGCCGAGCCGCGCTACTGGGAGCAGCACCATCGGTCTCTCGAAGAGCAGCTGGCGGCGGTCATGGATGAGCCGCTCGAGTTGTGATCGGCCGCGTATTTGGTGATCATACGGACATGAAGATCGCGAGAATTCTCATGCTCTGCGCCGTTGCGGCGCTCGGTGCCTGTCATCGGGAGTCGGACACGGAGCCGCAGCCGAAACCCGCTCCGCGCGTCGCTGCCCCGCCGCCCGTGAGGAAGGGGCCGAGCGTGGCCGAGCTCACGGCCGGCATGGTGGAGGCGGCGGTCCAGGGCAAAGCCCAAGTGCCCGTGCTGCTCAAATTCGATCTCGCGCAGAAGCCGATCGTGGGGCAAACGCTCGACATCAATCTGGCGGTCGTGCCGCAAATCGATGCGAGCGCGGCGCAGATCCAAGTGGTGGGCGGCGACGGACTCAGTGTCACCGCGGGCACGATCGAGTTGCCCGCCCTGGAGGCGGGACAGGTCTACCGCCAATCCGTCAAGGTGAGCCCCACCGCAGAGGGCGTCCTGCTGCTGAATTTGACCCTGTCCCTGAAACACGATGAAATGTCCGAGTCACAGGCGTTTTCCATTCCCATCATCGCCGTCCGCTGAAATTTGAGGCGCGGGGCGCCATAAAGCTCTATAATGGGCGGTTTCCCTTAGGGCCTCACCCGTGACTCAGAAACTTCGCAATATCGCCATCATCGCGCACGTCGATCACGGCAAGACCACACTCGTCGATCAGCTGCTGCGGCAGTCCGGGACACTCGACGCACGCAAGGACCTGCAGGAGCGGGTCATGGACTCGAACGATCTGGAGCGTGAGCGCGGCATCACCATTCTCGCGAAGAATACGGCGATCACCTGGGGCGACTACCGCATCAACATCGTCGATACTCCGGGCCACGCCGATTTCGGCGGCGAGGTCGAGCGCGTGCTGGCCATGGTGGATTGCGTGCTGCTGCTCGTCGATGCCGTCGACGGCCCCATGCCGCAGACGCGCTTCGTGACGCAAAAGGCATTCAAGCACGGCTTGCGGCCGATCGTCGTCATCAACAAGATCGACCGCGACGAAGCCCGCCCGGGCTGGGTATTGGATCAAACGTTCGATCTGTTCGATCGCCTGGGGGCGACCGACGAGCAATTGGATTTCCCCGTGGTATACGCATCCGCCTTGCGCGGCTTTTCGGGCCTGGATTCGACTGTGCGCGACGGCGACATGCAGCCGCTGTTCAAGACCATCGTCGAGCACTGCCCGCCCCCGGACGTCGATGCGGACGGGCCGCTGCAGCTGCAAGTCACGCTGCTCGATTACTCGAGCTACGTCGGGGCCATCGGCATCGGGCGCATCAAGCGCGGCACGCTGAGGCGCGGCATGGCGGTCACCGTGGTCAATCGCGAGGGCAAGCAGCGCTCCGAGAGAATCACGCAGATTTTGGGATTTCACGGGCTCACCCGCGTCGAGGTGGAATCGGCGAGCGCCGGCGACATCGTGGCCTTCGCCGGCATCGCCGAGCCCAAGGTATCGGACACGCTGTGCGATCCGGCGACCGTGGAACCCCTGCCCAGTCTCACCGTCGATGAACCGACGATCAGCATGACCTTCGAAGTCAACACCTCGCCCTTCCTGGGAAGAGAGGGTAAGTTCGTCACCAGCCGGCAAATCCGCGAGCGCCTCGAGCGCGAGGCCATTCACAACGTGGCATTGCGGGTGGAGCCGACCGGCGATCCGGACAAGTTTGTGGTGTTCGGCCGCGGCGAACTGCATCTCGGCGTCCTGTTGGAGAACATGCGCCGCGAGGGCTATGAAATGGCGGTATCGCGCCCGCGCGTGGTCATCAAGCAGGTCGACGGCGCGCCCCATGAGCCCTACGAGCAAGTCACGGTCGATGCCGACGCCGACGCCCAGGGCGATATCATGTCGGCGCTCGGCAGCCGCGGAGCGGAGCTCAAGGACATGCAGGCCGATGGCCGCGGCAGAGTCCGATTGGACTACATGGTGCCGTCGCGCGGTTTGATCGGATTTCAGACCGAGTTTCGCACCATGACCCGCGGCACAGGTTTGTTGCACCATGTGTTCGACCACTACGGACCGGTGGTGCAGCGGGAGTTGGGACAGCGCCCGAACGGGGTCCTGGTCGCGAACGGCCAGGGCGTCGCATTGGCGTACTCCCTGTTCAGCCTCCAGGAGCGCGGCCGACTCTGCATCGGTCCCGGGGAAGAGGTGTACGAAGGCATGATCATCGGCCTCAACAATCGCGACAACGATCTGGTCGTGAACCCGCTCAAGGGCAAGAAGCTCACCAACATGCGCGCCGCCGGCAAGGACGAAAACGTGGTGTTGACCCCCCCGATCCGCTTCTCCCTGGAGCAGGCGATGGAGTTCATCGATGATGACGAACTCATCGAAGTGACCCCCACGTCCATCCGGCTGCGCAAGCGCAATTTGCGGGAAACCGACCGCAAGCGTTCGGAGCGCGAAACCGCCGATCAAGGGATTTGATATTTAACCGATTATTGGCCGAACCGAGACGCCCGTCACGCCGCCATTGCGGGATCTCCCTAACATCTAGAGACTCTTGGGGCGCTGCGCGCGCCTCGGATTTCAGTGCGGGAGATCAGGGACTTGTCACGCGATAACGCGGCCGCAATTCGTAGCGAGCCACCGCAGTCCGCGGAGCGCTTGAACACCCTGCTTGAACGCCAGATCGAGGAGGCCGGGCTCAGAGGCGGGGATTTCGACCTCGATGTACTGCTCAAGGCCGTCAGCGCGCACTACGATCGGATCGACGGTGAGCGACGCGGCATCGTGCGCTCGATGCAGCTCATGTCCGATGAGGCACAGGCGCTCACACGCGAGATTCGCGAGCAGACCGCCTCGCACCTGCAGGCCATCCTCGACAACGTCAAGGATGCCATCGTCACGGTCGACGATGCCGGTCACATCGAAACCTTCAATCCCACCGGTGAGCGCATATTCGGCTACGCGCCGGCCGAGATCCTCGGCCGCTCGCTCGATTTCCTGCTGCCCGACATCGGTCAGGAAACCACGCACTTTCTCGAGCGCTTCGCCGTGAAGATCGACGACACGCACGTGGATCTCGCGGCTCATCAGGCCTGGGGGCGGGCCAAGGGCGGCAATCGCGTCGCAGTCGAGATTGCGGTCAGCAAGGCCAAGCTCAACTGGCGCGACGGCTACATCGTCAGCATCCGCGACATCACCGAAAGACATCTCGCCGAGCAATCCATGCGCGAGAGCGAGGCGCGCTACCGAACGTTGGTGGAGCACGCTCCGGAGGTGATCGTGGTGTTCGACGTCGATAAGGGCACTTTCGTCGACGTCAACGACAACGCCTGCCGATTTTTCAAGATGCCGCGCGAGTCCCTGCTGGCCAGCGGCCCGGAGAAGATCAGTCCCTCGCACCAGCCCGACGGCACGCCGTCCTTCGGCAGGCCGCGCGGCTTCATCGAGGGCGCACTCGCGGGCGAGGCGCCGGTGTTCGAGTGGGCGCACTGCGATGCCGCCGGCCAGCTCATGCCGTGCGAAGTGCGGTTCGTGCGCCTGCCGAGCTCGAATCGGCGGCTGATTCGCGCCAGCATCACCGATATCACCGAGCGCAAGCGGGCGGAGGCGATCGCGGCGGGCGAGCGCCGCATATTCGAGAAAATCGCCGGCAATGCGTCGCTGTCGGCGACGCTGGAGTCGATTTGCGAGCTGATCGAGCGCGTCATGGCGGACAGCTGCTGCGCCATCAACCTGTTGGACCATGAACGGCAGGTTTTGAACTTCGGGGTGGCGCCCAAACTGCCGCGCGAGTTCGTGGCGGCGATGGACGGCGCGCCCATCGGGATCCGCTACGGCTCCTGCGCCGCAGCCGTGTACCTGACGCGCCAGGTCACCGTCGCCGACATCGAGACCGATGCGCTCTGGGAATTCCGGCGCGACGCTGCGCTGCACGCCTCCTTTCGGGCAGCGTGGTCGACGCCCATCGTCGCCTCCGACGGCCGGGTCGTCGGCACCTTCGCGGTGTACCGGCGCCTGCCCGGCATTCCTCTGTCGCGCGACCACGAGCTGATGTCGCGCATGGCGCAGATCGCCGGCATCGCCATCGAGCGCCGCAGCGCCGAGGACGCGCTGCGCAACAGCGAAGTGAAATTTCGCGGGCTGTTCGAGAGCATGATGGAGGGGGTCTACCAAACCTCGCGCAGCGGCCGCATTCTCGTCGCCAATCCGGCCTTCGTGAATCTCTTGGGATACGGATCCGCAGAAGAGCTCTATCAAGTGCCGGCGTCGGCCCTGTACTGGTACCCGAGCGACCGCGAGACCTTCGTGCGGCGGGTGGAGAGCGAGGGCGAGCTGCGCAACGAGGAGTACGTGTTGCGCCGCAAGGACGGCTCCATGCTCGTGGTCCTGGAGTCCAGCCGCGTCGTGCGCGACAAGCACGGGCGGGTCACCGGATACGAGGGCACGCTCACCGACATCACCGAACGCAAGAAGGCGGAGACCGCTGTGTTCCAGGCCAAGGAGCGCGCACAGGTCACCCTGCAGTCGATCGGAGATGCGGTCATTACAACCGATTCCGAGGGGCGCATCGACTACATGAACCCGGTCGCCGAGAGCCTGACCGGCTGGGAAAATCGCGAAGCGGAGGGACGGCTAATCGGCGAGGTGCTGACCGTCGTCGACGAATCGTCGCGCGAGTCCGCGGAGAGCCCGGTCATGCGCTGCCTGCGCGAGGGGCAGATGCTCGGACTCAGCGAGCACACGGTGCTGGTGAACCGCCGGGGCCAGGAGCTGGCCATCCAGGATTCGGCGGCACCCATCCGCGACCGTGCCGGTAATCTCATCGGCGCGGTGATGGTGTTCCACGACGTGAGCAAGGAGCGCCGCCTGCACCGCGCGCTGCACTATCAGGCCAGCCACGATGCGCTGACCGGGCTCATCAATCGGCGCGAGTTCGAGAATCGGCTGACCGTCGCGGTCGAGAATGCGCAGGATGCGGGCAGCCGCCATGCCCTGCTGTATCTCGATTTGGATCAATTCAAGCTGGTCAACGACACCTGCGGACACCCGGCGGGCGATCAATTGCTGAAGCAGATCACCGGCGTGCTGCAGTCGCGGGTGCGCAGCGGCGACACGCTGGCGCGCTTGGGCGGCGATGAGTTCGGCATTTTACTGCAAAGCTGCCAGTTGGATCAGGCCATGCGCATTGCAGACAACCTGCGCCAGGCCATTCGCGACTTTCGCTTCATCTGGCAGGACGGCGTGCTCGAGGTCGGCGTAAGCATCGGCATCGTCGAGATCACCAGCGAAACGCCGACGGTCGCCAGCGTGATGAGCGCCGCCGACGTCGCCTGTTATTCGGCGAAGGACCTGGGCCGCAACCGCGTGCAGCTCTACAAGCCGGACGATGTGCCGGCGCGGCACCGCGAAATGCACTGGGTGTCGAAGCTGTCGCGCGCCTGCGATGAAAGCCGCTTCGAGCTTTTTTATCAGCCCATCGTGCCGATCGGCTCTACGTTGCGCGAACACGAGCGCGAGCACTTCGAGCTGATGCTCCGGTTGCGGGACGAATCGGGCGCGTTGATCACGCCCGCCGAATTCATTCCCGCGGCGGAGCGCTACAACGTCATGCCCTCGATCGATCGATGGGTGGTACGCGAGGCGCTCGATCGGCTGGTGCATCGCACGGGATCGGGCGTAAAGCCCTTCACCATCGCCGTCAACCTGTCGGGAACCTCGCTCAACGACGAGCGCTTTCTGGAATATCTGATCGCCGAACTCAGCGTCAACGATCTGGTTGCGGGCGCCATGTGCTTCGAGATCACCGAAACCGCAGCCATCGCCAACCTGGGCAGCGTGGTGTACTTCATGCGCGAGCTCAAGGCGCGCGGCTGCCACTTTGCCTTGGATGATTTCGGCAGCGGCCTGTCCTCGTTCATGTACCTGAAAACCCTGCCCGTCGATTACCTCAAGATCGACGGGCAGTTCGTCGAAAACGTCACCCGCGACCGGGTCGATCGCAGCATGGTGGAGGCGATCAGCCAAGTTGGCAGAACCATGGGCATTCAAACCATCGCCGAGCGCGTCGAGTCTCCCGAAGTGCTGGCCGAACTGGGCAGACTCGGTGTCGGCTACGCGCAGGGATTTCACATCGCGGAACCGCGCTCGACAAGAGAATTTCCCTACCTGCGCGAGCCGACGCGCAAGGCTTGACCGCCTGCCCGCTTCCCGTTCTCGATCCGAAGCGAGTACGCTTGCCGTGGATCGATGTCGCTCCGCACGGCCAAGGGGACTCACAATGATTGTCGGGATGTCCGTCGCTGCCTTTACGCTTTTTCACGTGATCTTGAGCCTGATCGGAATCGCCTCCGGACTCATCGTGGTGCTTGCCATGCTCGGCGCGAGCCGCGTGCCGGCATTGACCGCGATATTCCTGGCGACGACAGTGGCCACCAGCGTCACCGGGTTCATGTTTCATTTTGCCAGCTTCGGTCCGCCGGAAATCGTCGGCGCAATCTCGCTGGCGGTGCTGGCTCTGGCGATTCTGGCGCTGTACTCGTACAAGCTCGCCGGGGCGTGGCGTCGAATCTACGTGGTGACCGCGGTGCTCGCGCTTTACTTGAACGTGTTCGTCGGGGTGGTGCAGACCTTCCAGAAGGTGGCATTCTTCCACGCCTTGGCACCCACCCAGACGGAACCGCCGTTCGCCATCGCGCAGGGGATCGTGCTGCTGGCGTTCATCGCGCTCGGGGTCGCGGCGGCGAAGAAATTCAGGAATGCATAGCTCGAGCCCACGCTCCGCAATGGCTTTCGAGTTGCAGCCGAGCATCGAAAACCCGCGGATCAGGCTCGAGCCGCTCACCGCCGGCGACTTCGACGCCTTGTATTCGGTCGCCTCGGATCCGCTGATCTGGGAGCAGCATCCGAACAGAAATCGCTATCAACGCGACGTTTTCGCCGTGTACTTCGAGGGAGCCATGGAATCGGGCGGCGCGCTGCGGGTGATCGACAACTCGAGCGGCACATTGATCGGCAGTTCGCGTTATTACGATTTGGACGAGGCGCAGCGCAGCGTTGCCGTCGGCTACACCTTCATCGCCCGAAAGCATTGGGGCGGTCAGGCCAATCGGGCATTGAAGACCCTGATGCTCGAGCACGCGTTTCGATTCGTCGATCGCGTCATATTCCACGTGGGCGCCGCGAATCTGCGTTCACGCAAGGCCATGGAGAAGCTGGGCGGAGTTCTGATCGGCGAGGTGACGATGAGCTATCACGGAGAACAAAGCCACCCCAACGTCGTCTACAAGATCGATGGAGCCGACTGGGCACTGTCGAAGTAGGCTACACCAAGGAGACATTGCGAGTTTCCGGCGCCCATTGCCGGCAGACCACTGCGCCGATGGCGAGCACGGCGACGCAGGCCGCGAGCGCCGCACGCACGCCGAAGCCTGCGACGACGACGGGAAGCAGAAAGGTGCTGACCGCCGAGCCGGTGCGGCTCGCGGCGATGGCGAGCCCAATGCCCGATGCGCGCAAGTCCGTGGGGAAGAGTTCGGGCAGGTAGACGTAGACGAGATTGGACGCGGCCGACAGCACGCCCGCGAACACGGCGAACAGGGCAATCATCAGGGCCGGCGGCATCGGGCTCCAAAGAGACAGCGGCAGCATGGTCACGGCCGCAACGCTGAAACTGCCGATGAGGAAGGTCCGCCGGCGGATCTTATCGACCACGATCCGACCGGCGATCGCACCTGCCAACAGCGATGCATTGTAGATGATGCCCCCCGCATAGCTGTTTTCGAGCTTCATCGCAGACATGACCTGGGACACGAAGGTACCGAGCGCAAAATAGGGAATCGTTTGGCAGGTGAAAAATGCGCAGGCGACCAGGGTGCGCAGCCGCCATTGCGGCGACAGCAGCTGCCGCCAGCGACCGTGAACGGCTGGTGCGGTGGCCGTACTGAGTGGAGGTGCTACGCCGCCCCCCAACGTGGCGTGTACCACCCACGCGGCCTTGCCGGCGTAGCCCCGATTGGCCAGCCACAACGGTGACTCGGGCAGGGTGAGTCTGAGCGGCAGCACCAGCAGGGCGGGAATCGCACTGGTGAGAAGCATCCAGCTCCACGCCCGCGCACCGCTGCCGCTCAAGGCGACGCCGACGAAGTAGGCGCAGGCGTAGCCGCCGCTCCAGGCCACCGACAGCCAGCCGAGGGTTCGCCCTCTGGCCCGTCGCGGGGTGAATTCGGTCAGGAGGGCCTTGCTCACGACGTAGTCCGTGCCGAGGAGAAAGCCAATCGCCAGCCGCAGCACCAGGAGCTGCGCAGCCGAGTCCGCCAGACCCTGCAGCAGGGACAGCGCTCCCAGAATGCCCATGTTGTAGGCAAAGATAGGCCGGCGCCCGAAGCGGTCTGCCGCGGGTCCGGTCAGCAGCGCTCCGGCAAACAACCCGAACAGGGAGGCACCGCCCAGCAGCCCCAACCAAACCGGGTTCAAGCCTAGTTGTGCTGGGGCGCGGGTGAGTGAGATTCCGATGATGCCGAGGCCGTACCCGTCGCTGAACACACCGCCACAGGCGGCGACGGCGACGCGCAGGTGAAACGGCCGCAGCGGCGCGTCGTCATAGTTCACCCTGGTTGCCGTGTCTGCGCGAACGTCCACCCCGGGACATGTTACCAGCGCAATCGCATTCCCACCCAGACGGCGCGCGGCTGCGCCGGCGACACGGCATTCTCATTGGTCCAAGCGGCGGGATCCGCGCGAAATGTGCCGTTGGGGTTGAACGAATTGCTGGTCAAGAATCCGGCGGTGGCGTAGTGCTTGTCGAGGACGTTGACCACGCGTGCGAACAGGTCCACGGCCTTGCCGAAATGGTAGGTGCCGTTCAAGTTGAGCACGGCGTAGCCGCTGATCCATCCGGAGCCGAGCGCCTGGGCGCCCTCGCCATTGATCCCTCCGGCCTGATTCGCATTGTTCTCGTCGCCGTGCAGGAACACGCCGGAGGATGCGATCACGTTGGCGCCCACATCCCAACGATCGCCGGCGGCGTAGCCGAGCACGAGCCTTCCGGTATGCCGCGCAATCAGCGGAATCCGATCGCCCGGCCGAACTTGGATGTTGCCGTTCTCATCCGCCGTGCTGTTCGAATCGGCGTTGACCTCGAAATTCGACTGAAAAGTGGCATCCACGAAGCTGTACACCAGACGCCATGACAGGCCGGACAGCTTGCCGCCCAGACTCACGTCCGCGCCTTGCCGCCGAGTGCTGCCGACATTGTCGAAGTAGCCCTGATTCGTGCTGGTGGCGACGAATTGGATGTCGTCGCTGTTGACCGTGTGAAATACATCCACGCTCCAGTTCAACGTCTTGTCGGCGGTGTTTCCCCGCGCGCCCAACTCCACCGTCCGAGCGACCACCTGCTTGAGGTCCGGGTCGCTGGCGAAATCGTTGGGCAGGCCGCAGGGGGCCGCGGGGTTGGAGCACCCCAGTTCGATCGCCGTGGGCGCGCGGCTGGCTTCGTTGTAGTCCGCATAGACGGTCAATGCATCGGTTGGGGTGACCGTGAACCCGAGCGCCGGATTGAACCGGCTGAAGGTGTGATTGCCGGCGAGAGGGCTGGCCGTATCGAAGCCCGCGCCGGCGTCTCCCACGTCCGTGTCCACGCTCGAGCCCTCGAGCGTTTCGGTGTTGCGGTTGTAGCGGACGGAAGCGGTGACATGCAGCAGTTTGCCGGGCGACAGAGTGTCGGTCAGGTAGATCCCGGAGATCTTGTTGCTGCCGCCGAGAGAAATGACTGTTTCGTCGTTGAGCGGACTGACGTCGTAGATCAGGGTACGATTCGGCGCGAACGCTCCGAACAGAAACATTTGCGCGAACGTGTCCCGGGAGTCGGTGTAGTCGGCGCCGAGGACTCCTTGGTTTTTCCAGCCGAAGACATCTTGGGAGTCGGTCAGCTGAACGCCGAAACCGGCGGTGCGCTGAACCAGGCGCGAGACCGCGTTCTGGGCGGGGCTGCAATAGTCGAGGTCGACTCGGGTTCCGGGCGCCGAGGTGCAGTCGATCGGTGGTCCCGTGTAATCGCCCGAGAGATAGTCGTCGTTGACATTGCCGTTGCCGCTGCCCGTGATCAGGTGGCGGTAGTAGACATTGGCCGACAAGAGAAGATCGCCGCTCAGGAACTGCGTACCCGTGAGATTCGCGAAATTCAGAAGATTCTGGGTGAAGTCGGGCGTATAGCTGGCCGCACGGCGGTAGTCCAGCATGCTCTGCGGCGTCGCGCCGTTGCCGAACAGCCGGGTATCCGCATAGGTGTAGCTCAAATCGATGTCGGTTTTGTCGTTTTGCCAGCCGACCTTGCCGAATCCCTGATAAACCTGCGTCGGCGACACATCCCGCCAGCCGGTTTCGTCGAAATAATTGCCGGTAAGAAAATAATCGAAGTTTCCCGCCTCTCCGCCGGTCTGCGCCTGAAAGTTTCGCCGCCCGAAGGAACCTCCATAGGCCTCGAACTCGGTGCCCGGATTGTCGTGCCCGCTCTTGGTCTGAATCGCGAGTGCGCCGCCCAAGGTATTGAGCCCGAACACGGGATTGGAGCCCGACACGAGCGTTGCGGTGGAGATCGCCGATTCCGGAATCAAGTCCCAGTTGACGGTGTCGCCGAAGGACTCGTTCAGGCGCACGCCGTCCACGTAGACCGACAGGCCCTGCGGCGTGCCGAGCAGCGGCGAGGCCGTGAATCCGTGGTAATTGACGTCCAGTTGAAAGGGATTGTCGGCGCTCTCGTTGACGTTGATGCCGCTGAAATTGTCGTTGAGATAATCGGCAACGCCTAAGGCCTGCTGGCGCTGCAGGTCCTTCGAGTCCGCGGTCTGCACGTTCGCGGGCACCTGGTTCAGCGGCAACCCCAGTCCGGACAGGGGGGTGTTGGCGATTACGGTTATCTGCGGCAATTCGTGGGCGGTGGCGGGATTGTCGGGCGTCTGCGCGCCGTTGCCGTCGTCCGCCACGGCCGGACGCGGTATCGCGACTACCGCAACGCCGAATGCGCACAGCGCCAGTCCCAGTCTCGAATGCGGCATCGGTTTATAATCCGCAAACAGGTGTCTGAGTACCATAGAGAAATTCCTGGCCGGCACCGGGAATAATTCCCGGCCGGCAGATGAGAATGGATCGAGAAAGGGGACTAGCCATGCGCGAATCGCCGATGGAATCGCTGCCCAGACCTCCGGTGCGAGCACTGGCCTGGCGCGACGTCGCGGCCGTCGCCGGCGTCACCGTGCTGGCGTTCGTGCTTTCGGCACACTTTCAGTTCACCGAAGCGCTGTATGCGCTGACCCGGCACTGGGAGTACTTTCAGGTCGATGAATTGCCGGTCGGCATGTTCGTGCTGTCGCTGGGCCTCATCTGGCTTTCGTGGAAGCGCTACCGCGACGCGAATCGCGAGCTCGAAGCCCGGCGAATCGCGGAGGCGCGGCTCGAGGCCGTGCTGTTGGAGAATCGGCGGCTGGCGCGGGAAAACCTGCGCATCCAGGAGGTCGAGCGCAAGCATCTGGCGCGAGAGCTGCACGATGAGCTCGGGCAATATTTGAATGCGATAAAGCTGGATGCGGTGTCCATCAGGGACGGCGGGACCGCGGACGCGCGTATCTCCGGCGACGCCTCGCAATCGATCATTCGGGCGGTCGACCACGTGCACCGCACCGTCAGCGGCATGATCGGCCGCCTGCGCCCTGTGGGGCTCGACGAACTCGGACTCGTTGCCGCGATCGAGCACTGTGTGGACGAGTGGCGCCAGCGCCTTCCCGGTACGCGATTCAGCTTGTCGGCCGGCGGAAACTTCGATGACCTGGGCGAGTCTTTGACGCTGACCGTGTACCGCCTGATCCAGGAAGGCCTCACCAACATCTCCAAACACGCGCATGCGACCGAGGCGCAAGTCGCGCTGGAGCGGATTCCGCGCACCCAAGGCGTCGGCGACGAACTGCGGCTCAGCGTTGCCGATGATGGCTGCGGGATGGACTTAGGGGAGCGCCGCTCCCGCTTCGGGTTGAGCGGCATGCGCGAGCGGGTTGAGATGTCGGGAGGGTCCTTCGAGCTCGCGAGCGCTCCCGGCCGAGGACTTCGGTTCGCAGTGTGCCTCCCGGCCGCCGGAGACCCGTAGTGGCCGGGGAGGATCGAGCGCAGGTGACCGTGCTGCTCGTTGACGACCATGCCGTGGTACGCGAGGGCTATCGGCGGCTTCTCGAAAGGCAGGGCGACATCGCCGTGGTCGGGGAGGCGGCCGATGCCGCCACGGCGTACGCAATGTTTCGCCGCCTCGATCCACGCATCGTCGTCATGGACATCACACTGCCGGGAAGCAGCGGAATAGAGGCTGCGGCGCGCATGCTGGCGCACCGGCCGGATGCCAGAGTGCTCATCTTCAGCATGCATGAGGACGCCATCTTCGCCAAGCGCGCGCTGCAATCCGGTGCTTTCGGCTATGTCACCAAGGCGAGCGCACCCAACGTTCTGGTGGAGGCCGTGCACGCGATCGCCGCCGGCCGCAAGTACTTGAGCGCGGACATCGCGCGCAAATTGGCCTTGCGCGATTTCGTCGACGGCCCGTCGGCGGCCGAGGGTCTTTCCACGCGCGAGTTCGAGGTACTGCGTCAACTCGCCCAAGGCCGATCCATCAAAGAGATTGCGCTATCGATGGGACTCAATGCGAAGACCGTGTCCAACCATCAATCCGCCATCAAACAAAAGCTCAAGGTGGATACCGCGATTCAGCTGTTCAACAAGGCCGCGCAAATGGGGCTGGCACAGCCGCGTTGAGGTCGCGAGTTTGGGCAGGGGACGCCGTGTCCGGAGGGCGTCATATCCGGGCGGCATGTGCTTATACAGTCCTGTGCTTATACAGTACCGCGCATATCCTGATACTGGATTTACGCCCGCTCCCCGGGCGCGTAAAGTTTCGCCATGGCGCGAAGCTTCATCGGTCATCAGGCATTCAAAGGTCGCGGCGCGATCTCGAATCCGGCTGTGCGGTTCGAGGCCACCAGCCGCGAGCAAACGCACGATGGGTGGTATGAGGACGAGATCGTCGAGCACCTCAGCGAGACCGTGCTCCCCGACAGCGCGCGCAGCGTGATCACCACCAACAATTCCCCCGACGTCGGCTTCGAGCAGTCGATCAATCCGTATCGCGGGTGCAGCCATGGTTGCGTGTATTGCTTTGCGCGCCCGACTCATGCCTACCTGGGTCTGTCTCCGGGACTGGATTTCGAAACGAAGCTGTACTACAAGGCCGATGCGGTCAAGATCCTGGAGGCCGAACTCGCGAAACCGAAGTACGTCTGCAAGCCCATCGCCCTCGGCATCAACACCGACGGCTATCAACCGCTGGAGAAGCGGCTTGAGATCACCCGCGGCATTCTCGGCGTTCTGGCCCGCTGCCGGCACCCCGTCACCATCGTCACCAAGAGCGCTCTGGTGCTGCGCGATACGGACTTGCTGGCCGACCTCGCCCGGGACGGTCTGGTGGAAGTGATGCTCAGCATCACCTCGCTGAGCAACGACATCAAGCGCACGCTCGAGCCGCGGGCCGCATCGCCCGAGGCGCGATTGCGAGTCATCCGGCAGCTGCACCAGGCGGGAATACCCGTCGGCGTGCTGGTGGCGCCCGTGATTCCCGCCATCACCGATCACGAATTGGAAGACATCCTGGGGGCGGCCAGGGAGGCCGGCGCCGGCAGCGCAGGCTATGTCCTGCTGCGTCTGCCCCATGAAGTGAAGATTTTGTTTCGAGAGTGGCTGGCGCAGCACTACCCGGACCGCGCCAAGCATGTGATGTCGCTGATCAATCAAACCCGGGGCGGGAAGGACTACGATGCCACGTTCGGCCGGCGCATGAGCGGCACCGGAGCCTACGCCGAGCTGCTGCGGGCGAGGTTCGAGCTGGCGCGGCGCAAGTGCGGCTTCGATTCCGCACACGATCGGCACGGACAGGACCGGCATGAACTCGTGACTCGCTTGTTCCGGCCGCCGGCACGCGATGAAGCGCAATTGACGCTGGGCTTTTGACCGATGGCCGCGATCGCTCAGGAACGCGTGTTGACCGTGCACCACTGGAACGAAAACGTCTTCAGTTTCACCACCACGCGCGACCACAGCCTGCGTTTCGAGAACGGGCATTTCATCATGCTCGGGCTGCAAATCGACGGCAAACCCCTGATGCGCGCCTACAGTATTGCCAGCGCAAATCACGAGGAGCACCTCGAATTCCTGAGCATCAAGGTCGCCGACGGACCGCTGACCTCGCGCCTGCAGCACATCAAGCCCGGCGATGAAGTGCTGGTGAGCCGCAAGCCGACGGGCACCCTGCTGCTGCGCGATTTGAGGCCGGGCAAGCGGCTGTACCTGTTGAGCTCCGGCACCGGGCTCGCCCCCTTCATGAGCTTGGTCAAGGATCCGGAGGTGTACGAGCGCTTCGAGAAGGTCATACTGGTTCACGGCGTGCGCTACCGCAGCGAATTAGCCTACCGAGACTACATCGAATGGGAGCTCACCCACCATGAGTATCTCGGCGAGCAGGTCAGAAACCAGCTCGTGTATTTTCCCACTGTCACCCGCGAGCGCTTTCGCTATCAGGGCCGGGTCACATCGCTGATCGAGTCCGGCAAGCTGTTTCAGGACACGGGAATGCCGGCGCTAGATCCCGCCGATGACCGGGTCATGATTTGCGGCAGCCCCGCCATGCTCGCCGATCTGTCGGCGCTGCTCGACGCGCGCGGGTTTCAGATCTCTCCGCACGTCGGCGAGCCCGGCGACTACGTCATCGAACGAGCCTTCGTGGCGCGGTAATTGACGTCATGGAGGGGGCAGGCGAGTACCTCATGCACCCTGAATAGGCACCTGGTACCATCGAGGCGGGCTCAAGTCCAATAACGAATTCAAAGGACAGCCGTCCTCGGCAAACCTTCGCCTCATGTTGTTCAATTCCAGCGTTTTCTGCTACGTATTCCTTCCGATTTCCATTCTCGGGTATTACTTCCTCGCCCGCTGCAGCGGGGTCTCAGCCGCCAAGATCTGGCTGTGTGCCGCTTCGTTCGTGTTCTATGCCTGGTGGAATCCAGTCTTCGTGGTTCTGTTGATCGGGTCAATTGCGTTCAACTACTCGCTGAGCGTGTTCCTGACCGCCGGCGACTCGGCCCCCGACCGCAGAGAGTCGCTGCTGCTGGCTGCCGGCATCGCAGCAAATTTGCTTTTGCTGTTCTATTTCAAGTATTTCGCTTCGCTCTCGCGATTTCTCCATGACCTGGGTCTGACCCGGGCTGATGCGGGTTCGATCATCCTTCCGCTCGGCATCTCCTTCTTTACCTTTACTCAAATCGGTTATCTGGTCGATTGCCGGCTGGGCTTGGTCAAGGAACGCAGTCTCGTGAACTACGTACTGTTCGTCACGTTCTTTCCGCATCTCATCGCGGGTCCCATTCTGCACCACCGCGAGATCATGCCGCAGTTTGCGAATCCGGCCACGTACCGGTTCAAAGCCGAGAACCTTGCGATCGGCCTGGCGCTGTTTGCATTCGGGCTGTTCAAGAAGGTGGCGCTCGCCGACTCGATATCGCCGTGGGCGGAACAGGGATTCTTGCACCCTGCAGGAACGGCGTTCATCCAGTCATGGTCGGTTGCCCTGGGATATTCCATGCAGCTTTATTTCGATTTCTCCGGCTACTCCGACATGGCCATCGCTTTGGGGATAATGTTCGGGGTCAAGCTGCCGCTGAATTTCAATTCGCCCTACAAGGCGTCATCGATCATCGACTTCTGGCAGCGTTGGCACATGACGCTCACGCGCTACCTCACCCTGTTGCTCTACAATCCGATCGCGCTCTGGGTGTCGCGTCGCCGGCAAGCAAAGGGCCAGCCCGCCGGGCAGCGGGCGGCGTCCACGCCGTCGGGTTTCCGATCCATGATTGTCCTTCCCACGATGGTGACCATGCTGCTGGCCGGCGTGTGGCACGGCGCCGGTCTGCAGTTCTTCATCTTCGGCGCGCTTCACGGCGCGTATATTTGTATCAATCGCGCCTGGCGCATCTTCATGCCGTCGTCTTCGTCGACGGCATCACCGCCGCCGGCGCTGCTACCCCGATTATGGTCGCGCTTTTGGCCGGTGGCGACGACTTATCTGGCCGTACTGGTCGCAGAAATCTTCTTCAGGGCCGCGTCCTGCGGCGATGCGCTGGCGCTGCTCGCGGGTATGTCGGGCGCCAACGGCGGCGGCGTCTGGCCGAGTTATTTTACGTCGAATTTGGATGCGCTTCGGCTCGCGGACAATCTCGTATTGGGACTGAGCCTGGCGGTCATTGCCTTCTGGGCTCCGAACGTCTATCAGATCATGGGTCAGTGGTCCCCCGCACTGACGAAGGTACGCTCGACTCTCCGTCCATCGCAGCAATGGCAGCCGACCGTTAGGTGGGCCATGGTGGCAGGCGCGTTGCTGTTCCTGGCGAGCCTGCGCTTCGATCAGAAGGCGGTGTTTCTGTACTTTCAATTCTGACGTTGCGGTCCGCGGATCACGTCATCGCAACTCGCTGCGTTCCGCCAACACGTCTGCGGTATAGTCGGTCAGGCGCTTGGCGCCCTCCCAATTCAGATGGTTCTCATCGATCCAAAATCGGTAGTCCTGGATTTGCTGCCAGGGATTGATCAATTCCGCACGGTTTGCGTATTGCTCATAGGGCGGTGGATTTTGCGGACCTCCGTATTGGGGCTCGTATAGGAACACGACTTTGGTGCCACGAGCACGCGCGAGATCGAGAATCTCATTCTCATAGTAGCGCGGCAAGCGAAATTCGAGGTCGCCGAACGGTCGCGGGAGCACGCGTCCTGTGATGCCGCGCAACCATTGATCGCGCAAGGCTTGCATCTCGGCCTCGGTGTGCGAAGCCACGCGATGGTAGACCTCGTGGTCCAGGGTTTGGATGAATTCGGCGTGATCGAGGTTAGACCCCTCGTATGGCGGCGGCACGAAGTCGGCATACCAGAGCCCCCGCTTTTGCAACTGGGTTTGCAGCGCGAGCTTCAGCTGGCGGCCGGGCAGCCGGGCGATATCCGACAGATAGTTGATGTTGATCAGCGGCGGCGCGGTCATGACATCTACAGGATCGGCATACAAGAAAAAGAACTCATGCGGCTTGCGCTCCTCGCGCTCGGTCATTTCCAGCACCAGGAGCTTGATCTTGCGGTTGCTCAGCAGTTCTTTGACGATGACGAACTGCATATTGACGCCGTTTCTGACGCCGTAGAAATTCACGGCCTTGGCGTGGATTCCATGGTCTGCCAGATCTTCTTCGAGCCGGCGCGTGTGCACCGACAATCCCGTACGCGACGTGCCGATGAACGCCACGTCGATCGGGGTGGGGTCGAAGTGGATGCGCTCGTAGATCCAATATGAATTGGGTGCCTTGGGGTCGTTCAACGCCTGGTAGCGGAGATACTTATCATGAGGGAGCGCGATCAGTACGCCCGCACTCAGGACTCCGAAGATCGCCAGGACTTGGACGACGAAGAAACCGGATCGTCGCGCCATGGGCGCATTCCCACCGTCGCTCGGATTATGTTCTTCTGCGGGAGTTTTCATTTCACCCAGGCCATCGACGGGATGTGTGCTCGACGTGAACTTCAATATACTACCGGCAAGTTCGGATGATGCGGTAGACTTTGAACTCGTATGAGCGATGTCTGCGCCGATGAATCGTGGATTGCATCGAGCGGCAGCACAGCTCGGCCAATCTATTTCGCGTCGGAGAATCGCACCTTATTCGGCTGGCTGCATCTGGCCGACGGTGCGCGCGCAGCCAATATCGGAATGGTGATCTGCAATCCGTTCGGCTACGAGGCCATATGTTCGCATCGTAGCGTACGCGCATTTGCGCATGCCGCCGCCGCGATGGGTATCCCGGTCCTGCGATTCGACTATGGCGGGACAGGCGACTCCGGAGACATCGATCCTCTGGCGAATCAGCTGGCCGCGTGGTCCCGCGACGCCATCGCCGCGGTCGATGAGTTGCGGCGCCGCACGGGAGTCGGGCGCGCGTGTTTGCTGGGATTTCGTCTCGGCGCGTTGGTGGCGGCACTTTCCGCGGCGAATTGCGAATCCGTGAAAGCGCTGATCGCGGTTGCCCCCGTTACCAGCGGCCGACGGTATTTGCGCGAGTTGCGCACCATCCAGATGGGCGCGGGACAGAAGGTCAATGCCGCGGGGACCGAGGGCGTGCATTCTGTGGAAGTCAGCGGTTTTGCGCTCTCGGCTGCAACCGTTGCGGCACTCAATGAGACAGATCTGAGCGCTGCGGGCCTGCCGAACGTGTCCGACATGCTGATAATCGACCGTAGCGAATCACCGGGCGCCCGCTCGTGGGCCGACGGGTTGAGCCAGGGCGGCGCGCGCCTCGAGTACGCTGCCTTGCCGGGATTCGTACGGATGATGATGACCGCACCCCATCTGGCCAATGTCCCGCAGCAGATGATCAACGCGACGCGCGACTGGCTGGTGCGCCTCGCTGCCGGCGAACCGGAGCAGGCCGTTGCAAGCCGTGAACCGCGAATGCAGGGTGTCGATTCCGGCGAGCGGTGGTTTTCCTTGGCCGCGGAGCCCTCGGGAGCGATTCTGACTGAAAGGCCGGTGGCGCTCGCCTGCGAGCCGCGTTTGTTCGGAATCCTCACCGAGCCTCCGCAATGTGAGGCATGCCGCGCAGGCATCATTCTGCTCAACGCCGGCGCCACCCATCACGTGGGTCCAAATCGCATGTACGTCACGCTCGCACGGCGCTGGGCCGAGCTGGGCTGCCTGGTCATGCGAATCGATCTTGCCGGCCTCGGCGACAGCGCGGTCGCGGAGGGTCGTCCCGAGAATGAGGTTTATCCCGCGGCGGCAGTCGAGCAAGTCGCTGCGGCGGTCGAATTCATGCGCACTAGGTACGGTATTTCCGATATTACGGTCGGCGGTCTATGTTCGGGTGCCTATCATGCGCTGCGCGCGGCCGTGACCAAAGTGCCGGTAACCCGCATTTTGTTGGTCAACCCTCTCAACTTCTTCTGGCGGCAGGGGAATACGCAGAACGATTTGCTGTGGCTGGGATTCGTTCACAATCCAGGCATGTACAGGCGTCAGGTCATCCCTTCCCGATTTTGGAAAAAGCTGCTGGCCCGCCAGGTGAATGTCAGTCGCCTGCTCAAGCTCTATGCCCAGTATGGCTGCGAGCTGCTGCAATGGGTCGGGCGCGATATAGCCCGGACCGTTCATCTGCCGCTGCCGCGAGACTTGGGGAACGAACTCGAGGAAATTGCGTCGCGGGGCGTGGGTATCGCGCTCGTATTTGCGCGCGGCGACCCCGGCATCGCGCTGTTGCGGCACCAGGCGGGGTCGGCGGTCGAGCGGCTGGATGGCTGCTGCCGTATTCACACGGTCGACGGCGCGGATCATATCTTCAGTCAGAGCGGACCCAGAGCCACGCTGGAATCGATCCTCACCGAGGAACTGTTCGCGCACGCAACGTCTACTCGAAGAGCCGTGAGTTCACTCGACGGCGGTCAGGTCAGTGAGGAGAGAGGGGCATGAACAGAGCGGAAATTCTCTCGAAGGTGGCGGATAGCATCGCGTCAATTCTCGATCAGCCGAATTTGGTGGTTACGATGCGCACGACGGCGGAGGACATCGAGGGATGGGACTCCTTCAATCATGTCAACATCGTCGTCGCGATCGAAGGTCGGTTCGGAATCAAGTTCAATGCCGCTGAAGTCGAGGAGTTGCGTGCGGTGGGGGAGTTCGTAAATCTAATCGAGAAGAAGCTGGCGCATCGTTAGCACGGACTGTCAGTGAACGGCGATAGGCGCCGTGTCTGCCGGAAGCGCATCCAGCGCCGCGCGGGCTTCGTCCAGGGTGTTGCGAAAATATCGATGCTTCGGACTGCTCACCACCAATTTTTGAACGATTGCCTGCGCTTGCTCGATGTCTTTGCGCGCCTGGTCCGGCAGATGCAGGGCGGCTTCAGTTCTTCCCGCATAGATGAGTGCGACGGCGTGGTCGATTGCGTTGGATTGGGGGTCGGGATCCTGCATTTCGACCTCTCGATACATCGCGTCAGCCCGCCGCTCGAAGGCCAGAGCCTCGCGCGGCGAGTGGATCAGGTAAAGAGCCAGCCCCATCGTCATGTTCGAATTCGCAAGGTCCGCGCTTGCCTGCACGTTGTTCTTGTCGGACTTCACCATCGCCTCGTTGATCGAAATGGCCTTTTGGCAAAGCCCCGGCACTTCGGAAGAATCGCCGGCATAAGCCAGGCACTCGCATAGATTTTGATCATCGACGATGAGAAACCGTTGATACTCCGAGTTGTTCGGGTCGCGGGCCGCGAGTTGTGCCGATATGGCGAGTGCCTTGCGAGATTCGGCGGCGCCCTCGGCGAATTTCCTGTCGAATCTGAGAACCGTGGCGGTCCAGCCGCGCGAACGCCAGACGCCGCGCAACAGCTTCAAGCTGCCTGGATTCGCGTCGAGCAAAGCCTGGTTCATCGCGAGCGAGCGGCGCTCATAGTCGAGAGCGGACTCGTAGTTGCCGAGCCAGAGGTTCACCTCTCCAATGCCGATCAGCGACGCGGCAATGTTGTAGCGCAGGTCTTCAGAATCATGGCCTGCCACCATTCGCTGTTCTATCTCCAGTCGTTGCTGCTGAAGCGCGAGCGCTCGATCGAGGTCGCCGAATTGCTCCGACATCCTGGCGAGGTTCAACATCGTCCCGAGCAGTTCGAATTGCAGCTTGGGATCACGAGGGTCTGCGGCGGCCAAATTGCGGCGAATGGTCAGCGCCTTTTGGTACAGTTCATTCGCGCTCTGGAACGATCCCATCCCGCCCAAGTGAGGATGTCCCTCTTCGGCGCGGATTCGGCCGATCCGCTCGTACCCGGCCGCCAGGTCGCCGAGAGTGGCCGGATCGTTGTGCGCCTCGGACGCGATTTGTTCGAGATACTCGAGAGCGCGGCGCACCACCAGCTCGCGCGCGGCCGTGGAGCCGGGCAGGTTCTCGATGGAATCGTGAAACTCGAACAGCAGCGAGTCGGTCAACTTGCGAAGCGACTGGAAGCGATGCTCCGCGCGCGCTTGCTCGACGCGGGCGATCCGCGCCTCGCGCACGATGGCGACGGCCCCGGCGAGGACGACCAGCGCAAAGACCGCGACAACCGCAAGCGCCAGCTTGTTGCGCTTGACGAATTTGCCGGTCTGGTAGGCCGCGCTCGGTGGACGTGCCACGACCGGCTCGTTATTGAGATATCGGCGGATGTCGGCAGCCAGTTCAGACGGCGCGCCGTAGCGTCTGGTGCGATCCTTCTCCAGCGCCTTCATCACGATCCAGTCGAGATCCCCGCGCAGCAGTTTCGCCAGTTGCCGCGGCTCGATCCCGCGCGCCTGTGCGGTGCCGGCCAAAGAATCCCGCTCTGCTCTGACCTTGGTGCTCGGTCGGGGCGGCTCTTCCTCGCGCAGCTTGCGCAGCAGCTCGTCGAGCGGCTGATGCTGCTGATGGCCGGCTTCAAATGGTTGAATACCGGCCAGCAGTACATAGAGAATCACCCCTAGGGAGTAGACATCGGTGCGCGTGTCGATGTCGGGGACCTTGGGGTCGGCCTGCTCCGGGCTCATGTACCCGGGCGTGCCGACGAAATGTCCCAGCTGCGTGAACAAGCTTGCCCCCGCCTCCCGAGGCAGGGCCGTCTTTGCCAGGCCGAAGTCGATGATGCGCGGCACCGGCTTGCCGTCCACCTCGACCACCAGAATGTTGGCGGGCTTAAGGTCGCGATGGATGATGGCTTTCTGATGCGCATGCTGCACGCCTTCACAGGCTTGGATGAACAGCTCGAGCCGCTCGCGGATGTTGAGCTTCTTGCTGTCGCAATAATCCGTGATTGGCAGCCCGGGCACGTACTCCATCACGAAGTAAGGCTGGCCCTGCGGCGTCGTACCGGCCTCGAACACCTTCGCAATGGCTGGATGATCCATGATGGCCAGCGATTGCCGCTCCGATCGGAAGCGCTGCACCAGGGCGTCGTCATACATCCCGGCCCTGATCAGTTTCAGGGCCACCTGCCGTTGCACCGGCTGGGTCTGTTCCGCCAGCCACACTTGCCCCATGCCGCCTTCGCCGAGTTCGCGGATCAATTGAAAGCGCTGCGCAAACATCTGACCGGCTTGCAGCGCGCAGACCGAGTCCACACCCACCGTCCCCGCGGCCAGTCCGTCGGCGAGGGCGGAAGAATTCATAAAGCCGGCGGGGATCCGCGGATCGGAGGCAAGCAGGGTTTCAACTTCCCGCCTGAGGGATGGATCCGATTGGCAGGCTGCATCCAGAAAGCCGGGGCGGTCGGACAACGCGAGCTCCAGCGCCCGCTCGAGCAGTTCGCGAACCTGCTGCCAGCGTTCCGGCGTCATGCGTCCGGCGCGTTGCTCATGCGATGATGCAGCCAAAGCCGGGCCGTAGCCCAGTGCCGCTTCACCGTCGCAGGCGAGAGTCCCAGCACGCGCGAAGTTTCTTCGATCGAAAGACCGCCGAAGTATCTGAGTTCGACGATGTGGCCCTGCTGGCGATCGAGCTTGGTCAGTACTTTCAAGGCGTCGTCGAGCGCGACCAAGTCCACGCTCGGGGTCGTGCCCTCCAGAGCCTCGTCGAGGGTGATTCGATAACCCCCATCGCGCTTCGCAGCCTTTCTGCCCCGCGCAGACTCGATGAGAATCTGCCGCATCAACTGCGCGCAGATGGCGAGGAAATGTTCACGGTTCTCGAATTGGTTAGTGCCTTGCTTCGCGAGGCGCAGGTAGGCCTCGTGCACCAGTGCGGCGCTTTGCAGCGTGTGATCAGGACGTTCCTTGCGCAGGTAATGATGCGCCAGCCGGCGAAGCTCGTCGTAGACGCGCGGAAACACGGCACGCAGCGCCTCGTCGTCACCGGCCTGCCAGTTCGCCAGCAGCCCGCTTAAGGTGTTGGACGGAAGTTTCGACAACCAGCCCCCCAACGCGGGAAATGCAGAGTGTTTGAAAGGACGATAGCCGCGCGGTAATTCGAAGTCAAGTTATTGAACATAAAGGCAATTCTCTCGGACTCGCGGATTCATGAGCCACTTTTCCCGCGCTTTGCGCTTTGACTCAAGTAAGAGATCAACTCAGGGAGCCGCTAGATGTTGTGGCATCAAAAGAAAACCGCGAGATTCTTTTTCAGGGCGAGTTTGCTGGCTTTTGGTTCTCTCGTCCATGCCGCCGGCTTCACGCCGACGACGCTGACCGATCCTTTGTATTCAAGCGGGAATTCGCTGCGGTATTACTACGGTTCTGCCGTGACCCTGTCGCCGGACGGCAGCCTCGCGATCGTTGCCGCCAATACCGGCGGTTACCAGATCCAGCCCAATACGCCGGCCTCGGTGTACGTCTTTCAGTATGCCGGCGGCGCCTGGAGCACCTCTCCCATCATCACTCTGAGCGATCCTTTAGCCAATCCGAACTGCGGCGATCATAACCCCACCGATCAATTTGCGTATGGCACGGCGGTGTCGGGCATCACCAACAACGGTTTCGTGCTGGTCGTAGGTTCGCCGGCGGGAGGTGCGCTGCTCCCCAGCTGTCCAACATCGCCTTCCAACGTCACCTACGGCGTCGTCTACATCTACCACTGTACGGTCAGCCCCGCGAGTTGTGGATTGCCGGTCGCGGTGCTCGCAGATCCGGCGACGAGCCCGTCGGCCGGCGATAACTTTGGCGCCGCGCTGGCAATCTCGCCGGACGGCAATAACATCCTGGTGGGCGCGCCGGGTTCGACCGGATTGTACCCGCCCGGAGGCGGCACGCCCGCCCCCGGTATTCTCGGTTCTGCCTACCTCTTTGCTGCCACCAGCGGTAGCTGGCCGGCATCGCCCAATGCGAAGGTCGGCAATCCCGCTGGCGCCTGTGTCATCAATGGCACGGCGCCCTACCAGATGAATCTATGCGATCAGTTCGGCTCCGCCGTCGCCTTGTCGGGCACCGCCGGCGACCTCACGGCGCTCGTTGGCGCGCCAGGCGCCGCGGTATCCAGTGGGGGCTCGCCTACGCCCGGTGAAGGTCAGGCATTCATTTTCAGCAACGCCGCCGGCTCCTGGACTTTGGAAACTACGCTCGCGGACCCCGCATCACCGCCGCTGGGCGATCAATTCGGCTTTGCCGTGGCGCTGTCCGCCGACGGCACCAAGGCATTGATCGGTGCTCCCAATACCGCTGCCCCTTTAGCGATCAGCGGTGAAGTGGGAGCGGCGAGCCTTTACGTGCAACCGAGCGGCACGTGGCAGGGTGTCACCGCGCCCGCGGTGACCTTGACCAATCCACAACTTTCCGCGGACTTTCCGCCACCTCCGCCGTTCAACTCCATCTACACGGGCAGCGGCGGATTTGGAACATCGGTGGGTCTCTCCAGCGACGGCACGACGCTGATCGTGGGACTGCCGGAAGCGCTCGAGGGCACGAATAGCCAAGACTACGGCGGTACTGGACAGGCCGACCTTTACACCTGCAGTTATGCCGCCGCGCCGGTCACTTGTGCCGCCGGCACGACCCTGGTCGATCCGCCCGCGTTGATATCGGTTAACGGTGTGTATCCGTCCCCGGCGGATTTCTTCGGTGCATCGGTGGCCATTTCCGTCGATGGCAGCGTGCTGTTGGTCGGCTCGCCGGACACCAGTTCTCCGGCCGGCGACACCACCATCGACAGCGGCACCGCGTATGTGTACGGCGCACCCTCCACCGTGGCCGGGCAGGCGACGCTCTCCCTTTCGTTGACCTCGGCGCCCGCGTCGTTGGCGACGGGCGGCAGCATCAACTACAACTTCACCGTCACCGATACCAGCGCCACAGTGGCCGCCGGTTCTCTCACGCTGACCGATGCCTTGCCGGCGGGGGTGACCTACAAATCCAGTAGCGGCGGTGTGGGCGGAACCTGCGTCACGCGTACCACCGGCGGCGCCACCACGGTCACTTGTACCCTTTCGACGCTGGCAGCGAAGGCCGCCTGGCAGCCCACCATCACCGTGATCGCGGGCAGCGCGGGCACGATTACCGATAACGGAAGCGTTCTCGCGAGCGGCGTTGCAGCCACGTCCAGCAACACCGTGAGTAGCGTCATCGTCGCGCCGCCCATCGCCAACAGCGGCAGCCTCACCACCGGCGAGAACACGGCGCAGAGCAGCACGCTGACCGCGAGCGACCCGGGCAGCACACTCACGTTGAGCTACGCGATCGTTGCCAACCCGGCCCACGGCAAAGTCACGATCACCCCCGCGACCGGCGCCTACACCTATACGCCGGCCACCGGGTATCACGGCACCGATAGCTTCACCTTCGATGTCAGCAACGGCGTCGCGACTTCGGCACCGGCCACGATCAGCATCACGGTGAGCGCCTCGCAGCTCACGCTGAGCTATAGCGGACCCAACGGAGTCTCGGTCACGCCCGGCCAGCAGCTCACCTATACGGCGACGGTCGCAAACATAGGCTCGGTTCCAGCGGACAACTTAGTGCTCAGTGTGAGCGTGCCTTCGGGCGTCACACTGGTGTCGTACGCCACGCCGGTTGGTACCTGCACGGGCGGCAGCGCCGTCAGCTGCACGTTGGCGACGCTGAACAACGCTCCGTGGGTGTTGACGGTGGTGGTATCGGTCAATGCCGCGGATTCCGCCGGCGCGGCCATCGCCAGCAGCGCGAGCCTGAGCTTGAGCAATGGCGCGAGTCCCGCGCCGGTCAGTGCCAGCGTCACGGTGGCAGCCGCTGCCGGCGGGGGTGGGGGCGGGGGTGCCAGTGGCGGCGGCGGCCTCGGTTGGCTGGAACTTCTGGGGCTCGCAGGCTTGGCCTGGTTTGGCCGGCGCAGGAGAGCGTCATGAAGAGCAGCGGCGTTGCCTTGGCCAGGTCCATTGCTCTTGGTTGTTTGGTGGCCTTGCTGGGCGGGCAGGCCTGTGCCGGCACGCTCCCGGCGCCGCTGACGGCGCCCAATGGTTCGCAGGGCTACGGCACCGCCGTAGCCCTGTCGTCCGACGGCACCGTCGCGGTGGTGTCTGCCAATAATCCCAATAACAACAATCTCGGCTTGAACACCAATGTCATTCTCGTTTCGCAATTTGCCGATGGCGTCTGGAGTGCGGCGCCCATCATTGAATTGCAAGACCCGGCGTACGGCAGCGATATCCAGGATCAATGGGGCGCGGCGATCGCCATGTCCGCGGTCACCAACAACACCTTTACGCTGGCGGTTGGTTCGGCCGACGAAGCCATCGTTCATGGCGCACCCATCCTAAACGGCGTCGTGTTCCTCTACAGCTGTACGCTCAACGCACCCGCCGGCTGTGCGCAAATTGCCTACTTCAGCGACCCGGTTGGCGCAGCGTCTGCCGGCGACCACTTCGGTTCCGCGCTCGCCATTTCCCAGGATGGAAATACCGTGCTGGTCGGCGCCTGGGGCACAGTAGGTGCGGGAGGTGCCGGTGTCGGGAATGTTTCCGAATCCGGTGTGGGTGCCGCCTATGTCTATGTCGCGAACGGCGGCAGCTGGCTGGCGCTGCCCACGGCGACGCTCAGTGAATACGCCGCCACCTGTGCATCGTTCGGCAGTTCCTCGCCGCAGGTCGTGTGCGACAAATTCGGCTATGCCGTGGCGCTCTCGGCCGACGGCAACACGGCGCTGGTGGGCGCCCCGGGCGCGGTCGCCGGCGGCCATCCCAACGAAGGCAGTGCCTTTGCCTTTCAAACGAATTCCGGCCAATGGCAGACAACGCCGGTCACGACCCTGTACAACGTGAATGGAACCGCATGCAGCAACCTGGCGGCAGAGACCTGCGATTTCTACGGCGCGGCGGTGGCCCTGTCCGCCGATGGCAGCACCGCGCTCGTCGGTGCACCCAACGCGCTGGGAACCGGCGCGGCTGCCGGCGACTTGGGTGAGGCGAGCGTATTTCATCAATTGGTGGCGGGCACCTGGGCGGGTGTGACGAACCCGGTGTTCGTCTACACCAACCCGAACCAGAACCCCTCGGGCACTTCGTTGACTGCGGGCCAAGGCGTTCAGAATTATGGTTCGGCTCTCGCGCTCTCGAGTAACGGCAGCACGCTACTCGTGGGTTCGGCTCAAGCGCTGCAAGTATCGAACGGTCTCTATAGCGGAGTCATCGACGGCTACTCGTGCAACTTTTCAGCCACGCCGAACTGCGTCAATACGCCTACTGAGGTTCTAAATACCCTGCTACCCGTCGGGTCCGGCGACTTATTCGGCTCAGCACTCGCCATGTCCGCGGACGCCACGGTGGTACTGGTCGGTGCGCCCAAGACCCCGTCCGCCGCTGCCGGCAATTCCGGCGCAGCCTATGTGTTCGGCGCACCGGGCGCGCAAGCCGCATTGACGCTCACGTTGAGCGCGACCCCCTACCCGGCGGCGCCGGGCGGCCTTTTGACCTATGACCTCACCGCAACCAACACCGACAATCTGGCGATCGCCAATGCCCTCACGCTGACCGTGAGCTTGCCGGCGGGCGTCACCTACATTACCTACAACACCGCGGCCGGCACTTGCAGCGCCGCCGGCAGCCCGACGACCGTGACCTGCACACTCGCCGCGCTGACACCGGGCGCCTCTTGGCCGCTGTCCCTCGAGGTCGCCACGGGCAAGACACCAGCCGCGCTGCCGACGAGCGCAACGCTCACGGCGGGCAGCGCCACCGCCAAAGCCTACTTCACGGCCATCAGCGACCTGCCGCCTACCGCCAACAATGGGCAACTGGGCATCGACGGTGACACGGCCACGTCGGGCACTCTCAGTGCGACCCCGGGATCGATCACCGCATTGACCTACAGCATCGTCGCGCAACCAAGTCACGGCAGCGTCGCGCTCATCAACGCCGGCACAGGCGCATTTACCTACACGCCTGCCGCGGGCTTCAGTGGGCCTGATAGCTTCACCTTCAATGTGAGCGACGGCATTTGGACAACGGGTGCTGCCACCGAAACTATCGCCGTCGCGACGTCGAACATCGCATTGGCGTTGAGCTACACCGGCCCCAACGATGTCACGGTCGTTGCCGATCAAATATTGGTGTACGACCTGACCGTGACCAACACCGACAAACAACAACCCGCCGTCAATCTGGTGCTGACCGGCGCCCTGGTGGCCGGCGTGACGCTGGTATCCGACAATGCCGCCGGCGCCACCTGCACGACGACGTCGACCTCGTACACCTGCACGCTTACATCGCTCGCGGCGGGAGCTACCTGGACTCCGAACGTCACGGTGCAAATCGGCAGCTCGGGGGGTGGTCAGAATCTGACGACCGCCGTCGCCAACGTCAAGGCACAAAACAGCAGCAACAATCCGTCGATCTCCGCGACGGTGTCCGAATCGCAGGCCCCGACGACCCTGAATTTGTCGTACTCCGACCTCAACAATCTTTGCACCCCGAACTCGTCAACCGCAAACGGCAACTGTCCAACCGTCCTCCCGGGCTCCGCTTTTGGCTATGTCGTGTCGGTCACCAACTCAGGCAAAACGCCTGCCGATAATGTGGTAGTCGTGGTCACGATTCCCGCGGGGATGACATTCTCGAACGCGTCGGCAGGATCGGGTACCTGCCTGATCGATGCGGCTGAAGGCAAAATGGCATGCGCGCTCGACGCACTCGCGCCGGTCACCGGCACCATGAGCTCCACCAATCCGCAAAATTGGGAAATCGGTTTCGTCGCGACCGTCAACAGCACGGATAGCAACGGACAACAGTTGGTCAGCCAGGCGACCGCCACGGCGAGCAACACGGGTCCCACGCCCGCCGTCACACAGACCCTCGTTGTCGGCACTACCCTCGGGGGCAGCGGCAGCTTCGGCTGGCTGGAGCTACTCGCACTGACCGGCATATGCTGGTTTGGCCGCCTTTATAGAAGGGCAGAGTAGAGGCTGGGACTCTCGACGGGTACCTCCGTTCAACACATGCCAGGCGGCCGGTGCACCATTCCGGCCTTTCATCGCGCCAGATCACTGGCTGAACAACCGGCCTAGCATCAGTCTCCCCCCATGTCATCGGAGGATGCTACGATTCCTCCGGATATCTGCCGCCTCGAAAGGGTTTTGAAGGAAAATGACCGATAGACAGGATAAATTGATATCGCGAAAGCTATCGGTGGCCCCCATGATGGACTGGACCGACTGCCATTGCCGCTACGTCCATCGCCTGTTCTCGCCGCACGCGCTCTTGTACACCGAGATGATCGTGTCGACTGCGCTCCTGCGCGGCGATGCGCGCCGCCTGCTGGAGCATCACCCGGCCGAGCACCCGGTCGCCTTGCAGTTGGGGGGCTGCGATCCGAAGGAACTGGCGGCGGCCGCGAAGATCGGCGCGGCGGCGGGGTTCGCGGAGATCAATCTCAACGTGGGCTGTCCCAGCGATCGGGTCAAGAACGGTTCCTTCGGCGCCTGTCTCATGCTGCGGCCGGCCTTGGTGGCCGATTGCGTCCGCGCGCTGCGCGATGCCACCTCATTGCCGGTGACCGTCAAATGCCGCATCGGCATCGACGATCGCGACGACTATGAGTTCTTCGCCGCCTTCGTCGCCGCGGTCGCGGACGCCGGGATCGACGCGCTCAACGTCCACGCGAGGGTGGCCATCCTCGGCGGCCTGTCGCCCAAGGAGAACCGCGAGATTCCGCCGCTCAAGCACGACTACGTCCACCGGCTCAAGCGTGAGCGGCCGGAGTTGAACGTGATCCTGAACGGCGGCCTGTCTCGAGTGGAGGAGGTCCGCAATCACATGGCTCAGGGGGTCGACGGAGTCATGCTCGGCCGCGCTGCCTACCATCGGCCGGCGCTGCTCGCCGAGTTGGAGCAGACCTTGATCGATCCCGAGTGGCAGGTCCCGGAGCCGCAGGAGATCATCGAGCGTGTCGTCGCCTACGCGAAGGTTTGCGCGCGGCGGGGCATACGCCTGCACTCGATCACCCGGCACATGCACGGCTTGATGGCCGGGCGCGAGGGCGCCCGCGCCTGGCGGCGGTTCCTCTCTGAGGTGGCGGCCCGTCCGGGGGCAGTGCCCGAGACGCTATATTCGGCACTTCCCATCGTAAATCAGGGGATTGCCGCGTAATCGTTAAGGCGCCCGCACGAGATTAAGTATAATGGCCGCAAGCATGGGCAAAGAAATAGAAGTCGCCATCGTGTTCGCCGATGTGGTCGGCAGTACCAAGCTGTATGAATTGCTCGGCGACCTGCGCGCGCGCGACATGGTGGGCATCTGCATCGACGTGATGCGGGCGGCCACCGACCAGAATCACGGCACGGTCATCAAAACCATGGGGGATGAGGTCATGGCGACCTTCCCGACCGCCGATGACGCCCTTAATGCCGCTGCGCAGATGCAGAAGCAGATCGTGCTGCACCCCCAGCTCAAGGTCGACGAGCAGACGGTCGCCATCCGCATCGGCTGCAACTTCGGGCCGGTGGTGCTCGAGAACCGCGACATCTTCGGCTCCGCCGTGCACACGGCGAACCGCATGACCAGCCAGGCCAAGGCCGGCCAGATCATCACCACGGCCACCATGGTCGAGCGCCTGTCGAGCGACTGGCGCGCCTCCGTACGCCAAATCGACATCGCCACCTTGAAGGGTCGCAGCAGCGAAGTCGCATTGTTCGAGGTGCTGTGGCAGACGGAGGACATCACCAGCATGGTGCCGGCGATCGCCATTTCCTCGCGCGAGCGCGAACGGGCGAACAAGACCACGCGGTTGCGCCTGCGGTATCAGGGACAGGAAGTGCTGGTGGACGACGGCCGCGCCAACATCACCATCGGCCGCGCCGAGGAAAACGATCTGGTGGTGAAGGGCAACCTGATTTCGCGCCTGCATGCCCGTGTGGAGATCAACCGCAACAAGTTCATGCTGATCGATCAGAGCACGAACGGCACCTTCGTACTCGGCAAGGACGGCGAGGAGGCGTTCGTGCGCCGCGATTCGATGCAGATTCGAGGGGAGGGATTGATCGGTCTCGGCAAGGCGCCGGACAGCAACTCCTCCCAGGTGATCCGCTACACCTGCGAGGAGTGAAGCCGCTCCACCGCGCTCTTGAGCTCCGACTTGAGCGGCTGCGGCACCCGGTCGCCGAATTCGCTCAGATACTTGTCGATACCGGCGAATTCCTCGCGCCAGAGCGCTGCGTCCACCGTCAGCAACTCCTCCACAGCCCCTGGGGCGATGTTCAGCCCATGCAGGTCCAAGTCGGCCGGGTTCGGCAGGCGGCCGATCGCCGTGTCGCGCGCCTTGGCGGTGCCCTTGCATCGATCGATGATCCAGCGCAACACCCGCAGGTTCTCGCCGAAGCCCGGCCATAGAAACTTGCCTGCGGAATCCTGGCGGAACCAATTGACGTGGAAGATCTGCGGCGGGGATTTGAGCTTCGCCCCGACATCGAGCCAATGCGCCCAATAGTCGCCGAAGTTGTAGCCGGCGAAGGGTTTCATGGCCATGGGATCGCGGCGCACGACGCCCACCGCGTCGGTGGCGGCGGCGGTCGTCTCGGACGCGACTCCGGCGCCGATCAGTACGCCGTGCAGCCAATTGCGGGCTTGATACACGAGCGGCGCGAGCGTGCGCCGCCGGCCGCCGAACACAATGGCGGAAATCGGGACTCCGGCCGGTGCGTCGGCCAGCTTGGAATATCCGGGATTCTGTTTGGCCGCGACCGTAAAGCGAGAGTTCGGGTGCGCCGCCGGTCCCTTCGCCGGGTCGTACGGCCGCCCCTGCCAGTCGACGGCCGGCTTGCCCTCGGGTAAGCCTTCCCACCAGGGCTGATTGGCGGCAGTGAGGCCGACGTTGGTAAAGATGGTGTCGTGGCGAATCATCTCATAGGCATTGCGATTGGTCTTGGCATTGGTGCCGGGCACGACGCCGAAGTATCCGGATTCGGGATTGATGGCGTAGAGCCGCCCATCCTTGCCCGGGTGCAGCCACGCAATATCGTCGCCCACCGTCCAGACCTTCCAGCCCGGGTAGCTTGCGGGTGGAATCAGCATGGCTAGGTTGGTCTTGCCGCAGGACGAAGGGAAGGCACAGGCCAGATAGTGAATCTCGCCCTGCGGATTTTCGATGCCGACGATGAGCATGTGCTCGGCCAGCCACCCTTCGGTGCGTGCCTGCCAGCTGGCGATGCGCAGCGCGTGGCATTTCTTGCCGAGCAGGGCATTGCCGCCGTAGCCCGAGCCGAAACTCTTGATGGAGAGTTCTTCGGGGAAGTGCATGATGAAGCGGCGCGCCGGATTGAGGTCGCCGGTGGAATGCAATCCCTTCACAAACGTCCCGTCGCGCGCGATTCGCTCGAGCGCGGCGCGCCCCATGCGGGTCATGAGTTGCATGTTGAGGACGACGTAAGCGCTGTCCGTGATCTCCACCCCGCATCGCGAAAACGGCGAGTCGATCGGCCCCATGCAGTAAGGAACGACGTACATGGTGCGTCCCTTCATGCAGCCTGCAAACAGGGCGTCCATCTGCGCGTGAGCCTGTGCGGGAGCGATCCAGTGGTTGTTCGGGCCCGCGTCCGCCTGATTGCGGGTGCAGACAAAAGTGAGGTGCTCCACGCGCGCGACATCCGACGGATCGGAGCGGGACAGGACACAGCCGGGAAAGTTTTGCGGATCGAGCGGCAACAGTTCCTTGGCCGCAATCAATTCGCGCTCCAGCGTTTGAAATTCGGCTGCGGTTCCGTCGCACCAATGGATGTGATCCGGCTGCGTGAGCTTCGCGACGCTGTCGACCCAAGCCGACACGTCGCGGTTCATGGAAGCGAGTGAAGTGACGAGCTGGGGTGCGGTGGCCATGGGAATCCTTCGGGGCGAAAATTCTTATGTTTAGAAGAATGACAGATGCTTTGGTGTGCCGCCAAGTGCTCGAAAACCGTGACGCCGATGCGACAGCGCTGTCGCATCGGCCTATAGCGGCCGCCTCCCCCGCACCATTCGATATAAGTAATTGATTGTGAATACCCTACAATGCGGCGATACCATGCATCCGAGACTCTCAATCGCGCTCATTGCGACTGCCGGACCGCTGCTGCTGATGGCGGCCATCGGTGCTGCCCAGGAAGCGGCCGATCCGTTGACGATCAAGGCCATTGCCGAGGTGGAATCCAAATCCATCGCCCACGGGCGGGAGGTGATCAAACTGCTTCCCGCCGATCGGGTCGTGCCCGGCGATCAAGTGATCTATACGCTCGAGGTGCGCAATACCGGCGCTGCGCTCGAGGCCCCCGTCATCGTGCATCCCATCCCTGATCACATGCGCTATATCGCCGACTCCGCGGTCGGTCCCGGCGCCGAGGTGAGCTATTCGGTCGACGGCGGCCGCAGCTTCGACCGCGCCGAGAATCTCAAGTTGCCTGGGAAGGACGGCGAGCCGCGCCCCGCGGTCGTCGCGGACTACACCCACATCCGCTGGCGGCTGAAGAACAGCTTGAAGGCCAATTCGGTGGCATTCGTGCGATTTCGCGCGCAGGTCGAATAGTCGGACGCAAAACATCGTACGCTTCGAGCGTACGAAGAAGGCGAGCGCAGCGAATGCACGGCGATTACAACGATGTCTTCAACCTCGAGGGACCGCTGGCGCGGGCCCTGCCGGGATATGCCTACCGCCCCGAGCAGGCGGCGATGGCCAAGGCGGTAGGCGCGGCGCTCGCGCGCCTCGAACCCTTGATCGTCGAAGCGGGCACGGGAACGGGCAAGACCTTCGCCTATCTAGTACCGGCGCTGCTGTCGGGGCGCAGCGTGATCATCTCCACCGGCACGCGCACCCTGCAGGATCAGCTGTTTCGCCGCGATGTGCCCATGCTCGCCAGGGCGTTGGGATTGCCCGCGAAGATCGCCCTGCTCAAGGGGCGTAGCAACTATCTGTGCCGGCATCGGCTCGAACTCGCCACCCAGCAAGGTAGCTTGCTTCCCGGCGAGCGCGGCCTTGCGCGCATGCTCGCGCGGGTGTCGCGCTGGGCGGCGACCACCAAGGCCGGCGATTTGTCCGAGCTCACCGATTTGCCCGAGCAGTCGGCGCTGTGGCCCAGCATTACCTCGACCCGCGAGAATTGCTTGGGGTCGGAGTGCCCCCAATTTGCGCGTTGCCATGTATTCGAGGCGCGGCGCAATGCCCAGGCAGCCGACATCGTCGTCGTGAACCACCATTTGTTGCTTGCCGATCTCGCCCTCAAGGAGGAGGGATTCGGCGATCTGCTGCCGGGTGCGGAAGCCGTCATCCTCGATGAGGCACACCAAGTTCCCGACACCGCGGCGCAGTTCTTCGGCCAGGTCTGGTCGGTGCGCCAGGTTCAGATCCTGTTGCGCGACCTCGTGGCGGAGCTGCTCGCGGCCGGCGTGCGCGCTCCGGCAATCACCGCCGCCGCGGCGGCGGTCGAGGCGCGGCTGGAGGAACTGCGGGGCACCTTGCCGCGAGGTCCCGGACGCCACGAGTGGGCGAGCCTGCCGGATTCGTTTCTCGATGCACTGCCAGAGCTCGAGACCGCGCTCAGCGACATCGCCACTCAGCTCGAAGGCCTTGGCGCGGGCGCGGGCACCGGCAATTGCGCGCGGCGAAGCGCCGCACTCGCGAACTCCCTGGCCGCCCTGCGCGAGCTGTCGGACGACACGGGGCTGCGCTGGGTCGATGCCAACTCGAGCGGCCTGCTGCTGCATTACACGCCCTTCGAGATCGCCGAGCGCCTGCGCGAATACGTGGAGTCGCGGCCCTGCGCCTGGGTATTCACCTCCGCCACCCTGGCCATCGGCGAGGACTTCTCGCATTTTGCCGCGCGCATCGGTCTGCCGGAGGCGCGCACGGTGCGCATCGACAGCCCCTTCGACTACCGCGACCAAGCGCGCATCTTCCTGCCGCCGCGCATGCCGGAGCCGCAAAGTCCGGACTTCGCCGCGCGGTTCATCGACGCCTGCGCACCCCTGCTCGAAGCCAGCGGCGGGCGCGCATTCCTGCTCTACACCAGCTATCGAGGACTCGCGGATGGTGTTCGCGCGCTGCAGGCGCGCTTCCCGAATCCGCCCTTTCCGGTGCTGGTGCAGGGGGAGGCGCCCCGCGAAGCGCTGCTCAACCGCTTTCGCGAACTGGGCAATGCGGTGCTGCTGGCCACCGGCAGTTTCTGGGAAGGCGTGGACGTGAAGGGTGAGGCGCTGTCCATCGTCGCGATCGACAAGCTGCCGTTTGCGTCGCCCGATGACCCGCTGCTCAAGGCGCGTCTCGAAGGCATTCGGCGCCGCGGCGGAAACCCGTTCTTCGAATATCAATTGCCGCAGGCAGTGCTGGCGTTGAAGCAAGGCGTCGGGCGCCTGATCCGCGACTTCGACGACTTCGGCGTGATCGTCGTCGGCGACCCGCGGCTCAAGACCAAGGCATATGGGCGCGTGTTCCTGGAGGCATTGCCGGCGAGTCCGGTCGTCACCGAGAGCGCCGTCGCCGCGCTGTTTCTCGCCGAACGGCTGGCGCGCCTGCCTCCTGTCATGGCTCACGCATCGCAGGTGACGTAGCGCATGCGGGTATTGGCGCTCGATGCGGCGACCGAGGCCTGTTCAGTGGCGCTGCTCGTCAGCCACGACGCAACACTCGCGGCCGCCGAAGTCATCGGGCGCTACGAGGAGCTCGGCAAATCTCACGCCCAAAGGATTCTCGGTATGGCTGAGGCGCTGCTGGCGGAGGCACAGGTACCCTGGTCCGCGCTCGACGGCATCGCTGCGAGCGTCGGCCCCGGCGCATTCACCGGGGTGAGAATCAGCGTGGCCGTGGCGCAGGGTCTGGCTTTCGGCACCGGTCTGCCGGTGGTACCGGTGACGACTCTGGAGGCGCTGGCCTGGGCCGTCATGCAACACGGGGTCACGCATGCCCTGGCCTGTCTGGACGCCCGCATGGGTGAAGTGTACTGGGGGTGCTTCGCCACCGATCCGGCCAAAGGACTGATCGCGAGCAGCCCAGCGCGGGTGAGTGCGCCGGACCGGGTGGTACTGCCCCTGCCATGCGCGCACCGCGGGATCGGTCGCGGCTTTTCCGCCTATCCGCTGCTTGCCGCGCTGCCGGGTGTTATCGTCGATCCGGCCCACGGACGCGCACTGCCGAACGCGCGCGAATTCGCCAACCTGGGCGCTCTGCGCTTTCAGGCGGGCGGGGCCATAGATCCGGCCGATTTGAGTCCCCTGTATCTGCGGGACAAGGTGGCGCTGACCGAAGCGGAGCGGGGAGTGTGAGCATTCCCCGTGGCCGAGGGCTGTCATCGAACTGTCACATGCGACCGATGTAATACCGGGCTCAGGAATCAAGGGACTAGAAGCACATGACGGCCAAGCGAATCCTCATAGTGGAAGACGAGAAGGCGATTCGCGACATGGTCGCCTTCGGATTGCGCCGCGCCGGCTACGAGGTTCGGGAAGCGGAGGATTGCCGCGAGGCCCGTGCGCGCATCGTCGACGTGCGGCCGGATCTGATGCTGGTGGACTGGATGCTGCCGGACATGAGCGGTCTGGAGCTGACTCGATCCTTGAAGCGCGCCAAGGACACGGAGGAGATTCCCGTCATCATGCTCACCGCCCGGGCCGAGGAACAGGACAAGGTCGGCGGCCTCGAGGGTGGGGCCGACGACTACATCACCAAGCCATTCTCGCCGCGGGAATTGCTCGCGCGCATCCAGGCGGTCTTGCGCCGCGCAGCGCCGGCGGGAGCGGCCGACGTCGTGGAGGCGGACGGCCTGAAGCTCGACGATTCGAGCCACCGGGTCAGCGCCGGCGAGCGCGAAATCGCCCTGGGGCCGACGGAATATCGCCTGCTGCATTTTTTTATGACCCACCCGGAACGGGTGTTCTCCCGCGGCCAGTTGCTCGACCGCGTATGGGGCGGTAATACTTACGTCGAAGAGCGTACAGTGGACGTGCACATCCGCAGGCTGCGTAAGGCGCTCGAGCCTTATCAACTGGAGCGGTTGGTGCAGACCGTGCGCGGCGCCGGCTACCGATTCTCCACTCGAGAGGCATAGGGAGGGCTTAGGTCCTGGTCCAATGACGGCAATGTGGACTTTCGCTCTCGCGCGGCTCGCGGGGATTCTGTTGCTAGGGACCTGCCTGGGCCTCCTGATAGGACCCATTTGGCTGTGGATTCTATTGGCCGCCTGCCTCTACTTGAGCTGGCAACTGCTCACCTTGTATCGCCTCGACCGCTGGCTGCGCCTGCGCTCGCAGTTGGATCCGCCCAATCTCGGCGGCATCTGGGGCGACATCGTGGCCCAGGTGGTGCGGCTGCACCGGCGCAAGCAATTTCACAAGCAACGCTTGGTGCAGCTGTTTCGCGAGCTGCGCCGGTCCACGGCGGCGCTGCCCGACGGGGTCATCATCTTGAGTGCGCAGCGGGAAATCGTCTGGTTCAACCGGCAGGCGGCGCGCTTGCTGGGCCTGCGCAGGCCGATCGATCTCGGCCTGCGGATCGACAACCTCATTCGATCCCCGGAGTTCGTGCACTACCTGCATGGCGACGATTTCGCCATGCCGTTGGTGATTCGGCCGCCGGTGCAGATGGATCTTTACCTCGCGCTGCAGGTGGTGCCCTACGGAGGCGGCCAGTCTTTGCTGCTGGTACGCGACGTGACGCGGCAGATGCGCCTCGAGGCCATGCGCAAGGACTTCGTCGCCAACGCCTCGCATGAACTGCGCACGCCGCTGACCGTGATCTCGGGATATCTGGATACCCTGGCGGACGACCCCTCCATCGACCCGGCGTGGGCCGGTCCCATCAAGGATATGCGCTCCCAGGCGCAGCGCATGAACGCCATCATCGCCGATCTCCTGGTGCTGTCGCGCTTGGAGGCGACCGACGGCGAGGCGCCGCGCGATGCGATCGATGTCCCGATCATGTTGGAGCGATTGCATCGCGATGCCCTCGCGAGCGCCGACCGGCCGCGCCAGGTGGTCTTGGAATTGCAGTCCGAGGACGGCTTGTTCGGATCGGCACACGAACTCGAGTCCGCGTTCACCAATGTGTTGGTGAACGGCATGAAATACACGCCGGCCGAGGGCACGGTGCAGATGCGATGGTGGGCGGACGACGAGGGAGCCTATTTTTCCGTCATCGACAGCGGCATCGGCATTCCCGCGGAGCACATCCCGCGCCTGACCGAGCGCTTCTACCGGGTGGACGCGGGACGCTCCCGCGGGCAGGGCGGCTCGGGGCTGGGTCTCGCCATCGTCAAGCATGCGTTGCAGCGGCACGGCGGCTGGCTCGACGTGCAGAGCTCGGAGGGCAAGGGCAGCACGTTTACCTGTCATTTCCCGCAAGCTCGAATCTGGCGCCGCGCAGTGCGCGAAGCGGTGAGCGCATAGGAGCGCGACGCGCGGAATATTCAGACAGGCACCGCGGTCACAAATATCGCCGGCAGTGTTGACGTAGGAAGCAATCAGATGTAAACGAACGCGAGTAAATTTGATTGTCTCCACGCTTTGAGCGCCAAGGTAATTTTTATGGAAACGGCCGACCTCACTCACCACATCTCCCGCCGCTTCAACGAAGACCTCGAGAAGGTTCGCAATCAGGTGCTGCAGATGGGCGGATTCGTCGAGCAGCAGCTGCACAAGGCGATTACCGCCCTGGTCGAAGGCGACAGCCGCTTGGGCGAGTCGGTCGCCACCGACGACTACAAGGTCAACGGCATGGAGGTGTCCATCGACGAGGAGTGCAGCCGTATTCTCGCCATACGGGCGCCTGCGGCCGGAGATTTGCGGGTGATCGTCGCCATAATCAAGACCATCACCGACCTGGAGCGCATCGGCGATGAGGGCGAGAAGATCGGCTACATCGCCTCGCGGCTCGCCACCATGGAGCGGCCGGCCGACAAGTACCGAGAGGTCAAACATCTGGGCCGGCAGGTCGCCCAGATGGTGCACGACGCGCTCGATGCCTTCGCCCGCATGGACTCGCAGGCGGCGCTCAAGACCGCTCGCGAGGACAAGATGGTGGACGAGGAATACGAGTCGATTCACCGTCAGTGCATCACCTTCATGATGGAGGATCCGCGCACCATTCGGCGCGCGCTCGAAATCATGTGGATCGTGAGAGCCCTGGAGCGGATCGGCGATCACGCCAAGAACATCTGCGAGTATGTGATCTACATGGTGCACGGCAAGGACATCCGCCACACCTCGCTCGAGGACGTTGCCAAGCAAATCGACGCGGCGCACGCTCTCGCGCGCGGCTGATGACCACCCGCCAGGGAAATCTACTCGGGTTCGCGGCCTGCGCGGGGCTGTTGGCCTACGCCTACTACGCCCAGTTCGTGCTGCACCTGGAACCCTGCCCGCTGTGCATTTTCCAGCGCGTCGGGGTATTCGCGCTGGGGCTCGTTTTCCTGGTCGCTGCGGCGCACGATCCGGTGATCTGGGGACGGCGCGTCTATGCCTCGCTCGTCGCCCTGGCCGCGCTCGCCACCATCGGCGTGGCGATACGGCACCTGTACATCCAAAGCCTGCCCGAGGGCAGCGTGCCGGCCTGCGGAGCCTCCCTCGATTTCATGCTCAAGGTGTTCTCCTTGAGCGAGGTGCTGATCAAGGTGCTGACCGGCTCCGGGGAATGCGCCCGGGTGACCTGGACTTTCTTGGGGCTGGCGATGCCGGGCTGGGTGCTCATCGCGGCTCTCGTCTTGGGGCTATACGGTGTATGGGTCAATCTGCGGCGCCAAGCCCCGGTGCTGCGCTTCTGATGCATACGCCGTCGAGGTCCGACACATTGCCTGCGAAGTCCGATACCTTGGCCTTGACCGAGGAGCTGATCGCGCGCGCGTCGGTCAGCCCCACCGACGGCGGCTGCCAGGCCCTGATGGCCGACCGCCTTCAGTCCATCGGCTTCTCCGTCGAGAATCTGCGCTTCGGGCCGGTCGACAATTTCTGGGCCAAGCGCGGGTCCGGCGGGCCGGTGTTCTGCTTCGCAGGCCACACTGATGTGGTGCCGTCGGGGCCGTTGGATGAGTGGCGCACCGATCCTTTCCAGCCCGTGATCAAGGACGGACTGCTGTACGGGCGCGGAGCGGCCGACATGAAGAGCGGTCTCGCGGCCATGGTGACCGCCTGCGAGGAATTCGTGCGGCGCCATCCCGCGCATCGCGGCACCATCGCATTCCTGATCACCAGCGACGAGGAAGGTCCGTCGGTCGACGGCACGCGTCGCGTGGTCGAAGTGCTGCGCGAACGCAAGGAGAGCATCGACTGGTGCCTGGTCGGTGAACCGTCGAGCGAGACCGCATTCGGCGACACCATCAAGATCGGCCGGCGCGGCTCATTGAGCGGGCGACTCACGGTGCACGGCGTGCAAGGACATATCGCGTATCCGCAGTTCGCGGATAATCCCGTGCATGCCGTGGCGCCGGCCCTGGCCGAGCTCGCCGGGCGCACCTGGGATCAGGGCAACCGGCACTTTCAGCCCACCACCTTCCAGGTGTCGAATATTTCCGCGGGCACCGGTGCGCCCAATGTCATTCCCGGGGAATTGAAGGCGCGCTTCAATCTGCGCTTCTCCACGGAACAGACCGTGGAGAGCCTGAAGGCCACGGTCGAGGAAATATTGCGGCGCCACCACGTCAAGTACTCGCTGGAGTGGTTCATTTCCGGCCAGCCCTTCCTCACCGTTCCCGGCGAGTTGTCGGAGGCCGCCACCCGCGCCGTGCAGGAGCAATTGCAAATCACGCCGAAGCTCTCGACGGGGGGCGGAACGTCGGACGGCCGCTTCATCGCTCCCATGGGCGCGCAGGTGATCGAGATCGGCGTGATCAACGAGACCATCCACAAGGTGAACGAGTGCGTGCGCGTGGCGGACATCGATAAGCTGCAGCGCATCTATCTGCGCACTCTGGAGCTCTTGCTCGCGACCTAGCGCGCGTTCCCCGACAAACCGATGGAGTTCACGACTTTGGTCACCCCGGGGACCTGGTGCGCGACGGCTTCAGCCATTTGCTGCTGGTAGTCGGTATCGACCAGGCCGTAGAGATACACCACGCCGTCGATGGTCTGCACGTTGATCAGATTGGGAGGCTGCAGCTCCGCATGGTGCGTGAAAGCGGCACTCACATCGGCCGCGATCTTGGCATCGCCGGGGCAGCCTCGGAACCCGCATTTCTCGAACGCGGCACAGGCGCCGAGCATCCCAGTCAGCGTCAGAATGGCCAGCAGGTGGATGCGTCTGCGGTTGCGGGGCGATTCAAATGATTTCATGACCAATCCTGCGGGTGCGGCTCGACCATCGGTTCGACCCGGCTCGACTGCTCAAGTTTCCTTGCCGAATTCGATCGGCGAGAGGCGCCACGACATCGTGACCGTGGTGCCCGCGTTGGGCGCGCTCTCGAAGTTGAGTTTCGCCCCTATCAGATCCGCCTGCTCGCGCAGACCCACCATGCCGTAGTGCCCGGGACTTGGGAGGAGCGGGTCGAAGCCAATGCCGTTGTCCTCGACCCGCAGCTCGAGTTCACCGCCGCCGATGGATTGCAAGGACACGATCAGGCGAGTGGCCTGTGCATGCCGCTCGACGTTGCGCAGCATCTCCTGCGCCATGCGTAAGATGGTCTCGGCGCGTTCATCGCCGAAGCCGGCGGCCTCGGCTTCCGCCGTGAATTCCCCGACGAGCCCCGTGCGATCGATGAAGCGGCGGAATTCGTTGGACAGCGCAGGCCCAAGGCCGGTTTCACGCACTGCGCTGACCCGCATCTGGGTGATTGCGGCGCGCGCTTCGTTGAGTCCTTCGCGGGCCACCTCTTCGGCGCGCGCGAGTTCTCCCGCCACCGACCCGGGATCGCGGGCCTGAAGTCTGCGCAGGAAGCGAATCTCGCTGAGCATGGCCATCATCGAGTGGGCGAGCGTATCGTGCAGGTCGCGGGCGATCTTCAGGCGTTCGCGCACGATGGCGGCATAGCGCGACTCTTCCGCGAGCCGCTCCACTTCGCGCGTTCTCACGGCGACCCGCCGCTCCAGCTCGCCGCTCAACGCCCGCAGTTCACTGCGTTCCTGCTGAAGGTCGCCGTGAGTCTTGGCGAATGCGCCGGCGAGGCGCGCCACTTCATCCTGCCCCTCGGGTATCTCGATTCGGGCAACTTCATCCCGACCGGCTGCCGCAACCGACTGCGCAAGGCGCTTCAGCCGCCGCGTCAGATGCAGCGCTCCGACGGTTCCCAGCAAGGCGGTGACCGCACCCAGCCCGAGCGACACCCAGAGGATTTGCAGTTCCACAGCGTCTGCGCGCTGATAAACTCGCTCGATCGGGTCGCACAACTGTGCCTCCCAACCCAACTGTGAGACGCCCCCGCCGGCACTCAAGGGTGAGCGCGATACGAGCGCCTTGCGGCCGTTCGGCAATCGTTCGAAACGCGGCGCGCCGGGGGTGGCCGCGCTTTCCTGGTCGACGGGCACGCCGTTCCAGGGCTTGCCCCGCGATTCCTCGGGCCCGACCAGCACCATTCCCGAGCGGTCGAGCACGTAGGCCTGTGTATTTCCGCGCGGATCCGATTCATCGGTCAGGCGCAGCGGGTGCTCCGGAGCACGCGGCCAGCCGATGTGCGCGGCGATGACGCCGATAGTTCGGCCGGTTTCGTCGCGGATCGGCACGGACATGTCGCCAAGTGCGGCGCCGGCGATCCTGCCGAGCCAGGGTCCCTGCACCCCGGCGGTGAACCAGGGGCTCGATTCGACGCCGGCTCCCTTCTGAAGGAGGCCGCGTGAGGTCACGATGGTGCCGTGGGAATCGGCGACCGCGATCCACTCGAGCTCCGGATAGGCCGATGCCAGCTCGTCGAACAAGCTCTGCAAGATCTGATGCGGATCGGAATCGGCCGAAGCATGCAGCAGGGATCGGGCCGCCCGCACCGCGCCGAACCGCGCCGCCAGCGCCTGGCCCAGATCGGAACTGAATTGCTCCGTCTCGAGCGACAGCCGGCGCACGTGCTGCTCGATCACGTTTTCGCGCGCGATCTTGCCCACCCATACGGCCGCGGCGATCGAGAAGGTCGCCGCAAGCCCGATGATGAGCCACATGGCGGCGGCCGCGAGGCTGCGCCTCGGGTCGAGCTCGAGCGATGAGCGACGCGGCTCGGCGGCGGCCGGGGATTCTGTCATGGCTCCATGCTAACTGGTGACGAAAGTCACTTCCAAACGATGCGGTGCGAGTCGCATCATTGTGCGCGAAGGTCAACGCGAGGTGTACCAATGAGTGCGCAAAATGCTCCGCCGGGCACCGATCCACCGGTCATTCGAATCGTCATCGCCGAGGATCAGGCCGTGGTGCGCCGTGGGTCGGTGCTGCTGCTCTCGATGGAGCCGGACATGGAGGTCGTCGGCCAGGCCTGCAACGGGGTCGAAGCGGTGGATCTTGCACGGCTGCTGCACCCGGACGTGGTGCTGATGGACCTGCACATGCCGGTGAAAGGCGGCGTGGCCGCCACCCGGGAGATCACCCAGGCGCTTCCCGGCACCCAGGTCCTCGTCCTCACCACGCTGGACGACGATGAAACAGTGTTCGAGGCCGTGCGTGCCGGTGCCCACGCATACCTCTTGAAAGATGCGGCCGAAGACGAACTACTGGAGACGATTCGCGCCCTGCGCCGCGGCGAGTCCCGCTTGACGCCGCAGATCGCGCGCAAGGTGATGGACCAGTTCAGCCGGCTCGCGCGCGCCGCACCCGAGCCCTTGGCCGCGGCGGCGCCCGCGGGCCGCTCGGCGGAGTACGGATCCTCGCTCCACGGCGCCGCTTTCGTCGCAGAGGCGCTCAACGACAAGGAGCAAAGAATTCTCGAGCTCATCGCCGAAGGCATGAGCAACCGGCATATCGCCCAGACGCTGTTTCTCGCGGAGGGCACGATCAAGAACTACGTCAGCCGGATCATGGAGAAACTGCACGCCAATACCCGCACCGAGCTCGCCATTCTGTCGAGAAGACAGCGGCGAACCGACTGAGAAAGTGACCAAAGTCACTGCAAGACGTGACTTCGGTCACGCGCTATCATGACTTTCGACTCCTGACGCTGCGGCCTCACTCGTCTAGGTTGTATGCCATGTCCGTAGTCGAAACCGCGCTGAAGCGACCTTATACGGTGGTCGCGATGCTGATACTGATCTCGCTGATGGGGATCGGCGCGGCTTTGCGCATGCCCGTCGATATCTTTCCGGAAATCGACATTCCGGTGGTGGCGGTGGTCTGGACTTACAACGGGATGAGCGCGCAGGACATCCAGAACCGCATCTTGACTCTGCATGAGCGGCAGCTCGCGTCCCTGGTCGACGACATTTCGCGCATCGAGGCGGTCAGCTATGAGGGCGTCGGCGTCGAAAAGATCTACCTGCACGAAGGCGCCGACGTCACGCGCGCCGTATCGCAGCTCGCCAGCAGCGCCCTGGTGGTGCTCAAGTACATGCCGCCGAACATCACACCGCCCCTGGTGCTGCGCTACGGCGCCACGGACGTACCGATCATTCAGCTCAGCCTGTCGAGCAAATCGCTGCCCGACACGAAGCTCAACGATCTGGGCCAGAACATCATTCGCCCCGCTCTGGCGGTGGTGCATGGCGCGGAGGTTCCCTATCCCTACGGCGGCAAGCCGCGCGTGATCATGGCGGATCTGGACTCGCAGGCACTGCAGGCGCGGGGTCTGTCTCCCACGGACGTGAGTTCGGCTTTACAGCGTCAAAATGTCATTCTTCCGGCCGGCGACGTGAAGATCGGCGATAAGGATTACACGCTGGCGATGAACAACTCGCCGGACGTCATCGAGTCCATCAACGCGTTCCCCATCAAGCAGGTGGATGGGCGCACCGTATTCATGCGCGACGTGGCGCACGTGCACGACGGATTTCAGGTGCAGACGAATTCGGTGTCCGTCAACGGCACCCCCGGTGCATTGATGACGATTCGAAAGACCGGCGGCGTGTCCACCCTCGCGGTCATCGACGGCGTGCGCGCGGCGCTGACCGACATCCAGAAGGTCTTGCCCAAGGACGTCACCGTCAAGGCCCTGTTCGACCAGTCGGTGTTCGTGAAAGCGGCGCTCAATAGCGTGGTGCTGAGCGCATGCATGGCGGCCGGGTTGACTGCTCTGGTCATCATCATGTTTCTGGGCAACGTGCGGCTGTCCGTGATCATTCTGGCGTCCATTCCGCTGTCCATCATAACGGCCGTACTGTTCATGAACGTCGCCGGACAGACGCTCAACACACTGACACTGGGCGGTTTCGCCTTGGCGATCGGCATTCTGGTCGACAACGGCACGGTGGTCATCGAAAACATCGAGCGCCATGTTGCATTGGGCGAGCCGCTGCACCAGTCGATCGTCGTGGGAGCCAACGAAGTGGCAATCCCCACCTTTTTGTCGACGCTGTGCATTTGCATCGTCTTCGTTCCGGTATTTTTGCTGCAAGGTACGGCAAAGTATCTGTTCTCGCCGCTGTCTCTGTCCGTCATGGGGTCCTTGCTGGCGAGCCTCGCGCTGTCTTTCACCATGGTGCCGGTGCTGTTCAACCAATTGATGCGCCGTTCCGTGGCCGAGTTCGCGTCGGAAGGCGCACACCGGGCGGCCGGCGGGAGGATGGCCTCCAAGAATGTCCTGGTCAGGTTTCAGGCGCGGTTCGAACAAGGGTTCGAGAAGTTTCGCGAAAACTATCGCAACGTATTGTCCTGGGCCCTGTCCCAGGCGCGCCTGACCGTGACGGCGTTCGCCGCCATGATCGTGGTGTCGATGCTGCTGTTCCCCATGCTGGGGCGGGATTTCTTTCCGCAGGTCGATGCAGGACAGATGCGTTTGCACGTCAGGGCGCCGCCGGGAACCAGATTGGAACGAACTCAGCAATACTTCGCCGAAGTCGAGGCACAGATCAGGAAGCTGATAGGCAACGAGCAGATCGACGTGATGCTCGACAACATCGGACTGCCCTACAGCGGCATCAATATCGCACTGAGCGACTCGGCCACCGTGGGACCGATGGACGGGGAAATTCTGATCTCCCTGAGCGAGAAGCATACCCCGACGGCGAAGCTGATCGCGATGCTGCGGCGGGAGTTGCCGGCCAGATTTGCGGAGTTGCAATTTTTCTTCCAGCCCGCCGACATCGTCGATCAAGTGCTGAACTTCGGGCAGCCGGCGCCGATCGACGTGAGAATCTCGGGCCCGGATCAGGACGCCGCTTTCCGCAAGGCTGCAGAGATCGCGCGCGCCCTGACGCGGGTGCCGGGGGTCGTGGACTCGCATGTATTCCAGGTGCCCAACGCGCCGGCGCTGACCGTGGACATGGATCGCGCGCTGTCGACGCAGACGGGGGTGTCGCAGCAGGAAGCGGCCAACAATGTGCTGGTCGCCACCAATTCGAGCGCGCAAACCGCACCTAACTTCTGGGTGGATCCGCGCAACAGTGTGAGCTATCCGTTGGTGGTGCAGATTCCGCCCTATAGAATCAATTCGTCGCAGGATCTTCAGACCATGCCCGTGACGTCGCAGGGTGGCGCGGAAGCCGGGCAATTGTTGCTGAATCTGGCATCCTTTGGCCGCGAGGCGGTGCCCATGGTCACCTCTCAGCTGAACATTCGCCCGGTATTCGACGTGCACGCGGACGTTCAGGGGCGCGATCTGTACGGCGCGTCCCGCGATATCGACGTGGTGTTGAAGCAGCACAACCCGGATGCGTCGAGCGCCATGACAGTGACCCTGAGCGGTCAGGTCGAGACCATGCGCGAGAGCTACACCGGCCTGTTCACCGGTATCGCGCTTGCCATAATTCTGGTGTACCTGTTTCTGGTGATGAATTTCCAGAGCTGGATCGATCCGCTGATCGTGCTCATGGCGGTCCCGTTCGCGTTGGCGGGAGTGCTGTGGATGCTCTTCCTGTCGCAGACCCCGATGAGCGTGCCGGCTCTGATGGGTACGCTCATGTGCATCGGTTTGACCACCGCGAACAGCATTTTGGTAGTCAGTTTCGCCAACCAACGCATGGCGGCCGGAGACAACACCTTGCGCTCGGCCATCAGCGCGGGGTATACGCGGCTGCGGCCGGTGCTCATGACTGCCGGAGCGATGATCGTCGGCATGGTGCCCATGGCGTTGGGCATAGGCGAGGGCGGCGAACAGAACGCGCCGCTCGGCCGGGCGGTGATCGGCGGCCTGATGTTCGCGACGTTCGCGACGCTGATCTTCGTGCCGACCATGTACTCCCTGCTGCGCCGCCGGCCCACTCCTGTCACTGATTCGGACATCAAAGGTAGTGCCAATGCAATCGCATGATCCAGAACAACCGGCCGGCAAGCCGCGATTGAGCGACGATCCGGCCTGCGGCCAGTTTCCGGACGAGGTGTCGCGGGCGGAGCACAACGAGGTATCGACAAGTTTCGATCCGCAGACCGGCCGGCGCGTGAAAGCCGGCGTCGGCGTCGCCGGGGCAGTGTTGCTGCTCTGTTGTGTGGCCGTGATCGTGATCCGCTTATTTCACGTGCACGCCGTGGCCAACGCCGGGGAAACCGCCTATTCGACGCCGCCACCCGTGGATGTGGTCATCGCCCGGCCGGCCACGGCGGGACAGGATCTGGTTCTTCCGGGAGAGACGGCGGCGTGGTACGAAGCCACGATCTATGCGCGCGTCAACGGCTATGTCGCGAAATGGTCGGTGGACATCGGCGATCACGTCAAAAAAGGCCAGGTACTGGCAACCATTGAGACGCCGGAACTGGACGCCGAGCTGGAAGCGGCGCGAGCGCAACTCAAGGCGTCGCAGGCGCAGGTCGAGGCGCGGAAGGCCGAAGCTGAATTCAGCAGGACCACCAACGAGCGCTGGCGAGATTCCCCGAAAGGAGTCGTTTCCGAGCAAGAGCGGGAGTCCAAGAAAGCGGACTACGAAAGCTCGGAGGCGCGGCTTTATGCGGCCAACGCCCAGGTCAATCTGGACAAGTCGAAGGTCGATCAATACAGCGCGTTGGCCGAATTCAAGCTGGTTCGGGCGGCCTTCGACGGAACCATCACCGAACGCAAGATCGACATCGGCAACCTGGTCACGGCCGGCAGCGGCTCGACGACGACGCCCCTGTACCGCATGGCGCAGACCGACCCGCTGCGCATCTTCGTCGACGTGCCGCAGAGTGCCGCCGGGGAATTGATGAGAGCCGGCGTGCCGGCGGAAATTCGCGCAACGGGCGCCGTGGGCGGCGTTTTCTCCGGGAAAATAGCCCGATCTGCCGAATCCATCAATGCACAGGCTCGCACCATGCGGGTGGAGGTCGACATGCCGAACGCCGACCATTTGTTGGTGCCGGGCATGTATGTGAACGTCGCGTTCAAGCTTCAGCCCCGAGGATTGGTCGAGGTGCCCGCTGCCGCATTGATATTCCGTGCATCCGGCACTCAAGTCGCGCAAGTCGATGCTAGCGGCAAGGTCCGATTTGCAGACGTGGTGATCGCCCGCGACAACGGCAGCTTGGTCGAACTGGCCTCGGGTGTGCAACCGGGCGACAAGCTGGTGCTGAACATCAGCAGTCAAATCGCAGCCGGCCAGACGGTCACGGTCAACACGCCCGAGGCCGCCGACAAAACCCTTCGGGCGAACCGCTGAAGCGCCATGAAGATCTCACGTTTAATCGTGCTGGGGTCGGCCGCCGCCTTGACGGCATGCGCCGTGGGCCCGAATTACCGCACGCCGCAACCCGACGAGCCAGCGGATTTCGCGGCCAAGCTCGATGCCGGCGCGGCCAAGCTCGGTGCCGGCGCGGCCGGGCGCGGCGCCGGAATGGCGGCGCCCACCGTGGAATTGGCGACCTGGTGGCGCGCCCTGGGCGACGAGGAACTCAACTCTCTGGTCGACCGTGCGGTGAAATCCAACCCGGACCTGGAGATTGCCCTCGATCGACTGCAGCAGGCACGCACTTACGAGGCGGTGGTGATCGGCCATGCACTGCCGGATGTCGATGCAAGCGCGGCGGCGGGGCGCGGCACGGGAAGCGACCTTACCAAGGGACGCGCCGACACGGAGCTCCGATCCGCGGACAATGGAGCCGGCCTGCAACACATCAATACGATCGCGGGTTTCGATTCGGTCTGGGAACTCGATCTGTTCGGTAAGTACCGCCGGGAGTTCGAGGCGGCCCGGGCCGACACTCAAGCGGCGCGGGCCGCTCGATACGGGGTCCTCACCTCCGTCGTCGCCGATGTGGTGCGCGCCTACGTTGATCTACGCGGACTTCAGGTTCGCGCCGGCATCTTGCACAGGGCCGGCGATGTGCTGCGTGAGTCGCTGCGCATCGTCAACATTCGATATGAGCGCGGCATAACAAATGAGCTGGACGTGCAGCTTGCGACCCGCGAACTCGCGACACTGGAGGCGGAGATCGCACCGGTGGATGCCGAGGTGAACGCGGCGCAGTACACCCTCGCGGTGCTGGTTGGAGAATATCCCGAGAAAATGGTCAATGAACTCTCGAGACCCGATCTCATTCCGTCGATGCCCGCGCCGGCCCCGCCCGGTGTTCCGCTCGATCTGTTGAAGCGCCGCCCCGATATCATGGAAGCGGAGCGCGAACTCGCCGCTGCCACGGCGCGAATCGGCGTCGCGACCGCGGATCTCTTTCCTCAGGTCGCGCTCGTCGGCGCGATCGGCAGCCAGGGGCAAGGATGGGGAACCACCCCGAGCGTGAGCAAGCACATTTGGTCGTTCGGGCCGGGAGCGGTGTGGCCTCTTCTCGATTTTGGGGCGATCGATGCGGTGGTCGATATTGCCCACCTGGAGGCGCGAGTCAGCCTGGTCAACTATCGCAAAACCATTCTGAACGCCGTGCAGCAGGTGGATATGTCTCTCGATGCCTATCAGGCACAAGAGGCGCGTCTCGAATATTTGAGTACTGCCATGATCGCAGCCCAGCGCGCCGTCGATTTGGCGACGTCGCGATACAACCGCGGATTGACGGATTTTCTCAATGTCGTCGATGCCGAGCGGCAATTTTACGACCTGCAGGAGCAGTACGCGGAGGCTCAGGTGACCCAGGGCGAGCAGTTCGTGCAACTTTACAAGAGCCTTGGAGGCGGGTGGCAGAATTATCAGGCCGTCCCGGCGATCCGCCGGCCGCAGCCGGCCATCATCGCCGCCTTCCGGCGCGCGCTGAGCAGTTCGGCCCCGTGAGGACGAATCTAATGGTGCTTTAACGTTGGGTTCGCGGTCTTCTAATCCTAAGGGAGTAGGCTGAAATCTATTGCCAACCAGGAGGACGGAAATGAAAACCAACCCACTGTTTTTGTTTGTGCCGCTTGTCTGGTCTTCATCCGGTTTTGCGGCGTCGGCTCCACAACAGCCCTCGCCCGCGCCCGTGTGGCAGCAATCGGAAAGGACAAATGCAGCTGACGATTTTACCTACTCGAGATTTATGCTGACGGGTAACTTCGTTACGCCGTCAATCGATGCAATGCATAATCGCCCTGCCTTAGTCTTGGACTGCATCCCAGCCGGCGAATCTCCGCGTGGCAGGGCCACGCTACTGGCGGGTAATCTTCTCGTCGGAGCCAATCTGAAGGTCATGTATGTAGAGTCCGAAGAGATTCCGAGCGGCATAACGGGGATCTTCTATTTCCCCAGGATTGCAGTCCGCTATCGCATCGACAATGCAAAAAACGAAAAGCAGGATCAATGGTCGCCGACAGCGGCCAGGATCGAGGGTCAATGGTCGGCAGGATCGGACAAGACTACAGTGTCCATCCCCAAACATTCACTCCAAGAAATCCTTCGTGCGCGAGACGTTGCCATCACGACGAATGATGACCGTGGAAGAAAGGTTGTTATGCGCTTTGACATGCCGGACCCGTCGCTAATCGAAGAGGCATGCCATTTGGGCGGGCCCAAGGGGTGAGACGATTCCGATACATCGGCGGATCGGTGATTTAACGGCACTCTGATCCAAGCACGCTGAAATACCGACCGAGGAAGGTCCCGTGCGAATACTCATTGTTGAGGATGATCGCAAACTCGCCGAATTTGTCGCTCGTGGGTTGCGCGCCGAGCGATTTGCAGTCGATCTCGCGGTAAACGGCCGCGATGGCGAGAATTATATCCACTCATATGCATATGATCTTCTCCTATTGGACTTGATGCTGCCGCAGATGAGCGGCACGGAATTGCTGCGCCGAGTGCGCTTGTCCCACTCCTCCCTGCCGATTCTCGTGCTCACGGCGCGCGATGTGATCGAGGACAAGGTGGTGCATTTAGAGGCGGGCGCCGATGACTATCTAACCAAGCCGTTTGATTTCGCCGAGTTGTTGGCGCGGATCAAGGCCCTCCTGCGGCGCACTCCGGTCGAGCGCGCCGATGTGTTGCGCATCGCCGACCTCGAACTGAATCGACTGACTCAAGAGGTGAGGCGCGGCGGCCACCGAATCGACCTTACCGTCAAGGAATACGCGGTTCTTGAATACCTCATGCATTCACCTGGCCGGGTGTTTTCGAGGACCATGATCCTTAATCGTGTGTGGGACCAGAGTTTCGAGGCAGTGACGAATATTGTGGATGTCTATGTACGCTACCTGCGCAGAAAGATTGACGAGCCGTTTCCGATCAAGCTCATTCACACTGTGCGCGGCGTGGGTTATTGCATGCGAGAGGCAGAGCCGGAGCGGCACGCGGCGCCGGAATGAATTACCGGTCACTCGCGTTCCGGTTGGGAGCCCTGTACACGCTGCTTTTGAGCGCGACATTCGCTCTTGTGGGTACGGGAACCTTCTACGGTCTACAACACTATCTGCGGTCTAATCTGCGCGATTCATTGAGCCGGCGCTCGACGCAGGTGGAACAGATCCTATTGCAGGCACCCGTCGATGCGACGGACAGCTCGATCGTGAGGGAAATCGATACTCGGATCGCTCCGGAATTCAACAATCGCTTTGTGCGTGTCACCCGCGAGCCCGCGACTCTGGTGTATCGCTCCGGGGCGCCCGCGGATCGAAGCTTCGACCCGTCAGCCGTGAGCGTCGTGACCGTGCCAAGCACCACCGGGACCGCGGCCGCGATGACCGAGATCGTCGGCGATCAGCATATGATGATTCGCGCAACGCCGGTTGACGCGAACTCCGGCAAGTACCTGGTCGAATTGGGTGTCTCCATCGATTCCATCGATGAAGTGCTGAATCGACTACTGGATCTGCTCGCGCTACTTCTGCCGGTGCTCATCGCCTGCGCCGCGGGCGGCGGCTACTGGCTCGTGAACCGGGCGCTGCGTCCGGTGGATCTCCTTTCGCAAACGGCCGAACAGATGAGCCTGCAGAATTTGGCGCTGCGGCTTCCAGTCGAACCGAGCGGCGACGCCCTGGAGCGTCTTTCGATTTCGCTGAACAATATGTTGGGACGTCTGCGGGACTCGGTGCAGACGCAGCGGCGTTTTCTTGCGGATGCGTCCCATGAGCTGCGCACGCCGTTGACGGTGCTCAAGGGGGAGTTGCAGGAGCTCACACGTGAATCCCACTTAATCCAGCAGGATCTGCGCGAACGTGTGGGCAGCGTTCTCGAAGAAGTCGCACGCTTGGAACACCTGGTATCCGGATTGCTGTCATTGTCGCGGCTGGACGCGGGGGAAACGCAGGGCGATTGGATCGATGTCGACCTGGCCCAATTGGCGTTGAACACCGCCGAACAGATGCGTTTGATGGCGGAGGATCGTGATGTCGACATCGATTTGTCGGCGCTACAAAGTGCGGTGGTCTGGGGGGATCGCGCGCGGCTGAAGCAAATCATTGTCAACCTTCTTGATAATGCGATCCGCTTCACGCCTCGTGGCGGAGCAGTGGCTTTGCGCACCGCCTCGGATGATAGCGGCAGCGTCCTCGAAATATCCGACACAGGTATCGGCATTCCTGCCGCATCACTTGCGCATGTATTTGATCGATTCTATCGTGTTGACGCAGCTCGCTCGCGTGAAGACGGAGGTGCAGGGCTCGGGTTGTCTATTGTCAGGTCCATCTGTACGGCACATGGCGCCGAGGTCGATGTGGAGAGCCGTCCACGAGTAGGCAGCAGCTTTCGCGTGAGATTTCCCAGGCGTTCAATCGTTGCAGCGAGTGTAGATGCGGTGTAACGCGGGACCTGCTTGCGCGCATGTGTCTGCCCTTGCTGATGTCGTATTAGTAAGTCCACGCTTGGCAGGAGTTCAGAAATGGCAATGTCAACGCGACGCGAATTCGTGCTGTTGACTGGTGGCGCCGCGGTCGGTTGCGTAGCCCGCGGAACCACGGCACCAGCGCCGAGCGATTCCCCGCCAGTGGTCCGCGCCCCCGCAGTAGGTCAATCGTGGAGGTACGCCAAGCATGATTATTTTACCCGCTCCATCGTTGATACGCAGATCGATCGTGTATCGAAAATCGGTCAATCCGTCGAGATAGAGTCGCGTTCGGAGGCGGCCGGGGACAAGGCGATCAAGTACCCTTCCTGGGGCGAGCGCTGGTGGCACGAATATATGGGCACCGACACAAGTGCCGCCCGAATCCCCACGGAAGTGCAAAAGCCATGGGGGATGATCATCGTCGACCCGCACTGGAGTGAGCTGCAGGCGTTTGAGAAGGCAATTCCGCTATGGCCCACGCAGCTGCGGCCTGGTTGGTCGACGAATGTGAGTACCCAATATATGATCCCGGACAGCAACGAGACCATGCCGTCGCAACTGACCATGAGTGCTCAACGCTGGGAATCGATCACTGTACCTGCCGGGCGCTTCAACGCGCTTCGCTACTACAACATCATTGATTTTCGGTTCACGAACGTTTCTGAACGCACCGCCGCTTTACGCCAGGAATACATTTGGTTTGCGCCGGAGATAGGCCGCTGGGTGGTGCGCGAGAGCCGTGGAATATTCCGCGAAGATGTAGGAACCGAGGTCAAGGAAAGCAGCTACCGCTGGGAGTTGCTGAGTTGGGCCTAACAAAATACACCGGGCCCTCCGGCCACATGCCGCCCATCTTTGCAGTCACTTTTGGCTCAAGATCTCGCCTGCCGCGCCGATAGTCTAGGACTCGAGATCAAATCTTAGGATCGACTCATGGCGGCGGTCAAAACGAGATTCGGCGGCTTGACTTGGCTCACGAAATCGGCACGCCTGCGCGAGCTGGAGTCCCTTTATACGGCCATCAATAAGTCGCAGGCCGTCCTCGAGCTGGACATGCACGGGACGGTGCTCGCCGCGAACGAAAGCTACCTGAAGATGTTCGGGTATACCCTGGCGGAGGTCCTCGGGCAGCCATACACGTTGTTCGTCAACCCCGCAGACCGCGACGGAGCCGAATACCGGGCGCTATGGGAGCACATGCACGCGGGTCAGCACGAGCAGGGGCGCTTCCGGCGCGCGGGCAAGAACGGTCGCGAAGTCTGGGTTCGCGCAAGCTTCAATCCGCTGATCGGTCAGGACGGGATACCTTGGAAGGTGATCAAGTTCGCAAGCGAAATTACGCCGATCATCCTCGAGGCGCGAGCCTTGGATGCTGCAGTGCACGAATCACAGGAGGTGATCCAGGCGGCACTCAGCGGCGCAGGCGATCGACGCATCAGTATGAAGGGCAAGACCGGCAACCTCGAGCAACTAACGCGCAGCATCAATCAACTAGTGGACAGCGTTTCAACGACCGTGGCGGAAACAATGCAGGTCGTGCAGCGGGCCGTCGATGGCGATCTTACGTCTCGAATGAAAGTTGACGACAAGTCGGGTCACTTCAAAGCGCTTGCGGTCTCGGTCAATTCGATGATTCATTCCATGATGGAAGTCGTCACCAGTGTGACGAAGACCTCACACGAAGTCCGGCTTGGCGCCGAGGAGATTTCCCGTGGCACCCTCGAATTGAGCACGCGTACCGAGGAGCAAGCCTCTAGCCTCGAAGAGACCGCAGCCTCGATGGAGCAGATGACATCGACCGTCAATAACAACGCGGATAACGCGGTCCACGCCCGCCAGTTGGCGGAAGCGGCGCGGGAGCAGGCCGAGCGCGGCGGCCGTGTTGTAGGTTCGGCCGTGGCCGCGATGAGCGAGATCAACGCTGCGAGCAAGAAGATCGCCGACATCATCGGGGTGATCGATGAGATCGCGTTTCAGACGAATCTATTGGCACTGAACGCGGCGGTGGAAGCCGCCCGAGCAGGCGAACAGGGGCGCGGCTTTGCGGTAGTGGCATCCGAGGTACGCAACCTCGCATCGAGAAGCGCGGCGGCCGCCAAGGAGATCAAGGCACTGATCCACGACTCAGTCGGCAAGGTGAACGAGGGAACGAGGCTGGTGGATGAGTCGGGCAAGATGCTGGATGAGATCGTGACACGCGTAAAGAAGGTCACGGATGTAATGACGGAGATCGCCAACTCGAGCCGCGAACAGGCCTCGGGAATTGAGCAGGTGAACAAGGCCGTGACCTTGATGGACACGATGACGCAGAAAAACGCTGCGCTGGTCGAAGAGGATACCGCGGCAGCGCAGGCGCTGACCGCGCAGGCCACGGGCCTGACACAGCTAATAGCCCACTTTCGACGATCGGAATCCACTCCACCGAATCCCGGCAAGGAGCTTCGCGCAGAGAGCGCCGTCGGACCGTTGACCATCGATCGACGCGCTCACGGCTAGCTCCGTCGCTGGGCTGCCATGAGGAAGTGAGGTCGCTATTCCACGCTGTAGTCGCGGGCTTCTAAGCAAGCCGCGTCGGCTCGTAGGTAATCCGCGCGCTTCGCCGCCGAGCGATCCGAGGCTTTGATACGCAGTCCCGTCGCTCTGGGGTCGAAGCCGACTTGCTGGACAGCCCAACGTTGACACGCCGCGCGATCACGCTCCAACTGCCCGTTAGACTGATCCCCATTGGGAAACACGAATAGCTCTGTCAGGACCGGTGCTTGGGCGTCTATCTGCTCAGCGAGCCCGGCGGGTGGTTGCACCTCCTGGTACGCTCCGGCGCTTCCGTTCCATTCATAATAAAGATCGTCGGCATAGTAATAGGGCACACCTTCCCAATAGACGAGTTTGCAGTACGACGGAATGGATGCGAAGAAAAACCCATAACCTGGGACGCTCCAGCCGCGGCCGCGATACCAGCCACCACCGAAACCACGCTCGCCCCGCCAGCCGCCTCGGTGATGACCGTGTCCACGACCGCTGCTGCTGCTGTGAAACCCGCCATGACCGGCGCTGCTATTGCCGCCATTCGCACCATGAGCGGTGGCGAATCCTGCACTCCCGAGTCCAATGAAAATCAGACCCGCGAGAGTAGCTAAGCGTGATCGTTGCCGATGCATGAGGAGAAATCGATGGACGCTGCTTGCCCGCCGGCCGCGTAGGAACTATCTAACGATTGGATCGTACTCCGCCAGCACGGGTTCCCATACTGTTTTAATGTTGCATTAATCCTGCCCTCATCTTTGAGCGCCACCTACGGATCTTGCGTATCGGTAGCTATCCGACTAACGTCACCTATAGCGGTCAGCATGTAGTGGCGCCGTCTAGCGACTCAATGTTTGGGGTTCTGAGTCATGAAACGCGCGGTAGGAATTCTGATGGCACTCTTAGTCACAGGGTGTTCAACTCAGCGTTCGGTTCTGAATCCGAGTCCCGATAGTTCTGCGGTCATTTACGTGATCCCTCAAGCGCAAGCTTTTGCGATCGCGCGCGGAGCGATTCAGTCGGCGGCCCTACGCTGTGGAGCCGACGACGTGCACGTCGACAAAATAAGCCGCGGGGACGGGCTTCGGGGCTATGAGGCGGACTATAAGAGCTGGTTCTATCGCTTCTATATCCCGCGGCGTCTGTACGTCGTCCCGGCAGCTGGCATCGCAGCAAGCGGCCAGCCGATAGAGGGTTTCCGCTTCGAAATGACCTACTACTATTATCGAGGGTTGCGGCCTGTGAACCCTCGTTTGCCAGGCGGGGGATGTGAAAAGACTTTGATTAGCGCGCTTCTTGCAGCGTTGCAGGCAACAGGGACGGCCACCTTGGTCACGAGCTTAGAGGCGCGCCCGTATGGCGAGAGCCGGGGCAGGTCTTCCACGCCTCATTGACTTCGCCGCAGCGTCGCGTTAAGCGCCTTTGAGTGCCTGCGGGGCCCGTCACGGCTTTCGAAGCAATTGTTGCGAAAATGATACAGAAGGGTCGTGGGCCAGGGCGAGAATGTGATATATATGCGCCTGTCGCCCAGTAGTATGCACGAATCAAGGAATAAAACGTTCCGTCATAATACTGTAACAATACGTCGATTAAATCCAACAACCAAATTGACGGGGGTTCGAGCTGTGAGTAACGCAAACATGATTTCCCATTCGACTGTAGTAACGCACGGAAGGCGCGGTGGAAGGCTGCTCAACCGCCTGTTCCTGGGCTGCGTCCTCTCGACGGCGGCGGGCGTGGCGGGCGCGCAAAGCGCGGCTCCCGATGACAGCCTGACCTGGCACGGCATCACCCTGTATGGAATCGTCGATGTCGGTCTGCAGAATCAGAGCCATGGCGCGCCCATCAGCGATTACTTCGTCGCCGGCAGTGCAGATATCGTGCAGAAGAACAGCAATCACTCGATCACCGGCATCACGCCCAGCAACTTGAGCCAGTCCCGGATCGGCCTGCAAGGCGCCGAGCCCATCGTTGGAGATTGGATGGGAGTGTTCAAGCTGGAAACTTTCTTCAATCCGCAATCGGGCGACATCAGCGATGCCTTGAAGTCGCTGGCGCAGAACAATGGCCGCGCCTTGGGGACCCAGGCCGCACCGGGGAACCAGACCACTAATCTCGACTCGAGCGTGGGCGGTCAGATCTTTCAGCAGTCCTTCGCCGGATTCAGCTCGAAGACCTTCGGTACCATCACTTTCGGCCGTCAGAACACCGTGCTGGCCGACGGTATCGCCAAGTACGATCCTAACTTTGCCTCCCAGGCGTTCTCCCTGATCGGGTTGTCCGGAACCACCGCGGGCGGCGGCGACACCCAGAGCCGGCGCATGGATCAGTCGTTGAAGTATGTGGGGACGTACGGCATGGACGGCGGCGGGGCGCTCCACCTGAATACGGAGTACAAGTTCAACGGCTCCTACGGCGGCGCCAGCACGGCCTTCCAAGTGGCCATCGGCGGGGAGTTTGCGGGCGCGTCGGTCGACGCGTTCTACTCCAAGGTCAACGATGCGGTGTCGGTGGCTGCGCTGAGTGCGGCCCAGGTCGGCGACCTGGCCGGCCTGTGTCTCAACCCGCTGCCGGCAGGCACCACCTGCGTGGCGGCGAGCCCGGCCACGGCGCTGGCCGGGACGATCTCGGACAACACCGCCTATGCATTGATGGGCCTCTACAACATGGGCGGCGTGGTGAAGTTCTACGCCGGCTATGAGCACATTCAATATGCGAATCCGACCAATCCGCTGGCCGGCGGATTCAACATCGCCAACTACACCATCGCTTTCGTGAACGTGCAAAGCGGCGCCAAGTCGACCTACGTCAACGACAAGACCTTGCAGGTGTTCTGGGGCGGCGTCAGGTACACGGTGGTGCCTGATCTGGATCTGACCGCGGCGTACTACGGCTACAAGCAGAACAGCTACGCCACCGGCGCGGATGCGGGCTGCAGCAGCAACGTGGCCGGCTCCTGCAGCGGCACCGAAGACGACCTGTCCTTCGATGCGGACTATCGCTTGAGCAAGCGCTTCGATGTGTATGCCGGCGTGATGTACAGCGGTGTGAAGGACGGATTGGCCAACGGCTATGTCTATCACACCACCGATATCACCACGACCACGGGCGTGCGCTTCAAGTTCTGATCGGTTGGCAATGGAGTCGACCTCATGGCCGCGGCAAACGCCGGGCCGTGAGGTCGACACGAGGCCCTCGTCGCGCGTAGGATGAACCTACGGACCGATGCCGGAGGTTCTCGCGATGATCGAAACAAACAAGAAGCGCGGCGGATGGAGCTGGTGGTACCTGCTGTTCGTCATCCAGTTCGCGGTTGCCCTGTGGCCCCCTTTCTACAATAAGCTCGAGCCCACGCTGATGGGCATGCCGTTCTTCTACTGGTTCCAGCTATTTTGGGTCATCGTCAGCGCGGTGTTCACCGCAATCGTTTATTTTGCCGTCAGCGAATAACCCTAAGAAAACCAGATTAGACGGGGGATTGCCGTGGAGGAAGTGAACTGGACTGCACTGGCCATTTTCGTGGCGTTGTTCGGCTTCGTTTCTTGGTTGGGTTTCGCCGCCGCTCATTGGCGCAAGGGCGATCTCGATCAGCTGCATGAATGGGGACTCGGCGGACGGCGCTTCGGCACCGTCATCACATGGTTCCTGGTCGGCGGTGATGTCTATACCGCCTATACCTTCATCGCCGTTCCGGCGCTCGCTTTCGGCGCCGGCGCCATTGCGTTCTTCGCGGTGCCCTATACCGTCATCATTTATCCCATTTTGTTCCTGGCGTTTCGACGCATTTGGCACGTGTGCCACAAGCATGGCTATATCACCGCGGGCGATTTCGTGCGCGGCCGCTTCGGCAATCGCTGGCTTGCGCTGGCCGTGACCGTGACCGGAATCGTCGCAACCATGCCCTACATCGCTCTGCAGCTGGTGGGCATTCAAGTCGTCATTGGCGCGCTCGGCATCTCGGGAACGGGATTCGTCGCCGATTTGCCGCTGCTCATCGCCTTCGTGGTGCTCGCCGCCTTCACTTACTCGAGCGGGCTGCGCGCGCCGGCATCGATTTCGGTCGTCAAGGATGTCTTGATCTATGCCACGGCGTTGGCGGCGGTCATCGTCATTCCCATGCATATGGGCGGATTCGGCAAGATATTCGCGGCCGTTCCGGCGCAGAAGCTGCTGCTTGCGGTTCCGGGACCGAATACCACGGGTTCCTACAGCGCCTATGCGACCTTGGCATTGGGCTCGGCGCTCGCACTTTTCCTCTATCCGCATACGCTTACCGGGATCTTGAGCGCCAACAGCGGGCATGCCATCCGCCGCAATGCCGCGATGCTGCCCGGCTATACCCTCATGCTGGGCTTGCTCGCACTGTTGGGATTCTTCGTCATCGCTGCGGGCGTCGACAAGCTTCCCGAATATGCCGCGGGCTTCAAGCAGTTCGGCAACAACTTCGCGGTACCCGCGCTGTTGCTGCACAGCTTTCCCTCGTGGTTCGTCGGCATCGCCTTCGCCGCAATCGGAATCGGCGCGCTGGTGCCTGCGGCCATCATGTCGATTGCTGCGGCCAATCTCTACACGCGCAACATACATCGCGAATTCATCAACAAGAATCCGACCGAAAAGCAGGAATCGCACATCGCCAAGCTGGTGTCGCTCATCGTCAAGGTGGGCGCGCTGGTGTTCATCCTGTTCGTACCGACGCAATACGCCATTCAGCTGCAGCTGCTGGGCGGAATTTGGATCATTCAGACGCTCCCACCGGTCATGCTGGGCGCCTACACCCGCTGGTTCAATTCCTGGGCGCTGCTGGTCGGCTGGGCGGTGGGCACTGTTGCGGGCACCGCCATGGCCGTCGCCACGAAGCTGACCCCGACCTTTCCCCTCGTGCTGGGCGGCCACACCTTCCCGGGCTATACGGCCGTGTATACCGTGATCCTGAATCTCGCCGTGGCCGTCGTACTCACGCCGATCTTCAACGCGTTTGGCTCGCGAGGAGCGGCGTCGGACGAGACGGTTGCCGGCGATTATCACGCCTGAATCGGCGCGGTTCTGCAATCGCGACTGCTGCCGTGCGGCGGTGCAGCATGCCGCCGCGGTGACTGTCACAAAACCGTCATAAATCCTGCCGACAATGGCGGGAAGCGGCGGCCGAGCTGATCCCAGCCCGTATAACCCAATCCACCCCGGAGCGATCATGCAATTAATGAATGCAAAGAAGCGGCTGTTGATGGTTGCCGCGTTGGGGCTCTCGTTGAGCGCCGCGGCGGCGGATATCTCCGGAGCCGGCAAGGATATCTCCGGTGCCGGGGCCACCTTTCCCTATCCCATCTATGCCAAATGGGCTGACGCCTATAAAACCCTCACGGGGATCGGCCTCAACTATCAGTCCATCGGCTCGGGCGGCGGCATCAAGCAGATCAAGGCGAAGACGGTGACCTTCGGCGCCTCGGACATGCCCCTGAAGCCGGATGATCTCAAGGGCGCCGGCTTGCTGCAATTTCCCATGATCATCGGCGGCGTGGTGCCGGTGGTGAACGTCAAGGGAATTACCGGCGGACAATTGCACCTGGACGGGCCCACCGTGGCCAGCATCTACATGGGCGACATCACTCAGTGGAACGATCCGAAGATCAAGAGCTTGAATCCGAAATTGTCCCTGCCGGGCACAGCAATCGCCCCCGTCTACCGGTCGGACGGCTCGGGCACGAATTTCCTGTTCTCCGACTACTTGTCGAAAGTCAGCCCCAAATTCCTGTCCAGTATCGGCGCCAACACCTCAGTGCAGTGGCCGATCGGCATCGGCGCCAAGGGCAACGAGGGGGTCGCCAACATGACCACCCAAACCGACGGCGCCATCGGCTACGTCGAGTACGCCTACGCCAAGCAGAACAAGATGGCCTACGTCCTGCTCACCAATAAGGCGGGCGGAGTGGTGGCGCCGAGCGCCGATTCATTTCAAGCGGCTGCGGCCAACGCGGACTGGGCCAAGTCGGACAGCTACTACTTGATCCTGACCGACCAGGCCGGCGCGCAGAGCTGGCCGATCACGGGCGCGAGCTTCATTCTGGTCTACAAGCAGCCTGGCGATGCGGTGGCGGTCAACGAGGCGCTGAAGTTCTTTTCCTGGGCGTACAAGGATGGCGCTACTATGGCGGCCGCGCTCGATTACGTGCCTTTGCCCGCGCCGTTGATCGCCCAGGTCAAGAAGACCTGGACCTCGGAAATCACGTCGGGCGGTCATCCGGTATGGAGCGGAAAATAGCGGGAGCGAAACTCACACCGTGGCGATCATCGATCCGAGGCACGCCGCAAAGCAGCTGATTTACGAGAGAATCTTCCGCTCGGCCACACTCACTGCCGCGATTCTCGTGCTCCTGATTCTCGGCGGCGTTGCCGTCTCCCTGGCGCGAGGCGCCTGGCCGGCGTTGGACCATTTTGGCTTCTCCTTCGTCTCACGTGAGATCTGGAATCCGGTGACCGATCAATACGGCGCGCTCGCGCCGATTTACGGTACCGTGGTCACCTCCGCGATCGCGATGTTGCTGGCGGTGCCGGCGGGGTTCGGCATCGCGCTGTTCCTGACCGAGCTCTGCCCGCCGTTGTTGAAGCGACCCATCGGCGTCGCCGTCGAGTTGCTCGCCGCCGTACCCAGCATCATCTTCGGCATTTGGGGCCTGTTCGTGCTGGCGCCGGTGCTGCAGCGGCACGTGCAGCCCTGGTTGATCGAGAACCTCGGGCACGCACCGCTCATCGGCAGCCTGTTTCGTGGTCCGCCTTACGGTATAGGCATTCTCACGGCCGGCGTGGTGCTCGCCATCATGGTGCTGCCGTTCATCGCGGCCACCATGCGCGATGTCTTCGACACGGTTCCGGCCATGCTCAAGGAGTCCGGCTACGGCTTGGGCGCCACGACCTGGGAGGTCATGTGGAACGTGGTGGTGCCGCATTCACGCGTGGGCATCGTCGGCGGCATCATGCTTGGGTTAGGCCGGGCGCTCGGCGAGACCATGGCCGTGACCTTCGTCATCGGTAATGCTCACCGTATCAGCTCATCTTTATTGGCGCCGGGTACCACGATATCCTCGGCCATTGCCAACGAGTTCACCGAGGCAGTCGGTGACCTCTACACCTCGTCACTCATCGCGCTGGGGTTGCTGTTGTTCCTCATTACCTTCACGGTGATCGCGGCGGCGCAGGCGATGCTGCGCAGGCTGGAGCGGCGCGGAGTCGCGGGCATATGAATCGGCGGCTGCTGCGCAAGATCAAGAACGGCGTCTTTTTGCTGCTGTCGCTCATCGCCACCATGGTGGGCCTGGCGTGCCTGGCCGCCATCCTGTGGACCCTGCTGTCGCACGGTATTGCGGGCATGTCGGGACATCTGTTCACGCAGATGACGCCGCCGCCGGGCAGCGCGGGCGGATTGCTCAACGCGCTGTACGGCAGCGCCGTGATGACTCTGCTCGGCATTCTCATCGGATCTCCCATCGGCGTGCTGGCCGGTACCTACCTGGCGGAGTACGGGCGCAATTCGCGGCTCAGTACCGTCATACGCTTCATCAACGACGTGCTGCTGAGCGCTCCGTCCATCATCATCGGCCTGTTCGTGTATGAGATCGTGGTGGTGCGCATGGGTCACTTCTCCGCCTTCGCCGGCGCCCTGGCGCTCGCCATCCTGGCGATTCCGGTGACCCTGCGCACCACCGAGGACATGCTCAATCTGGTGCCGGTCGGTATGAAGGATTCCTCGGCGGCGCTCGGCGCGTATCCCTGGCGCACCACATTGAGCGTGCTGTATCCCGCCGCCCGCAGCGGCATCGTCACCGGTCTGCTGCTCGCGATCGCGCGTATCAGCGGCGAGACGGCGCCGCTCCTGTTCACGGCGCTCAACAACCAATTTTGGAGCACAAATCTCAACGCCCCGATGGCCAATCTTCCCGTGGTGATATTCCAGTTCGCATTGAGCCCGTACAAGGATTGGCAGGATCTGGCCTGGGCGGGCGCCTTGATCATTACCGTGACCATATTGGTGCTCTCCATCTCCGCGCGAGTATTGCTGGCGCTACTGCAGACCCAGCAGGGATCCGGACGATGATTCCGTCCACCAAACCGCCGAAGCACTTGAAGATGCGCGTGCCGCCCCGCCCGCCTGGGGAGCCGGCGCGGGACCTGACACCGCCGAAGATCGAAATTCGGGGCTTGAATTTCTTTTACGGCGCCGTGCAGTCGCTGCACAACATCAACATGTCGCTGGCCGACCGTTCGATCAGTGCGTTCATCGGACCTTCGGGCTGCGGCAAATCGACGCTGCTGCGCGTACTCAACAGGATGTACGGCCTGTACCCCAATCAGCGCGCCGAGGGTGAAGTGCTCATCGGCGGGCGCGACGTGCTGGGGGCGACGGTCGATGTCGCGGAGCTGCGCTATCGAGTCGGCATGGTGTTCCAGAAGCCCACCCCGTTTCCCATGTCGGTGTTCGACAACGTTGCCTTCGGCCTGCGGCTGGTAGGGGGCATCCGCGGCGCCGACCTCAAGGCGCGGGTCGAATCCGCGCTGCGCGATGCGGCGATCTGGGACGAGGTCAAGGACAAGATGCACGCCGACGGCCGCAGTCTGTCCGGGGGTCAGCAGCAAAGGCTCTGCATTGCGCGCGCCATCGCGGTTCAACCGGAAGTCCTGCTGCTCGATGAGCCGACCGCGGCGCTCGACCCCATCTCCACGCTGCGCGTCGAAGAAACGCTGCAGGCGCTGCGCGAGAAATACTGTATCGTGATGGTCACGCACAACTTACAACAGGCAGCCCGAGTGTCGAACGTCACGGGATTCATGTTCCTGGGTGAATTGGTGGAAATAGGCCCTTCCAGCCAGATATTCACTTCTCCCAAGGATCGCCGCACCGACGACTACATCACCGGGCGCTTCGGCTGAGACGTTCATCATGTTCGAGCCCACGGCAACCGATCGCCCCGCGCCCGCCACGCCCGTCGACGGTACCGCTGCACCCCGCGAACTCTCAAGCGATACCGTGATGGCGGCGCGCAACGTCAACGTTCATTACGGCGACAAGCACGCGGTCAAGAACGTGAATCTCGACATCGGCCGCAATCAGGTGCTCGCCATGATCGGCCCGTCGGGTTGCGGCAAGTCGACCTTCCTGCGCTGCCTCAACCGCATGAACGACACGATTGCCGCGGCGCGGGTGGATGGAGTGATCACTCTCGACGGCAACGACATCTACGATCGCAGGCAGGACGTCGCGCAGCTGCGCGCCCGGGTGGGAATCGTGTTCCAGAAACCCACGCCGTTCCCGCATTCGATCTACGCCAATGTCGCCTACGGACCGCGCATTCATGGACTGGCGAAGAGCAGGGCGGATATGGACGAGCTGGTTCACACCAGCCTCGCGCGCGCCGGACTTTGGGAGGAGGTCAAGGACCGCCTCACCACGTCCGGAACCAGCCTGTCCGGCGGTCAGCAGCAGCGCCTGTGCATTGCGCGCACCATCGCGGTCAACCCCGAAGTCATCTTGATGGACGAGCCGACGTCCGCCTTGGATCCGATCGCCGGCGCGAAGATCGAGGATTTGATCGATGAGCTGCGCGCCAACTACGCCATCGTCATCGTGACCCACAATATGCAGCAGGCGGCCCGGGTCTCGCAGCGCACCGCCTATTTCCATTTGGGCGATCTGGTTGAAGTGGGTCCGACCGATCTGATTTTCACCAACCCCCAGCAGAAGCTCACGGAGGACTACATCACCGGCCGATTCGGCTGAACATTGGCCGCCGGAGTCTCATCGTGAAGTGCACGCAAGAGGAATTAGCCGGGGTGCTGTCGGGGGCGGCTTTTCTGAAGCCCTTCGGCATGGCCGTCCACTCCTGCGCGTCCGGGGAATGCGTGGTCCGCGTACCCTTCTCCCCGTCCTTGGAGCGGCCGGGGGGCATCGTGAGCGGCATCACTCTCATGGGGGCCGCCGACGTGGCGATGTGGCTGGCCATCATGACCGAGCGCGGCACCCAGGAACAGTGGGTCACCACGGACATGAAGACCGCATTCTTGAGCAGCGCCCGCGAGACCGATATTCACTGCACCGCGCGGGTCCTGAAACTCGGCAAGAGAACCGCCTACGGCACGGCCGAATGCCGCGCCGCCGGCGGGGCGCTGCTGGCGCACCATGTGTTGAGCTATGCGCTGGCAGCTTCACCGGCATAAGGGCCCAAAGTTGCTTTGGCCGGATTGCCCGGTATTGAATTTGTCTATCTTACTTCCACAAACGTCTGAGCCAGCCAGGTTTCGCCGCTGAACGGCGCCCCCTCCGTCTTCTCGATGTACTCCGGCGTAAGTCCCTGAGCATCCTTAACCGGAAGTGTATGCGGCGCTGAGAAGCGTACGAAGTAAATTCCCGGCGCATCCAGCTGAACAAAGTAGGTGATTTGCTTCGTGCTTTTCAGCTGCACATTTTGTCCTGCCATAACGTCCAATTCGCGACTAGAGATGTCGCGGTAGTAAACGGGCGAATAGGAGCGCTTTGCGACGAGCAACCCGTTGTCCGCTGTCTCTACAAGTGTCACCTTAAGAGGTGCGTGCTGCGGGTCAGGTTGAGTCAGATTTAAAAAGATGTCTTTGCCGCCCGTGTTCTGAATCTTGACATGAATTATCAAGCCGTATTTCTTTTCGGCGGGTGATGCGGTTTGCTGGGTCTCAATGTTGATACTGAGCGATGGAGCCGTTAGCGACTCCAAGTTGGCCTTCGCCTCGTCTACTTTTTCAAGTACGCCGAAAGTATAGGCACTCCAAACGCCACCTACGATTACTGCAAACGACAGTACGATGCTCTGTACTCCATCTGCGACATTTTTGAATCGTTCGTGATTCATCCGGCGCCCGTGGCTGAAGCAGCACGCAATCTGCGTGTAGCACTACATCCTAACACTTAGGTAGGACTGGCCGTTGATAAACGGCACCGCCTTAGTCGGTGTTGCGCAGCAGCTCGTTCAGCGAGGTCTTGGCTCGGGTCTGCGCGTCCACGCGTTTGACGATCACCGCGCAAGACAGCCCGTACTTGCCGTTCTTCGCGGGCAGAGTGCCCGGCACCACGACGGCGCCGGCGGGCACGCGGCCGAAGAGGATCTCGTCGCGTTCGCGATCGTAAATGCGGGTGCTCTGTCCGATGAACACCCCCATGGAGATCACCGCACCCGATTCGACGATGACGCCCTCGACGATTTCCGAACGTGCGCCGATGAAACAATCGTCCTCGATGATGGTGGGCGCGGCCTGCAGCGGCTCGAGCACTCCGCCGATGCCGACGCCGCCGGAGAGGTGCACGTTCTTGCCGATCTGCGCGCAGGAGCCGACCGTGGCCCATGTATCGACCATGGTGCCGGTATCGACATAGGCGCCGATGTTGACGTAGCTCGGCATCAGCACGACGTTCGGGGCGACGAAGGCGCCGCGCCGAACCGTGGCCGGGGGCACGACGCGCACGCCGGCGGCGCCGAATCGCGCGGCATCCCAGCCCTCGTACTTCAACGGGACCTTGTCGTAGAAATTCAGGGCACCCGCACGAATCGCCGCGTTGTCCGCGATCCGAAACGACAGCAGCACAGCCTTCTTGAGCCATTCGTTGACCCGCCATGTGCCGCCCTGCTTTTCGGCGACGCGCAAGGTTCCGGCGTCGAGCAGCCCAAGTGCCGTCTCTACCGCCGTGCGCGCGCCGGCGGGGGCGTTGTGCGGCGTGATGCTCGCCCGCGATTCGAAGGCGGTCTCTATGGCCGCCTGTAATTCAGTGTAAGGCATGATGTCCCGTTCGATTGAGTGGGGTTGAGTCAGCCCTTGGCGCCGTCGCGCCGGTCGAGCGCCCGCACCAGGGATTCTTGTACGCGCTGGCATGCCTCTTCCTGCAGCTGTCGGCCTTCGGCATCGGTGATGTAGAACACGTCCTCGGCGCGTTCGCCCACGGTCATGATCTTCGCGCCGTTGATGGCCACGCGCTCGGTACGAAAGACCTTGCCGACCTCCGAGAGCAATCCCGGGCGATCCGCGGCCACGAGTTCGAGGATGGTGCGGCCGTTGCGGCCGTCGACGCTGAAGTTCACCTGGGTCGGCGTGGAGAACATGCGGACCTGCCGCGGGGCGCGGCGTGTCACCGTCGCCGGCGAATCCTCTGGCTGCCGCAGATTGCGCCACAGGCCCTGTTCGATTTCACGGATGCGCGAGATGTCGGTGATCAGTGCGCCGTTGTCCTCGAGCACCACATAGGTCTCGAGGCTGAATCCGTTGGCGCTCGTCACCAGCCGCGCGTCCACGACGTTCAGTCCCATCTGATCGAGCAGGGCGGTCGTGCGCGCAAAGCTTCGCAAGCGACGGGGTGCATAAGTGAGCACCGCGGTGCCTCCGTGATCGGCCAGTTGCCGAATGGCGACCAGCGGGGCGTCGTCCTGCGGGTGCCGCTCCGCGAGCAGGGAGGTATGCCAGGCGATCTCCTCCGGCGTGAAGCGCAGGAAGTACGCCTCGGTCCACTGGGCCCACACCCCGGAAATTCGCTCCGGTGCGAGCTCAGGCATGTTCGCGCGGGCCTGCTCCTGCGTCTCGCGAATCAACTCCTCCTGGTCGACCGGAGTCTCGAGCCCGCGGCGCAAGGCGCGTTTGGTGCGCTCGTAGAACTCTTCGAAGAGCCGCGCCTTCCAGGCGTTCCACAGCTTCGGGTTGGTGCCGCGCACGTCCGCGACGGTCAATACGTAGAGATAATCCAGATGCGCCTGGTCGCCGACACGGCGCGCGAACTCATGAATGATGTCGGGATCGCTGATGTCCTTCTTCTGCGCCGTGATGGACAGGATCAGATGATTTCTGACCAGCCACGCGACCAGGCGCGCCTCGTAGCGGCCTAGTCCCTGCTCGAGGCAGAACGCCTCGGCGTCGACCGCCCCCAATTCCGAATGGTCACCGCCGCGGCCCTTGGCGATGTCATGGAACAGGGCCGCGAGATACGCGATTTCCTGGCGCGGCAGCGACTGCATGATCTGGCTCAAGGTCGGAAATTCGTTGTTGAATTTCGGCATGGCCAAGCGCCGCAGATTGCTGACGACGAACAGCGTGTGCGCGTCCACGGTGTACGCATGGAACAAATCGTACTGCATGCGCCCGACGACACGACCGAAGGAGGGGATGTAGCGGCCGAGCACGCCGTACAGATTCATACGACGCAGCTCGTGCGTGACGCCGACCGGCGCGCAGAGAATCTCCATGAACAGGCGGTGGTTGCGCGGGTCCTGCCGGAAACCCTCGTCGATGAGCGACACGTGCGTTCCGATCAGCCGGATGGTCTCGGCGCGCACTCCGCGCAGCTCCGGATGCTGCTGCAGCAGCACGAACAGCTCCAGCAGCGCGGAGGGGTAGCGCGCGAAAACCTCCGGATGAGTCGCTTCCAAGTAGTCGTTGCGGATCTGAAAGCGGGCATTGATCGGCAGCGGCGGCGCGCTCTGCGTCAGGATGGCCTCGCGAAAGAGCTGCAGCAGCATTTCGTTCAGCAGGCTGATGTCCATGACGGTTCGATAGTACTTCTGCATCAGCTGCTCGACGGCCAGGGTGAAGCTGGCGTCCTCGTAGCCGAACATTTTCGCGAGTTTGACCTGGTAGTCGAACAGCAGCCGGTCCTCGCGCCGCCCGGTGAGCACGTGCAGGCCGAAGCGCACCTTCCAGAGGAACGATTGGCCGGCCTTGAGCTTGCGCAGCTCCTCGCGGGTGAGGAAGCCGTGCGCCACCAGCTCGTCGAGGGTGTCGGTACCGAAGTGGCGTTTCGCGACCCAGCCGATGGTCTGAATGTCGCGCAGCCCTCCCGGGCTCGACTTCACGTTCGGTTCGAGGTTATAGGCGGTGTCGAAGTAGCGATGATGCCGCTCGGTCTGCTCACGGACCTTGGCCTCGAAGAAGTCCTGCGAGCTCCAGAGCCGGTCCGACGCCAGCGCACGGCGCATGCCGGCGAACAGGGATTCCGGGCCTGCGAGCAGGCGCGCCTCGAACAAGGTGGTGGCCACGCTGATGTCGGCGAGACTCTCCCGCTGGCAGTCGTCGATGGAGCGCACGCTGTGACCCACCTCGAGACCGATGTCCCACAGAAAGGTCAGAAAACGCTCGATATCCGGTTGCCAGTCGGCCGAGTCGCTCTTCGGCAGCAGCACCATGATGTCGATATCCGAACTCGGATGCAGCTCGCCGCGCCCGTAGCCGCCAACGGCAATGAGCGCCAGGTCGTCCGCAAACTTGCCGGCATGCCGTACCCAGGCTGCGCGCAGAACGATGTCGACCAGGCGCGCGCGGTCGCGCACCAGGTCTTCGACGGCTTCGTCGGCCTCGAAGCGCTCTTTGAGCAGCTCGGTGCCGCGATCCAGAACCTCGCGGAAGGCGGTCGGGGAGAATTGGCCTTCTTGAATCGCTCCGGGCGCGGCCGTCAAATAGGGCCAGTCGGTGGTTGGGTCGAGAAACTTGCCGTAGGCGTTCAAGAGGCTGCCGCGGCGGCGGGTAGGCTCGACTTCTCGCCCATGGTGAGCACCTCGAACCCCGTATCCGTGACCAGAATGGTGTGCTCCCACTGGGCCGACAGCGACTGATCCTTGGTGACCACGGTCCAACCGTCGGGCAGCAGCCGTACATCGCGGCGGCCGGCATTGATCATGGGCTCGATGGTAAAGGTCATCCCCGTGGCGAGCTCCAGGCCGGTGCCCGGTTTGCCGTAGTGCAGCACCTGCGGGTCCTCGTGATAGACGCGGCCGATGCCGTGACCGCAGTATTCGCGCACCACGGAGAAGTGCTGGCTCTCGGCATAGGTTTGGATGGCGTGGCCGATGTCTCCCAGCCGGGCGCCCGGCCGCACCGTCTCGATGCCCCGCCACATGGCGTCGTGGCACACCGTCGTCAGCCGCCGCGCCAGCACCGGGGCGGGGCCGACGAAGTACATCCGGCTGGTATCGCCGTGGAAGCCGTCGCGAATCACGGTCACGTCGATATTGATGATGTCCCCACTCTTCAGGCGCTTGTCGCCCGGGATTCCGTGACATACGACATGGTTCACGGAGGTGCAGATGGTCTTGGGGAAACCGCGGTAATTGAGGTTGGCCGGGATCGATTTCAGCTCATCGACGATGAAGTCGTGGCATCGCTTGTCGAGCTCGTCGGTGGTCGTCCCGGCCAGCACGTAGGGCTCGATCATATCCAGCACGCTGGCGGCCAGGCGGCCGGCGGCGCGCATTTTGTCCTGTTCGGCGGGTGTTTTGATGGTTACGGGCATAGGACGGCAGGCTTTGTTTCTACTAGACGTTCATGGTATAAAGCGCGGCTATTTTTAACAACCCCGCACGCGTGTCGACACAATCGGCCGGGTGCCCGGCGGAACCTTGGGAAACTGAAGGCAGCGGCCTTCGATTTCAAGGCTTTGACGGGTTGCCGATTGGGATACGCGGAGGCTCAACCCGACCAGGAGTGTTTATGACCAGCGTGTCTATGCGACAGATGCTGGAAGCGGGCGTCCATTTTGGACATCAAACCCGCTTCTGGAACCCGAAGATGGCTCCCTTCATCTTCGGCGAACGAAACAAGATCCACATCATCAATCTGGAAAAGACGCAGCCTCTGTATGCGCAGGCGGCGGCGTTCATCAAGGGTGTGGCCTCGGAGGGGGGCAAGGTGCTGTTCGTCGGTACCAAGCGCTCGGCCCGCGACGCGGTGCAGAAGGAGGCCAGTCGCTGCAGCATGCCTTATGTGAATCAGCGTTGGCTGGGCGGCATGTTGACCAATTTCAAGACCATTCGGCAGTCCATCAAGCGGCTCAACGAATTGGACGAGATGGCGCAGAGCGGCGCGCTGGAACGGCGCGGCAAGAAAGAGGCGCAGATGCTGCGCCGTGAAATGGACAAGCTGCTGCGCAGCCTGGGCGGCATCCGCGAAATGACGGCGCTGCCCGATGCCCTGTTCGTGATCGACGTCGGCCATGAGCAAATCGCGATACACGAAGCGCGCAAGCTCGGTATTCCGGTGGTCGCGGTGGTGGACACCAATTGTTCCCCCGACGGCATCGACTATGTGATTCCCGGCAACGACGACGCCATGCGCGCCATCCTGCTGTATGCCGGCGGAGTCGCCGACTCGGTGCTCGAAGGCAAGGCCTCGCTGCCCGAGGTCCCGGTGGGTGAAGACGAGTTCGTGGAGCTCGACGAGGAAGGCAATCCCAAGAAGCGGGCAGCCGGCGGCCGTCGCCCGGCCGCTGCGCCCCGGGGCGGCCACAAGAAGCCGCCGCCGCGGCGCAAGGTTCCGGTCACGGTGGTGCCCAGCGTCGCCGCCGTCGCGGCCTCGCTCGACGAAGTCGAAGTCGAAACCGACGACGTCGATGCGCCGGACACCCCGCCGGCGGAGACGCGTCCCGCCAGCGCCCCGCGGCGCCGGCCAGTCGGCCGCAGTGCGCCGAGGCGCGGCGCATAACGCCCAATGGAATCGGCCGGCGCTCTGCTTAGGCAGGCGCCGGCCCGTCGTTACACCCAACATTAGGAACCGACATAAGGCCGGTACACCATGAATATCACGGCAGAGACAGTCAAACAGCTCCGCGAGCGCACCGGCGCGGGAATGATGGAGTGCAAGAAAGCGCTGGTCGAAACCCAGGGCGATCTGAACGCCGCGGCGGAATTGATGCGCAAGACCGGGTTGGCCAAGGCCGACAAGAAGGCGGCGCGCGGCGGCGCCGAAGGGACCGTTGCCGTCGAGCGATCGGGCTCGAGCGCCGTCCTGGTGGAAGTCAACTGCGAAACCGACTTCGTCGCGCGCGGCGACGAATTTCAAGCCTTCGCGCGCGACGTGGCTCGGGTCGCGATCGAGAAGGCGCCCAAGGATGTGAGCGCATTGGTGGCCCTCACCAGCGGCGCCTCCACGCTCGATGAGCAGCGCCGCGCATTGATAGCCAAGATCGGCGAGAACATCTCGGTGCGCCGCTTCGAGCGCGTGACTGCGCCGGGTGCTCTCGGCACCTACATCCACGGCGGCCGCATCGGTGCACTGGTCGCCCTGAAGGGCGGCGACGAGGCTCTGGCGCGCGATTTGGCCATGCATGTCGCGGCCGCGAATCCCGCCTACATCGATGCGAGCGGCGTGCCGGCCGCGGTCCTCGACAAGGAGCGGGAGATTCTGGCCGAGCAGACCAAGGGCGAGAAGAAGCCGCCGGAGATCATCGCCAAGATGGTCGAGGGCCGGTTGCGCAAGTATCTGGCGGAAATCACCTTGGTGGGCCAGCCCTTCGTGAAGGATCCGGACACCAGCGTCGAGAAGCTCCTCAAGAAGGCGGGAGCCACGGTGGTCCAATTCGTGCGCTACGCCGTAGGCGAGGGCATCGAGAAGAAGCAGGATGATTTCGTCAGCGAAGTGATGGCGCAGGTGAAGGCGCAGGGGAAGTAAGCACTGAGCCTCGATTGGTTTGACTCAAAGACCCCGCGCCAGCGGGGTCTTTTATAGTAGGGTACGGGTTTAAGATCATGACCAATACAAACGCCACGGCTCGGTATCGCAGAATCTTGGTCAAATTGTCCGGCGAGGCACTGCTCGGCGGCGAGGACTACGGCATTGATCCGGTCATCCTCAAGCGCATCGCCGGGGAGATCCGCGAGCTGACCCAGATGGGGGTCCAGGTGGCCATCGTCCTGGGAGGCGGCAACATCTTCCGCGGCGCGGGCCTGGCACGCGCCGGGATGGACCGGGTCACGGCCGACCACATGGGCATGCTCGCCACCGTGATCAACGCGCTGGCGCTGCAGGACGCCCTGGAGAGTCTGGGCACCTACGCACGGGTCATGTCGGCATTGCGCATCAACGAAGTGTGCGAGGACTACATCAGGCGGCGCGCGGTGCGGCACCTGGAGAAGGGCCGAGTGGTGATTTTCGGCGCCGGCACCGGCAATCCCTTCTTCACCACCGACACGGCGGCCTCCTTGCGCGCCATCGAAATCAACGCGGAGATCCTCCTCAAGGCCACCAAGGTCAACGGCATCTACGATTCCGATCCGGTCGAGAATCCGGGCGCCAAGCGCTATGCGCGGCTGACATTCGACCAGGTGCTCAACGACCGGCTGAATGTGATGGACGCGACCGCCATCGTCATGTGCCGCGAGAACAATCTACCGCTGCAGGTGTTCAATCTGTTCAATGCCGGCGATCTGATGCGCATAGTGCAGGGCGAAGACGTCGGCACCGTCGTAACCGCGGAAGGCTAGGGGGAGCCATGCTCGAGGACTTAAAAAAAGATGCAACGCAGCGCATGCAGAAATGCGTGTCGGCATTCAAGGACCAATTAAAGAAACTCCGCACGGGACGCGCGCACACCAGCCTGATCGAGCACATCAAGGTCGACTATTACGGCGCCGAAATGCCCCTGAACCAGGTGGCCAACATCGCGACCGAGGACGCGCGTACCTTGACGGTGAGTCCCTGGGAGAAGGCGATGGTGCCGGTCATCGAAAAGGCGATCTACAAATCCGATCTCGGGTTGACGCCGAATACCGCCGGGCAGCTGATCCGCATCAACATGCCGGCGCTCACCGAGGAGCGGCGCCGCGACATCATCAAGGTGGTGAAGTCCGAGGCGGAAAACGCCCGTGTGGCGGTGCGCGGCGTGCGCCGCGAAGTCATGACCGAGCTGAAGGAAATGCTCAAGGAAAAACTGATCGCGCAGGACGATGATCGTCGGGCGCAGGACGACGTCCAGAAGCTCACCGACAAGCACGTCGCGGAGATCGATCAGGCCATGGCGGAGAAGGAAAAGGAGCTGATGCAGGTGTGAAGATGGCCGATTCGCCCGAGCATGTAGCAATCATCATGGACGGCAACGGCCGATGGGCCCGGTCGCGGGGCATGCCGCGGCCCGCCGGACATCGTGCCAGCGTCAAGGTGGTGCGCAGGGTCGTGGAGGAATGCGCCAAGAGCAAGGTGCGCTACCTGACTCTGTTCGCTTTCAGCAGCGAGAATTGGCGCCGGCCCGCCGACGAAGTCGGCATGCTCATGAATTTGTTTCTCGATGCCCTCGAGCGCGAAGTTGCGGACTTGCACCGCAATCAGGTGCGCCTGTCATTCATCGGCGACCGCGAATTGTTGGGCGCCGAGCTCGAGCGCCGCATGCGGGCTGCGGAGGAGCTCACGCGGGGCAATTGCGGGCTGCGGCTGATCGTGGCGATGGCTTACGGCGGCCGCTGGGATATCGCCCAGGCATGCCGCTCGCTCGCCGCGGATGCCGTGGCCGGCACGCTGGCGGCCGCCGCCATCGACGAAGCGCAGATTGAGCAGCGCCTCGCCCTGGCCGGGATTCCCGATCCCGACCTGCTCATCCGCACGGGCGGCGAGCGGCGCATCAGCAATTTCTTGCTGTGGAATCTTGCGTACACCGAATTGTACTTCTCCGATGAGCTGTGGCCGGAATTCTCGCCGGCGCACCTGGACGCTGCCTTCGAGTATTACCGGCAGCGCGAGCGCCGCTTCGGCAAGACATCGGGGCAACTCGCGGCGCAAGCGGATGCTTGAGGCAGCGGATGCTTAGGACCCGAATTCTCACCGCCGCCGTGCTGGCCTGCATCCTGCTTGCGGGATTGTTCCTGCTGCCGCCGGCCTGGGGGGTCGTGGCATTCGGCGCGGTCTTCACCGTCGGTGCTTGGGAGTGGGGCGGCTTCGGCGCGCCGATCACCCGAGGCGCCCGCGCCGCTTACGCGGCGGGCGTCGCGCTGCTGTTGCTGCTCGCCTGGAAATGGACCGCCCGGCCGGAGCACTTGCTGCTGCTGCTCGGGTTGGCGTGCCTGTGGTGGGTCATCGCGCTCGCGTGGCTCATCGTGGCCCCGTCCCGCCACACTCCCCGGGTGTTGACCCTTTTGTGCGGGCCGCTGGTGCTGGCTCCGGCCTTCGTTGCGCTCGCGCGGCTTCTGGTCACGACCCGCGGTTTCGCGCATGGTCCGCAAATCGTGCTGTGGCTGGTGCTGCTGGTGATTTCCGCCGATATCGGCGCGTACTTTGCGGGACGGCGCTTCGGCAAGAGGAAGTTGGCGCCGCGCGTGAGCCCGGGCAAGACCCTGGAGGGCGCGCTCGGCGGTCTTGCGATGGTTGCGCTCGTCGCCTGGGCCGGCGCTGTGCGCTTCGGCCTGCCCCCGCTCGAGGCGGTGGCTTTCGGTTGCGGGGTGGGCATTTTCTCCATCATCGGCGACCTGACCGAAAGCCTGTTCAAACGCGCTGCGGGTCTCAAGGACAGCGGGGCATTGCTTCCCGGACATGGCGGGCTGCTGGATCGCATCGACAGCGTGACCGCTGCCGCCCCCGTGTATGCGCTTGGGCTTTTCGGCTCCGGTGCACTCGCATGAGCACGCCGCGCGGCCTCGCCATCCTGGGTTCCACCGGGAGCATTGGGCGCAGCACTCTCGAAGTGGTTGCCCTGCATCCGGAGTGGTTTCGGGTGACGGTGCTGGGTGCCCACTCTAGCTGGCAGGCCATCGTCGAGCAGGCGCGCGTTTTCACCCCCGACCTCGTGGTGCTGGGAGACCCTTCGGCCGCGGCGCAGGCGCGCGCGGCACTGCACGACTGCGGCTCGCCCTCGCGCGTCGAATCCGGACCTGAAGCGCTCGCCGCAGCCGTGGCCGGCGCCAATGTCGATGTGGTGATGGCGGCGATCGTGGGCGCCGCCGGCCTGCCGTCGACCCTGGCCGCCGTGCGTGCGTCCAAGCGCGTGCTCCTCGCCAACAAGGAGGCGCTGGTCATGGCCGGCCCGCTGCTGATGGACGAGGTGCGCCGCGCGGGCGCCGAGATCATTCCCATCGACTCCGAGCACAATGCGATTTTTCAATGCATGCCGGCGGGCTATCTTCCCGGCGACATCGCGCGCGGGGTGGTTCGGGTGATTCTGACCGCCTCGGGCGGCCCGTTCCGTTGCGCCGAGCTCGGGAGCCTCAACGACGTCACGCCGGATGAAGCCTGTGCCCATCCGAAGTGGAAGATGGGTCGCAAGATCTCGGTCGACTCCGCGACCTTGATGAACAAGGGACTCGAGGTCATCGAGGCGACCCTGTTGTTCGGGTTGCCCGAGACTCAGGTGGATGTCGTCGTCCATCCCCAGAGCGTCGTTCATTCCCTGGTGGAGTACGCGGACGGCTCGATGCTGGCCCAGCTGGGCGCGCCCGACATGCGCACGCCCATAGCTCAGGCGCTCGCCTGGCCGGCAAGGTTTGCATCCGGTGTACAATCGCTGAACCTGGCCGAGATCGGCCGCCTCGACTTCGAGCCGCCGGATCACGAGCGATTTCCCAGCCTGGGGCTAGCGCGAGCGGCGGCGCGAGCCGGGGGCACCGCGCCGGCGGTGCTGAACGCGGCCAACGAGGTCGCTGTAAAGGCGTTTCTTGACCGGCGCTTGAACTTTACGGCGATTGCAGCGGTCATTGACAAGGTGCTGCAGCGCCTCGATTCGTCCCCCGTCAAGGCTCTGGGTGATGTTTTGGACGCCGACGCCGAAGCACGGCGCATGGCTGAAGCCCTGATCGAGCCCAGGCGAGGAGCCCTTGCATGAGGATGTTGATTTTTCTTGCCGCCTTTTTGGTCGCGATCGGAATATTGGTGGCGGTGCACGAGTTCGGGCATTACTGGGTCGCCAAGAAGCTCGGCTTCAAGGTTCTGCGCTTCAGCATCGGCTTCGGCAAACCGCTGATCATGCGGGTGGGCAAGGACCCTGACCGCACCGAGTACTGCGTGGCCGCCATCCCCTTGGGCGGCTACGTCAAGCTGCTCGACGAGCGCGAAGGCGAGGTCAGCGCCGAGGAGCTGCATCGCTCCTTCACCCGTAGGCCCGTGATCCATCGTATCGCGGTGCTGCTGGCGGGGCCCGCCATGAATCTTCTGTTCGCCTCGCTCCTGTATGCGATTCTGGCGATGGCCGGCACTGAAATCGTCAAGCCCATCGTGGGGCAGGTGCGCCTCGACAGCCCTGCCGCCGCCGCCGGGCTGCAGCGCGGCGATCAGATCCTGCGCGTCGGCGATCACCGCGTCGAGGACACCGAAGAGCTGCAGCTGGCGCTGATCCGCCAGTTCTCGGACAACGGCGTCATACCGCTGCGCGTGCGCCGCGACGGCGGCGAGCGCTCGCTGACGCTGCGGGTGGATGCGGATCGGCGCGAAATGACCGAACCCGGCAAATTGCTTCCCGGGCTCGGATTCGATCTGTCGACGTGGAACGCGGCCACGCTGGTGCATGAGGCACCGGCGGGAAGCGCGGGCGCGCGGGCCGGGCTGCGCGCCGGCGACCGGCTGCTCGCGGTCGACGGCCAACCCGTCGCCAACAGCACTGAATTCGTCGCCATGGTGAGCGGCGCGCCGGGCCGCGACATTTCGATCGAAGTCGAGCGCGCCGGCGAGAGATTGCGTATCGTGGCGCCCGTGCCGCGGGTGGTGGATCAGGGCCGGGTGATCGGCCGGTTGGGGATCACGCTCGGGGAAGGACCGCGGGCGTGGCCGCCGGGGCTGGTGGAGATTCATCGCTTGGGTCCCCTCGACGCGGCCTTGAGCGGTGTGGCGAAGACCTGGGAGATGTCCTCGCTCACCGTGCAGATGCTGTGGCGAATCGTGACCGGACAGGTATCCGCCAAGAACATCAGTGGTCCGATCAGCATCGCGGAATTCGCCGGCATCAGCGCCTACCTGGGGCCGGCTGCGTTTCTGGCCTTTCTGGCGATCATCAGCGTGAGCTTGGGCGTGCTGAACCTGATGCCGGTGCCGTTGTTGGACGGCGGTCAGGTGGTCTATCAGTTGGTGGAAGCGGTCAAAGGCACGCCGCTGTCCGACCGCGCCCAACTGCTCGGGCAGCAAGTGGGGATTGCGCTCCTGGTCGTGTTGATGAGCCTCGCATTTTATAACGATATATCAAGACATCTGAATTAACGGGAAATCATGATCAATCAGTTTTGCAATCGGTCGTTGTCGCGTGCGGCTTGATTTGCGTTTGGCTTGCCTGGTGGCCCTTGCCATCCAGCCCTTGGGTTCGGCTGTGCGCGCGCAAAGCGTTCAGGAGACATTCACCGTCGGCGACATTCGCATAGAAGGTCTGCAGCGAATCTCCGAAGGCACGGTATTCAACTATCTGCCGGTGAACATCGGCGACCATCTGGACGGCCAGCGCATCGGCGAGGCCATGCGCGCGCTGTATGCGACCGGGTTCTTTCGCGACGTCGAACTGCGGCGCGACGGCAACACCCTGCTCGTGGTGGTGGTCGAGCGTCCGTCCATAGCCAAGTTCGAGATCAAGGGCAACAAGGACATCAAGACCGAGGATTTGCAGAAGAGCCTGCGCAACGTGGGCCTCGCAACCGGCAAGACCTTCGATCGCTCGGTGCTCGACGAGGTGAAGCAGTACCTCACCGACCAATATTTCAGCCGCGGCAAGTATGCCGTGAAAGTCGACACCAAGATCACCGAGCTGCCCGGCAACAAAGTCGACATCGTGGTCGACATCAAGGAAGGCAAGCGCGCCAAGATCGAGCAGATCAATCTGGTCGGCAACACCAAGTTCAAGGAAAAGGACGTCCTCAACACCCTCGAGTTGAAGACGCCGAATTGGCTCTCCTGGTACAAGCAGGATGACCGCTATTCCAAGGAGACCTTGACGGGCGATTTGGAAAAATTGCGCTCCTACTACATGGACCGCGGCTACGCGAATTTCCAAATCGAATCGACGCAGGTCACCATCGCGCCCGAAAAAGACGACATGTACATCACCGTGAACGTCAACGAAGGCGACGTGTACCGGGTGTCGGACATCAAGCTCGCGGGCACGATGGTGGTGCCCGAGGAGCAGTTGCGCAGGCTGCTCGTGATCCATCCGGGCGACATCTATTCGCGCAAATTCATCACCAGCAGCCAGGAGCTGATGAGCTACCGGTTGGGCGCGGACGGCTACGCGTTCGCCAAGATCGACCCCGTGCCAACCACGGACAACGACAAGAAAACCGTGTCGCTGACGTTCTTTATCGAGCCGGGAAACCGCGTTTACGTGCGGCACATCAACTTCAACAACACCACGGCGATCAACGACGAAACTTTGCGCCGCGAGATGCGCCAGCTCGAGGGCGGATGGCTGTCGAACTCGGCGATCGAGCGCTCCAAGGAACGCCTGCAGCGGTTGCCGTATGTGGAGAAGGTGGAATTCGAGAACAAGCCGGTGCCGGGCAGCGCAGACCTCGTGGACGTCGACTACAACATCAAGGAGGGCTTGCCGGGGCAGTTCGGCGGCGGCATCGGCTACTCCGAGGCGCAGGGGATCAGCCTGAACGGCAACTTTGTGCACAGCAATTTCATGGGTACGGGCGACCGCATCGCGGTGGAGATCAACGCCGGCAAGTACAGCAAGAGCTATGTGACTTCGCACACGGATCCGTACACCACCATCGACGGCGTGGCGCGCACGACCTCGTTCACCTATCGCGACATAACGCAATTCGTGGCCGCATCGTCGGCGTTCTCGACCAAGCAGATCACGCTCGCGGAGCAATTTTCCTACCCCATCACCGAGTACCAGTATCTGCAGGGCGGCTTATCCGCCAACAAGAACACCCTGGTGGTCTCCCAGGGGTACAGCGCGCAGCAGGCGGTGAATTGGGTCAAGGACAACGGCAACACCTTCACGCGCGACCTCACGGACACCAACGGCGACGGCGTGATCAATTCCCTGGACAGCCCGTACACGGTGTACGGCACCGACTTCTATACCTATGAGCTGACGGCGGGCTGGAACTACGATGCGCGCAACCGCGCGCTGTTCGCAGACCGGGGGCTCCATTTGGCCATATCGGGCCGCTACGCGATCCCGCCGAGCGACGTGCGCTATTACGCGACCAACTTCCAGTACCTACAGTACGTCCCCATCTGGCGAAAATGGCTGCTGTCCTTCAACGCACAGGTCGACTACGCGTCGGCGCTGGGCCACACCACCGCGCTGCCGCCCTACCTCAACTATTTCGCCGGCGGCCCGGACAGCGTTCGCGGCTACCGCGAGAGCCGCCTGGGGCCCCGGGACAATATCGGCATCGGCAATCCGTACGGCGGAAACTTTCGTGTGGTCAATCGCCTAGAGCTGATTTTTCCCGTGCCGGAAAAGTGGAAGAGCGCGGCGCGGGTGAGCTGGTTCTACGACATGGGCAATGTCTTCCAGACCGGCAACAAGGTGCAATTCCTTGGGGTGGACGACATAACCCCGGTCAACTACCACTTCAGTTATGATAATCTGAAACGATCGACCGGGATTGCGGTGCAATGGCTTGCACCCCTAGGGTTATTCCGGTTCTCATACGGCGTTCCATTGAATTCATATCCCGGGGACACGGTAAGATTCGGCGACGAAACGGAACGGTTTCAATTTTCTATCGGTCAAGCGTTTTGACCGCACAATTCGAGGTCTTAAAGATCAACATGTCGACTTTCAATCGCAGTATTGCGTTCATGAGCTTGTGCCTGTGCGCAACTCTGGTGTCCGGCCAGGCGAGCGCGGAAATCAAGATTGGCGTGGTCAATTTTCAGAAGCTGCTCGAAGAGGCGCCCCAGACAAAAACGGCGATGCAAACTCTCGAGAACGAGTTCGCGCCACGGCGCCGCGAATTGATGACCATGCAGAACGATCTGAAGGCGCGCGAGGAGAAATTGCAAAAGGAAGGCGCCCTGATGTCCGAAGCGGATCGCGTCAAGGCGGAGAAGACGTTTCGCGACGAACAGCGCGAATTCTCGCGCAAGGCCGGGGAGTTCCAGGACGACGGATCGACGCGTAAGAATGAGGAAATCGGCAAGGTGCAGCGCTACCTGGTCACCGAGATCGGCGCCTATGCCAATGCGCAAGGCTTCGATCTGGTGCTCGGCGACGGCGTGTTCTTCGCCAAAGGACCGCTCGACATAACCGCCAACGTGCTCGCGGTGCTCGCGACCAAGCCGGCCAGCTTGCCCGCCCAGGCGCCTGCGCCGCCGAAGACGCCCGCGGCGGCGACGCCGCCGGCGAAGACTCCCGGCGGCAAGTAGTACACTCGCGCATCGCACTGATGGTGGTGCGCCGGTGCAAGGGGACTTCAGCCTAGGGGAGTTGGCGGTCCGGTTCGGCCTCGCGCTGCGCGGCGATCCGGGTTTGCGAATCTCCCGCGTCGCCACTCTGTCGCATGCGGGTCCCGGGGCGTTGAGCTTTCTCGCGAATCCGCGCTACCGCAAGCAGATGGAGTCCACTCGCGCCACCGCAGTTCTCGTGGCGGAGGAGAACTCGGCGGGCTGTCCTGCGGCCGTGCTCATCGATCCGAATCCGTACCTGGCCTATGCGCGAATAGCGGAGCTCCTGCACCCGCAGGCGCAGGCCGCGGCGGGAATTCATCCGAGTGCGGTCGTGTCCGACGGCGCCCGCATCGCGCCGTCGGCGGCGGTGGGACCGCTGGCCGTCATTGAGGATGAGGCGGACATCGGCGAACGGGTGTTCGTGGGCGCCGGCTGCATCGTGCAGCGCGGGGCGCGCATCGGTGCCGACACGCGCTTGATCGCGCGGGTCACGGTGTATCCCGGAGCCCGGATCGGGCAGCGTTGTATCCTGCACGCCGGGGCGGTGATCGGCGCCGACGGTTTCGGATTTGCGCCGGATGCAGGAACATGGGTCAAGGTGCCGCAGGTGGGCTCGGTGCAAATCGGCGACGACGTGGAGATCGGTGCAAATACCACCATCGATCGGGGCGCCATCGACGATACGGTGGTGGAGCACGGGGTGAAGCTGGACAATCTCATCCAAGTGGGCCACAACGTGACCATCGGCGCTCATACCGCCGTCGCCGGCTGCACGGGAATTTCCGGCAGCACCAGCATCGGCCGGCGGTGCATGATCGGCGGCGGCGTGGGAATGGCCGGTCATTTGACGATCGCCGACGATGTGGTGGTGACCGGATATAGTTTGGTCACCGCTTCGATCAAGGAGGCCGGCAGCTACTCGAGCGGGATGCCGGCCGTGGAGACTCGATTGTGGCGGCGCATGGTGGCGCATTTGCGGCGATTGGACCGAAAGGAGCGATGATGACTGAACCCCAGAAGATGGATATCGAAGCGATTATGCAGCAGTTGCCGCATCGGTATCCCTTCTTGCTGGTGGATCGCGTGCTGGAATGCGTGTCCGGCAAGCACATCCACGCGCTGAAGAATGTGACCTTCAACGAGCCGTACTTTCCGGGACATTTCCCGCATCGGCCGGTGATGCCGGGAGTCATGATCATCGAGGCGCTGGCGCAGGCGGCGGGAATCCTGGCGTTCAAGACCGCCGGGGTCGTGCCCGACACCGAAACCCGTTTTTATTTCGTCGCCATCGACAATGCGCGCTTTCGCCGGCCGGTCGAACCCGGCGATCAGCTGCTGCTCAAAGTCACCTTGAAGCGCGCCTTCAAGGGCATCTGGAAGTTCCACGGATCGGCCGAGGTTGATGGGGTCGAGGTGGCGTCCGCGGAAATGATGGTCGCGCCGGAGACCAAGCCCAAGGGAGATCCGGGATGATCGATTCGCGCGCGGTGATCTCGCCGCAGGCGCAGATTGCGGCGAACGTTTCGGTGGGCCCGTTCACCGTCATCGGCGCGGATGTCGTCGTCGGCCCCGGCACCTGGATCGGTCCGCATGTGGTGATCAACGGTCCGACCCGCATCGGCGCCGACAACAAGATCTTCCAGTTCGCCTCGTTGGGCGATGCGCCCCAGGACAAAAAGTACAAGGGTGAACCGACGCTGCTCACCATCGGCGATCGCAACGTATTTCGCGAGTCCGTCACCGTGAACCGCGGAACCACCCACGACCAGGGCGTGACGCGCATCGGCAACGACAATCTGCTCATGGCGTATTCGCACGTGGCCCACGATTGCTGCCTGGGCGACCAGATCGTGATGGCGAACTGCGCGACTCTGGGCGGACATGTGGAGGTGGGCGACTGGGTGATCATGGGCGGCCTGTCGGCCGTGCACCAGCACACCAAGGTGGGTGCGCACTGTTTCATCGCGCACAACGCGGCGGTCACCCGCGACGTGCCGCCCTACGTCATGGCGGTCGGTCGGCCCGCGGAGCCGCACAGCGTGAATAGCGAAGGCTTGAAGCGCCGCGGCTTCACTCCCGAGCAGATTCTGAACATCCGCCGCGCCTACCGGGTGCTCTATCGCTCGGGGCTGAAACTGAGCGCGGCACTGGAGCAACTCGAGCAGGCGGCCGCAACCCAGGCGGAAATCCGGCCCTTCGTCGAGTTCATCAAGCGCAGCGAACGCAGCATCGTTCGTTAGGAGTCTGTCTGAGTAGTCCCCGTGGCCGCGACCGCTACTGCGCCTGAACCTGCGATCCCGGCACGTCCGTTGCGGGTGGGTCTGCTCGCGGGCGAAGCGTCCGGCGACACGCTGGGAGCCGACCTGATCGGCGCTCTGCGCCGGCTGTCGCCGGGCGCGGAGTTCTTCGGCGTGGCCGGCCCGAAAATGCAGGCGGCCGGATGCAAGGTCTGGGAGCCTGCGGAGTCGTTCGCCGTCATGGGGCTCGTCGAAGTCCTGCGCCATCTGCCCCGGCTGCTGATATTGCTGGCACGCATCGGCGATGAGTTTCTGGCGGCGCGCCCGGATGTGTTCGTCGGCATCGACGCGCCGGATACCAACCTGCGGCTGGCGCGACGGCTGCATGCCGCGGGCATTCCCACGGTGCAATACGTGAGTCCCCAGGTCTGGGCCTGGCGGCAGGGGCGGGCGCGCAGCATTCACCGGTCCGTGGACCTCGTACTCTGCCTGCTGCCGTTCGAGAAGCGCTTCTACGATGAGCACGGCATGCGCGCGGTATTCGTCGGACACCCCCTCGCCGATGCGATTCCGATGCTGGTCGACCGCGCGGCGGCCCGGCGCGAGCTCGGAATCGATTCGGGCGCGCAGGTGATCGCCCTGCTGCCGGGCAGCCGGCGCGGTGAAGTCGCGCGGTTGGCGCAGGACTTCGCCGCCACGGCGCGCTGGCTCGCCGAGCGGCGCCCGCAGCTTGTGTTCGTCGCGCCGATGGCGAGCGCCGCGCTGCGGGAGATCTTCTCGCAGGCGCTCCAGCGCCACGCGCCCGGCGTTCAGATCCAGCTCTTGGACGGACGCGCCCAAACCGCGCTGATTGCCGCCGACGTGGGTTTGGTGGCCTCCGGCACGGCCAGCCTGGAGGCCGCGCTGTGCAAGCGGCCCATGGTAGTCGTGTACCGTCTGGGAAGAACGACGGCCTGGATCTTGCGTCGGTTGAATCTCGTCAAGACCCGGTTCTTCGCGCAGCCAAATCTACTTGCGGATCGGCGCGTCGTCGGCGAGTATTTTCAGGAGGATATTGTCCCGGAGTCGATCGGAGCGGAGCTCTTGATGTGGCTAGACGATGCCGAACGTCGCAGCGGCCTGGAGCAGGAGTTCTCGAGAATTCATGCCGACTTGCGCCGCGACGCGGGGACTCGCGCGGCGCAGGCCATCGTCGCGCTGCTGGAATCCTCCGGCCAAGCCGCGCCGGAGCCGCCGTGACGCCGCGCGTGGCCGGCATCGACGAGGCAGGCCGCGGGCCCCTGGCGGGTCCCGTGGTCGCCGCCGCGGTGATACTCTGCCCGGAGCGCCCGATCGACGGGATTGCCGATTCTAAAACCCTGAGTGCGGATGAGCGCGCGGTCTTGAGCCTGTCCATCCGACGCGACGCGCTGTCTTTCGGCATCGGCTGGGCGGACCGCGCCGAGATCGACGCCCTTAACATCCTGCAGGCCACTTTTCTCGCCATGCGCCGCGCCTTGCTCGCAATGACCTTGACCCCCGATCACGTGTTGGTGGATGGCAATCAACTGCCCCATTTGGGCGGCCTGGGTTGGTCCATGACCGCATGCGCCATCATCGACGGCGATGTGACGGAGCCGGCCATCAGCGCCGCCTCCATCCTGGCGAAGACAGCCAGGGATAATTATATGAATCATATGGATACGCTATATCCCGCGTATTCATTCGCAACTCACAAGGGATATGGCACGCCTGCGCACCAGCGGCTACTCGAACTGCACGGGCCCTGTCCCCTGCACCGGCGCTCCTTCGCACCGCTGCGGCTTAAGCTCGAGGCGGCCCTTTGAGTCAGTTCGTTCATTTACGCTTGCACACCGAGTATTCCCTGGTCGACGGGATCGTGCGGGTGCCGGAATTGATGGCCGCCGTATCGGCCGCGGGAATGCCTGCGGTGGCTCTGACCGACCAAAGCAATTTGTTTGCGATGGTGAAGTTCTACAAGGAGGCGCTCAGCGCCGGCGTCAAGCCGCTGATCGGGGTCGATGCGTGGATTCGCGAAGCAGGCGAGCGTGCGGCGTCGCGGATCGTGTTTCTCTGCCAGGATCTCAACGGCTACCGGCATTTGACGCAGCTCGTAACCCGTTCCTTCCTGCAGGGCCAGCAGCGGGGCGCGCCCATGCTGGAACGAAGCTGGCTGCAACGCGACGTGCTGCAGGGCCTGATCGTCCTGTCGGGCGGCGCCGAGGGCGACGTGGGACAAGCCCTCGTCCGCGGCCGGGACGATGAGGCGTCGCGGCGTCTTGCGGCCTGGCAGACACTGTGCGGCGATCGCTTCTACCTCGAGGTCCAGCGTACGGGCCGAGCGGGCGAGGATGCTCACGCCCAGGCCGTCGTGGAATTGGCGCGCGAGCATGGCGTGGCGGCGGTCGCGACCAACGACGTGCGCTTCTTGACCCGCGCCGAGTTCGAGGCCCACGAGGCCCGGGTGTGCATACATGACGGCGCACTGCTGGCGGATCCGAGCCGCGCGCGGCGCTACTCCGAGGAGCAGTACTTGAAGTCGCCGGCGGAGATGTCGGAACTGTTCGCCGACGCACCGGAGCTGCTCGAGAATACGGTGGAAGTCGCGAAACGCTGCTCGCTGCAGATCCGCCTGGGCGCCTCCATGTTGCCGGCCTATCCCGTGCCTGCAGGCTGCGACACCGAGGGCTTTCTGCGTGCGGAGGCGGCACGGGGCTTAGTGAGTCGCCTCGCCGCGGGCGCAGACGCGAGCGCGAGCGTGGGCGTCGGCGCGAGCGTGGCCGCAGGCGCGGGCGCCACAGCGACGGACGGTCGTGCCACTGCCTACGAGGCGCGCTTGGAGCTCGAGCTCGGCGTCATCTGCTCCATGGGATTTGCCGGATACTTCCTGATCGTGGCCGACTTCATCCGCTGGGCGCGCGACAACGGGGTGCCGGTGGGGCCGGGCCGCGGCTCCGGCGCGGGCTCACTGGTCGCCTACGTGCTGGGCATCACCGATTTGGATCCCATCGAGCACGATCTCTTGTTCGAGCGGTTCTTGAATCCCGAGCGCGTGTCCATGCCGGATTTCGATGTGGACTTCTGCATGGAGGGCCGCGATCGAGTCATCGAATACGTCGCCAACAAGTACGGCCGCGAGCGGGTTTCGCAGATCATCACCTACGGCACTTTGGCGGCCAAGGCCGTGGTGCGCGACGTCGGCCGAGTGCTCGGCCACAACTACGGTTATGTGGACAAGATCGCCAAGCTGATTCCATTCGAAATCGGCATCACGCTCGACAAGGCGCTCGAACAGGAAGAGGAACTGAAGCGCCTGTACGAGGGCGATTCCGACATTCGCGAACTCATCGATCTCGCGCGATCTCTGGAGGGCCTCGCGCGCAATGCCGGCACTCATGCCGGCGGCGTGGTCATCGCGCCCTCGGTGCTGACCGACTTTACTCCGCTGTACTGCGAAGAGGGCAGCACGACGCCCGTGACTCAGTTCGACAAGGACGATGTCGAGGCCGCCGGGCTGGTCAAGTTCGATTTTCTGGGGTTGCGCACGCTGACCATCATCGACTGGGCGGTGCGCGACATCAACGTCGCCCGCGCAACGGCGGGCGAAGCACCGCTCGCCATGAATGCGCTGCCCATGGACGATGCGGCGACCTACCAGCTGCTCAAGAGCTGCAAGACCACCGCCGTATTCCAGCTCGAGTCGCGCGGCATGAAGGATTTGATCCGCCGCTTGCAGCCCGACCGCTTCGGCGACATCGTGGCCCTCGTGGCGTTGTTCCGTCCCGGCCCGCTGCAATCGGGCATGGTCGAGGACTTCATCGCCCGCAAGCATGACACCAGCGGCGCGACCATCGACTACCTGCATCCGGATTTGAAGCCGGTGCTGGAGGCGACCTATGGCGTGATCCTGTACCAGGAGCAGGTCATGCAGATCGCGCAGATCCTGGCGGGCTACACGCTGGGCGGCGCGGATCTGTTGCGCCGCGCGATGGGCAAGAAAAAAGCCGAAGAGATGGCCAAGCAGCGCTCGGTGTTCGTCAGCGGCGCCGTGGCGCGAGGCGTGCGCGAAGCCCAGGCCACGCATATCTTCGATTTGATGGAGAAGTTCGCCGGCTACGGCTTCAACAAATCGCACTCGGCGGCGTACGCGGTCCTGTCCTACCAGACGGCGTGGCTCAAGGCGCATTATCCGGCGGCGTTCATGGCGGCGGTGTTGTCCTCGGACATGGACAAGACCGACAAGGTGGTCACGCTCATCGACGAGTGCGCGGGCGTGGGGCTCACCGTTCTGCCGCCCGACGTGAACGAGTCGGTGTATGCCTTCCACGTCTCGGGCCCCATGAGCATCCGCTATGGGATGGGAGCCATCAAAGGCGTCGGCGCCTCCGCGGTGGAAGCTATGATCGAGGAGCGCACGCGGAACGGGCCCTACGCCAGCCTTCCGGATCTCTGCCGACGCATCGACTTGACCCGGGTGAATCGGCGCGTCTTCGACGCCTTGATTCGCTCCGGCAGCTTGGATCGGATCGGGCCGAACCGCGCCACGCTCACCGCCGAGTTGGACCGCGCCATGCACCTGGGCGAGCAGAACTCTCGTGCCATGAGCGTGGGGCAGGTCGATCTGTTCGGCCTCTCCGCGGCGCCGGACGACGCCGTGGCCGACTGGACCGAGGCACAGCGCCTGGCGGGCGAGCGCGAGACCCTGGGACTGTTCCTCAGCGGACACCCGATCACGCCCTATGAGCCGGATTTGAAGTTTCTGGTGAGCGCGCGGCTCGCCGATGTGGGCGGCCCCAAACCTGCGCCATCCGCCGATGGGGGGCGCACGTGGTCGGCGGGCAAGCCCGCCACCGTCGCCGGCCTGGTGCTCGAGATTCGCCGGCGGCCGAATCGTGTGACACTGATCCTCGATGACCGCAGCGCCCGGCTCGAAGTCAGTTTGTATGAAGAGATTTTTCAACAGCATCGCGACATCATCGTCAAGGACGCCATCCTGATCGTGGATGGTACGCTGCGCTTCGACGACTTCATCGAGGCGTGGCGATTGCAGGCCAAGTCGTTGATGGACATCGACCGGGCCCGCGAGCGATTCGCGCGGCGTCTGTGGCTCAGATGGCCGGCCGAGTATGACGGTCCGCAGGGGTTGAATCGATTCGAGCAGGTGTTGAAGCCTCATTTGCGCGGACCCTGTGGCGTGAGTATCGCCATTAACCGGCCCGACTATTTGGGAAGGCTCAATTTGGGAAGCGCGTGGTCCGTGCATGCGTCGCGCGCCTTGCTCGACAAGCTGACCGACTTGGTCGGCCGCGACGGCTGGTATTTAGTGTATGGTCAGCGTAATGATGTTCGCGGCGAGGAATCATCTTCATGGCAATGAATTTCCTAGAGTTTGAACAACCGATTGCGGAGCTCGAGGCGAAGATCGAGGAGCTGAAATTCCTGGGTGCCGACTCGAGCGTCAACATCACCGAGGAGATCAAGCGCCTGCAATCGAAGAGCAGAGCGCTCACCAACAGCATATTTGCCAATCTCTCGCCCTGGCAGATCACGCAGCTCGCACGTCATCCGCAGCGCCCCTACACGCTCGACTATGTGTCCATGATTTTCACCGATTGGCACGAGCTGCACGGCGACCGCATGTACTCCGACGATCTGGCCATCGTCGGCGGCTTGGCGCGGCTCGAGGGCATGCAGGTCATGCTGATCGGCCATCAGAAGGGCCGCGACACCAAGGAAAGAGTGAGGCGCAATTACGGCATGCCGAAGCCCGAGGGCTATCGCAAGGCGCTGCGTCTGATGATGATGGCGGAGCGATTCCGCATTCCGGTCATTACCCTGATCGACACGCCGGGCGCATATCCCGGTATCGGGTCGGAGGAGCGGGGCCAGAGTGAGGCCATCGCACGCAATCTGTTCGAGATGTCCAATTTGGCGGCGCCGGTGTTGAGCGTGGTGATCGGTGAAGGCGGGTCGGGAGGCGCGCTGGCCATCGGTGTCTGCGACCGGCTGGTCATGCTGCAATTCAGCACGTATTCGGTCATCTCTCCCGAGAGCTGCGCCTCCATCCTATGGAAGAGCACCGAAAAGAAGGAGATCGCCGCCGATGCCATGGGCGGAACCGCGGACCGCCTCAAGAAGCTGGGTCTGGTCGACGAGGTGCTGAAGGAGCCGCACGGCGGCGCGCATCGCGATCCGCAGGGCATGGCGGAGACCGTCAAGCAAAGCATGCTGAAGAATTTGGCCGAGCTTCGAAATCAGCCGGTGACCCAATTGCTCGACGCGCGGCAGGCTCGCTTACGCGCATTCGGGGCGTTCCGGGACGCGTAGCGAACCCAAGCGAAATACGAGCGCTGCCCCCGCCATGACTTTCTCCGCGGCTTACCTTGGCGCGGTCCTGGACGCGGAAGTTCCTGCGGGCGCCACGGGGCTGGCGGTGGCCTTGAGCGGCGGCGCCGATTCGGCCAGTTTGCTCATCGCCGTTTCCGGCTTAGGGTCTGCCTTTCGGGGCCTTCCGCTTCGGGCGGTGCACGTCGATCATGGCCTGCAGCCCGCGGCTCGCTGCTTTCGCCAGGCCTGCGCGGCCTTGTGCGCGGAGTTGGGTATTCCGCTGGCGGTGATTTCCGTCACTGTCCAAACCGCGTCCGGCGAGTCGGTCGAGGCGGCGGCGCGCGACGCTCGCTATGCCGCGCTGCAGGCCGAGCTTCGGCCCGGCGAGTGCCTGTTGACCGCCCATCACGCCCGGGATCAGGCGGAGACTTTGCTGCTGCAGGCCCTGCGCGGATCGGGCTTGAAGGGCCTGTCGGCCATGCCCATGTGCCGGCCTTTCGGGCTCGGCTGGCACTTGCGCCCGGTACTCGAAGTGCCACAGGACGAGCTTCTCGAGTTCGGCGCGTGCTCGAGCGCACCCTCCATCTCCGATCCGATGAACGCGGATCTGCGTTTCGACCGCAACTACTTGCGCCGGCAAGTCTGGCCCCTGATCGAAGCGCGCTGGCCTGGATCGGCCGCCGCACTGTCGCGCACCGCCCGGCATGCGGCCGAGGCGCAGCAGTTGCTGGATCGCGCGGCCGCAGTTCACGTGAGCCGCCTGCGCGACGGCGAGGCGCTGTCGGTGCCGGGCCTGCGCGCACTCAAGCAGAGTGAACGGATCAATGTACTGCGATTCTGGCTGAGCGATTCGGGCGTGGAGCCGCCGTCGACGGCGCGCTTGACCGAGGCCCTGCGGCAGATTCTCGACGCGCAGGGCGATCACTTGCCGGCGATCGTGTGGGGCGAGTGCGCGCTGCGACGGTATCGCCAGCGCGTGTTTATCACCGATGCGCAGCCGCCGCGCCTCGAAGGCACCCGCTCCTGGCGGGTGGAAAGCGGCTCTCGAATCGATCTGGGACCGAACCTGGGGACACTCTGCTGGGTGGTGCAATCCGGCGGCCTGGACGCCGCGCGCATGCCGCATTCCCTCATCGTGCGCCGGCGCGACGGAGGCGAATCTTTGCGGCCGGCACCCAGAGCCAAGACTCAAACGGTGCAACACCTGTGTCAATCCTACGGCGTGCTGCCGTGGATGCGTGACGCGCTGCCCCTGGTGTTTGCGGACGATGACTTGATTGCCGTTGCGGATTTGTGGTTGGATGCGGCGCGGCGCGCAGACTTAAGGTCGCCCGGTCTCGAGATCCGCTGGGATGACGCGCCGATTATTGTTTAAGTAGATTGTCGCAGGCCTCGCAATCTGCTAACCTGAATTCCCGTCGATTCTCGTTGTTCCCATTTGGCTAGGTTTGCATTCGCGCAAGGTTTGATGGCGCGAGGGCTTAACTTTATCGGCGGTGCCTCATCATGACTCGATTCGTTTTCGTCACCGGCGGCGTCGTTTCCTCGCTGGGCAAAGGCATTGCCTCCGCATCTCTCGGCGCCATACTCGAGGCCCGCGGACTCAAGATCAGCATGGTCAAGTTGGATCCCTACATCAACGTGGATCCCGGCACCATGAGCCCGTTTCAGCACGGCGAGGTTTTCGTCACCGCCGACGGCACCGAAGCGGACCTTGATCTCGGCCATTACGAGCGCTTCGTGCGCATGACCACCGGGCGCAACAGCAACTTCACGACCGGGCGAATATACGAGCGGGTCATCGCCAAGGAACGGCGCGGCGATTATCTGGGCGCGACGGTTCAGGTGATCCCGCACATCACCGACGAGATCAAGTACCGCATTCGCATGGGTGCGGGCGATGCCGACGTGTGCATGGTGGAAATCGGCGGCACGGTGGGCGACATCGAATCCCTGCCGTTTCTCGAGGCCATCCGCCAAATGGGGGTGGAATTGGGGCGCAACCAGGTGCTGTACATGCACTTGACCTTGGTACCCATCGTCGGCGGTTCCGGCGAGATCAAGACCAAGCCCACCCAGCATTCGGTCAAGGAGCTGCGCGGCATCGGCATACAGCCGGACATACTGCTCTGCCGCTGCGCGATTTCGTTGCCCGACGAACAGCGCCGCAAGATCGCGCTGTTCACCAACGTCGAGGAACGCGCCGTCATCTCCGGGGTGGATGCCGACGACATCTACAAGATTCCGATGCTGCTGCACGAGGAGGGCTTGGACGACATCGTGATCGACAAGCTGCGCCTCGAAGCACCGCCCACCGACCTGCCCGAATGGCGCGCAGTGGTGGCCGCCAAGCAGAATCCCGACGCCGTGGTCGACATCGGCATGGTCGGCAAGTACGTGCAAATCCGCGACTCGTACATTTCGCTGAACGAGGCGCTGATGCACGGCGGCATCAAGACGCGTACCCGCGTCAACATTCATTACTTCGAATCGCAGGACATCGAGCGTATGGGGCCTGCCGCGCTGCAAAACATGGATGCCGTGCTGGTGCCGGGAGGCTTCGGCGACCGCGGCATCGAGGGCAAGATTCAGGCCATACGTTTCGCGCGTGAAAACCGCATTCCCTATCTCGGCATCTGCCTGGGGATGCAGCTGGCGATCATCGAGTACGCGCGCAATGTGCTCGCCCTCAAGGGCGCGAACAGTACCGAGTTCGACCGCGCCACGAATCATCCGGTGATCGCGCTGATCACCGAGTGGCAGGACCTGGGACGCGGCCAGCAAGTACGCGACGAGAAGTCCGACTTGGGCGGCAGCATGCGCCTCGGTGCGCAGGAAGCGAAGCTCACGCCCGGCTCGCTCGCGCATTCGATTTACGGCAAGCCGTCGGTATTCGAGCGCCATCGCCATCGCTACGAATTCAACAACCACTATCTGGACGAGCTGACCGCGGCGGGCCTGAGCTTCTCAGGGTTCTCGGCGGACGGATTGGTCGAGTTCATCGAGCTGCGCTCGCATCCATGGTTCGTGGCCAGCCAATTTCACCCGGAATTCACCTCGACGCCGCGCGACGGCCATCCGCTGTTCACGGGATTCGTCCGAGCGGCCCGCCAGTACCGCGCCGCGCTGCAGCCCGGGCGCGCCACGGCATGAAATTGCTGTCGTTCGAGGTCGGACCCGAGCGGCCGTTTTTCCTGATTGCCGGACCCTGCGTGGTCGAAAGCGAAGGCCTGGTGCTCGATGTTGCGGGGCGCTTGAAGGAGATCACCGGCAAGCTCGGTATTCCGTTCATATTCAAGGCCTCGTACGACAAGGCCAATCGATCGTCGCGCGCGAGCTTTCGCGGACCCGGAATCGATGCCGGCCTCAAGGCGCTGTCCCGGGTGCGCGAGCAGATCGGAGTTCCGGTGCTGACCGACGTGCACGAAGACACGCCGCTCGGCGAGGTGGCCGCCGTCGTCGACGTCCTGCAGACGCCGGCGTTTCTGTGCCGGCAGACCAATTTCATCATCGCCGTGTCCTCGCAGGGTAAGCCCGTGAACATCAAGAAGGGCCAGTTTCTCTCGCCCTGGGAGATGCAGAATGTGGTCGACAAGGCGCGCTCCGCCGGTAACGAGGGAGTTATGGTCTGCGAGCGCGGGTTCTCGTTCGGCTACAACAATCTGGTGACGGACATGCGCTCGCTCGCCATCATGCGCGGCACCGGCTGCCCCGTGGTCTTCGACGCCACGCACTCGGTGCAATTGCCTGGAGGCAAGGGCGATTCTTCGGGCGGACAGCGCGAATTCGTGCCGGTGCTGGCGCGCGCCGCCATCGCCGCGGGGGTGTCGGGAGTATTCATGGAAACTCATCCGAATCCGGCTGTAGCGCTCTCGGATGGGCCGAATGCCTGGCCGTTGGACCGCATGGCGCCGCTCCTGGCCACGCTCAAGGAACTGGACATCGCGGTGAAGAGACAACCCTTCGAGGAAAACCTGTTATGAGTCGAATCGTCGATATTCGCGGCCGCCAGATCATCGATTCGCGGGGAAATCCCACGGTCGAGGCGGATGTGGTGCTGCATTCCGGCGTCGTCGGCCGGGCGGCGGTTCCTTCCGGCGCCTCCACGGGTTCACGCGAGGCGGTGGAATTGCGCGACGGCGACGCCAAGCGTTATGGCGGCAAGGGCGTGCTCAAAGCGGTGGCGCACATCAACGGGCCATTGCGCGATCTGCTCCTGGGATTCGATGCGCAGGATCAGCGTGGGCTCGATGCCCGGATGCTCAAGGCCGACGGCACGGATTTCAAGTCGAACTTGGGCGCGAACGCAATTCTGGCCGTGTCGCTGGCGTCGGCGCACGCCGCCGCGCGCGACAACGGCTTGCCTCTGTACCGGCATTTGAGCGGGCCGGGCGATTTGACTCTGCCCGTGCCCATGATGAACATCATCAACGGCGGCGCGCACGCCGACAACAGCGTCGACATTCAAGAGTTCATGATTCTTCCCATCGGCGCGCCCTCCTTTTCCGAAGCCGTGCGCTATGGAGCCGAAGTCTTCCACTCCCTGAAGAAGGTATTGCACGCCAAGGGGCTCAATACCGCGGTCGGAGACGAAGGCGGCTTCGCGCCCGACCTGCCGTCGAACGAGGCCGCACTCACCACCATACTGGAAGCCATCGACAAGGCGGGCTACCGGGCGGGCAAAGATATTTATCTCGGGCTGGATGTCGCCAGCACGGAGTTCTTCAAGGACGGCGTATACGAACTCGAGTCCGAGGGCCGCAAATTCAGCGCCGCCGAATTTACCGATTATCTTGCGAGCCTCGTCGCCAAGTATCCGATCGTGACGATCGAGGATGGGATGAGCGAGGGTGATTGGGAGGGTTGGGCGATTCTCACCCAGAAACTCGGATCCAAGGTGCAGCTGGTGGGCGATGATTTGTTCGTCACCAACACCAAGATTTTCGCCGAAGGCATCGCCAAGAAAATCGCCAATGCAATTCTCATCAAGCCGAATCAGATCGGCACGTTGACCGAGACTCTGGCCGCCATCGACATGGCGCACGCGGCGAAGTATGCCGCCGTCGTGTCGCACCGCTCGGGTGAAACCGAGGATTCGACCATTGCCGACATCGCCGCCGCGACCACCGCCACCCAGATCAAGACCGGCTCGATGTCGCGCTCGGACCGAATCGCCAAATACAATCAATTGCTGCGCATCGAGGGCGAGCTCGGAGTCAAGGCGGCCTTTGCGGGAGCTCGCGCATTATCGGTACCAATCTCTTAAGAGTTCATGCTAAGCTACTGTCCCCATGAGGATTTTCGCCGTCATCCTGGGCCTTGCCCTGGTGTTACTCCAATACCGGCTCTGGCTCTCGGATCAAGGAATTCGCGAGGTGTCACGCCTTCAAACGGCCATCGACGCCCAAGTCTCGGCGAATCGCGAGCAATCCGAGCGCAATCGGCAATTGATTGCGGAAGTGACTGATCTCAAAGTGGGTTTAGCCGCGCTCGAGGAACGAGCCCGCAGCGAACTCGGCATGGTGGGCAATAGCGAGACTTTCTACCAAGTAGTGACGGCGGCGACTCCCGCTCCCGCCGCGCCTGCCTCTGGCGTAACCGCCCGCGCGCAGTGATGCCTGCCACCGCGACCCGGCGCGTCTGGGCCATCGTTCCCGCGGCGGGTCGCGGCGCGCGCTTTTCCGCCTCGACGCCGGGATCGGCTCCAAAGCAATATGCAGCGCTGCACGGAGCCACGGTTCTGGAATGGTCGCTGCGCGCGCTGCTTGCCGAGCCGCGAGTGCACGCGGTGGTCGTCGCGCTGGCGGCGGACGACGCGGAGTGGCCGCGCATCGCGGCAAGAATCGCATCGCCCAAGATTCAGACCACGCTCGGAGGCGTCAACCGTCAGGATTCGGTGGCCAACGGGCTCGAGCATCTGGCGGGCCAAGCCGCTGCGGATGACTGGGTTCTGGTCCATGATGCGGCGCGCCCCTGCCTGAACGCCGCGGATCTTCGCGCCTTGCTCGATGCGGTCCACACCGCACCGGGCGGGGCAGCGGGCGCAGGCGGGGGAGGCTGTGCGGGAGCGGTGCTCGCGTCGCCCATCGTCGACACGGTGAAACGCGAGCTGGGCGGTCATATCGCCACCGTGGATCGCGCGGGATTGTGGCGCGCGCTGACGCCGCAGGTGTTTGCCTTCGCGCAATTACGTCATGCGCTCAAGGAGGCGGCCGCCGCCGGTATCTCGGTGACCGATGAGGCGCAGGCCGTCGAACGCATGGGATTGCACCCGCTCCTGGTGCCGGGCTCACCGTTCAACGTCAAGGTTACCCAGGCAACGGATTTATCCATCGCCGCCGGCGTACTGAAAATGACGGAGGATAGGCCGATGCGAATTGGACAGGGTTTCGATGTGCATGCCTTCGGCGCCGGCGACCACGTTATGCTGGGAGGCGTCCGGATTGCGCATTCCAACGGGGTGGTCGCGCACTCGGACGGCGACGTGGTCATACACGCGCTGTGCGACGCGGTGCTGGGCGCGCTGGGGGACGGGGACATCGGCCGGCATTTTCCCGACAGCGATCCGCAGTATCGCGGCGCGGACAGCCGCGTGTTCCTGCGCGCGGTGGCTGCGCGGATGCGGGCTGCGGGACTCGCGCTGATCAATGCGGACATTACGGTGCTGGCCGAAGCCCCGCGCATTGCCGCGCATCGCGTCGCCATGGCCGCCGTCTTGAGCGCCGATCTTGGCGCCGCACCGCACCTCATCAACATCAAGGCCACGACGACCGAGCGATTGGGGTTCATCGGCCGCGGCGAAGGTCTCGCCGCGCTGGCGTCCGTGCTGTTGGGGGCTGGGAGCCTGTCTGAGCATTCCGCGTGAGCGTGCTCGGCAGACGCGCCGATGCATGGAATCGCGCGGCGTTGCAGCCGCCGAGAGCCCATGGCGCGCCACTGCCGCCGGCCACGCTCAAGGCCACGCCCGAAGACTTCCACGTCGAGGAGCGCCTGTCCTTCGAACCGTCCGGGAGCGGGCCGCACTGGCTGCTTCGCGTCGAGAAGCGCAGGGCCAATACCCGCTGGGTGGCGGCGGAGATCGCGCGTCTGGCCGGAGTCCCCGGCGGCGACGTCGGCTACGCGGGCCTCAAGGATCGGCACGCCGTCGCCGTGCAGTGGTTCAGCGTGCCGAATGCGGCCAAGACGGCTGACTATTGGAGCGGCGTCCGCACCCCTGAATTCAAAGTGCTCGAGGCGCATGCCAATCTGCGCAAACTCAAGCGGGGGGCGCTGTCGGGCAATCACTTTCGCATCCGCCTGCGCAACGCAACCTGGCCCCGCGAGCAGCTGGAATCGAAGCTCGATGCGTTGCGGGCGCACGGAGCGCCCAATTATTTCGGGCCGCAACGCTTCGGGCGGGACGGCTACAATCTGGATCGAGTGGCGGACTGGCTGCAAAGCGGAGTTGCGCCGCGGGGCCGCGCCGAGCGCAGCTTTGCGCTGTCGGCCGCGCGCTCGTTGGTGTTCAACACCGTGCTCGCGCGGCGCGTGGAGGCGGGCGATTGGTCCCAGCTCAGCCACGGCGACCTGGCCAGTCTCGACGGCAGCGGCAGCCACTTTTCCGTCGGCGCGGTCGACGATGAATTGCGCCGGCGAGTGAACGAGTTCGACATTCACCCGTCAGGTCCGCTCTGGGGACGAGGCCCCCCGGCGAGCGCGGGTCAGGCATTGCAGCACGAACTCGCGGCGGCGGAAGAGCTCAAAGCGGTGACGGACTTGCTGGCCGGGGAAGGATTGACTCAGGAGCGGCGCGCGCTGCGCTGCGCAGTTCGAGACCTGACCGCACAGCACGATGCCACCGTACTGACATTGAGTTTTTCTCTCGGCCGAGGCCAGTTTGCGACCGCGGTCTTGCGCGAAATTTGCGACTTCGAGGACGTTCCGGAACTCGATGCCGACGAGGAGTAGCACTCACACGGGTTGCGCGGCGGGGCGATCGGTTACCACGCCTCGCGCATGAACTCGATGACTGCGGCGGCGCATTCCGCCGGACGCGATTGCAGCAGGAGGTGCGGTCCGTCGATCTCCGCCAACCGGGCCCCCGGCACCCCGTCGACCATGCGCCGTGTGGCTGCCCGTGATATGACCCGATCGTGACTCGCAATCAGCACCAGAGTGGGCACGCGGATGCGCGCGAGTGCGGGGCTCTCGTCGACCGCCAGAAGCGCGGCGATTCGATGACGAATCACGGCGGGCGCGACGCCGGCGATCGCCCGATCCGCCTGTGCGGGCGCTCGCCGCGGCGAGGCGGATCCCCACATCAGCGGCGCGCGCACCCAACGAGGCAGCGCCTTCAGGGGCAGGAGAGCGGCCAGAGGCCGCAGCCACCTTGCCCAAGGAAAGGGGTTGCCGGCGAACGTCGTGCAGAGGATGAGGGCGAGCAGGCCGGGTGGCGATCGCGCGGCAATCCGAACTGCGAGAGGTCCCGAGAAGGATTCGCCCAGTAGAATGTAGGGCCGGTCCGAAGGAAGCGCGGCCAGCACCAGCATCTCCAGCTCGTTGTAGCCGAGAGCCCGATCCGAAGGGTAGGGCACGACGATAGGCTCGACACTCGGGCGCAGCGCCTTCGCGAATTCGGCCAGAAATTTGCCGGTGCCGTCGATGCCCGGCAGCAGCAGCAGAGCGGGTGCGATCGATGCGCCGCTCAAAGAATATCGAAAGCCGTTTCGCGCCGGCCCAACCGGCCTCTCCGATCCGCAATGAGTATGACGAAGCGATGGTGCCCCCGAGGCAGCTGCACCCCGCTCACGCGCAAACCATTCTCGGAAATCGAGGCGCGGTCGGTGATGCGTTTGGTGATGTCCATGGTCACGGCGCCCACGTAGCAGATGCGAAAGGTCTCAGGCCGGATGGGTGAGCGGGCGGTCGGCACGAACTGCAGTTCGAGCTCCAACGGCGAGGTCGCCTTTCCCAGAGGCGGCGCGACAACCCTGATCTGCGGATTATCCGCATCGTTGTTGGGCATGGAGTAGCAGGTCGGCGAGGAGTCCTCTTCGATCGCGTCGTGCGTACTGAAGCTGTCGACCACCTTCGATTGGGCGGTGTTCCACGCCGCCGCCTCGCTCTCGGTGACGAGATCGAAGGAGGCGCCGGCCGGCTTGGGTAGGGCGGTCGGCTCCGCGCCGAACGATCCCCCTGCTACTGCCGCTGCCAGGAAGGGCCCCGCAATCCACATGTGCTTCTGATTCATCGTCACCTCGTTTATCGGGCTCAAGCCCGCAGCAATACATACACGGCGCCTGAGCCGCCGTCGATGGCGCGCGCGGACACGAAAGCCATGACGTCCATATGCCGGCGCAACCAAAGGTTCACCGCCGTCTTGAGCACCGGACCGCGCGCACCCGAGCGATAGCCCTTACCGTGAACGATTCTCACGCAGCGGCAGCCGCCGTCGCGGCTGCGCGCGAGGAAATCGGCGAGCCGACGGCGCGCCTCCGCCTGATTGAACCCGTGAAGATCCAATTCGTCTTCGACCGGATACAGGCCGCGGCGCAATCGGCGCATCGATTGAATGCGCACGCCGGCGCGTTGAAAGGACAGCACGCCGTCGCCGGTGACGGCATGTGCCGCCGCTGCCGCCTCATCGCCCGGCAGTGCATCGATCAGCGGCATCGTCTCATCCAGATTATCCGGCTCCGATGCCGTGGCCTTGCGCATTCTCGCGCGCTCCTTGGGCTTCACGAGGGCCGCCGGCGAGGCCGATTGCGCCAACGGGATGACGTCGCGCACCGCCGCGCGGAAAATCTCCGCGTCGTCTGCGCCACCATCCGCGCCGCGGCGCCTCAAGGGTAGTCGTTTGGCCATGTTTCGTGGACTCGATCGGCTATCGGGGGTTCCAGCGTTACAGTATAGTCCGCACGGCGACACCCGTGAGCGTAGGGCAGGCCGTTAGATCCCGTGAAAATTCTTCTTTCGAACGACGACGGTTATCGTGCCGAGGGCTTGACCGCACTCGCGGCGGCGATTAGGCCTCTCGGCGCCGTGACCATCGTGGCGCCCGACCGGAACCGCAGCGGCGCCAGCAATTCCCTCACCCTCGATGTGCCGGTGCGCGCCGCGCGCTACGACACCGATGCTTACTATGTCAACGGCACGCCGACCGATTGCGTTCATCTGGCGATCTCAGGTTTGTTTGACTTCGAGCACGACATCGTGGTGTCGGGCGTCAATGACGGCGCCAATCTCGGCGACGACACCTTGTACTCGGGCACGGTTGCTGCCGCCGTCGAGGGCAGGTTTCTCGGGTTGCCTGCAATCGCCGTGTCGCTGTGTGTGGAGCCGGGCAGCCCGCGCAATTTTGCTTCCGCCGCGCAGGTCGCGGCGCAGTTGGTGCGTCAAATGGGACAGGAGCGGCTGCAAGGGCCGGAGGTGGGGCTCGTCATTCTCAACGTCAATGTCCCGGATCTGCCCGACGGCGAGCTGCGCGGCATCAAGGTGACCCGTCTCGGCAGCCGGCATCGCAGCAAGTCGATCGTCAAGGCCAAGGATCCGAGAGGCCGCAACGTGTACTGGGTGGGCAATGCGGGGGCCGGCCAGGACGCCGGACCGGGCACGGACTTCCACGCCGTGGCCGAAGGGTTTGCGTCCATTACGCCGCTGCAAATCGATTTGACACGTCACTCTGCGCTGCCCGAACTTTCGAAATGGCTCAAGCTTGAGTAGCTTCATGGAAGGTCCGCGCCTCAGCGGTATCGGCATGACATCGGCGCGCACCCGAGAACGCCTGGTGCAGCGCCTGCAGGAACAGGGAATCTCCGATCCCCGCGTGCTCGACCGGATTCGAAACGTTCCGCGGCATCTGTTCATGGATGAGGCGCTCGCCAGCCGGGCCTACGAAGACACCGCGCTGCCCATCGGATTCGGGCAAACCATCTCGCAACCCTACGTGGTGGCGCGCATGACAGAGGCGCTGCTCTCGGCCGGCGAGACCCGCAACGTCTTGGAGATAGGCACGGGCTGCGGTTATCAGACGGCGGTGCTATCGCCTTTGGTGGAGAAGGTCTACACCATCGAGCGCATCGCGAGCCTGGTGACGCGCGCGCGCCGGACCTTGCGGGAGCTGCGAATCCGCAATGTGAGCTTCCGCCATGACGACGGCAATGTGGGCTGGGTGGCACGGGCGCCCTTCGACGGGATATTGCTGACGGCGGCGCCGCATGCCGTGCCGGCCGCATTGTTCGAGCAGCTGAGCGTCGGCGGCCGTTTGATCGCACCCGTCGGGCCGGACGGCCGACAGGAGCTCTATCTCTACACCAAGGGCGAGACACGCATCGAGCGCCGTTCGCTTGGCGCCGTGAGTTTCGTCCCCTTGTTATCGGGACTGCAGCGTTAGCATCGCACGCTCGATAGGCACCGCGGGGCTTTGCTGCCTGCTGCTCGGAGCGTGCGCCGATACCACTTCCCAGGGACCCGAAAGCTACGTCGTACGTCCCCAGGACACTCTGTACAGCATTGCGTGGCGCCACGATCTCGACTATCGCGACCTGGCTCGATGGAACAACATCGGTTCCGATTTCCGCATCTCCGTGGGCCAGGTGCTCTTGTTGGGCCCCGGCAATCTGCCGCCGGCCGAACGCGAGCCGCCGCGAGCGTCGGGCGCCCCCGCCGGGGAGGCGCAAACAGCACCGCGGGTCGGCAAACTGAGACCGCTGCCCGCGCCGCCGGCCGCAGCGCAGGGCAATGCCATGCCGCCGGTCAGCAGCGCGGTGCCATCGAACAACGCACCCAGCGCGCCGCCGGCGGGCACCGCAATCGTCGGAGTCTCGAAATGGGTATGGCCAACCGATCGGGTCGGTGCGCCGCGCCCGGTGCCGGGGGGCGGTATTCTCTTGGCCGGGCGCTTGGGTCAGGATGTTCGCGCTGCCAACGCAGGCCGCGTCGTGTATACGGGGAGCGGTCTGCGCGGCTACGGAAATCTGATCATCATCAAGCATGCGGACAGCCTGCTGTCCGCGTATGCCCACAATCGGGAGATGCTCGTGCACGAAGGCCAGGACGTCGCGCCGGGGCAGGTGATAGCGCACATGGGAGAAGGCGGGCCTCAAACGCCGGTCCTGTATTTCGAAATACGGCTGAACGGCAGACCGGTCGATCCACTGCCCTATTTATCGAAGATGAAGTGAATTCTATTTATATAACATAATGCGTTGAATTAACGGGAATTTCATCCCAATCGATCAATTGTTCAACAGGCTTGCGGGTGCCGAACCCGTGTGTTTTACTGTGCGCCGATCGGGAAAGTCCATTTGCGGGGCGCTGAAGGTTTACACGGGGTCAGAGGGATAAGAAGACTAACAAGATCAACAAGAAGAATCATAATTCTCGACACCATATTGATCGTGTATTCCGTAAGCGCCCTGCCATTTTAGTTTTTGAATGTCACACCATCAGCAACGCCACGACGCGGCGTTGCTCCGTCACCAGTACGTTGAAAGTGCGGCAGGCTGCGCCCGTATCCATCACCTCGAAACCAATGCCGGCGCGCATGAACTCTGCCCGAAAGGACGCGGGCGCAAAGATTTGGCGCTGCCCGGTTCCCAGCAGAACGAGTTCAGGATCGAGTGCGAGGATGCGCGACGGATCGAGCCCGGCCAGATCCTCCACGCGGACAATATCCGGCACCGCGAAAAGCGCGGAGGCGCTGACGATGATGGAGCTGCGATAGGTATCGTCGTTGATGCGTAGCTCGCCCGGGCCGTACGCGCGGACGAGATTGGCGGAAGAACCGGAGTCTTGAGTGAATCGCACTTGCTTAAGATACTGAAAATGGTGCCGTTGCGTTCGTCTACCCGTTACTTGCGTTTCACCGCGAACAGCTCGGCCTCTCCGCAACGCTCCTTGCTGCTCGAGCGGCTGCTCGCGCGCGCCGACGCCTCCGTCGCGGTGACCGATTGGCGTGCCGATGCGTTTCGGGTCATCGCATCGCCCGGTGCCCTCATGCCGGGCGTCGCCGCCGCCGCCCTGTACGCCGATTTCGGCGCGGTGCCCGGCGCATCGGCGTTCATCGCCACTCCGGTGCACTATGTCGCGGAGATGAGCAACGTCCGCTTGGCCGCCGCCGGTGTCCTGTCGCTGAGCGCATCGGAGGCTCTGGCCCTGGCCGGCGATTTCGATCGGCTGTGGCATGACGCAGGGATTCGCTTGCTCGCGGGACGGACCGGCGCTTTGTACTGCGTAACGGATCGACCCATGCCGGCGATCACCCAGGATCCGCAACAGATTCAGGGCCGGCACATCGAGCATCATCTGCCGGCGGGTCCGGCCGCGCCGCGCCTGCGGCAGCTCATGAGTGAAATCGAAATGTGGCTGTTCGAGCACCCCGTGAATCGAACCCGGATCGCGGATGCGGCGCCTGCGGTGAGCGCTCTTTGGTTGTGGGGGTGTGCTGACGTGGTGTCGTCCTTGCCGCCGGTCGACGGCTGGACGGCGGGCGATGATCCATTTTTCAGAGCGTTCGGCGCGCGTCCCCTCACCGCCGCAGCGCGCGTCGCGTCGGAGATGGGGTCTGGAGTGGCGGTGATCGGCGTGGCGCCGGGCGCGGCCGAGTGGGACGACATCGAGTCGCGTTGGCTCGACCGTTCCGTCGCGGATCTGCGCTTGGGAAGGATCGCGCGGCTCGAATTGTCCGCAGGCGATCGAAAGTTCATCGTGAGCGCGCGCTGGAGGCACCGATTCTGGCGGCGCCCGCGCCCCTGGTGGGAGTGCTTCGCGTGATTTCACCCAGCATACGGCGGCGGCCGATGGCGCCCTGCGATTTCGCGCCGGATCTGCATCCGGTTCTACGGCGGGTGTATGCGGCGCGCGGTCTTCAGAGCGGCGCGGACCTGGATCTGTCGCTGGAGCGGCTTCTGCCGGTGGGTTCCCTCGGGGGGGTCGATGCCGCGGCCCGGTTGCTGGCCGCACACGCTGAAGCGGGCCGCGTACTCGTGATCGGCGATTTCGATGCGGACGGAGCCACCAGCACCGCGCTGGTGGTGAGGAGCCTGCGCGCATTGCAGTTTGCGCACGTCGATTTTCTCGTGCCCAATCGTTTTCGCTTCGGCTACGGCTTGACCCCTGAAATCGTCGCCCTCGCAGCCACGCGCCGGCCGTCATTGATTGTCACCGTGGACAACGGGGTGTCGAGCGTTGCGGGGGTGGAGGCTGCGCATGACTTGGGCATCCCCGTGTTGGTGACGGATCATCACCTGCCGGGAGCCGGTCTGCCACGCGCTGAGGTGATCGTCAATCCGAATCTGCCGGATTGCGGATTCGCGAGCGCCGCGCTCGCCGGCGTCGGGGTCGCGTTCTACGTCATTGCTGCGCTCGCGAGGACTCTCGGCGCGAACAATTTTCGTGCTGCGGAGCTGCTCGACTTGGTGGCATTGGGGACGGTTGCCGATGTGGTGCCGCTCGATCGGAACAACCGGATTTTGGTCGCGCAGGGGCTGCGGCGCATTCGTGCCGGCCGCTGCGTGCCCGGTATTCGCGCGCTGCTCGAATCGGCGGGCCGGCGCCACGCCGAGATTACCGCAGCCGATCTGGGCTTCGCTGTGGCTCCGCGCCTGAATGCGGCGGGGAGACTCGACGATATGAGCGTGGGCATCGCCTGCCTGCTCGCCGACGAGCCTGCCGAAGCGGCGCGGCTCGCGCTCATGCTCAACAAGCTCAATGAAGACAGGCGTGAGATAGAGCAGCGCATGCAGCTGGAAGCCATCGACATCGCCGCCGGCGTGCGTTTCAGCGGCGATGGCGGCGAGGCACTTGGGTTTTGCCTGTTCGACGAGAGCTGGCACCAAGGGGTGGTGGGTCTGGTCGCGGGCAGGATCAAGGACCGATGGAATCGGCCGGTCATCGCTTTCGCGCGCGCCGAGGACGGTTCGCTGCGCGGCTCGGCGCGCTCGATTCCGGGCGTCAATATCCGCGACGCTCTCGACAGCATCGCGACCGGCCATCCCGGCCTGATCGACAAATTCGGCGGCCACGCCATGGCGGCCGGCATGAGCATGCCGGAGGCAAGCCTGGCGGCGTTCCGCAGCGCCTTCGCCGCCGAAATTGCCGCGCGCGCCGACCGGGAATCCCTTCAAGGTGTGATTTACTCGGATGGCGCGCTGACCGCCGCAGAACTTGTTCTCGACACCGCCCGGGTGCTGCGCGGCGGCGGCCCCTGGGGACAGGGCTTTCCTGAGCCCGTATTCGACGGGGATTTCCAGATCGTCGATGCGCGGCTCGTCGGCGGCAGGCATCTGAAGATGCGGCTGAGAGCGGCCGATGAGCCGTCGGGCGGCGGCATCGAGGCGATCGCCTTCGGCTATGTCGGCGGCGTGTACGAAGATCCGCAGTTGCGGGCGGGCGTGCGCATACGGCTCGCCTATCGCCTCGAGATCAACGAATACCGGGGCAGCGAGAGCGTGCAGTTGAACTGTCAGCATTTGGCGCTGTCCTAAATCGTCGTTTTGTTGACGTTGTGATCGTCACGGCCGGCGTGCTTAAATTCCCCGGCCGACCATGCCGCAACAGCGATGCTCCAAGTTTCATATGACGGTCCGCGCCGACCGCGCCTGCTGCGGGGGCCTAAGCCGGCGCGGTTTTCTGTCGCTGGCCGCGGCGGCGGCGTGGGTGCCGAGCGCGTTCGGGAGGGCGATCGTCGCGCCCCTGCCTCGCGAGGTGGCGGGTGTCGCGATCCCGAGATCGCGGAACGCGGCGCTCGCCGCGGATTACGCGAAGCAACATCAGCCGGATTTCCTGTTCAATCATTGCATGCGCACATTCATCTTCGGGGCACTCTATGCCCGCAAAATGAGACTCGCATTCGACGCCGATGAGGCATTCATCGCGGCTGCCATGCACGACCTGGGGCTGCTGCCGGGATTCGCCAGCAAGGATGCATCGTTCGAAATTGACGGTGCCGATGCGGCGGAGAGATTCGGCAGATCGCTGGGCCTGTCGGAGCGCCGCGCCGAGGTCATTTGGCGCAGCGTCGAGATGCACGACGGCAAGTGGGCGTTGACATCGCGCCAGGGCCCGGAGGCGATGCTCGTCTCCGCGGGCGCCGCGGCCGATGTGGACGGGCCCGAGAGTTCGGTCGTGGACGCGCGGCAGGCGGCCGAGGCGCTCGAGGCCTTTCCGCGGCTTCAATTCAAGACGCGCTTCACTGCATTGCTCGTAGATCACTGCCGGCGCAAGCCCTTGTCCCAGCGGTCGACGTGGCTCGAGGGGTTGTGCCGGGAAACCGTGCCCCCGGCATGGATGGAGACGGTGGAACATGAGATCGCCTCGGCGCCCTTTGCGGAATAGATCGCAGTGACGCGGCGCCCGAGCCGGTTGATCGGCGTCGTGGGGTACCCCGATGTAGTGGCGCTCGACGTCGTCGGCGCCTTCGATGCCTTCGCGATTGCCGCAGACATGATCGGCGGCCCGGTCCCCGCCTACCGCTGCGCTCTACTGAGCCCGAGCTCGGAGCCGTTCAGGGCGGCGTCGGGACTGCGATTCACGCCTGACTTTGCGCTCGCCCGCGCGCCCCCGGGCATCGACACCGTCATCGTGGCCGGCGGCGGCGGAATACGCACGCCGGCGATCAGCGCCGACATCGCGGCGTGGCTGATGCGCCGCGCCGCGCGCGTGCGCCGGATCGCCAGCGTCTGCATCGGCATATACGGTGTGGCGCCGACCGGCCTGCTGGACGGGCGCCGCGTGGCGACCCATTGGCGCTTCGCGCTGGACGTTGCGCGGAAGTTTCCGGCCCTCAACGTCGATCCCGACGCGATCTATGTCGAGGATGGCCCGTTCTGGACCTCGGCCGGCATTACCGCCGGCATCGATCTGGCGCTGGCGCTCATCGAGGCCGATCACGGCTCCGAAGTGGCCCTGCAGGTGGCCCGAGAAATGGTCGTGTACCTCAAGCGCGACGGCGGACAGACGCAATTTTCGGCGCCGCTGCGTTTTCAGGTCGCCGCACGCGATCAGCTGGGAGACCTCGTCGCGTGGATAGCCGCCCATCCGCAGGACCATCTCACCGTGGAAACGCTCGCCGAACGCGCCGGCAGTTCGCCGCGCAATCTCACGCGGCGGTTCGTGAATTCGTTCGGACTGCCGCCGGGCCGGGTGATCGAAATTCTGCGCCTCGACGAAGCGCGGCGGCGCCTGCTCACCTCCCGCGGGTCCATTGACGCAGTCGCAAAGTCCGTCGGCTTTCGCAGCTCGGACGTGTTCCGGCGCGCATTCGAGCGGCGCTTCAGAATTACGCCGCGAGACTACCGCAATAGGTTTTGCGTCGGCGCTCCGCTCGCTCCCCGTGGCTTCGCCGCTTCGGCGAGAGGCCGACCGGTCGATCGTCCACGTGACCGTGCGGGTGCGAACGGCGAGCGAAGTCGGTCCGCCTAGCGCCGGCTCGGAGGCGATGCCAGCGGCAACGCCTGAAGAATCGCTCCCCGGTAGCTCGAGCTCGATTGGACGCGCGTTCCGGAGGAAAGAGTAAATGCAAACCTGCCGCGGCCGACGGCCTGCGCATACACGACGGCGCGGATGTTCACGAGCAGGGAGCGCTCGATTCTGATGAAACCGAGGTGCGCCAGTTCCGCCGCCAGCCGTTTGATCGTATCTCTGCTGATGTACGCGGCATCGCCGCTGCGGATCGACACATAGTTGCCGGCCGACTCGATGTAGTCGACATTTTGCGGATCCAATGGATAGAGTCGGCGTTCGCGCTCACCGACGAGAAGCGTTGGCATCAGCCTGTCTCCACACTGCGAGCCCGCATCGCCTCCATGACAACCCAGGCACGGATCAGCGTCCAGACGCGGCGGTCGAGTTCGTCCCCGCGGCCGACGTGTTCGTCCCTCGGAACCGCGCAAGCACCCCTGACCGGATCCGCAGGGTCACAAATTCGCCTGGAGCGCGCGGCCGTCCTAATTCGTCGTTTTGTTGGCGTTGTGATTCCCGCAGCGGGCTGCTTAAATTTGGACGGTGAAGGACCGAAGACCCGCGAGATTGATGGAGACCCACGCGTGATGCCGACGCTGCTCATCGGCCAGCGCGAGCACCGGCTGTATCCATTGGATCCGGAAAAGATCGACTACATCGAGTCGGACGGCAACTATGTGTCGATCCGCAGCGGCAACACCACTTACATCAGCCGCGATTCGATCAAACGGCTGGCGGGAGAGCTCGCGAGCTATGGGTTCATCAGAATCGAGCGCTCGCTGCTCGTGAACATCCGCGCCGTCCTGTATGCCGAGACGGTCGGGCGCGGCCGGTTCGCGTTCACTTTATTCTCCGGAGCCTGTCTGCAGTCGAGTGCAAGCTACCGCGACGACATTCTCCGGGCATTGCCGCTGGCATCGTCGTCGAGCCGCGGGACGTTTCAGTAACTGCTTGCTGCCGCGCAACTAGTCGGATTGGCCCGAAGCGGCCCAGATGTTCAGCCCGCCGTCGAGCGCATGGCGGTCGATTCTGCCGATCTCCTCGGAGCTGAAATGCGGGTTGCGCAGCGCGCCCAAGGATTCCTCGATTTGCGCGAAATGGCTCGCGCCGATGAGCGCGCTCGTGACCGCCGGTTTTCGCAGTACCCACGATATCGCCATTTGGGCCAGGCTCTGTCCCCGTTGCTCCGCGATCCCGTTCAGGGCACGCACGCTCTCGAGATTGCGTTCGCTCAGCATGTTCCTGCTGAACGAGCCGTCCTGGGCGGCGCGCGAGGTATTCGGGATCCCGTTCAGATATTTCGACGTGAGTAAGCCTTGCGCGAGCGGCGAGAAGGCGATGCAGCCGACGCCTTCATGCTCCAACACGTCCAACAGGCCGTTCTCCACCCACCGATTGAGCATGGAATAGGACGGTTGATGAATGACGAAGGGAACCTTGAGTTCGCGCAGAATCGCCGCGGCCTCGACGGTTTTCTTGGGTCCGTAGGAAGAGATACCGACGTACAACGCACGCCCGCTGCCGACCGCGGTCGCCAAGGCGCCCATTGTCTCCTCCAGCGGTGTCTCCGGATCGTAGCGATGCGAATAGAAGATATCGACGTAGTCCAGATTCATGCGCGCGAGGCTCTGATCCAGACTGGCCAACAGGTATTTGCGCGAACCCCATTCGCCGTAAGGCCCCGGCCACATGCGGTAGCCCGCCTTGGTCGAGATGATCAACTCGTCGCGGTATCCGGCGAGGTCGCCCGCCATGATGCGGCCGAAATTCTCCTCCGCGGATCCGGGCGCCGGTCCGTAATTGTTCGCGAGATCGAAATGCGTGATGCCGCGGTCGAAGGACCTGAGGATCATGTCGCGCGCATTGTCGAACGGAGTGCTGCTGCCGAAGTTCTGCCACAACCCCAGGGAAATTCGCGGCAACATCAAGCCGCTGCGCCCGCAGCGCGCATAGGGGATTCCTTCATATCGATCGGCGGCTGCTTGGTGCATTGTCAAAATCCCCGGTGGGCAAGGGTCGTTTCGCCAAGCGATTATATGTCGGCCGGCCGCTGGCGATGTGCTAGGATTCTGCGGATGGAAGTCAATCAAATCAAACGGTTCATCAAAGATCTCGAGGAGCGCACCGACTCTTTGAGGAGGTATCTTTGATTACGACAACAAGCACGAGCGGCTGCAGGAAGTAGAGCGCGAGCTCGAACAGCCCGGCATTTGGAACAACCCTGAACGCGCCCAGGAACTCGGGAAGGAGCGCGCCAAGCTGGAGCAAGTCGTCGGGGGTCTGGACCGGCTCAAGCGTTCCTTGAGCGACGCGGCGGACCTTCTGGATCTCGCCGCCGAGGAATCTGATCTGCGGGCGATCGGGGAAGTCGAGGCCGATGTCAACCGTTTGGCCCGCGAGGTCGAACAGCTCGAGTTCCAGCGGATGTTTCCCGGGAAGATGGACTCGCACAATGCGTTTCTGGACATTCAGGCCGGAGCGGGCGGCACCGAGGCCCAGGATTGGGCCGCCATGCTGCTGCGCATGTATCTCAAATGGGCGGACGCGCACGGCTTCAAGACCGAGGTCATCGATCAGAGCGACGGCGAGGTGGCGGGGATCAAGGGCGCGACCATCAGCATCGCCGGCGACTACGCCTACGGCTGGCTACGCACCGAGACCGGCGTTCACCGCTTGGTGCGAAAATCACCGTTCGACTCCGGCAATCGGCGGCACACGTCGTTCGCCTCGGTGTTCGTCTCACCGGAGGTGGACGACGACATCGACATCGACATCAACCCGGCCGATCTGCGCGTCGATGTCTATCGTTCCAGCGGTGCGGGCGGACAGCATGTCAACAAGACCGAGTCCGCGGTGCGCATCACGCACGAGCCGAGCGGCATCGTGGTGGCCTGCCAGGGCGAGCGCAGCCAGCACAAGAACCGGTCCACCGCGATGAAAATGCTCAAGGCCAAGCTGTACGAACTGGAGTACAACAAGCGCAACGCCGCCGCCAAGGTGCTCGAGGACTCGAAATCCGACGTGAGCTGGGGCAATCAGATCCGCAGCTACGTGCTGGATCAGTCGCGGATCAAGGATCTGCGCACCGGCGTGGAGATCGGCAACACCACCGCGGTGCTCGATGGAGCCCTCGACGAATTCATGCAAGCCAGCCTGAAGCAGGGTCTTTGAGACGCATATCATGAGCGACAACGACGACGAAAATCATCTGATCGCGGAGCGGCGCGCCAAACTCGCGAGGCTGCGCGGGCGGGGCAACGCCTTTCCGAACGACTTCCGGCGCGATGCGCTGGCTGCGGACATAGCGACGGCGTATGGCGAGAAGAGCGGAGAGGCGCTCGATGCGGCGGCGATTCGGGTCAGGGTGGCGGGGCGGCTGCGCGCGAAGCGGATCATGGGCAAGGCGAGCTTCGCCAAGATCGAGGACTCGAGCGGTGCCATTCAGCTCTTTCTCCAAAGCCTGACGCTTGGCGAGGTCTACGACGAATTCAAGGGCTGGGACGTCGGCGATGTGGTCGGCGCCGAGGGAACCTTGTTCCGCACCAAAACCGGCGAGCTGTCGGTGCGCACGGAGCGCATGGTATTGCTGACCAAATCGCTGCGGCCGCTGCCCGACAAGTGGCACGGCATCGCCGACACCGAATTGCGCTATCGGCGGCGCTACGTCGACTTGATCATGAACGAGCACAGCCGGCGCGTGTTCGAGACGCGCTCGGCGATCGTGCGCTACCTGCGCGCGTTTCTGGACGCGCGGGGATTCCTGGAAGTCGAGACGCCGATGCTGCATCCCATCCCGGGCGGCGCCGCTGCGCGGCCCTTCAAGACGCATCACAACGCGCTCGATGCGGACATGTATCTGCGGATCGCACCCGAACTCTATTTGAAACGGCTGACAGTCGGTGGATTCGAGCGCGTCTACGAGATCAACCGCAATTTCCGCAACGAAGGGGTGTCGACGCAGCACAACCCCGAGTTCACGATGCTCGAACTGTATCAAGCGTACGCGGACTACAACGACCTGATGGAGATGATCGAATCTCTGTGCCAAGGCCTGGCCGATACCATGATCGGGTCGCGCAAGCTGATGTATCAAGGGACCGAAATCGATCTGTCGCTTCCTTTTGCGCGCAGGACCATCGAGGAGATCATCCTGGACAACAATCCGGATCTCGACCCCATGTCGCTGCGCGATGCGTCGTATTTGCGCAGAGTCTGCGATCAACTGAAGATCCCTCACAAACCCGGCGACGGCCCGGGAAAGTTGCAAATCGAGATATTCGAGAGAACCGGCGAGCACACCTTGGTGCAGCCCACGTTCGCCTATGCCTATCCGGCCGAGGTGTCGCCGCTGTCGCGGCGCAATGACGCCGACCCCTTCATCACGGATCGATGGGAGTTCTTCGTCGGCGGACGCGAGCTAGCCAACGGATTCTCCGAGTTGAACGACGCCGAGGACCAGGCGCAGCGCTTCAAGGATCAGGTCGAGCGCAAGGATGCCGGCGACGAGGAAGCCATGTACTACGACGCGGACTATGTCCGTGCGCTGGAGTACGGCATGCCGCCCACCGCGGGACTCGGCCTAGGGGTGGACCGGTTGGTCATGCTGTATACGAATTCGCCGTCGATCCGCGACGTCTTGCTGTTTCCGCACATGCGGCCCGAAGCTTGACGGCGGCGATTCCGATCGGCGTCTTCGATTCGGGCGTCGGTGGGCTGACCGTACTGTGCGCTTTACGCAGCGCGATGCCCGGGGAGAATTTCATCTATCTGGGAGATACCGCCCGGCTTCCCTACGGAACCAAGAGTGCGGAGACGGTGGTGCGCTACTCCCTGCAATGCGCGGCCGCGCTGATCGAGCGCCGTATTCGCGGCCTGGTGGTGGCCTGCAATACGGCCTCGGCCTTCGCGCTCGAAGCGCTGCGCCGCCATCACCCGGCGCTGCCTGTGATCGGCGTCATCGAACCGGGTGCCGAGGCGGCGGTGGCGTCGTCGTCATCGCAGCACATTGCGGTCATCGCTACGGAGGGCACCATCGGTGGCGGCGCCTATCGGGCGGCCATACACCGGCTGAACCCCGCCGCGCGCGTCACCTCCAGGGCCTGTTCCTTATTCGTCTCGATGGCGGAGGAAGGCTGGACGGAGGGGCCGATCGCCGAAGCCGTCGCCCACCGCTATCTCGATCCGATTTTCGAGAGCGATGATGCTCCCGATACGCTGGTGCTGGGCTGCACGCACTTCCCGGCGCTGGCAGCGGCGATACGCTCGGTATTGCCGCGCCACGTGAGCATGGTCGATTCCGCGGCGACCACCGCCGCCGCGGCATCGCGGACGTTCGAATGCGAATCTGCGGCGCCGGGGGCACGCGGTGGCGTCACCTGGCTGGCGACGGACGGTGCTGCGCGATTCGCGCGCGTGGGAAGCACCTTCTTCGGCGAGACGCTGCGCGCCGAGACGGTGGAGATCATCGATTTGTAAGGGCGCCGGTGTGGTAGTCCTTGATTGAATCGACGATCTGCCCTGACATGAGGGTGCTGATCTCGCGCGTGCCGTCCGCAAACGAAGAACGTACTTCTTCGATGCGCGCCATCACCGCGTCGAATGAAGGATACGCGTACTTCGCATCGGGCTGTATGGCCCATACTTTGCCTTTCTTTGCGTCGACCCCGTAGCAAAGGTCCTCGTCGTAGACATTGTCCTCCTGCCCCCTGACGAACAGCTTGCCGGACACATTGACGCGCGGTATGTAGTTGCGTGAGTACCCCGACGAATAGAGTCCCACTTCCGATATCCGCAAGTGAAGAATCGCGTCCGCGTCAGTCGACACCTTGTCTTCGTCGATGTTGTCGGGGTCATCGGGCGGGCGGGTGACCCCCTCCAAGATCTCGACTTTGAAACCGTGGTCGCGCAGCGACGTCACGACTTGCTCGGTGAGGTTGGTTCCCAGGGCGGCCGATTGTGGACTCACCTTGTCGTTGAAGAGCTTTGCCTTGCTCTTGCTGTCGAACTTATTCACCCAAAACTGGAACGGGTAGCCCCCGACAGGCGGGGCCGCATTCTCGAACGTGTACCATCTAGGATCGGAGGCGGGAATGACTGCAATGCGCTTGATGACGGGTTTCGTTGCGACTGTCTTGGGGTGGGTTGCGCACGCCGTCGAAAGCATGAGAGCAAACAAGATTGTCGTCATTCTGAGCACTGGATTCCCTTCCTTGCGGTAAGAATTCCAAACGTATCCCCGCCCCCACCATTGTGGCCTAATAGACTTTCTTTGTGTAGCGGCAGAGCCGATCAGACCGCGTAGGGAAGCGGCAATTGCAAGGCGGCGACGGGCGCATTCGCCGGCGTGTCGGTGTCCGGTGAGTCCGCAGCTGCGCTCGCCGTCACGCTGGCTTCCACGCCGAGCACCGCCAAGGCCTCAAAGCTCTCGCCGCTCTGAACCACCTCGACCAGGCGCCCGGAACGGCCGTCGTTCAGGCGCACGCTTTGGCCGATGCGCCATTCTCCGCCCGGTAGCCGCAGCCGATAAAGGCGTCGCTTGATGCGGCCGAGGTGTTGGGTACGCGCGATGATCTCCTGTCCGGTGTAGCAGCCCTTGCTGAAGCTGATGCCGTCCAGCAGATCGAGATTGAGCATCTGTGCGACGAAGGCCTCGGCAGTGCCGAGATATATCTGCGGCAATCCGTCGCGAATGTCGGCGAGCCGCCAATCGTGTTCGATTCGATCGGCTTGCCCAAGCTCTCCGGCGAGGCCGTGCTGCGCCAGTTTCCCGCCCGCGCCGATGACCCAGTAGCGGTCAGAGTCCCGTCTCACGAGTCCGACACCGATGCCGTCCTGCTCCACATAGGCTTTGCCGTCCTCTGGAACGGCGAGCCCGGCGCTGCGCAGTGCCTGCGCGCCTTGGTGCCCCGACACCTGCAGCGCATCGCCCGCGTCTTCCATTTGCACTTTGGCCCGCAGCACGAATTTGCGCAGCCGATCCAGCGTCGGCGGCACGAGTTCGCGCGGCAGAATCGCCGCGACCCCGCTGGAATGCGGCAGCAGGTGCATCACCGCCAGCACGCGACCTTGGGGAGTCGAGTAGGCAGCCAGCAGCGGATCGCCGGCACTCAAGCGGCGGGTGTCGTTGGATATCTGACCCTGGAGAAAACTCAGGGCGTCGGGACCCGTGAATCGCAGTAACCCTAAGTGAGGTAAACGGCCGGACTGTGGTTCGGAAGCGGTGGTCATTACTTCTCCGGCATGGAGGCGGGGAGGATGTCAACGCGCTATGAGATGGGGGCGCAGCGCCGGCTGTCAACCCTGGTGTTCACAGGCCCTGGAGCGCCGACACGCGAATTGGTGCTTCGCCGCCTCATTTTCTGGCAAACTTTCGCCCGTGATGCCGAATTCTTCAGAACCCGCCGAGGGCGATCGGACCGCCGCGGTGCCGGGCGCAGAAGCGAAGCCGCAGGAAGCGGGCCCGCAAGGAGCGGGTGGGCGCATGCCGCCGGAAGTGGGCGGCCGCGAGGGGCCGGAGCCGACGCGATTCGGCGATTGGGAACTGCGCGGCCGCTGCATCGATTTCTAACCATGCCCAGTCCCCCCGTACGCGCCCGTCCGACATCGCCTCATCTAGATATCTACCGATGGCAAATCGGCAATACCCTGTCGATCCTGCATCGCCTCACCGGCATCGCTCTGGCCGTGGGCCTGATCGCGCTTTGCTATTGGCTGGTGTCGCTGGCCGGCGGCGATGAGTCCTATACGGCGGCAGCGAAGCGGTTCGCGAGTCCCGCCGGGCTTGCCGTTCTCATCGGCTGGACCTTTGCCTTCCTCTACCATCTCTTGAACGGCGTACGTCACCTGTTTTGGGATGCCGGCTACGGCTTCGAGCGCACTCAGAGGCACGCGAGCGGCTGGTTCGTGGTGCTGGGCGCGATCGGCCTGACGCTGTGCGTTTGGACGTTGATCAGGCATGCCGCGTCATGAGTCTGCGCACCCCCTTGGGACGAGTGCTGGGAATGGGATCGGCCAAGGACGGTACCGAACATTGGTGGGCGCAGCGGGTGAGTGCCGTCGCCCTGATTCCGCTCACACTCTGGTTCGTGTTCTCGTTGCTGATGTTGCCGGGCCTCGACTATGAAACGGTCAAGACGTGGCTGTCGCTGCCCACCAGCGGATTTTTGTGCGTGCTGCTGCTGGTGGTGTTGACGTATCACTCCTACCTGGGAACCACCGTGGTCATCGAGGACTATGTGCATGCCGCCGGCATGAAGCTGCTGTCGCTGCTGGTGCTGCGGTTCTCGTACGTGCTCGTCTGCGGCGCCGGGGTGTTTGCGGTCTTGCGCATCGTGTTGAGACGTTAAGGCCATGAGCGACTACAAAATGATCGACCACACCTACGATGTGGTCGTCGTCGGGGCGGGAGGAGCGGGGCTGCGCGCCACGTTCGGTTTGGCTGAGGCGGGGCTCTCCACCGCCTGCCTGACCAAGGTATTCCCCACGCGCAGTCACACCGTGGCGGCTCAGGGCGGCATCTCGGCCGCTCTCGGAAACATGGGCGCCGACGATTGGCGCTGGCACATGTACGATACCGTGAAGGGCTCGGATTGGCTCGGCGATCAGGACGCCATCGAGTTCATGTGCAAGGAAGCGCCCGCGGCGGTCATCGAGCTCGAACATTACGGGGTGCCGTTTTCGCGCACCGAAGATGGTCGTATTTATCAGCGGCCGTTCGGCGGCATGACCACGCATTTCGGCAAGGGCATCGCGCAACGCACCTGCGCCGCGGCCGACCGCACCGGCCATGCCATGTTGCATACGCTGTATCAGCAATCGCTCAAGCATGAGGCGAATTTCTTCATCGAGTATTTCGCTCTCGACCTGATCATGGAGAACGGCGAGTGCCGCGGCGTGATCGCTCTCGACATGTCCGACGGCACCGTGCATCGATTTCGCGCCCACTTGGTGATTGTGGCCACCGGCGGCTACGGCCGCGCCTGGTTCTCCTGTACGTCCGCGCATACCTGTACCGGCGACGGCGGCGGCATGGCGCTGCGCGCGGGACTGCCCCTGCAGGACATGGAGTTCGTTCAGTTCCACCCGACCGGCATCTATGGCGCGGGCTGTTTGATCACCGAGGGCGCGCGCGGGGAGGGCGGATATTTGACCAACTCGGCCGGCGAGCGGTTCATGGAGCGCTACGCGCCGAACGCCAAGGACCTGGCGTCCCGCGACGTAGTCAGCCGTGCGATGACGGTCGAGATTCGCGAAGGCCGCGGCGTAGGGCCGCTCAAGGACCACATCGACCTGCATCTGGAGCACTTGGGCCCAGCGGTCATCAAGGAGCGGCTTCCCGGCATCGCCGAGACGGCCAGGATTTTCGCCGGGGTGGATGTCAACAAGGAGCCCATCCCCGTACTTCCCACGGTTCACTACAACATGGGCGGCATCCCGTGCAATGTGCAGGGCGAGGCGATCACGCGGGTGAACGGCAGCGACAAAGTCGTACCCGGCCTCATGGCGGTCGGCGAGGCGGCCTGTGTGTCGGTCCATGGCGCAAACCGGCTAGGGTCCAATTCGCTGCTCGATCTGATCGTATTCGGCCGAGAGGCAGCACGGCATTGCTCGCGCGCGGTGAAACCGGGCGCGGCCCACCGGGCCCTCAAGGCCGACGCCGGCGATGAGGCGATCGCGCGGCTGGATCGATTGCGGCAAGCCAAGGGCTCGCTGCCCACGGCCGACATTCGTTTGGAGCTGCAGCGCGTCATGCAAAGCGATGCCGCGGTATTCCGCACGGGCGAATCCTTGAACGACGGCAAGCGCAGGCTCGCCAAGGTGTTCGCCTCCTTCGCCGACGTCCGGGTCGCGGATCGATCCCTGGTGTGGAACACCGATCTCATTGAGACCTTGGAGCTCGACAATCTGCTGGGGCAGGCCGTCGCCACGATGCATTCGGCGGAGATTCGCGAGGAGAGCCGCGGTGCGCAGGCCCGCGAGGATTTTCCGAACCGCGACGATCAAAATTGGATGAAACACACCTTGTGCTGGGTCGACGCGCGGGGATCGACCCGGTTCGACTACCGTCCGGTGCATCTCAACACATTGACCGACGACGTCGAGCCGATCCCCCCCAAGGCGCGGACCTATTGAGGTTTACGGGAAATAGGAGCATTTGATGGCTGAATTCAGGCTTCCCGCCAACTCCAGGGTGCGCAAGGAGGGCCGCCAATTCAAGGCGCCGGCAGGCGCCAAGAATGTCCGCGTCTTCAAGATCTACCGCTTCGACCCCGATTCGACCGAGAATCCGCGTCTGGACAGCTACGAAGTCGACATGGACGCCTGCGGTCCGATGGTGCTGGACGCGCTGATCAAGATAAAGAACGAGATCGATTCGACTTTGAGCTTCCGGCGCTCGTGCCGGGAGGGAATCTGCGGCTCCTGCGCCATGAATATCGACGGCAAGAACGGACTGGCCTGCATCAGCGCTTGCGCCGACGTCAAGCGCGAGATCAGGATCTATCCGCTGCCGCACCTGCCGGTCATCAAGGATCTGATCCCCGACCTGACGAACTTCTATGCCCAGTACGCGTCGATCAAGCCCTGGCTGCAGACTCGCACGCCGCCGCCCCCGGATACCGAGCGCCTGCAATCCAAGGAAGACCAGGAAAAGGTAGATCGTCCCTCGGCTTGCATTCTCTGCGCCTGTTGCTCGACCAGCTGCCCGAGCTACTGGTGGAATAGCGATCGATACCTGGGGCCCGCGGCGCTGCTTGCCGCCTATCGGTGGATCGTCGACAGCCGCGACGAGGCGGCCGGCGAGCGTCTCGATGAGCTCGAGGATCCGTTCCGGCTGTACCGCTGCCATACCATCATGAACTGTACCGAGGCCTGCCCCAAGGACTTGAATCCGGCCAAGGCCATCGGCGAGATCAAGCAAATGCTGGCTCACCGCCGCCACTAGTACCCGAGAGATGTTCAACCCGCCGCCGCCGCAGGGTGCCACCGCCCCACCCGCGACCGACCTTGAGGAACTCGGGAAACTGCGGTGGCGCTGCCGCCGCGGCATGAGGGAGCTCGACGAGTTGCTGGCACGCTACTTGGACGAGCGTTTCCGCAGCGCATCGGCCGCGGAGCAGGGGGCGTTCCGGGACCTATTGGAGATCCACGACACCGTTCTCTACGGTTATTGCCTGGGAGCCCTGCCGCCGCCGACCCGTTTCGCCGCCCTCATCGAACGAATCACCGCAGGCCCAGTCGGCCGTGGAAACTCGCCCGCACGACGCTAGCTCCCGGCCTCGCGCTGCTAGAATCCCAACTTGTGCACAAAGTCACGTTTAAATCCGGTCCGGCCCGGGAATTGTCGAACTTTTCCGTCGCGGCTGGGTCTATCGCGACAGGCTGGGTTGTGAGCTCGCCGGTTAGAGATCACCCATGAGTGTTGAAGAGAGTGACCTCAAACTGGTCGAGCGGGTCCAGCGCGGCGAGCGCGCGGCGTTCGATTTGTTGGTCCTGCGATACCAGCACAAGGTGCTGAAGCTGATCATGCGTTACGTGCACGATGCGACCGAGGCCGAAGACATCGCACAGGAGGCTTTCGTGAAAGCGTTCCGTGCCCTGCACTCGTTTCGCGGCGATAGCGCGTTTTATACTTGGCTGTATAGAATTGCCATCAACACGGCAAAGAACGCCCTGGTTGCCACGAAGCGTCGGCCCATGGACTACGATCTCGACCTGCAGGACCCGGAACAATACGATCTGCATGCGCGGTTGGCGGAGTCCGAGACTCCGGAGGGCTTGCTGCTCACCGACGAGATTCGCGACACCGTGAACCGCGCCATAGAGAATCTACCGGAGGATTTGCGTACGGCGATCGTGCTTCGCGAGTTGGAAGGCTTGAGCTACGAGGACATCGCGGAGACCATGGATTGCCCGGTCGGTACGGTGCGTTCGCGAATTTTTCGCGCGCGCGAGGCGATTGACAAGAAGTTGCGGCCTATATTCGACGGCGGCCTTGGTCGGCCTGAGGACACATGAGCGAACAAATTCGTGAGCAGGTCTCGGCATTCCTCGACGGGGAGTTGCCCGACTCGGAAACCGAACTACTGTTGAAGCGGCTCACTCGCGACGGCGAGCTGCGCGAGAGCTTCGGCCGCTATGCCCTGATCGGCGAGTCCATTCGCGGGACGAGCCGCGGCCTCCTGACCCGCGGCTTTGCCGGCCGGGTGAATATGGCCATCGACGGCGAACCGGTCGTGGCGGTCGGGCAGGTCCGCGAATCTCGAGCCCCCCGTTGGTGGCGCCCCTTTGCGGGTGCCGCAGTGGCGGCAGGGGTGGCGGCCGTGGCGGTCGTCGCCCTGCAGCAGCGGGCGGTTGCGCCGACGCTGCGGGCCGGCCCGGCCGCCGCACCGATCACGGCGATGACGGCGCAGAACACCATTCCGGCCCAGGGTCCGGCCGGTCTGCCGCAGACGCCGCGCGAGCCCAACTCCTATATCGTGCCCCCGACGTCGGCCGCCGCGCCAGCAGGTATGCCGCAGGCGCGGCTGGCCAATTATGTGCTGGCCCACAGCCGCTATTCCTCAGGCCTCGATCTGCGCGGAGTGTTGGCAGACCTACTCATCGAGGCGGACGAGCCGCAGCCCACGGTCAACCAAGCGGCAGCGCACGTTGCTCCATGATTTTCGCCGCGCGTAATCGAGCCGGCTGGCTGATTTCCTGCGCCGTCGCCGGCGCGATGCTGGTCGCGCTGCCGCAGCGTTCCTGGTGCGCGGACGATCCGCGCGATTGGCTGCAAAAAATGAATCAGGCCTTGGCCACCCGCAACTACGACGGCACCTTCTTTCATCTGAGCGAGGGGCGGGTCGAGACCATGCGCATCGTGCATAGGGTGCGGGCCGGACGCGTGACCGAGCGGCTGCAGTCCCTCGACGGATCGGGGCGCGAGTTCATACGCAATGACGGCGAACTGACCTGCTACTTGCCCGATCAGCACACCGTCCTGGTCGAGCCGCGGCCCGATCACGGCCCCTTCCTGGGTTCGTTGCCCCAGTTCGGCGCGGATGTGAACGAGTTTTATCGCATCGAGGCGTTGACGCCGACCCGAATTCTCAACCGCACCGCCCGGGTCATCGTCGTTACACCTAAGGACCAATACCGCTTCGGGTACCGTCTGTGGCTCGATGAGAAGACGGCGATGCCGCTCAAGACCCAACTCTGCGACTCGCGCGGCGCGGTGATAGAGCAGATCTTCTTCGCGCGTCTGGAGATGCCGGAGAACATAGCGGACAGCGACCTGGCACCGGCGGTGCGCACCGACGGCATGCGATGGGTGCACCAGGGTCCCGCGCACGACAGTGCATCGCCCGCGCTTTCTGCCTTCCGCGCGAGCCAACTGCCGCCCGGCTTTCGCTTGACGGTGGCGGGCAGTCAGACACTCGGAGGGGCAAGCGCCCCCGCGAGTCATCTGGTGTATTCGGATGGATTGGCCACCGTGTCGGTGTTCGTCGAGGTCCAACAAAGCGGCGCGCCGGAGGCGGGCGCGAGCGGCGATCCCAGCACCGCTCCGCCGCCTGACCCGCCGATGCAGGGGCTGGCGCGGGTGGGTTCGGGTTTCGCATATTCCACGGTCGTGCAGGGCCATCAGGTCACCGCGGTCGGCGAAGTCCCGGCTCAGACCGTGGAGTTCATCGCCCACTCGGTCAAATCCTTGAGCACCACCGAACTCCCACGCCGTTAGTCGGTGCGCTCGAACCTGCCAAGTTTCCTGCTGTACTCTCGCCCCGGGTGCGGCCTATGCGAGGAGATGTTGAGCGAACTCGCTGCGCTGCCGGCCGTTGCCCGCGTCGGCGTCGATGTGGTCGACGTCGATGCAGACCCGGCCGCGAAGGTGCGCTACGGGCACAAGATTCCGGTGCTGCTGCTCGACGGCGAATTGGTCTGCCACGGCCGCTTGGACGCCGAGGAGGTGCATAAGGCGCTCGCTTATCATCGCCGACCGGTATAATAGGGAGTTTGCCCAAACCTGAGTCTAGATGAAGAATATCCGCAACTTTTCCATCATTGCTCATGTTGATCACGGCAAATCGACTTTGGCTGATCGATTCATCCAGGAATGCGGCGGCCTGGATGCGCGGGAAATGCAGGCCCAGGTGCTCGACACGATGGATCTGGAGCGTGAGCGCGGCATCACCATCAAAGCTCAGAGTGTGACGCTCGGGTTCAAGTCGGTCACCGGCGAGCTGTACCAGCTGAATTTCATCGATACGCCGGGTCATGTGGACTTTTCTTACGAGGTGTCGCGGTCGCTGGCGGCCTGCGAGGGGGCGCTGCTGGTCGTCGACGCCGCCCAGGGAGTGGAGGCGCAGAGCGTCGCCAATTGCTACACCGCCTTGGAGCAGGGCCTCGAGGTGCTGCCGGTCATCAACAAGATCGATTTACCCTCGGCCGATCCGGCCAAGGTCATCCACGAAATTGAGGAAATCATCGGTATCCCCGCCGAAGATGCCGCGTTGGTCAGCGCCAAGACGGGCCTCGGGGTGCCTGAGTTGTTGGAGCAGTTGGTCAAGCGCATACCTGCGCCGAAGGGCGACCCGGACGGTCCCTTGCAGGCGCTGATCATCGATTCGTGGTTCGACAACTACGTCGGGGTGGTTTCACTGGTGCGTGTGATGAATGGTGCGCTGCACACCGGCGCCAAGATTCGCGTCATGTCGACGGGGCGCAGTCATCAAGTCGACAAGCTGGGCCGCTTCGCTCCCAAGCCGACCACCCGCGATTCTCTGTTGACCGGGGAAGTCGGATTCGTCATCGCCGGCATCAAGGAAATCGACGGGGCGCCGGTGGGCGACACCATTACCCTGGAAGGCAATCCCGCCAACGCGCCGCTCGAGGGCTTCAAGCAGGTGCAGCCGCGCGTCTTCGCCGGATTGTTCCCCGTGAGCTCCGACGACTATGAGCAATTTCGCGAGGCGCTGAAAAAGCTCAAGCTCAACGACTCGGCACTGCATTTCGAGCCCGAGGTGTCGACCGCGCTCGGATTCGGATTCCGCTGCGGCTTCCTCGGGCTGCTGCACATGGACATCGTGCAGGAACGCCTCGAGCGCGAGTACGACCTGGACCTCATCACCAGCGCTCCGACCGTGATCTACGAGCTCAAGCTCACCGACGGATCGGTCGTCTACGTCGACAATCCGACCAAACTACCGCCCCAGGACCGGATCTCCGAGCTGCGCGAACCCATCATCACCGCCAACATCCTGGTGCCTCCGGACCATGTGGGCGCGGTGTTGACTCTGTGCAGCGAAAAGCGCGGCGTGCAGAAGAAGATGCTGTTCCTCGGCAGTCAAGTGTCGCTTCAATATGAATTGCCGCTCGCCGAGGTCGTGCTCGATTTCTTCGATCGGCTAAAATCGGCGAGCCGCGGCTACGCATCGTTCGACTATGAATTCAGCCATTTTCAGGCGGCGCCCCTGGTCAAACTCGACGTGCTGATCAACGGCGATCCGGTCGATGCGCTGTCGCTCATCGTGCACAAGGATAACTCCTACAACCGCGGCCGCGAGCTGGTCGACAAGATGCAGGAATTGATTCCCCGCCAGATGTTCGACATCGCTGTGCAGGCGGCCATCGGCAGCCACATCATCGCGCGCGCCAGCGTCAAGGCGATGCGCAAGAACGTGCTGGCCAAGTGCTACGGCGGCGACATCACGCGCAAACGCAAGTTGCTCGAGAAGCAGAAGGCGGGCAAGAAGCGAATGAAGCAAGTGGGTCAGGTCGAAATTCCGCAAGAGGCTTTCTTGGCCGTCTTGCAGGTCGGCAAGAAGACGAATTGATTTACGGAGGAATTTCGTGAACGACGGCGATAACCTTTTCATGGGCTTACTGTGCGCCGGCATCGCCTGCGTAGTTGTGATCTTGGCGGACGGCTGGATCTTCCGGCCCAAGAGAGATCCCGGGGCCACGAGCACGGCGGAACCGTGGCTGCCGAAAATGGCGGGCTATGCGCTGGTGGTCCTGGCGCTCGCGATGCTGTGGCGTCTGTTTCGCTACGAGGCGGTTGATTTCAGCTTCATGTTGGTGGTGGTCGGCGCATTGTCCGGCATCATCTGGTTGTTGGATCGGGCCTTCTTCGCGCGCCGCCGCAAGCTCGCCGCCGCCGCGGCAGGCACGCCGGCGGAGCGGGTGCGCGAACCCATCGCCGTCGAATATGCGCGCTCGTTCTTTCCGGTCATCGTGCTCGTCCTGGTCATACGGTCGTTTCTCTTCGAGCCGTTTCGCATCCCGTCCGATTCCATGATGCCGACGCTCTACGACGGAGATTTCATCTTCGTCAGCAAGTATTCCTACGGATTGCGCCTGCCCGTCACCAATACGCTGCTGTTTGCGACGGGGACGCCGCAGCGGGGCGATGTCATCGTGTTCCGCCTGCCGCCCAATCCGAAAATCAACTACATCAAACGCTTGGTCGGCCTCCCCGGAGACCGCATCCGGGTGGATGAGAACAACCAGTTATATATCAACGGCAAGCCCATGCCGCAGGAGCGCGGGCCCGCCTACACCGGTCCCAAGCAGGACATGTGGAACTACGTGGGGGCTCCGACGGCATTCGAGCAGCTGGACGCCAAGCGCCACCGCATCATGTTTTCCGCGGGCGGGGCCAAGACGGGCGAATGGGTGGTCCCGCCCAAGCACTATTTCTTCATGGGCGACAATCGCAATAACAGCAAGGACAGTCGCTTCCTGGACGATAGCGAGGCGCCCGGCTTCGTTCCGGAGCAAAATCTGGTGGGTAAGGCGGTGCGAATTTGGCTTAATCTTGATACTCGTGACGGACCTCTCTGGCGGCGGATGGGGAATGCGATTCAATAGAGGGCCACATAGGGAGCCATGACATGAAGCAACTAATGCGCCGGCGTCAGCAGGGAATGACTTTCATCGGTCTGATGTGCATTCTCGTGCTGGTCGGCACCATCGGCTATGCCGGCGTTCGCCTGGTGCCCGTGTACCTGAACTACATGAAGCTCGTGCGGACCCTGGAATCGGCCGCCACGGAGTTCAAGGGCGAAGCGCCCAACCTCGACGGCGTACGCAAGTCCATCGATCGGCACTGGGCGATAGAAGACATCACCGGGATAGACGAGAAGGACGTCGAGATCACCAGGGACGACGGCGGTCTGACGCTGCACGCGGTCTACGACGACGCGGTGCCGTACCTCGGCAACGTTTCGCTGTCCGTGCATTTCGACAAGACCGTGAAGGTGCAGTGATTCCACTGCGCAAATCCGACGAATTGCCGGGGTGGGTCGAGCGTTCCTTGGGCTACGTATTCATGAACCCGGACCTGTGTCACGCGGCGCTGACTCATCGCAGCGCAGGCGCGGAACACAATGAGCGGCTGGAATTCCTGGGTGATTCGATTCTGAATTGCAGCGTGGCGCGCATGCTTTACGAAGCGCACCCCGAGGCGGACGAAGGAGCCCTGTCCCGGCTCCGGGCCACTCTGGTGAGCGGCGAGACGCTGGCGCAGATCGCCGGGGAACTCGGCCTGGGCGATCACCTGCGGCTCGGGCCCGGCGAGCTGAAATCCGGCGGGTTTCGCCGGGCGTCGATACTGGCGGATGCGTTGGAGGCCCTCTTGGGCGCGATTTTCCTGGATTCGGGATTCGACGCGACTGCGGCAGTCGTGGCGCGCATGGTGGGTCCGCGGCTGTCGCAACTGCCGGCGGCGGATTCGCTGAAGGACCCGAAAACCCGCCTTCAGGAGGCACTGCAGGCGCGCGGCCTTGCCCTGCCGGTCTACACCCTGACCGCGGTGACGGGGGACCCTCACCTGCAGTCGTTTACCATCAGTTGCGAGGTTCCGATATTCGGGATCGCCGCCGTCGGCGAGGGCGGCAGCCGCCGGCGTGCCGAGCAATTGGCCGCGGCGAAATTGCTGCAGCTGCTGCCGGCCGAAATGCGGAAACCGGCATGAGCGAGGCGAAGTTTCGGGCCGGGCATGTGGCCATCGTGGGACGGCCGAACGTCGGCAAGTCGACCCTGGTGAACGCCCTGGTGGGCCGCAAGGTGTCCATCGTCACAGCCAAGCCCCAAACCACGCGGCATCGTATTTTGGGTGTAGTCAACCGGCCCGACGCACAGCTGGTCCTGGTCGATACCCCGGGCCTGCATGAATCGACGCGCCGGGTGATGAATCAGTACATGAACCGCGTCGCCCTCTCATCGTCTCAGGATGCAGACATCATTCTGTTCGTGATCGAGGCCATGCGCTTCACCGACGAGGACATGTGGGTCTGGGAGCGCGTGCGGGGCCTGAAGCAGCCCTTGTTCCTCTGCATCAACAAGGTCGATCGCGTCTTCCCGAAGGAGAAGCTGCTGCCCTTCCTCGATGAGATGACCGAGCGCATCCCCGCCTCGGGAATCATACCGATATCGGCGCTCGAGTCTGATAACCTTGATCGCCTGGTCGATCTCATCGGGTCGCGCCTGCCGGTATCGCCGCCGCTGTTCGCCGCCGATGTCGTCACCGATCGCGACGAGCCCTTTCACGCGGCCGAGATCGTGCGCGAGAAACTGACGTTGAAGCTGCGCGAGGAATTGCCCTATGGCATCAATGTGCAAATCGAGCGCTTTGCCGACGAAAACAATCGCATCATGATCAACGCCGTCATCTGGGTCGAGCGCGCCGGGCAGAAGGCCATCGTGATCGGCCAGGGCGGCGAGCGATTGAAGGAGATCGGCCGTCTCGCCCGCATCGAGCTCAACGACCTATGGCAGCGCTCGGTGCATCTGGAATTGTGGGTCAAGGTCAAGGAAAACTGGGCCGATAGCGAGATGGCGCTGCGCCAGTTTGGGTACGACACCTTGTGAAGAGCTTGGGCGGGCTCAAGGGCATGCCATCCTCCCGACGGGTGTGGTTGGCGCCGGCCTACGTCTTGCACCAATACCCCTATCGCGACACCAGCCGGATCGTGGAGGTCATGACAGGGGATCATGGACGGCTCACGCTGTTCGCGCGCGGCGCCAATGGACCCAAATCCACCTTGAGGGGCTTGCTGCGGCCCTTCCAGCGGATGCTCGTATCCTGGTCGGGCAACGGCGAAGCCCGTCAACTGGTGACGGCCGAGATCGACGGCCGGGTGACCAACCTCGCGCCGCAACGGCTCATGAGCGGATTTTATCTCAACGAGCTGCTCTTGAAGCTGACCCAGCGTTGCGATCCGCACCCCGAAATTTTCCTCTCCTATGCCTGTTGCGTACAGGCGCTGTGCGATGGGGAGATCGAGGAGGCGACCTTGCGCCGCTTCGAGAAACGCTTGCTGAACGACCTCGGCTACGGGCTCGAGCTTGCCAAGACCGGCGACGGAGTTCCGGTGGAGCCGGGTCGCTACTACCGGTTCGCCGCGATGAGCGGACCGCAGCTCTGCGTGGCCGAGGCGCCGGGCGCGGTCTACGGCCAATCCCTGGCCGATCTGCAGGCCGAGTGCTTCGATGATGCCCGCTCGCTGCGCGACGCAAAACGGGTGCTGCGCGCGGCCATCGATGCGTGTCTCGACGGCCGCTCCTTGAAATCGCGCGAGGTGGCCCTTGCACTGCGCCGTCGCCAGGAGGGCGTATGAGCGGCGGCGCCCTGCACTCTGGGATTGCGCTCGGCGTGAACATCGATCACGTGGCGACCTTGCGCCAGGCGCGGCGCGGCCGCTACCCCGATCCCCTCTATGCGGCGCTTCTGGCGGAGGAGGCGGGCGCGGACAGCATCACCTTGCATCTGCGCGAGGACCGGCGGCACATCCAGGATCGGGACGTCGCCGCGCTGCGCGCTGCGCTGCAGACCCGCATGAATTTGGAAATGGCGGTCACCGACGAGATGACGCAGATCGCACTCAAGGTGCTGCCGCAGGATTGCTGCCTGGTGCCGGAATCGCGCCAGGAAGTCACCACCGAGGGGGGCTTGAACGTCCTCGGGCAGAGCGCGCGGATCGCAGATGCCGTGAAGACGCTTGGGCGCGCGGGCATTCGCGTCTCCCTGTTCATCGATCCGGACCCGGAACAAATCGAGGCCGCGCAACGCGCCGGTGCTCCCGCGATCGAGTTGCACACGGGCGCCTATGCGGATTCCGCGGGTGCCGCGCGCGCGCGCGAGTTCGAGCGAATGCTGGCCGCCGCCAAATTCGCCTCGCGCCTCGGGCTGATCGTGAACGCGGGCCACGGCCTCAACTATCACAACGTCCAACCCATCGCCGCCATCGCTGAAATCGTCGAACTCAACATAGGGCACGCCATCGTGGCGCGCTCGATCGCCGACGGCCTAGGCAAAGCCGTACGCGACATGAAAGAGTTGATGCGCACGGCGCGAAGCTGAACCTAAGTGCCGCGCGTTTCATGATCTACGGAATCGGCATCGATGTGCTCAAGGTCGATCGCATCCAGCGCGTGTATGAGAAGCACGGCGAGCGATTTTTGTCGCATCTGCTGATGCCCGAGGAGCGCGCCCAGTTCGAGCGCACGGCCCGTCCCGTGCGCTTCATCGCCATGCGCTTCGCAGCCAAGGAGGCCATCGTCAAAGGCATGGGCACCGGATTCGCGCACGGCGTGTGGATACGCGACGTCGGAGTGGTGCAGAACTCCTGGGGCAAGCCGGAGGTGGTCTACTCGGCGCGCGGCGCCAAGGTTCGCGACGGTCTGGGAATAGGCGAGGGCCACGTCACCCTGACCGACGAGGCGGGCCTGGTGGTGGCGGTGGCCGTGCTCATGCGCCGGAGCCCCTAGTGAACACCCTGGTGTTCGACATCGAGACGGTGCCCGACACGGATCTCGGCAGGCGTCTGTACGGTCTGCATGATTTGTCGGATGAGCACGTTGCGCAGATCATGTTCACCAAACGCCGCGAGGAGACCGGCAGCGAATTTCTCTCGCACGAGCAGCACCGCGTCGTCGCCATCTCCGTGGCAATGCGCTCGCGAGACACGTTGAAGCTGTGGAGCCTGGGCGAGGAGAGCTCCACGGAAAAGGATTTGATCGAGCGCTTCTTCGACGGTTTGGACAAGTACACGCCGGACTTGGTCTCCTGGAACGGCGCGGGGTTCGACCTGCCGGTGCTGCACTATCGCAGCCTGCTGCACGGCGTAACGGCCGCACGCTACTGGGAAACGGGCGATTCCGACCATAGTTTCAGATTCAGCAATTACTTGAGCCGTTTTCATTGGCGGCACATGGACCTGATGGACATTCTCTCGGGGTTCCAGGGGCGGGGGCGCGCGAGCCTCAACGATATCGCCACCCTGCTGGGGTTTCCGGGCAAGGTGGGCATGCACGGTGCCCAAGTGTGGGGCGAGTACCTCAAGGGCGGCCTGCCCCGGATTCGCGATTACTGCGAGACCGACGTGCTCAACACCTATTTGATTTATTTGCGCTTCGAGCTCGTACGCGGACATCTGAACGGGGTCGAGCACGCCGGGGAGGTCGCGCGGGTGCGCAAGCTGCTGAGCGACTCGACCGCGGCGCACCTCAGGGAATTTGCGGCTGCGTGGCCCGAGAGTATCGCCTGAGCGAGATTCAGGAAGCCGACATCGTCGACCTGGCCCACGATGGGCGGGGGATCGCGCGAGTCGGCGGCAAAACCGTATTCATCGATGGGGCGCTGCCTGGAGAACACGTTCGTTTCCGGATTCTCAAGCGCCGCCGGCAGTTCGACGAAGCGGGACTCGTCGACGTTCTTCGCGCCTCGCCGGATCGCGTGGTCCCCGCCTGCGCGCACTTCGGGGTGTGCGGGGGCTGCTCCCTGCAGCATCTGTCGGCGGCGGCTCAAATTGCCGCCAAAGAGCGGCAGCTACTCGACAATCTCGAGCGCATCGGCCGGGTGCGCCCGCAGCGCGTGCTGGCGCCGATGCGGGGACCGGAGTGGGCCTATCGCCGCCGGGCACGGCTCGGGGTCAAGTACGTCCACAAGAAGGGCCGGGTGCTGGCCGGTTTTCGCGAACGCGAGAAGCCCTATATCGCCGACCTGCAGCGCTGCGAGGTGCTGCTCAGGCCGCTGGCCGATTTGCCGCGGGACCTGGCCGCACTGGTAGAGACCCTGGACATACGCGAGCACCTGCCGCAGGTGGAGGTAGCGGCAGGGGATGCTGCGACCGCGCTGGTTCTGCGCGTGCTGCAGCAGCCGGGAGCCGCGGACCTCGCGAAAATCGCGGACTTCGGCGACCGCTACGGAGTGCAGATCTATCTGCAGAGCGGCGGACTCGACACCGTACGGCCCCTGCGCCCGGACCTTCCCGCGCTGAACTACGCCGTGGACGGCGCCGGCGTGATCATTGAATTCGGGCCGGTCGATTTCATTCAGGTGAACCGTGAGATCAATGTGTCCATGGTGGCTGCGGCCGTCGAGATGCTCGAGCCCACCGCCGACGATTCGGTGCTCGACTTGTTTTGCGGATTGGGCAACTTCACTCTGCCCCTGTCCCGTCGTGCAGGCCGGGCGTCGGGAGTGGAGGGCGATGCGTCGCTCATCGCCAAGGCCCGGTCCAACGCCGCCCGCAATGGCATTGGCAATACTGCGTTCTTCATGGAGAATCTATTCGAACCGACGCAGTTCGGAGCGTGGGCGAACGAGCGCTATGATTTGGTGCTGCTCGACCCGCCGCGAGCCGGAGCCGCCGAGCTGCTGCCGCGGATGGCGCACTGGCGGCCGCGCCGAGTCGTGTATATTTCCTGCCATCCGGGGAGTTTGGCGCGGGATGCGGAGATCTTGGTGCACGGCCAGGGATTCGCGCTGACCTGCGCAGGGGTGATGGACATGTTTCCGCATACGACGCACGTCGAATCGATCGCAGTGTTCGAGGCGCCCGCGTGAGTTTGGGACCGCTCATGGTCGACATCGCGGGCACCGAACTCACCGCGGAAGACGTCCGCGTGCTCTCGCACCCCCTGGTCGGCAGCGTCCTCCTGTTCACCCGCAACTACCGCGATCCGGCCCAGCTCACCGCCCTGACGGGAGCGATCCGCGCCTTGCGCACCCCTCATCTGCTGATCGCGGTGGACCACGAAGGGGGGCGGGTGCAGCGCTTCCGCGAGGGGTTTACGCGCCTGCCGGCCATGCGGCTCCTGGGCAGGCGTTTCGACGAGGACAGGCGCGACGCGCTTGCACTGGCGCAGTCGGTGGGCTGGTTGATGGCCAGCGAACTGCGCGCCGTGGGCGTGGATTTCAGCTTCGCTCCCTGCGTCGACCTCGACTACGGTGTGAGCGAGGTCATCGGCGATCGCGCCTTTCACCGCGATCCGGATACGGTGGCGGCGCTCGCCGTAGCCTTGCTGTCGGGCATGCGCGAGGCGGGGATGCCGGCGATTGCCAAGCATTTTCCGGGCCATGGCGCCGTGGTTGCCGATTCGCATGTGGCGCTGCCGGTGGACAGGAGGGAGTTCGCCGATCTGGAGGCGGATATTCGCCCCTATCGCCCGCTGATCGACAATAACGTGGCCGGGATCATGGCGGCGCATGTGGTGTTTCCGGCGGTGGATGCGTTGCCTCCCAGCTTGTCGCAGCGCTGGATTACGGGGGTATTACGCGGTGAGATGGGGTTTCACGGCTGTGTATTCGCCGACGACCTCAGCATGGCGGGAGCCGCCGCCTTCGGAGATGTGATCGCGCGCTCGGGACTCGCCTCGGCCGCAGGTTGCGACGTCCTACTCATTTGCAACGATAGACCTTCCGTAGAATTGGTGCTGGAGGCTTTCGGGGCGAATGTAGGCTCCGCCGCATCGCAGGCGCGGCTGGTGCGAATGCGCGCCCGCGGCGAGGCACCGGCGGATTTGCGCGCGACTCGGCGTTGGCAGGAGACGGCCGCGCGGATCGCCGGCCTATCGGTCGTACCGCCCTTGGTGCTGACAGAGGGACAGCCATGACAGGCGTTGACGCGGATCTGTATCGTCGCTTGGTCGACACGTCGCCCGAGGGTGTCGTGCTCGTGGATGCGCAAGATCCCGAACGCCCGGTGATCTACGTGAATCCCGGATTCGAAGCATTGACCGGCTATTCGGCGGCCGAGCTGCTCGGCCGCAATCTGCGCTTTCTGCAGGGAGACGACCGCGAGCAAGACGGGAGGCAGCGGTTGCGCGAGGCGCTCAAGGTGGGAGAGTCCTGCCGGGTGCTGCTGCGAAACTACCGCAAGGACGGCAGGGTGTTCTGGAATGAGATGACCGTTTTGCCGCTGCTCGATGCGGGCGGCCGGGTCACTCATTTCGTCGGACATCATCGGGACGCGGGCGAGCGGCTGCACATCGACCCGAAGCTTGCGCGCGATACGTTGAGCGGATCGCACCAACCGACTGCGGTGGCGATCCGCGACGATCGATTGACGGGCCTTTTCACGCTGCCCTATCTCGAGGAACTGCTGAAGCGCGATTGGTCGGTTGCACAGCGGGAGAAGCGCAGCATCGCGGTTTTTTCGATCGACATCGACGCTCTCGACCTATACAACGCGACCTTCGGTCGAGCGGCCGGAGATTCCACGATTCGCCGCGTGGCCCACGTGGTATCAGGGTGTCTGCGCCGCGCGAGCGATGTGGCGGCGCGGATCGAAGGCGGGAGTTTGATCGCATTCGCGCCCGGCCTCACAACGGAGCAGGCGCTGCGCGTGGGCCAGCTCATGGCCGAGCGGGTCCGGGAGCTGCGGATCCATCACCCGCGTTCGGCGGTGCTGCGTTTCATCAGCGTCAGTGTGGGGGTATGCGCCGCGATCCCGGAACCGAACGACAGCCCCTCGAGCCTGTTGCAGAAGTCGCAGCAGCAATTGCAGATCGCCAAGAAGTCCGGGCGCAATCAAGCCGCTTGACCAGCGGAGCCACCGCATCCAATTCACTCGCGCCATCGTTCGCCCGCCGGCCCGCAGCTTCGCGGCCGGGTTGTCCGCGGCCGCGGAAGGGCCGCCGGACGTGGATCTGGCGCTCGAGCAGCACGCGCGGTACGTCCTGGCGCTGCGCGACTGCGGCCTCGACATCATCCAATTGCAGCCGGATGAGGCCCATCCCGACGCAACCTTTGTCGAGGACACGGCGATCGTCACCGAACGGGGCGCCGTACTTACCCGCCCCGGGGCTCCGAGCCGCCGAGGCGAGGTGCAAGGTATCGCGCAATGCCTGCGCAATTGTTACGCACACCGGCAGACCATTGAGGCGCCGGGCACCGTCGACGGCGGGGACATCTGCGAAGCGGAGGGACACTTTCTGATCGGCGTCTCGGCGCGTACCAACGAGCAGGGCGCGCAACAGTTGGCGCAGCATCTGGGCCGGTGGGGCTACACCTCCAGCATCATCGATATCCGAAACAAACCCGCGCTGCTGCACCTGAAGAGCGGCATCGCCTATCTGGGAGAGGCGCTTTGGGTGGCGGACGCCGCCATCGAAGGCGAGCTTCGATCGAGCAGGGGCGTCGATCGCGCGGCCCGTGTCGTCATCGTGCCTCCGTCGGAGGCCTACGCGGCGAACTGCGTGCGCGTGAACGATGCGGTGTTCGTGGCCGCCGGCTACCCGCTGGTGCGCGCGGCGCTCGAGGGTAGGGGTTGTCGAGTGGTGGAGATCGACGTGTCGGAATTCAGAAAAATGGACGGCGGCCTGAGCTGCCTGTCGCTGCGCTTCTGAGGCTCAAGCCGCGGCGGCCGCGGGAAAGCGCCGTGTCGCCTCCCGCGGCCCATGGGCTTAGGATCGCTCGGTTACTTCGGCGGGATCTGTCCGCTGATGTTGTTTTCCTGGCCGTTCAGCACCTTCTGCTCGGGCTTGGTGATATGGCCGCCATTCTGGCTCGCCATGTCGCGCTCCTCCTGGCGCACCTGATGGTCCTCATGGTGCAGGTTGGCGGCTTGCGACTTGCTGAGCGTGCCGTTCTTGACGTCCTGATGAATGCGCTTGTTTTGATTGGCCAGCCGATGATTCACCTGCGTGCGCCGCGGGTGATTCTTCTGCCAGGTCGTTTCCGCCGATGCGGTCCCGGCGAGCGCGGCCAGCGAAACGAGCACGGCGACATAGCCAAGATGTCTGCGTCCTGATCCATTCATAAAAACTCCTCCGCTATCCCTCGAGTTGTTCGGTCATGATACGGCCGGATACCCGGCTGCTAAGGTGTGAAACGTCTCATCTCGCTTCAGGCCCACATGCATTACACAGAGTTAATGGGTGCAGTCCGGGCCTGACTCCAAGCGTGATCCACGTCTCATTCCGGGCCCGCCGCGAGCGGCGGGCAAAGCGAAATAAGACCGGGGCACGGCCGTAATTCACGATTTCTGCTACGAATGAGGTGTGAATATCCGCACCAAAATGATTTCGCTGCTGGCGCTGCTGTTTACGGTCCTGATCGTTCTCGAGATCTCGATTCAAAAGCAGGTGCTGATGCCGAGCTTTGCGGAACTCGAGCGCGAAGATGCGCAGACGTCGATGCGGCGCATCGAATACGCACTCGATACGACCCTGGAGAATTTGGAGCTGAGCGCGGCGGATTGGGGCAACTGGGCGGACGCGTATCAATTCGTGCAGTCGCGCAATCCGGATTTCGTGGCCGCCAACATCACTCCGGTGGCGATGAAACAGCTCCGAGTGAACGCCATAGTGATTGTCGATACGCACGGCGATTACGTGACCTCGAGCGCCCAGACGCTGGATAGCGGTGCGCCGCTGGATCTCGATTTGACCGCCCGCAAAGCGCTGCCGGAGAATTTTCCGTGGCGCGATGATTTGAGCCGGGGCAAGCCGGTGAGAGGCCTGCTGCGGACCGATCGCGGCATCATGATGATCGCAGCGGCACCCGTGCTCGACGGCAGCGGTGCCGGACAGCCCTTAGGGCTGGTGCTGATGGGCCGGCTGTTGACCCCGGCGCAGGTGCACCTGATCGGCGCTCAAGCGCAGGCCAGTCTCACCCTCGTGGCGGTGCGGCCGCTCGACACCGACAAGATCGTCGAGACCGATGTGTCGACGCAGGTCTTCAAATCTTTCGTGGATATCTACGGCAGGCCGATCATGAGCCTGCGCGTCGAGGTACCACGCAGGATCACCGCCCAGGGTCATGGAGCCGTCACCTACGCCTCGCTGTACTTGATCGGCGCCGCGGTCACGGTGCTCGTACTACTGGTGGTCGCGCTCAATCGAATCGTCTTGAGGCCCCTGGCCCGGGTGACCCGTCATGCCGTGGCGGTGGGCGAGGGCACGGACCTGACGGCCCGCTTGAACATTCCCGGGCAGGATGAGATCGCAAAACTCGCCCGGGAATTCGACCGGATGGTCGAGCGCGTTGCGGAGTCGCGGCGGCAACTCGTCGATCAGTCGTTCCAGGCCGGATTTGCCGAACTCGCCAAGGGCGTTCTGCACAACCTCGGAAACGCCATGACTCCGCTCGGAGTCAGGATTTCGAAGCTCGGCGAGCGGCTGCGCGATGCGCCCGCGGCCGACGTGGAGCTCGCTCTCGCCGAACTCGCGGCCGATCGCGCGCCTTCTACGCGGCGTGCGGATCTCGAGGAGTTCGTACGCTTGGGCTGTCACGAATTGGCGGCAGCCGTGCAGGATGCCCGCTCCGACGTCGAGGTGGTGCAGCGGCAGGCGACCATCGTGCAGACGGCGTTGAGTGAGCTCATGCGTTCGACGCGAAACGCCCATGTGGTCGAGTCCGTGCGCCTTCCCGACCTGGTCGCTCAAACTTTGGAGATCGTGCCCGATTCGGCCCGCCAGCGGCTGGTGGTGAACACCGATGAATCGCTGCGCAAGGTGGGAGCCGTGCAGGTGGCGCGTACCGTACTGCGCCTGATCCTGCAGAACCTGATCATCAATGCCGCCGATGCCGTGCGGGATGCCGGCCGGGAAAAGGGCATTCTGAATTTCGCGGCCGAGATCATCGTCGACGCCGGCAGCGATCAGCTGCACCTGCACTGCAAGGACGACGGCGTGGGGATCGCGGCGGACAATTTGCAGCGTGTGTTCGACAAGGGCTTTTCGACCAAATCGCGCGAAACGAACTACGGAATCGGTTTGCATTGGTGCGCCAACGCCATCGGCGCGCTGGGAGGCCGAATTTGGGCGGCGAGCGAGGGTCCGGGCCGCGGTGCGTCCATGCATCTGTTGCTGCCGTTGCCTATTCGAGAGAGTCGATCCATTACTTGAAGCATCGCCGAGGTTGCCGTGTCTGAAACCAAGAAACTGCCGATTCGCGTACTCGTTGCCGACGACGAAGCCGAGGTACGCAACGCCTATCGGCAGATCCTGCTCGAAACCGACATGAGCAGCGAGACCGCCGTATTCCACAATCTGCGGGAGCGGCTGTTCAGCAAGAGTATTCCGGACCAAATCGCGAAAAGTTCCTCGAGCGACACGACTTTCGCGCCCTTCTTCTGCGAGGGAGCGGAAGCGGCCGTCGCCGCCGTGCGCGACGCGCTCGCCGCGGATGATCCTTTCGCGGTGGTGTTTCTGGACATGCGGATGCCGCCCGGTCCCGACGGTGTTTGGGCCGCGGCGCGGATCAGGGAGCTCGACCCCGCCGTCGAAATCGTCCTGTGCACTGCTTATTCGGACGTCGATCCACGCGAGATCGGCGGCATGGTCCCGCCGGAAGAAAAGCTGTCTTATCTGCAGAAGCCCTTTCATCCCCATGAAATCCGGCAGATGACGATTTCGCTCGCGAGCAAGTGGCGCTCCGAACACCGCATCGTCAGGCTGGCCTACTTCGACGCATTGACCGGGTTGCCGAACCGAGAACAGTTGCGCAACCGTCTGAGCAGCACGCTCGCCTCCGCCAAACAGCATCAGCGCATGCTGGCCGTGCTGTATCTGGACCTCGATAATTTCAAACGGGTGAACGACACCCTGGGACATGCGGTCGGCGACGAACTGCTGAGGCTGGTCTCCGCGCGCCTGCGCAGCTCGCTGCGCTCCGACGATTCGGTGGAGGACCTGCCCACGGCCCGCTCCAGCCACATCGCCCGGCTCGGCGGCGACGAATTCATCGTGGTGCTGCCCAGCATAAGATCCGCCGACGATGCGGCCGCGGTCGCGGCCCGCCTCATAGCGGAGCTGCAGGAGCCCATGCGGCTCGCTTTGCATACCTTGGTGGTCACGCCGAGCGTCGGCGTCGCCCTGTTCCCGGGCGACGGAGTGGAGGTGGATACCCTGCTGCGCAACGCCGACCTTGCCATGTACTTCGCCAAGCGCAAGGGACCGGGCATGTTCGCGTTCTTCGACGCCTCGATGAACGACGCGGCCCTGCACCGCTTCACGCTGGAAGCCAAATTGCGTGGCGCGCTGGAGCGGGGCGAATTCACTCTGCACTATCAGCCGCAGTTCGACGTGCGCACGGGCGGCGTCTCCGGCATGGAAGCCCTGCTGCGTTGGACCAACGAAGAGCTGGGGGTCGTTCCGCCGACGGAATTCATTCCGGTGGCCGAGGAAACCGGACTCATTCTGAGCATCGGAGAATGGGTGTTGCGCACGGCCTGCGCTCAGACCAAGGCCTGGGTCGACGAAGGCCTGCCGGTAACCCGCATGGCGGTCAACGTTTCGGGGCAGCAATTCATACTGAAGGATTTTCCGCGACTGGTGGCGGACATCATCAAGGAAGCCGGCATAGAGCCGTCGATGCTGGAGTTGGAAATCACCGAATCGGTCGTGATGAAGGACGAGGCCTGGGCCGAAACTGCGTTGGCGCAATTGAAGGAGCTGGGCGTGATGCTGGCCATCGACGACTTCGGAACGGGCTACTCGAGCTTCGGCCGATTGCGGCACTTCGCCGTCGACCGGTTGAAGATCGACCGGTCGTTCATGACCAGTCTCATCGACTGCAGCGACGACCGGGCGATCGCGGCCGCGATCATCGCCATGTCGCGATCCATGCGGATCAGCGTCACCGCGGAAGGCGTCGAGAGTTTCCCGCAGCTCTTGTTCCTGCAGGAGCACGACTGCCACGAGGCGCAGGGCTTTCTGTTCAGCCGCGCATTGCCCGCCGCCGACGCGCAGAAACTGCTGCGCCGGGCGGCGGAGACCACGGCGGGAACCCGCACTCAGCGACTGAGATCCCTGATCGGATAGCGCTCCGCGTCGCCTTAAGGGGCGGGGTGGTGCTTCATCCAATGCCGCGCGATGCTCGCGCGGTTGCACAGCCAAGCGCCCTTATGGCGCTGGATGTGATCGAGCAGCCGGACCAATGCGCCGATTCGGCCGGGCCGTCCGATGATGCGTGAATGCAAACTGATGGTCATCATACGCGGCCGGCCTTCATTGCCCAGACGGTACAACCAATCGAAGGCGTCGCGGCAATAGACAAAAAAATCCTCGCCGGTGGCGAAGTCGCCGCCGCGCTGCAGGCGGCTGTCATTGTTGTCGAAGCTGTGGGGCAGGATGAGGTGCGCGCGCCCGCCGATGCGGGTCCAGTAGGGAAGATCATCGTTGTAGGCATCGCTGTCGTAGAGAAAGCCGCCGGCCTCGACCACGAGCCGCCGTGTGTTCACGCTCGGGCGGCCGGTGTACCAGCCGAGGGGTTTTTGACCGGTGAGGCGCGTAATGACCTCGATGTTGCGCAGCATGTCGGCGCGCTCGGCTTCCTCGGCGACTAAGCTGTAGTCGATCCAGCGGTGGCCGTGACAGGCGACTTCGAAGCCACTGTCCGCTATGAAAGCGGCGGCGCCGGGATTGCGCTCGAGCGCCATACCCACCGCATAGACGGTGGCGTCCACCCGGCGCTCGCGCAGAATTCTCATGATCTCCCAGAAACCTACGCGGCTACCGTATTCGAAATTCGACTCGACGTTGAGATTGCGCGCATTGGGTAATGGTTCGCCGCCGACGTCGGTCAACACCGATTCGGAATGCGCATCGCCGTGCAGTACACAGTTCTCGCCTCCCTCCTCGTAGTTGAGCACGAAGGACACTGCGACCCGGGCCTCGAGGGGCCAGCGCACGGCGGGCGGGCGAGCACCATAGCCGATGAGATCGCGCGGATAGTGCTCGGAGGAGTCCATGTCAGGAGACGGAGAGGCGTTCCGCCGCCAACCAGTCCATGTAGGCGTGCAGTGCCTCGCGCACCGGGCGCGGGCGCCAGCCGGTCTCGCCCGTGATGCGCGAAATGTCGTAGGCACCCCACATGCCGTCGGTCAGCGTCGCATCCTGCAGAATGTCGGCCTCGCTCTCGGTAGTGATCTCGGCGTGGAAACCCGGCGCCTTTTCCGCAGCCCAGCCTACCAGATCGCCCACCGTCGCGGTTCTGCCCGCAGCGACGTTGTAGGCAGCGTAGTGCAGCGTCGGCGCGTGCAGCAGCGAGACGATGGCGCGCGCCACGTCCTCGGCGTGAATGTAGTCGCCCACGGCGCTCAGAGTGTTGACCCGAACGCGCCGCATGCCGTCGACCGCCATATGCGCGATGCGATTCGGAACATGGCGAAAATTTCGGCTCGCCGTCACCCGGTCCATGGTTCCGTACACCGAGGAGGGCCGCACCGATGCCGTCGACAGACCGAACAATTCCCCGTAGCGCTCGGTGATCAGCTCGGATGCCAGCTTCGAGATGCCGTAGAGGCGCCGCGGCATCACATAGCCGTCCTCCGGCAGAGGCTCTCCGGGCCGATCCGGGCCGTGATGCTTATAGACCGCGCCGGAGCTCACGTAAATGAATCTTTCGAGCTTGGGCAGGGTGCGCGCCCACCCGAGCACGGCCACCGTTCCCATGACGTTGACGTCGATGATTCGGCCCGGATTCTCCGCTTCGGGCTCGCGCTTCGCTTCGGCGGCCGTGCCGCGCGACAGCGGCGTGACCGTGGCTCCGTGGACGATGTGGGTGATGTCGCCCCCCAGCTTGGGCCCCCAGGCGTCGGGCTGAGTCACGTCCGCAACCACCACCTGGAGCCGATTCGCCACGGAGGCAAAGTAGCGCCCGGCCGCCGCGTCGGGCGCGGCGGCGTCGAGGATCACCAGGCGCTCCTGGGGATGGGCGTCGAGCCAGTGCCGCCCGAGCACGCTCATGACGAAACCGGTGGCTCCTGTGACCAGCAGCCTCATGGCGGGGGAAAGTCGAGCAGCAATCCGAGCAGGGCTTGCGTCGCGACGCTGAAATCGTCCAAGGTCATCGCTTCATCCGGGTTGTGGCTGCCGTTATCGTTGCGCACGAAGATCATGCCGGTCGGGATGCCCATTTTCGCGAACACCGCCGCGTCGTGGCCGGCGCCGCTCGCCATTTCATAGGGGCGATCGAGACGGCCGTTCAGGGCGGCGCGCAGCCGTTCATCCATCACGGCCGGCGGCGAGTCGCTGGTGGCGCCGAGATCGAAGTCGACGCGATAGGCTTTGCCGATCCGCGCCGCGGCCTGCCGGGCTTCGGCGGCGACGGCGTTCATGGTGGCGTCCGAGACGCTGCGCACGTCGATGACGAAGCGAGTTTCGCCGGCAATCTTGCTGGGTCCGTGCATGGCGGGGTCGGTATAGAACTCTCCCGAGGTGATCACGAGATCCTCGCCGGCCCGTTCCCGCGCCACCCACGTCTCCTCCAGGTGGTGCAGCAGCGCCACCGTCGCCGCGACCGCATCGTGGCGATGCGCGCGATTGACGGCGCCGGAGTGCCCATACCGGCCGATGCAGCGCGCATTGCGAAATCGCTTGCAGCCTCTGATGCCGGTGACGGCGGCGGCGGGGAGTCCCTCGGCCACCAGCGTCGGCCCTTGCTCGATGTGCAGCTCCAAGTAGGCGCGGATCCCCTTGGGATCGAGCAGCGGGCGGCGCTCCCTGATGGGTTGCGGGTCAAATCCACGCTCGATCAAGGTGGCTTCGAGACTCTTGCCGTTGTCCGATCGGGGTATCCTCAAGCAGGCCGGGTCGAGCAATCCGAACGCGCCGCCGCTGCCCAGATAGGCAATGTCGAACCAGGCAGACTCTTCGGCGCGAATGCCCATGACGGTGATATCGCAAGGGGGGCGCTCTCCCGCCTGCTTGAGCGCGGACACCGCGCAGAGGCCCGCCACCACGCCTGCGGCGCCGTCGTAGTTGCCACCTTGAGGGACGCTGTCCAGATGCGAGCCGATCATGATTCGCGGCGCCAGCCGATCCCGTCCCGCGAGCGTCATCAGCAGGTTGCCGATGGCATCGATGGAAATATCCAGGCCGATTTTATCGGCCGCGGCATGCATGATGTCGTGCGCGGCCTGTTCGCCCGGCCCGTAGCTATCGCGCACGATTCCCCGTCCGCGGCGAGTCGCGCGGCCGAGACTATCGAAGAGCGCGGCTGCCAGCTTAAGATCGGGTTCGAGTCGTTCGATCGGCATTTTGAACGGCTATGTTAACTCAGGAGGGAACCAAGCAGATGTCCAGTTTACTTGCCGGGAAAATCGCCGTCGTCACCGGAGCGAGTTCGGGGATCGGCCGCGCCATCGCGGCGAACTTTGCCGCCGAAGGAGCCGTCGTCGTCATCGCCGATGTGACGGCGCAGCCGCTCGAGGGCGGCGAGCCGACGCTCGATCTCATCGCGAGGTCCGGCGGCACGGCGTTCTTCGAGAAGACCGATGTCGCAAGCTGGGACGACGTCGATGCGCTGATCGGCAAGACTGTCGCGCGTCACGGACGGCTCGACGTGATGGTGAACAATGCAGCGATATTCTCCGGAACGGCGCTGCTCGAGACCAGCGCGGCACAGTGGGAACAGGTGATGAGAGTGAACCTGACCGGCATGTTCTACGGCTGCAAGCGCGCCATCCAGCAAATGATCGCGCAGGAGCCGCGAGGCGAAGTGCGCGGGCGCGTGATCAATCTGGGATCGCAGCAGGGAATCGTCACCTCGCCGCGCGACACGCCCTACGGCGTGAGCAAGGCGGGCGCGATCTATTTGACCAAGCAGATCGCCGTGGACTATGCGGCGGACCTGATCGTGTGCAACTGCATTTCGCCCGGCAAGATCGTCACCGGCCACCCGGGCCTGCCCATGGATCCGGCGCTGCTCGACAACGCGCGCAGGCGCACTCCGTGGCCGCGTCTCGGCGAACCTCAGGATATTGCCAACGCCGCCGTGTTTCTGGCCGGCGATCGGTCCACCTACATGACGGGTTCGAACCTGGTGGTCGACGGCGGGTGGCTGGCGCGCTAGCGGTTGGGTATCGAGTAGAGCTTGCCCAGGAAGGGCGACTTGTCGATCTGATCGACGGCGGCGACATACAGGGTCTTCTCGTCCGGGCTGAACGCGAAATTCGGCACCTGCAACGACGGCAGCGTCAACTCGCGCACGAGTTTACCCTGGGCGTTGACGATGAATATCACGCCCGCGAGAGGTACGTTCGTCTCGCGGGCGCTCTGACCGATGTAGATCTCGCCGCGCGAATCGATCTTCACCCCGTCGGGATAGATGTGCACCACGTGATGGGTGAGGTCGTCCAGGTTCACGAAAAGTCGCCGATCCGACAGGGACGCGTCGGGTGCTATTTTGAACTTGACCAGGCGGTATTCGTTGGTCTCCACGACATAGAGAATCTTACCGTCCTTGGATACCGCGATGCCGTTGGCGTTGTGCAGACCGTCCGCCTCGAGCGTGATCACGCCGTCGGGACCGATGTAGAAGACCTTGCCGTCGAGCGCCTCGGGAGGCGTGCCCGATGCCGTGAAATAGATGCCGCCGCGCCGATCGGGCGCGAAGTCGTTGGGGCCGGTGAATTTGCGGCCGTCCTTGTCCTGTGTATAGGCCGGCAGCACGGCGCCGTCGGCGGACATGCGGCCGATCGTGCCGTTGTCGTAGCAGGTGGCCAGGAATTCGCCGTGCACGGTCGGCACGACCGCGGACTGTCCGCAGCCCTTCTGTGCGGCGAACACTGTGTTCTTGTTGCCGTCCCAGGTCATCACCGCGTTGCGGTCGTACTCCACGTAGTACAGCTTGCCTTGATACCAGATGGGGCCTTCCGGGTAATGCGCGTCGTCGTTGAGCACCTTGATGCCGCTCTCGGCATGGCACGTCATGCCGATCGCACAGAACAGTATGCAGATGATTGCTTTCACGGGGCCCTCGTTACCGTTGCGCGAGTTCTCGGGCGGTCACATAGCCGATGGCGCGATTTTGATCCGCCACGATGGTCCTGCTCGCCATGCAGAAATGATACACCGCCCAGAATCCCGTCGGCGCGAGCACCAGCAGCGCCAGCCGCAGCGAGTGCGCATCCGCCCCGTGACTGCCTGCGAACCAGTCGCTCAACAGTCCCACGCCCTGGGGCGCGATGATCAAGTTGAACACATTGCCGACCACCAGAGACCAGGCGGTGAACATGGCGCGCATGCGAGGCGGGGCCAGGTTCTGCATCAAGCCCATGCATGGCCCGATGTAGAAGTAGATGGCCGGAATGAACAGCCAGAACATTGATTTCGCGACGTCCAGTGAATGAGTCCAGTAGGCGATGAAGGACGGAACAGTGGTCAGCGCGACGCCCGCCGCCAACAGCCAAACGACGCGCCGCGGATCGGCCATGGACGGACGCGACAGGATCCAAGCGGTGCCGGCGGTCGCTATGATGCCGCCCGCCAAATGGATGTGGCCCGTGACCGCTCCGGCTTCGCCGACGTTCATTCCGTAGCTGCGGATGAGGAATGTGGGCGTAAACCAAATGAGACCCCAGCCCCACAGGGCACAGACCCCCGATCCCATGACGACGTGAAATGCGGCTTTCTGCCGCCACAGGAATCGCAAGGACTCCAGCAGCGGCGGCGCCTCGGCATCGGCCACCGCGTCCAGGCGTCCGCGCGCCGGTTCACGAATGGTCAGATAGATGATGGCCCCCATGACGACGCCCGGAACGCCGAGTGCCAGAAAAGCGGCGCGCCAGCCGTAAGCATGCGCGACCGCGCCCGCCAAGTCGGCGCCCAGCCAGGCGCCGATCGGCGCGCCGAGCGCAAACACGCCCAAGGCCATGGGGCGCCGGTCCGCCGGAAAATAATCGGCGATGATGGAGTTCGCAGGCGGCGTTCCCCCCGTTTCGCCGATGCCGACGGCGACTCGGGCCGCCAGGAATTGCCAATAATTTCGCGACACGCCGCACAGCGCAGTGAAGCCCGACCATAGGATCAAGGAGGCGGCGAGGATGTTGCGCCGGTTCCTGCGGTCGGCCAGCCAGGACATCGGAATACCGAAGGAGACGTAGAACAATCCCAGAGGTACTCCGGTGAGAAAGCCCGCTCCGGCATCCGTCAACTTGAGGTCGAGCCGGATGGGCTCGAGGACGGTGGACACCACGTACCGGTCGGCGATGCTGACGGCGTAGACCAGGCACATCACGATCACCACATACCATCGCTCGGCGGCGGATGCAGCCAGGGAGCGGGGGGAATCAAGAACAGTCGTGCTCAAGCGTGATCCTCGCGGCTTTCGGCCAACGACAAAGGGTACGGATACATCGTGTTCAGAAGTGTTCGACCCACGGGCGCAGTTCGACCTCATGCGACCAGGCGCTGCGAGCCTGCCGCAGCACGTCGATATAGGCTTGCGCAATGGCATCAGGGTCGAGCGTGCTGTCGGGTTTGTCCGCAGGGTCCGGACGCTCCGCCGCGCGCACGGCGCCGTCGATGATGAAGTGAGCGACATGAATGCCCTTGGGGCCGAGCTCGCGCGCCGCACTTTGCGCAAGTCCGCGCAGCGCAAACTTCCCCATGGCAAAGCCGGCCGAATGCGCAAAACCCTTGACGCTGGCCGTCGCCCCCGTCAACAGAATGGCTCCGCGTCCCCGGGGCAGCATGCGCTTCGCCGCCTGCTGAGTGACCAGAAAGCCGCCGAATGCCGTGATCGCGAGAGCCCTTTGCACCGCGGCGGGATCGAGTGCGGCCAGCGGTCCCTGAACCCGGGCGGCCGCGTTGTAGACGACGATGTCGGGCTCGGGCATGCGATCGCCCACCTGGACGAACAGCTTCGCGACGGACTCCGGATCTGAGGCGTCGACGGCGAACGCTTCGGCGCGGATGTCCTCAACCAGCGAATGGAGCTTTTGGATGTTGCGGGCGGCCAGCGCCACTTTCACCCCGAGGCCGGCGAGACGCCGTGCCAGGGAGGCGCTGATCCCGGGTCCGGCGCCGACGATCAGCGCGCTGCGGTAGGGAAAGTCGGCCATGAATCTCCTCAGGCGCGGAAGCCCGCACCGATATTACAGGCTCCCCGGCTTAGTCGGGTTCCCTCACGAATACCAACAGGCGGTTGTTCGCGGGCAGGTCGTTGTCCTCGTCCAAGCGCAGCCCGTATTGCTCGGCCAGGGCAGTGACCGCGCCGATGTCGCGCAAGCCCGAAAGCGGGTCGCGTTCCTGAAGCATCCGGTCGAAATCCCGGTTGCTGTCCGAAGTATAACGGCCGTCGTAGCGAAACGGACCGTATATGCAGAGTACTCCGCCGGGGGTGAGCACGTTGCCGATTCCGTGGAACAGGGCCATCACCTCCGGCCAGGACATGATGTGCAGCGTGTTGGCGGTGAACAGGGCATCAACGCTGCGCAACGGCCACACGGCCTGGCGGACGTCCAGCAGTGTGGGTGGGCGTAGATTGGGCGTCCCCTCGAGCCGCACGCGCTCCGTCAGGTCCGCGAGGTAAGCCAATTGCTCCGTCGGATGCCACACCAGATGGCTCAAGCTGCCGGCAAAATGCACGGCGTGTTGCCCCGTGCCGCTGCCGATCTCTAACACCTGCGAGCGGCCGGCGAAGCGCATCCGCAAGACCTCGAGTATGGGGTCCTTGTTGCGCTCGCAGGCTGCGGAGAAGGGAAGCATATGAACCTCGCTTTCTTTGCTATTTCCCGGTAAAGGCGCTGCCCTATTTTAAGCGAGCGGCCCGCCTGTCGGACAGCGAATTTGCGCTGCGCGTTCTTCTACTCAACAGGCTGGACTTTCGCTACAGTGGCGCCCCTGCCGATTACGCTCACGAAGGAGATGTCGATGTCGATTTCCATGTACGATTTTTCGATTCCTGCTCTGACCCGCGGCCTGACGAATATGTCCGCCATCCTTGACAAGGCGGCGGCGCATGCCGCGGCAAAGAAATTCGATTCCGCCGTGCTCGCGCAGGCGCGCTTGTTTCCCGACATGCATCCGCTCGTGCGTCAGGTGCAAATCGCCTGCGACACCGCCAAGGGCGCGGCGGGACGCCTGGCGGGAATCGAGGTTCCGAAGCACGAAGACAACGAAGTGACGTTCGCCGACCTCAAGGCGCGCATCGCGAAAACCCTGGATTTCATCAAGACCGTCAACGCCGCGCAGCTGAAGGACGCAGAAAGCCGCAATATCGAGATCAAGTTCCCGAACGGCGCCTGGAAGTTCACCGGGATCGGGTATCTGACCGACTTTGTGCTGCCCAACTTCTATTTTCACACCAGCATGGTCTATGCATTGCTGCGCAAGAGCGGTGTTGAAATCGGCAAAGGGGATTTTCTGGGCGCCATCCAGTAGCTGCGGCGGCCGCCGAGCGTTGAGAGTACCCAGGCCGCGGGCTCTTAGGTCAATAGCTCGACGAGCTGTTCGACGCGTGTGAACAGCTTCTCCTCGGTGCGCGCATCGTGGGTGAAGCGCAGTTTCAAGGGACCGTCGAGGCGGTATTCCTTCGGCTTGCCTTGGATCAATTTGAGCACGCGCTTCGCGTCGATCTTGTTCGATTCCTCGAATATGAAGTAGCCGCCGCTCGCGCCGCCGTCGATCTTGCGTATTCCCAGTTCGGCGGCGCGCAGCTTGAGCCGCGTCGCCCGGAAGAGCGATTGCGCGAACTCCGGCATGGGGCCGAAGCGGTCGATCATTTCGGCCTTCAATTCATCGAGCTCCTCGCGCGACGGGGTGCTGGCAATGCGCTTGTAGAGCACCAAGCGCAGGTGCACGTCGGGCACATAGTCCGAAGGGATGAGCACGGGCAGGTGCAGCTCCACCTCGGGTCCCGCGTCGAGCGGCCGATCCAGGTCCGGCTGCTTTCCGGATTTCATCGCGGCGACGGCGCGCTCCAGCAATTCCATATACAAGTTGTAGCCGATCTCCTGGATCTGGCCGCTCTGCTCGTCGCCGAGAAGCTCCCCTGCGCCGCGAATCTCGAGATCGTGGGTGGCCAGGGTGAAGCCGGCGCCGAGTTCCTCCAGCGATTCCAGCGCTTCGAGGCGCTTGACGGCATCGGCGGTCATCGCTTGCCGCGGCGGGGTGATGAGGTAGGCGTAGGCGCGATGGTGCGATCGGCCGACGCGCCCGCGCAGCTGGTGGATCTGCGCCAACCCGAATCGATCCGCACGGTCGATGATGATGGTGTTCGCGGTGGGTACGTCGATGCCGCTCTCGATGATGGTGGTACAGACCAGCACATTGAAGCGCCGATGATAGAAATCGAGCATGAGCTGCTCCAAATCTCGCTCGCGCATCTGGCCGTGCCCGACCGCGACACTGGCCTCTGGAACGAGCTCACGAATGGCCTGCGCCGTCTTTTCGATGGTCTCTATCGTGTTGTGGACGAAGTAGATCTGCCCGCCGCGCCGAATCTCACGCAAGGAAGCTTCGCGGACCACCGTCTCGTTCCACTCGAGGACAAAGGTCTTCACGGCCAGGCGCTCGGCGGGCGGCGTCGTGATCAGCGACAAATCGCGCAATCCCCCCATGGCCATGTTCAGGGTACGCGGAATCGGGGTGGCCGTCAGCGTGAGCACGTCGACCTCGGTGCGCAGAGCCTTGAGTTTCTCCTTGTCGCGCACGCCGAAGCGATGTTCCTCGTCGATCACCACCAATCCCAGATCCTTGAACCGCGTCTTTCCCTGGAGCAATCGCTGCGTGGCGATCACGATATCGACGGTGCCTGCGGCGACGCCGGCGAGGATGCCCTCGGCCTCCTTGTTGCTGCGGAAACGGGACAGGCTCTCGATGCGAACCGGCCAATCGGCGAAGCGATCGACGAAGGTCGTGTAGTGCTGCTGGGCGAGGAGCGTGGTCGGCACCAGCACGGCGACTTGTTTGCCGGCTTGGACGGCGACGAAAGCGGCACGCAGGGCAACCTCGGTCTTGCCGAAGCCGACATCGCCGCAGATCACGCGGTCCATGGGCTTGCCGGACTTGAGGTCGCTCAGCACCTGTTCGATCGCGGCCGCCTGGTCGGCGGTTTCCTCGAAGGGGAAGCCCGATTGGAATGCCCGGTATTCGGCTTCGCCCGCCGTCATCTGCGTGCCTTGCCGGGCGGCGCGGCGCGAATACAGATCAAGCAATTCGGCGGCGACGTCCCGTATGCGCTGGGCGGCCTTGCGCCGCGCCTTCTGCCATTGCTCGCCGCCGAGCTTGTGCAGCGGCGCGGTTTCCGCCGGCGCGCCGGTGTACCGCGAGACCAAGTGCAGAGCCTGCACGGGAACATACAACTTGTCGCCGTCCGCATAGTCGAGCACCAGAAACTCGCCGGTGTAGCCGGCGACATCCATGGTTTGCAGGCCGGCGTAGCGTCCCACCCCGTAGGACTCGTGCACTACCGGGGCGCCGATGCGCAGGTCCGACAGTTCCTTGAGGATTTTCGCCGGGTCGCGCTCCGCCCGGCGGCGCCTGCGCTCCTGCCGCGCTCGATCCCCGAACAATTGGGCCTCGGTGAGAATTTCGAGCGCAGGCGCTTCCAGCCGCAGACCCGACACCGCGGCCGACACGGTGATTCCAAGACTCAAGGAGCCGGCGACGAAACTCGAAAAATCGTCGAACACCCGCGCCTGAATATCGCGGCCGCGGAGCAGATCTAGCAGAAGTTCCCGCCGGCCCGCCGACTCGGCCGCGAGCAGAATGCGCGCCGGGCTCGCCCGGATGTGCGCCGCCAGTTCGGCGGCCGGCTCATCGGCACGCGGATCGATGCGCACCGCAGCCGGTGCGACGCTCGGGAAGTTCTGTACCGGCCCCTGCGTCTCGGGCGGCCATTCGAAGCTGCGCAGTTGAATTTGTGGGCGATTCGAGTAGGCCTCGAGGAATTCTGCCGGAGTCAGGTACAGCTCCGCGGGATCCAGAATTGGCCGGTGCCGGTCGTGACGCAGTTGTTCATGGCGCTGAACGATGCCGTTCCAGAGGCTCTCGGCCGACGAGGCCGCGTCGTTCACATCCACGAGAATGCCGTCGGGCGGCAGATACTCGAACAGATGCGAGGTGCGCTCGAAGAACAGCGGCAGGAAATATTCGATACCGCCGGACGCTATCCCGGCGCTCACGTCCCGGTAGATCGCGTGCTCTGACAGATCGCCGGCAAAACGCAGGCGGTAGCGGCGACGGAACTCGCGTACCGCCTCGGGATTCAACGGCGTCTCGCGCGCCGGGAGCAGTTGGATGCGGTCGAGTTTGTCCAAGGAGCGCTGCGTGTCCGGATCGAAGCGCCGAATGCTGTCGACGTCGCGATCCAGCATGTCGATTCGAAAGGGAGTGTCGGAGCCCATCGGAAACACGTCGATCAACGAGCCGCGGACCGCGAATTCGCCGTGCGCGACGACTTGCGTGACGGCGGCATAACCGGCCGATGCCAATCGCTCGCGTAGCGCACCCAAGTCCAAGGTCTCGCCGACGTGAACTTTGAGGGAGTAAGCCTCGATGTAGCTGCGGGGAGCCACTCTCTGCAGCAGCGTGTCGACGGCCACCAGCCAAACTCCCTTGCGGGCCCGCGGCAGCTCCGCGAGGGTCGCGAGCCGGGCCGACGTAATGTCGGGATGCGCGGAGAATCCGTCGTAGGGCAGGGTTTCCAGATCGGGAAAGATCCGGGCGCTCAAGTCCGCGCCGGCAAAGAATCGGATTTCATCGCTCAGGGATTCGGCATCGCGGGAATTCTGCGCGATGACGATGAGAGGCCCGTTTGAGCGCGCCGCCGCCTCCGCGATGGCGAGCGCCGCGGCTGCGCCATAGAGCTTGCCCCACTTGACGATGGGATGTTCAACTTGAGGCAGTATGGGTGAGAGCAGAGGCATCGACACTTCGCAAAAAAGCAAAAAATAAATGCCCGCCGCGAACGGGTCGCGGTGGGCTGGAATAACTGCCTTACAATCTTACTTGAATTTGCTTTATCAGTTCGCGGGCGCAGGTTCCGCAGCGGCAGGCTCCGCAGCGGCGGGTTCCGCGGGGACCTGATTCGGGACGACGCTGTGGATCACGTGATCCGCCTCGAAATAGACCACGAATCCCGGATACTCCCAGCGGGAAATCGGCGGTTTTCCGACAGCCGGAACCTTGGTGACAGGGGCTCCGAACTTGGTTGCCACTTGATCCATGGTCATGCCTCGAGTCGGCATGGCGACATCGGTCTCTTTGACGGCAATGCCGTTGTCGATCGCAACGGTTGCGGCTCCCGCGAGGCCGCTGGCGAAAACTGCCGCAAGCAGTAGGTTTCTATACCTCATGGCGCACCTCATGATTTAACCCCCCATTCTTGGCCGGACTTTGCTGCCCCCAAACTATAACACTACCTCGGGGGTGCAATAGTTGACCCAATTAACACTCTGATTACATTGTCATTTGTGGTTTAATCGCCGCCCATGTTCCAGCCCGTACCGGTGTTCGTGGGCCTGCGCTATTCGTTGGCCCGCGAACATAGCTTTTTCGTGTCCTTCATCACCTGGGTGTCCCTATTCGGGGTTGCCCTGGGCGTGGCTGCCTTGATCACGGTGTTGTCGGTCATGAACGGGCTGGAAACCGAATTGCGGACCCGGTTGCTGAGCCTGACGGCCCACGCGAGCCTGAATGCGGCAGGGGAGCCGATCACCGACTGGCGGGATCGAATTGCGCAACTGCAGGGATCGCCGGGGCTCGAGGGCGCGGCGCCGTTTCTCGATACCGATGCCATGTTGAGCCGCCCGCCGTCGATGAGCGGCGCCATCGTCCGCGGAATCGATCCCAAGCTCGAGGGCGCGGTATCGTCCATCGGGGATGCCATGCGCGAGGGCAAACTGGGCGACCTCACCCCAAAGTCGAATCGGATCATTCTCGGCCGGATGCTCGCCTACCAGCTGCAGGTCGCAGTGGGCGATCAGGTTACAGTCATGATCCCCGGCAACGCCGCATCGGCCGTAGGCTTGAGCGATGCGATCGTGCCGCGTCTGCGCGATTTCCAAGTCGCGGGTATTTTCGAGGTCGGCCTGCAGGAGCACGACAGCGTGCTGGCGCTCGTCAACCTGGAGGATGCGGAGGCTCTGCGAGGTCTCGACGGTCCGACCGGAATACGCCTGAAATTCCACGACGTGCTGAAGGCGCCGGAACTCGCCCGCACCGCTGCGGCGCGGCTCGCGCCGGGATTGCGCGTGCGCGACTGGACGCAGGACAACGAGGCGTATTTTCGCGCCATTCGTATCGAGAAGACCATGATGGGACTCATCTTGATGCTGATCGTCGCCGTGGCGGTGTTCAACATCGTGGCGACGCTGGTCATGGTGGTGAACGACAAGCGCACCGACATCGCGATCCTGCGCACCGTGGGCCTGAGTCCCCGGGGTGTCATCGCCGTGTTCATGACGCAGGGTGTGCTGATCGGCTGGATCGGAGCCGCTTTGGGAGTCATCTTGGGGCTGGCGCTTGCGCTCAACGTGGACGTCATCGTGCCGTTCCTCGAACAGACCTTCGGCTTCCACTTCATGGACCCCGATGTGTACTACATATCGGGTCTCCCGAGCGAGGTGCAACCCCCCGACGTGGTGAGGATCGCGGCGGCCGCGCTGCTTCTGACGCTCGTCGCGACCGTATACCCCGCGCTGCAAGCCGCAAAAACTCAGCCGGCCGAGGCACTGCGATACGAATGACGCGTCATTGGTACGAAGGATTCGTGGGGTTGCGGTATCTGCGGGCTTCGCCGAAGCGCGGCTCCTTGTCCTTGATTGCAGGGATCGCGATCGCCGGCCTCGCCCTCGGTGTCGCGGTGTTGATCGTGGTCCTGTCGGTCATGAACGGCTTTGAGGAAGTGCTGCGAACGCGAATCCTGAGCCTGACGGCGCACGCCACGATTTCCGGGCTCGACGGAAGAATCGCCGATTGGCGGCGGGATCTCGAGAAACTCCAGCATTTTCCCGGAGTGGCGGGCGCGGCGCCCTACATCGAGGAACAAGGGATGTTGATGCACGGCGAGAAGTCCTCGGGTGTTCTCGTGCGCGGCATTCTGCCGGACGCGGAGCGGCGGGTCGTCGACCTGGCGCCGCACCTGATCGGCGGGCGAGTCGAAGATCTGGCCGGGGGCAAGTATCGCGTGATACTGGGGTCGGCACTGGCCGAGGAACTTGGCGCGAAGATCGGCGATCGCGTGGTGTTGTTGGTGGCCTTGGGGGACGTCACCCCGGCCGGCGTGATTCCGCGGATGCGCGCGTTCCAGGTGACGGGCATTCTCTCCATCGGCATGTACGAATACGACCGGCGAATCGCCATCGTCGCCATGCAAGATGCCGCCAAGGTCTTGCGCATGGGTGACGATGTGACGGGCATTCGCTTGAAGCTCACCGACATGTATGCCGCCCCGCGGGTGTCGCGCGCCGCCGCCGTATCGATCGGCGGCGACATGGAGATCCAGGATTGGACCAACGAGCACGCGAATTTCTTCCGCTCCATCTCGATCACCAAACGCATTTTGTTCTTCATTTTGTCGCTGATGGTGGCCGTGGCCGCGTTCAACATCGTATCGACCATGGTGATGGTCGTGAAGGACAAGCGCCGCGACATCGCCATTTTGCGCACCTTCGGGTCTTCGCCCCGCAGTATTTTGGCGATTTTCGTCGTGCAGGGCAGCTTGATCGGGCTGCTGGGCATCGCCGCCGGCGTGCTCCTGGGCGTGCTCATCGCGGCGAACCTGCAGGATCTGGTGCATGGGCTGGAAGGAATCGTCGGGTTCAAGTTCCTGGACGCGCGCGTGTACTTCATGAGCGACCTGCCCGCGCGGGTGCGCACCACGGACGTCGTGCGCATCTGCGGCTTTGCCTTCGTGCTCGCCTGTCTGTCGACGATTTACCCGGCGGCGCGCGCCGCGCGCCTACTGCCCGCAGAATCCCTGCGAAACGATTGAGGATGGACCAGACGATGCAGAATTCAAATGCCCCGGTGCTGCAAGGAAAGGATCTCGCGAAGGATTTCATCCAGGGCGGCGTAACCATCCAGGTGCTGCGCGCGGCGTCCATCAGCGTGCGGGCCGGCGAGCGCATCGCCATCGTCGGCGCATCCGGGTCCGGGAAGACAACCTTGCTGCAGCTGCTGGGGGGGCTCGATCTGCCGACGGGCGGAACCGTGGAGATCGCCGGATCCGCCATGAATCGCTTGAGTGATGCCGAGCGCGGATATTTGCGCAATCGCGCCGTGGGGTTTGTCTATCAGTTCCATCATCTGTTGCCGGAATTCACCGCGCTGGAAAATGTCGCCATGCCTCTGCTGGTGCGGCGGACCAGTCCGCGCGACGCCAAGGCGCAAGCGGGCGAGCTACTCGCGCGCGTCGGGCTCGCCGGACGCCTCTCTCATCGGCCTTCGCAGCTCTCGGGCGGCGAGCGGCAGCGCGCCGCGGTGGCCCGCGCGCTCGTGACCCGGCCCCAGCTGGTGCTGGCCGACGAGCCCACGGGCAATCTCGACGGTATGAATGCAGCCCAGGTGTTCGAATTGATGCTGGAACTGAATCGCGAGCTCGGCACCAGTCTCGTGATCGTGACCCACGACGAGCGCCTGGCGCGGCGGCTCGATCGGGTGCTGGTGCTGGCGGACGGTATTCTAGTCGAGCGTGGCGCCGCGGCCGTGTGATCGGGCGCGCCTGCGCCGCAGCTGGTAGAGGACGTGGACGCGCCAGGCCAATTGCGCCAGAACGTAGCCGGCCGCCGCCGCGACCAACCCGAGAACCAGGGCTCCGAGCAGCAGGGGCGCCCACAACTCGCCGATGTGCCTCCACGGATGCCGGTGATGCAATTCATGCAGGACGGGCATCAAGTCCATTCCCAGGAGCTTCGCGCCGACCCAAATCGAGCCTGCGACCTGCGGCAGCCAGGTTAAGGGGTTGCTGAGGAAGACCGTGGCGATGAGCACCGGCAGGTTCAAGCGAAACAGCACCCCCAGTACGACGCACGTCACAATATGCACGGGCAGGGGCGTGGGCGGAATGAATGCAATGAACAGACCGACGGCGAACGCGCGAGTCACGCTGTGCCGATGGAAGGTCCAGCAGCCGCGATCGAGCACGAGCGTCTTAAAGGGCCTCAAACACCAGAGCTTCTCCAGCGTATGGCGGTCCGGTGTGATGCGTTTCAGCCAGCGTTGCATGGATTGCGATGGACTCCCACGCCGGCATTATGCCGTTTTCGGGGGGCAGCGACAGTGATCCGCGCCCGCCGCCCAAATCAACGGGTTAGGTTCCGGCCGATGAAGTATCATTCCGGCAGCTTTGTACTTGACTTAAAGAGGACGCAATGTGGGAGATCATCCGCGCCGGCGGCGGCTTCATGTGGCCGATCATCTTATGTTCCATCGCGGCGGTGGCAATCATATTGGAGCGCCTTTGGACTTTGCAAAGCAGCCGGGTCATACCCCGTGATCTGTCCCAAAAGGTCTGGAACTGGATCGAAGCAGATCAGCTCAGCGACAAGCTGGTAGCGGCGCTCGAGCAAAATTCGCCGCTTGGCAAGCTTTTGGCCATCGGCCTCGCCAATCGCAACAAGTCGCGCGCGATGATGGTGGAGCGGCTGGAGGACGGCGGCCGGCACGTGGTGCATGAGCTCGAACGATTTCTGAACACTTTGGGCACCATCGCCGCGGTCGCGCCGCTGCTGGGCCTTCTCGGAACCGTCGCCGGTATCATTCATGCGTTCAATGCAATCACGGCCAACGGCATCGGCGACCCGAGGATACTGTCCGGCGGCATCGGTGAGGCGCTCATCACGACGGCGGCGGGTTTGACGGTCGCCATTCCCTCGCTCATCGCCTACCGCTTTCTGCGCAGCAAGGTCGAGCGGCTGGTCGTGCGCATGGAGAAGGAAGCCATGAAGCTGGTCGATGCGCTGGATGAGCGCGGCATGCTGATCTCAGGCGATTAGCCCATGAACCTGCGCCCGCGTCACCGCGAAGATCCCGAAATCAATCTGATATCGATGATCGACGTACTGCTCGTGCTGTTGATCTTCTTCATGGTCTCGACCACGTTCAACCAAGAGGGACGGGTCAGGGTGCAACTTCCCCAGGCGAGCGAGGTTCCGTTGCCGCGGGGCACGCATGAACCGCTGGTGATCACCGTCACGGCGGAGGGCACCTACCGGGTCAATGAGCGTACCTTGATCAATTCCAGTCCCGACACTCTGCGGGCCGCACTGCTCAAGGAGGCCGGGACGGACCGTGGGCCGATTACCATTCGCGCCGACGCACGCACCACGCATCAGGCCGTCGTCACGGCGATGGACGTGGCGGGAAGACTGGGATTTGCCCAATTGAACATCGCTACCGTCCACGAGGAAGCCGCTCCTTGAGCGCAGCGGCCGCCGCGAGCCTGAAAGCTGCCGGCGATTCCTGGCCCATCTATCGGCGGCTGCTGAAATACGCGAAGCCCTATCTGGGTGTGTTTCTGATCGGGGTACTGGGCTCGATACTGTTCGCGGCCTCGAATGCCGCGCTGGCGTACCTGGTCAAGAGATTCCTGAACGGCGCATTCGTGGTGAAAAACCCGGCCATCCTGTGGGAAGTGCCCATCGGGGTCGTGGTGCTGTTCACGCTGCGCGGCATCGGCGACTATGTGCAGAGCTACTACCCGAGCTGGGTCGGAAGGCAGGTCATCAAGGGCCTGCGGCGCGATGTATTCTCGCACTATCTGCGGCTGCCCACGGCCTATTTGGACCGGCAGCAGTCCGGGCACTTATTGTCGAAACTGACCAATAACATCGAGATGGTAGCGGCGGCCGCCACCGGCGCGGCGATTTCTCTCATCAGCGACAGCCTGACCATCATCGGGCTGCTGATCATGATGTTTTACTGGAATTGGCAGCTCGCGCTGTACTGTATCGTTGCGGCACCGATCATCGGCTGGTTGATGAAGATCGCCAACCGCAGCTTCCGCCGCTACAGCACGCGAATTCAAAATTCCATGGGGGACATAACGCGGGTCGCCAAGGAAGCGATCGATGCGCACCGTTTGATCAAGATCTTCAACGCGGAAGATCATCAAACCGAACGATTCGAACAGGTCAACGAACACAACCGCGTCTCCAACATGAAGCTGATCCGGGCGAGAGCCATCAGCAATCCCGTCGTTCAGTGTATGGCGTCGATAGCGCTTGGCAGCGTCCTTTACATAGCGATACGACAGGTGTTTGACCAGCACATGCAGGTCGACGTGTTCTTCGGGTTTTTGACCGCGCTGGTAGGCATTCCGGCGCCGCTGCGCAGCCTGGTCAACATGAGCGGTCCGCTGCAGCAGGGCATTGCCGCGGGCCAGAGCGTGTTCGAGATCCTGGATCATCCGACCGAAGGCAGCGGCGGTGCGCTCAAGCTGGTGCGCGCCCGCGGCGACATCGAGTTTCGCAATGTGTCGTTCAGCTATGGCGTCGAGAAGGGCGACGTGGTGCGCGACGTGAGCTTTCGCGCGCGCCCCGGCGAGACCGTGGCCATTGTCGGGCCGTCGGGCAGCGGCAAGACGACTCTGGTCGGCCTGGTGCCGCGATTCTACGATGCACAGCAGGGCGAGGTGCTGCTGGACGGAGTGGACGTGCGCGACTATCGGTTGACGGACTTGCGGTCTCAGGTGAGCCTGGTCAGCCAGGACGTCGTGCTGTTCAACGACACCATTCGCAACAACATCGCCTTCAATGCCGTCGACAAGACGGACGCGGAGGTCGAAGCGGCCGCGCGCGCCGCCAACGTCATGGAATTCGTCGCGCAGCAGCCGCAGGGCTTCGATACGCTGTTGACCGACCGCGGCCAGAATTTCTCGGGCGGCCAGCGGCAGCGGATTTCCATCGCGCGGGCTCTGCTCAAAGACTCGCCGGTGCTGATCCTGGATGAGGCCACGGCCGCTCTCGACAATGAATCGGAGCGCCGCGTGCAGCAGGAGCTCGCAGCACTGATGCAGGGCCGTACGACGCTGGTGATTGCGCACCGTCTGTCCACGGTCGAAGGAGCCGACCGAATCATCGTCTTGGACCAAGGGCGAATCCTCGAGAGCGGAACACACCGGGAACTCTTGGCCCGCGGCGGATTGTACGCGGCGCTGCACGGGACGCTCGTCAGCGCCTGAGACGGCCGCCGAAGATGTCCGTTCAATCTTGGTTCAATCGGATTTGGTACGATCGCGCCTCGCCGCCGTGGTGGCTGTTGCCGCTGTCCTCGGTCTACGGTGCGGCCGTCGAATCGCGCCGCTACCTTTACTCCAAGGGCCTGCGCAGATCGATACGCGTGCCGGTACCGGTTATCGTGGTGGGGAACCTGAGCGTCGGAGGCACCGGCAAGACCCCTCTGGTTTGCTGGCTGGTCTCCCATTTGGCCGAGCGTGGGTTCAAGCCCGGAGTCGTCACTCGCGGTTATGGCGGCGCCTCGGGAGATGCGCGGATCATCGATGCGTCCGCAGATCCCGGCGCCGCGGGCGACGAACCGGTATTGCTGGTGCGCCGTACCGGGGTGCCGGTGGCGGTCGGCCGCGACCGGCCGGCGGCGGCGCAGCTGCTCGTGAATGCGGGATGCGACGTCGTGGTGAGCGACGATGGTTTGCAGCACTATGCCCTGGCGCGCGATTGTGAAATCGTCGTGATCGACGGCGAGCGGCGCTTCGGCAACGGTTCGCTGTTGCCGGCGGGACCGCTGCGCGAGCCGAAGGGCCGGCTGGCGGCGGCTGACGCGGTCGTCCTGAACGGCGGCCGCACGCCGCTCGACGGCGCCTTCTCCATGCGCCTGGAGGCAGCCGGCGCATCGAGCGTGGCGGGCGGCGCGCTGAAGGCGCTGGACGAGTTCGCGGGGCTTACAGTGCATGCCGTCGCCGGCATCGGCAACCCGCAGCGGTTCTTCGACATGCTGCGCGCACACGGCATCCTGGTGGTGGCCCATCCGCTGCCGGATCACGCGCGGCTGCGAGCAGCCGATATCGCCTTCGGCGACCAATATCCGGTGCTCATGACCGAAAAGGATGCCGTAAAATGCTTAGGGGTAGCCGGCCCGCATCATTGGTACGTGCCGGTGACCGCGAGCTTCGGCGACGGCGAATCGAAGATGCTGCTCGACATCGTGACTCGGGCCATGTCAATGCGTGCGGCGCGCGCGTGAGGGTGTTATGGACAAGCGTTTGCTGGAATTATTGGTGTGTCCGATTTGCAAGGGACCCTTGCGCAGCGCAGGCGCCGGTAGCGCACTCGAACTCGTGTGCCGGCCGGATCGGCTGGCCTATCCCGTGCGCGAGGGAATCCCCGTGATGTTGCCGGAGGAGGCGAGAACGCTCGGCGCCGACGATCCCTTGCTCGACCGTTAGCGAGGCGACGTTGTTTCACGTCGTCATACCTGCACGATTCGCCGCCTCGCGCCTGGCGGGCAAGCCGCTTCTCATGATCGGCGATCGGCCTCTGATCCAATGGGTGTGGGAGAGAGCACGGGCGAGCGGTGCGGTGTCGGTTACCGTCGCGACCGATGACGTCCGCATACTCGAGTCGGCCAGAGCGTTCGGCGCCGACTGTCAAATGACATCGCCGCTGCACGCTTCCGGGACCGATAGAATCGCCGAAGTGGTGCGTGCGAAGGGCTTCGCGGCGGACGAAGTCGTGGTGAACCTGCAGGGCGATGAACCCATGATGCTCCCGGCCGTGGTCAACGAAGTGGCAGAGTCGCTGCGCGTCCGGCCGCACGTCGACATCGCGACGGCCGTTGCTCCCATCTTAACGCTCGCGGAATTTCTCGATCCGAGCTGCGTGAAGGCGCTGCGCGCCCTTGATGGCCAAGCGCTGTACTTCAGCCGGGCGCCGGTGCCCTGGCCGCGCGATGCGGCGACCCGGGACGGGCCCACGCGGTTTGCCGGCGCGTGGCGGCACGTCGGCATCTATGCCTATCGCGTGCGCAGCCTGCTGCAATTCGCGTCGTGGCCGCCGACGCCTCTCGAGGAGTGCGAAAAACTCGAACAGCTGCGCGCACTGGAGCACGGCATGCGGATTCACCTGACGGTGTTGTCCGAGACGCCGCCGGCGGGAGTGGACACACCCGAGGATCTCGAGCGGGTGCGCGCCGGCTTGGTCGGCGCATGAAAGTGCTGTTCGTGTGCTTCGGCAACATCTGCCGCAGCCCCACAGCGGAGGGAGTATTTCGGCACCTGCTCGCGCAGGAGGCGCCCGAATTGCGGGTCGAAGTCGATTCGGCGGGAACGGCCGGGTATCACATCGGCCATCCGCCCGATTTGCGCAGCCAGCGCGCGGCCCATGCGCGCGGCATCGACTTGAGCGGCCTGCGCGCGCGGCAGGTTACGGCGGAGGATTTTCTGCAGTTCGATCTCATCCTCGCGATGGATCGAGACAATCTGGAGGAACTCGAGGCCATGCGTCCAACGGAGTCGCGTGCCCGGGTGCGGCTGTTCCTGGAATATGCGCCGGAGTTGGGCAGGGCCGAGGTGCCCGATCCTTATTACGGCGATGCGCGCGGCTTCGAAGAGGTTCTGAATCTCTCCGCCGCCGCGTCGCGAGGTTTGATTGCCGCTCTACAGAAAGTGGCGTAGCAGCCAGTACAGCGAACCGGCGAGCGCGATCGACACGGGCAGTGTGAGCACCCAAGCCATCAAGAGATTGCGCACCGTCGACCACTGCAAGCCGGACTTATTTGCCACCATCGTGCCCGCGACGCCGGACGACAGTACATGCGTGGTGCTGACCGGCAAGCCATACATCTCCGCGGCGCCGATCGTCGCCATCGCGACGATTTCGGCGGATGCGCCCTGCGCATAAGTCAAATGCGTCTTGCCGATTCGTTCGCCCACCGTCACCACGATGCGTTTCCACCCGATCATGGTGCCCAATCCCAGGGCGATGGCGACCGCCACTTTGACCCAGGTCGGAATGAACTTGGTCGAATGGTCGAGCTGCTTCTTGTAGGCGTCGAGCGTCTTCTTGTCGGCGTCCGAGACGTTCAGCGCATTGGTCTTGGCTATGAAGCGCAACCCCTCGCTCACCAGGTACATGTCATTGCGGATGTTGACCATGGAGCCGGGCGGGACCTTGTCCATCGAATGCGACGCGTTCACTTCGCCGGAAATCGTTCCGGCCAGCACCGCCAGCGCGGTTACTCCCTCAGGAGTCACGGTGCGGGCGCGCACCAGGTTCATGGCCGCCGCATGCGGGTCGGCCGGCGGCTCGCCGGCGGCGTAGTGCGACAGCGCCGTCTGCGCTTGAGTCGAGATCGCGACGAACATGGTCACATCCTGTTCGTGCATCGTGCGATTGAGCGCGTAGGCGGTGGGGACGGTGCCGATGAGAATCAGCATAATGAGGCCCATGCCCTTCTGGCCGTCATTGCCGCCGTGGAAGAAACTCACGCCGCTGCAAGTGAGGATCAGCAGGCCGCGAATCCAGAACGGCGGCGGCGTGTTACCCACGGGCTCCTTGTAGAGCGCGGGGATTTTGATGGTCGCCTTGAGTATGCTGAGCAGCACGAAGGCCGCGCTGAAGCCGATCAAGGGCGACATGAGCAAGGTCTCGCCGATTTTGGTCGCCTGGCCCCAATCGACGCCGCTGGTGCCTGAGGGGTTGACGGCCATCAGCTGGTTCATGAGGCCGACACCGATGATGGAGCCGATCAGAGTGTGCGAACTGGACGACGGCAGACCGAAGTACCACGTGCCCAAGTTCCAGAGGATGGCGGCGATCAGCAGCGCGAACACCATCGCGAAACCGGCGCCGCTCCCCACCTGCAGAATCAACTCCACCGGCAACAGCGACACGATGCTGAATGCCACCGCCCCGGTCGACACCAGCACGCCGGCGAAATTGAAGAAACCGGACCAGACCACCGCTAGATTCGGCGACATGGAATTGGTGTAGATTACGGTGGCGACCGCGTTCGCGGTGTCATGGAAGCCGTTCACGAACTCGAAGCCCAGCGCGATCATCAGCGCGATGCCGAGCAATATGTACGGGTAGGCTCTGGTATCGCGCACCACCGACAAGTCGTCCGCCAGGTGAATGCCGGTGTAGATGACGCCAGCGACGATCACGACGGCGGCGAGAACGTTGAACCACGGATTGGCCTTCTGCCCGATCAACTTTGACGGTGTGACTGCCGGCTGGATCCCGAGGGGCGCTTGATTGACCGCGTCGATATTGGACATGCTTGAGATCCCTGGGTAATGGGTAGGACGTAGCCGTCGATTTATAGATCTGTAATATGACGATGAGATGACAAGCGAGGCCTGTTGATGCCGTATACGATTTCCCACGCCGCAGTCGTCCTGCCTTTCTCCCGCTTGCTTTCACGGTGGCGCCTGCTGTCCGCGGCGGTGATCGGAGCCATGGTTCCGGATTTCGGACTGTTCTTTCCCTGGCCCATGCCCCGCTTCGAAACGCACAGCGTGCTCGCATTGTTCGCCTTTTGTCTGCCGGTGGGCCTGGCGACCTATTGGATCTTTCAATACCTGATCAAAACGCCGATGCTGGAAGTCTTGCCGGAAGGTGCGTATGCGCGGTGGCACCCCCATTCATCCCCTGCAGCGGTCGCCAGCGTCCGGCAGTGGATTTTGGCCGCATGCGGAGTTTTGGGAGGAGCGATAACGCACCTCGTTTGGGATGCATTCACTCATGAGAACGCCCGCGGCGTGCGCATGATCCCCTGGCTCGAAGAGCCCATCGTCGATATCGGCAATCATCACATGGGGGGAATCAGGCTGATGCAGGACGGCAGCTCGCTATTCGGGCTCGCTGCGGTACTGGGGTTGGTGTGGTATGGCCTGCGGCGCGGTCGCGAATCTGCCGTGCCCGGCCGGCCCCTGCGGCCGGCGGAGCGCCGACTATGGATGCTGGCCTATGTCGTTGCCGCCATCGTCCTGAGTGTCGCCTGGTCGAAATGGGGCAGAGCCGGGGAGCCTCCGGGACACTCATACAAGGCTCTGGCAACCCGTATCGCCGTGGCCGGCCTTCGCGGCGTCGCCACGGCGCTGTTGTGCACCAGTCTCGCTCTGGATTGGCGTCTGCGCGCGCTACGCTCCTCGAGCGCGCGCGCGACGCCTTAAGTCCTTGGAAGCTACCGGTCGTCCGGACCGATACGCGGAACCTCGCTCGGAGCGGATGACCACACCACGTACTTGTCGTCCGAACCGGCACTTGACGCCGGCGGCGGTGCCTCCGGTGCGCGCGGGGGCGGAGCAGCATCTCGAGGCGCTTCGAAGGGCGCCGCCTGGCTACTGTCCCGGTCCTCGCGGGTACTCGGGGGGGCGTCGGACGGAGGGCCGGAGCCTGCTCCTGGGCCCTGACCGGCCCCCTGATTCGTGCCGGGGGCTGTGCCTGAGCCACCGTTAACGGCTCCGTCCCCGCCGCCCTCGCGCCGGCCCCGGCCGCGTCTGCGCCGGCTTCGCCCGCCGCGCTCGTTACGGTCGTTGTTGGGGCGATCACCGCCCCCCGCCGCGTCGGCAGCGCGCGGCTCGCCGCCGCGGTTCGGCGGCTCATTGCGGGGCGGTTGATCCCCACGCTGCGATTGCTCCGGACGGGGTCCGAAGTCCGCGCGCGGAGGGCGATCCGGTTGCGCGGCGCCTTCAGGCCGTCGCGGGGCGGAATCACCGCGATTCTCGCCGCGCGGGCGTCCGTCGCGCCGTGGTTCTCGCGGACCGTCGCGGCGTACATCGCGATTCCGGTCCCGATCTCCGCGCTCGCGATTTCGATCGCGGTCTCGGTCGCCGCCACTGCGATAGCGATCGTGCCGGGCGTCGCGATGCGCCGGTCGGTGTCGTTGGGTTTCCGTCGATGACGAGGGTGCCGCGGTGTCGGCGGCGCCTGCACCGCTGCCGAACAACCAGCGCCAAAATCGAACCAACGCTCCCGCCTGGGGGGCCGCTGCCGGCGCCGGCGCCGGTGTGGGCACGGGCATGGGTACAATCGGTGCCGCTGAGGCCGGCAAAATGCTGGGAACCAAAGGTACGTCGCCCTGCGGTTTCTTGTCACGGTTGCCGATATTCGAATCGTCGATCGTAGGCTGATCGGCGAGTTGGTAGCTGACGGTGGAGTTCTCCGGCAGCTCCTTTTCGTCGTCGCGGATTCGCCGTAGCGTATAAGCCGGCGTCTGCAGATGCGGATTCGGCACGATCACCAGCGACACCTTGTCGCGCGACTCGATCTGATTGAGCCAATCGCGCTTCTCGTTCATGAGATAGGTTGCGACGTCGACCGGAACTTGCGCAATGACGCGGCCGGTTCGCTCCTTGCGCGCTTCCTCGCCGATCAGCCGCAGCAGGGCCAGGGACATCGACTCGACTCCGCGGATGGTGCCCATGCCGCCGCAGCGCGGGCAGTTGATGTGGGTCGTTTCGCTCAAGGCGGGCCGCAAGCGCTGACGGGAGAGCTCGAGCAGGCCGAAGCGGGACAATCGCCCGAGCTGGATGCGGGCGCGATCCATCTTCACCGCGTCGCGCAGCATGTCTTCGACGGCGCGCTGATTGGCCTGCGACTCCATGTCGATGAAGTCGATGACGATCAGGCCGCCGATGTCGCGCAGGCGCAGTTGCCGTGCGATTTCCTCGGCCGCTTCGAGATTGGTGTTGCGTGCGGTGGCTTCGATGTCGCCGCCTCGGGTGCTGCGGGCCGAATTGATGTCGATGGAAACCAGCGCCTCGGTATGGTCGATCACCAGGCTTCCGCCCGAGGGCAAGGTAACCTTGTGCGAATACGCGGATTCGATCTGACTCTCGATCTGGTAGCGCGTGAACAGCGGTACCGGATCTTGATACAACTTGAGCTTGCGCTGCGCATCCGGCGGCATGAAGCGCTGCATGTATTCCTGGGCCTTCTGAAAGGCCTCAGGCTGATCGATGAGGCACTCGCCGACATCGTCCGAGAAGTAGTCGCGAAGTCCGCGGGTTACCGCGTCGCTCTCCTGGAAAATCAAGAATGGCGCCGGCCTGCCGTCGTTCGCGGCCACAATCGCGTCCCATGCGGTCTTGAGATTGTTCAAATCCCACTGCAGTTCTTCGGTGGATCGGCCGACGCCGGCCGTGCGCACGATGGCGCCCATGCCGTCGGGAATCTGCAGGCCGTTCATGGCCTCGCGCATTTGATCGCGATCCTCGCCTTCGATGCGACGCGACACGCCGCCCGCACGCGGGTTGTTCGGCATCAGCACCAGGAATCGTCCTGCTAGGCTGATGTAGGTGGTGAGCGCCGCACCCTTGTTGCCGCGCTCTTCCTTTTCAACCTGAACGATCAGCTCCTGGCCTTCCTTGAGCAGATCCTTGATGTTCTGTTTGCCCTGGGCGGATGCCTGGGTGCTGAAGTACTCCCGTGAGACCTCTTTCAGCGGCAGGAAGCCATGGCGTTGAGCGCCGTATTCGACGAACGCCGCTTCGAGACTTGGCTCTACGCGGGTGATCCGGCCCTTATAAATATTGGACTTTTTCTGTTCCCGTGATGGGATCTCAATCGATAAGTCGTAGAGTTTCTGACCGTCGACGAGTGCGACTCGCAGTTCTTCTTCTTGAACTGCGTTGACGAGCATTCTTTTCATGTGCCCCAACTAAAGTGGTAGGGGCCGAGGAGGTGAGCTTGAGAATAGAAGCCGGCGCCGCGACAAATGGGAGCATTGCAAAAAGGGATACGCCGAGCGCGAGCCACGCGACCGGCATCAGATCAACCCAATTCTGCCAAATCCCAATATCCAAAATGAACCTACGGCAAGCCCGGGGACTTGTTCTCGGTAAACCGCTTGTCAGACGCCGAGGCTCACGTTGCGCTCTCTTGCGTCTGTCTCATCGGCCGAGCGATGGTCTGGAAATCCAGAACCAACTAATATGCGGCTCCCCATCGGATGGGGGGCCACCGGAAACCGGTGTCTTCATGCAAACCCAAGAAACGGGCGTCGCCCTTCAAATGGTCCAGCGCCTGACACGGTTTTAGGACATTATCACGACGGCCCCACTGGGTCAATGTAATCAATACCTTAGAAGATTGCTCCACAAGCACAAGCGAAGTCATGAACAGCCCCGGCACCGAAGCACCGCGCCCCTATACCCCTAAAAGCCCCGTGATCCTGCGCACGGTGACCGCCGACGAGGCCGGTCAGCGAGTGGACAATTTCCTGATGCGCCACTTCAAGACCGTGCCTCGCAGCCGGGTCTATCGGCTGCTGCGCAAGGGTGAGGTGCGGGTGAATCGCAAACGCGTCGATGCCGAGTACCGCATTCAGGAAGGGGACGAAGTGCGCCTGCCGCCGGTGCGAATCGACGCTGGCGATGAATCCGGGCGGCCGCCGGGACCGTCGGGCAGCCTGTTGGAGTTGATCGAGCGAGCGGTGATTTTCCAGGATAAGCATCTATTGGTGATCGACAAGCCCGCCGGAGTCGCCGTACACGGGGGCAGCGGCATGAGCTTCGGCGTCATCGAGGCTCTGCGGGCGTCGCGGCCGCGCGAGACTTTGGAACTGGTGCATCGCCTCGACCGCGACACCAGCGGATGTCTCTTGGTGGCCCGCGATCGCACCACGCTCACAGCGCTGCATGCGGTGATTCGCAACGGCGGCATGACCAAGACCTATCTGGCCTTGGTGGCGGGCAGCTGGCAGTTGGGTACCAAGCGCATCGACGCGCCGCTTGCGACCGACAATCGCCAGCACGGCGAACGGCACGTACGTGTCGCCGCCGCGGGCAAGGACTCGGTCAGCGTATTCAAGCCGGTTCAGTTCTTCGGGCCGCTCGCAACGTTGATGGAGGTGGACATCCCCACGGGGCGCACGCATCAGATTCGAGTCCACGCATCATTCGCCGGCCACCCGTTGTTGGGGGACGACAAATATGGTGATCGTGAGCGCAATGCCGAGCTCAAGCGTCATGGCCTCAGGCGCACCTTTCTGCACGCCCAATCGGTGGCGTTCGAATGGCCCGGCTCAGGCGTTCCGTTTCACGCGAGCGCGCCGTTGCCGGGCGAGCTTACCGCCGTTCTCGACGCCATTCTGCCGATGAAGCGGAAGGTACCAAAGCAGAAGGCACCAAATCAGAAGGCGCCAAATCAGAAGGCGTCAAAGCGTCCCGTACGCCGGTAGCGGTCCCCGCGCGCCGCGAGCATGCCGATCGGTGGGGCATATCGCCATAAAGTTCGCCGACGTTTCGGCGTTTTGACGTCATGACGTCCCGCTCCGGGTGGTGCCAAAACGTCAGAACGCCAGGCGATTTCTACGCGACAACGATGCCCGCTCAGCTCCTTTCGGCGATCACGGCAACTCGAATCCCACATCGCGCAGTACCGTGCTCAGGCGAATCAGCGGCAAACCAATCAGGGCGCTCGGGTCGCCGCTGTCGATCGATTCGCACAGAGCGATCCCGAGACCCTCGCTCTTGAAGCCGCCGGCACAGTCGATCGGCGCCTCCACGGTGACGTAGCGCGCGATGGTCTCCTCATCGAGCGTGCGAAACGTCACTCGTGTGGTATCGATGAATTCGTGAACCGCATGCCCGTTATGTCGTACGACGGCTACGGCCGTCATGAAGGTCACGGTTGAACCCGAGCACGATCGCAATTGCTCGATGCAACGGGCTTCCGTGCCCGGCTTGCCGAGAATCAGCTCCCCCGCTCGGCCCGCCAGTGCCGCAACTTGGTCGGACCCTATGACCCAGGCATCTGGGTGCTGCAGCGCCACGGCAGCGGCCTTAGCCCTCGCTAGGCGGCCCGCCAGCGCGAGGGGCCGTTCGCCGGCTCGGGCGGCCTCGTCGACTCCCGGTGCGACGCAGGAGAAGGGCAGGTGCAGCCTGGCCAGCAGCTCGCGACGATATTTCGAGGTCGAGGCCAAAATGAGTGGATGTGGAGACTTCAAAAACAACGACTTGCGCCCGATTCTTTTTTGACAGGGGTGGGAACCGGCCCTATTATACGCGGCCCATGGCAGCGGGCTTGCCGGACCGAGTTGATTGCGCGCACCTGGCGGACGATGCCGTGGTGCTGGAACGGATCTATCCGCTTGGTGAGATGCCTCGCTTGCAGGATTTGTTGGCGGATGCACGCGGCTCGGTACGTGCGAGATTCGAATTTGCGAACGTAGATTCGGGCCGTGCGGGCGCCACCGTCGCGGTTGAAGCGTGCCCGCAGCTGATTTGCCAGCGATGTCTGCAAGGCTTTGCATATGAGGTAGCGGGCAGCAGCGAGATTGAGTTCTCCGGCGGCTTGGGAAACGGCGAGGGGTCTGGCGCGACGGACTCGCAGCCCGAGATTTACGCGACCGATGAGGGCTTGGTGAGCTTGCGCGAGCTCGCAGAGGAAGAATTGTTGTTGGCGTTGCCGCTGGTGGCGGTTTGCGGTACGCCGCAAACCTGCGGTCGAGCGCCGGCGCACGAGGCGGGCGAGGCGCGCGCCGGCGAGTCGAACGATCGAACGCGGCCGTTTACCGCTTTGCGGGATTTGTTGAAGAAAACTTGATAGGACAGGTACTCATGGCAGTTCAAAAAAGCAGAAAAACTCCCTCCAAGCGCGGCATGCATCGGTCGCATTCCGCGCTTGCCGCGCCCGCGGTGTCGATCGACGCCAAGAGCGGCGAGACTCATTCGCGTCATCGCATTTCCCGCGAGGGATTCTACCGCGGCCGCAAGGTGCTCGAGACCAAGGCGGACGCGGCTGCGGCCGAAGAATAAACTTGCATTGCCGGCGGTGATTCGCACGCCGCGCGGGCTTCATCGACGCAAGTGACTGCGCTGATCCATATTGCCATCGACGCCATGAGCGGCGACCGCGGACCGTCGGTCTCCGTTCCTGCGGCGATCGCGGCGGCCCGCGAATTCAGCGACGTGCGCTTTACCCTGATCGGCCGGCAAGCGGATTTGGAGCGTGAATTGGGCGGCGCGCCGCCGTCCAACGTGGCCAGCCTGTTTGCGGCCGATGTCGTCGAAATGACCGACCATCCCCGCGAAGCTCTGCGCCGCAAGAAGGACTCCTCGATGCGCCGTGCCATCGACCTGGTCAAGGCGAAGGAGGCGCACGCCTGCGTCAGCGCGGGAAACACCGGCGCGTTGATGGCCACCGCGCACTTCGTGCTGAAAATGCTGCCTGGCGTGGAGCGCCCGGCCATCGTATCGCTCATTCCGTCGCGCGGCGGTCATACTTATATGCTGGATCTGGGCGCCAACGCCTCGTGCACCCCGGAGCAGCTGTCTCAGTTCGCGGTGATGGGCTCGGTACTCGCGGCCGATTTGGAGGGAGCTCACGAAAGGCCGAGGGTGGGGCTGCTCAACATCGGCTCGGAGGACATCAAGGGCAACGACATCGTTCAGGCCGCGCACAATCTGCTGGCCGCGAGCGGGATCAACTACGTCGGCTTCGTCGAGGGGCATGATATTTTTTCCGATGAGGTCGACGTCGTGGTCACCGACGGATTCACCGGCAACGTCGCCCTGAAAGCGATGGAAGGGGTGGCACGCCTGATCGGCGAGATCATGCGCGAGGAATTTACCCGCACGACACTGCGCAAGGTGGGCGCCGCCGTCGCGAAGCCGGCGCTCAACGCGATACGGGCTCGCCTCGATCCCAGACGCTACAATGGCGCCAGCATGATCGGGTTGAACGGAATCGTGATCAAAAGCCACGGCGGCGCCGATCTTTTCGGATTTCAGCGCGCCATTGAAGTCGCGGTACAGGAAGCGCGCAACGATTTGCCGGCGCGTGTCGCTCAACGGCTGAGCGCGTCACGCGAAGCTTGAAGGACAATGATGTACTCACGAATTGCCGGAACCGGCAGCTATTTGCCGACGAAGATACTGACCAACGCGGATCTAGAGAGACTCGTCGACACCAGCGATGAATGGATCCGCACCCGAACCGGCATCGAGCAGCGTCATGTGGCCGCGGAAGGGGAGACCACGACGGATCTTGCGGAACATGCCTCACGGCGCGCGATACAGGATGCCGGGGTCACTGCGGCGGACATCGACCTGATTTGCGTCGGCACGACCACACCGGATCTCGTCTTTCCGAACGTGGGCACCTTGCTGCAGGACCGATTGGGAATTCACGGCTGTCCGGCGTTCAGCCTGGAGGCGGCCTGCACCGGTTTCGTCTATGCACTCAGTGTGGCGGACAAATTCGTCCGGCTGGGCGAGTCGAAATGCGCCCTCGTCGTGGGAGCGGAGACGCTCACCCGAATCGTCGATTGGAAGGATCGCGGCACCTGCGTGCTGTTCGCGGACGGCGCGGGCGCCGTGGTACTGACGCCGTCGAGCGAACCGGGAATCATCAGCACACGCTTGCACTCGGACGGCAAGTACAAAGACCTGCTTCTCTATCCCGACGGCGTGTCCAAGGGCTTCAAGCTGGTGCGCGAAGGCAAGGCCGGCGTGCAGATGAAGGGAAACGAGGTGTACAAGGTCGCGGTCAACAC